>WNFG01000304.1_pt1 | contig 80854 bp, 76 predicted proteins | sample 5400431 | NCBI WGS metagenome assembly WNFG01 (sample SAMN13153346, study PRJNA577476) | soil metagenome | isolation source: 120 cm saprolite under Douglas fir tree site 2 hole 3 replicate 2 | place: USA:California | collected 2015-04-18
GCGCGAGCAGGAGGCGCTGCGCTCGCTCTTGCGCAAGGTGATCCGCAACCTGGAAGCGTTCGCGGAGGAGGCGCCGCGGCGCCGCGCCGCTGGATGATCGCGCTCATCGCCGCGTTGCTCGCCGCCGCTTCCACCCGCGTGCTCACGCTCGAGGAGGCGCTGCGCACCGCCCGCCAGCGGCAGCCGCAGCTCCGCCAGGCGCACGCCGCCTCCGAGGCTGCCGACGCCCGGGCCGGCAGCGCCTTCTCCGCGCTCTTGCCGCAGCTCTCCGCCACCGCCAGCTACCAGCGCACCACCGCCAACTTCATCAACCGGCCCGGCTCCGTGCCGAGCAGCTTCGGCGGCGCCGGACTCGCCTCCAGCTTCGACACCTTCAATTTCTTCTCGGGAAACGTCGGCGCCACCCAGCTCCTCTGGGACTTCGGGTCCGCACCCAACCGCTGGCGCGCCGCGCGTGCGCAGGCCGACTCGGCCGAGAACAGCGAGCGCGCCACCGCCCTGCAGATTTCGCTCGGCGTCCGCTCCGCCTACTTCGCCGCGCGCGCCAACCGCGCGCTAGTGGGCGTGGCGCAGGAGTTGCTGCAGAACCAGGAGCGCCACCTGCAGCAGATCGAGGGCTTCGTCAAAGCCGGCACGCGCCCCGACATCGATCTGGCGCAGGCGCGCACCGACGCCGCCAATGCGCGCGTCGTGCTCATCGACGCGCAGAACACCTACCAGACCTCCAAGGCGCAGCTGAACCAGACCATGGGCATCGAGGGGCCCATCGATTACGAGATCGCCGACGAGTCGCTCCCGCCCCTGGCGGGCGAGGACGGCGAGCTCGAGCCGCTGCTCCAGGAGTCCTTCAAGGCGCGCCCCGAGATGGTCTCGCTCGAGCAGCAGGTGCGCGCGCAGCTGCTCACGGTGCGGTCGATCGAAGGGCAATACGGGCCCTCCCTGGCCGCCAGCCTGGGCTTCACCCAGGGCGGCACGCAGGTCGATCGCCTGAAATGGAACGCCAGCGCGGGGCTGACCTTGAGCTGGAACCTCTTCCAGGGCGGCCTCACCCGCTCGCAGGTGCGGGAGGCGGAGGCCAACGTGGCGGGCGCGGTGGCGCAGCTCGATCAGTTGCGGCAGCAGATCAGACTGGAAGTGGACGCGGCGCGGCTGGCCGTGCGGTCGGCCAAGACCACGGTGGGCGCGGCGCAGGAAGCGCTCACCAACGCGCGCGAGCGGTTGCGCCTGGCCGAGGGGCGCTACCAGCAGGGCGTGGGCAGCGTCATCGAGCTGGGCGACGCGCAGGTGGCGCTCACCTCGGCGGCGGCGCAGGCGGTGCAGGCGGACGACAGGCTAGCCACGGCGCGCGCCCAACTGGCGCACGCGCTGGCGCGGGAGTGACCATGCGCGATCGCAGAGTGATCGTCTTCGCGGCAGCGGCGGTCCTCATCGCCGCCATCGCCTTCGTCGTCCACCAGCGCAGCAAGGGCGCGGCGGCGGCGAGCGCGCGCAGCGAGCAGCAGGCCGCGCAGCGCCCGGTGCCGGTGGTAGCGGCGCAGGCGCAGAAGAAGGACGTGCCCATCTACCTCGACGGCCTGGGCAACGTGACTGCCTTCAAGACGGTGACGGTGCGCTCGCAGGTGGACGGGCGCCTCGAGCAGGTGCTCTTCCGCGAAGGGCAGGCGGTGCGGGTGGGCGAGCAGATCGCGCGCATCGACCCGCGCCCCTTCCTCAACCAGTTGCACCAGGCCCAGGGCGCCCTCTCGCGCGACGAGGCGCAGCTGCGCAGCGCGCGGCTCAACCTGGAGCGCTACCGCGCCCTGCGCGAGCAGAAGCTCATCGCCCAGCAGCAGGTGGACGACCAGGAGGCGCTGGTGGGGCAGACGGAAGGCGCGGTGCAGGTCGACCGCTCGCTGATCGACGCCGCAAAGCTCAACCTCGACTATGCCAACATCCGCTCGCCCCTCGAAGGCGTCACCGGCGTGCGGCAGGTCGATCCCGGCAATCTCATCCGCGCCACCGATCCCAACGGGCTGGTGATCATCACCCAGCTCGATCCCATCGCGGTGATCTTCAGCCTGCCGCAGGACGACCTGCCGCGGGTGATGCACGAGCTCGCGCAGGGGCCGATGGAAGTGGAGGCCTGGAGCCGCGACGGCGGCATCAAGCTGGCCGCGGGGCGGCTGGCCTTGGTGGACAACCAGATCAACGCCGCCACTTCCACCATGCGCCTCAAGGCGATCTTCCCCAATCCGCAGCGGCTGCTCTGGCCCAACCAGTTCGTCAAGGCGCGCCTGCTCCTCACCACCCGCAAGGACGCGCTGGTCGTGCCCTCGACCGTACCGCAGCGCGGGCCGGAAGGGACCTTCGCCTACGTGATCTCGCCGGACCAGACGGTGCAGCCGCGGCCCATCGAGCTGGAGCTGACGCAGGGGGATCTCGCCATCGTCGCGCGGGGGCTGCAGCCGGGCGAGCTGGTGGTGGCCGACGGGCAGAGTCAGCTGCGGCCCGGCAGCCACGTGATGGCGCAGCAGCCGCAGTCGGCACCGCCTGCCCGCGAGATGGGGCGAGCGCCGGGGCCGCGGCCGTGAGCATCTCCGAGCCGTTCATCCGGCGTCCGGTCGCCACCTCGCTCCTCACCGTAGGGTTGTTGCTCGCCGGCATCGCGGGGTATCGACAGCTTCCCGTCTCGGCGCTGCCGCAGGTCGATTACCCGACCATCGTCGTCGCCACCCTGCTCCCCGGCGCCAGCGCCGAAACGATGGCCTCGGCGGTGACCACGCCGCTGGAGCGGCAGTTCGGGCAGATGCCCTCGCTGCAGCAGATGACCTCCGTCTCCAGCTTCGGCAGCTCGCAGATCACCTTGCAGTTCGAGCTGGAGCGGAACATCGACGCCGCCGAGCAGGACGTGCAGGCAGCCATCAACGCCGCCTCCAACCTCTTGCCCCGCACGCTGCCCGCCCCGCCCAACTACAGCAAGAGCAATCCCGCCGACACCCCCATCCTCACTCTGGCGGTCAGCTCGAAGACGCTGCCACTCGATCAGGTGGACGACGCCGCCGACTCCATCCTGGCGCAGAAGATCTCCCAGGTCTCCGGCGTGGGCCTGGTCACCATCAACGGCGGCCAGAAACCGGCGGTGCGGGTGCAGGTGCAGCCGGAGGCGCTGGCGGGAAGCGGCCTCACGCTGGAAGACGTGCGCGCCGCCCTGGCGCAAGCCAACGTCAACCAGCCGAAGGGAAACCTGGACGGCCCGCGGCAGGATTTCATGATCGCGACCAACGACCAGCTGGGCAAGGCGGATTCCTTCCGGCCGCTGGTCATCGCCTACAAGAACGGCGCCCCCGTCCGCCTCGACCAAGTGAGCGAGGTGATCGACGGCGTCGAGAATGCGCAGCTGGCCGGCTGGGCCGGGCAGCAGCGCGCCATCATCCTCAACGTCCAGCGGCAGCCCGGCGCCAACGTCATCCAGACCGCCGACCGGGTGAAGGCGCTTCTGCCCCAGCTGCGGGCCACCATCTCGCAGGGCGTCGACCTGGCCGTCCTCGCCGACCGCACCGAGACAGTGCGCGCCTCGGTGGACGACGTGCAGTTCACGCTGCTCTTGACCATCCTACTGGTGGTCGCGGTCATCTATCTCTTCCTCCACTCGCTGCGCGCCACCGTCATCCCCGGCGTGGCGGTGCCCCTCAGCCTGATCGGCACCTTCGGCGTCATGTACCTGTGCGGGTACTCGCTCAACAATCTTTCCTTGATGGCGCTGACCATCTCCACCGGCTTCGTGGTCGACGATGCCATCGTCATGATCGAGAACATCTCCCGCTTCATCGAGCAAGGCGATGCGCCCTTCGAGGCGGCCCTCAAAGGCGCCAAGCAGATCGGATTCACCATCGTCTCCTTGACGGTCTCGCTGGTGGCGGTGCTCATTCCCCTGCTCTTCATGGGCGGAGTCATCGGCCGGCTCTTCCGCGAGTTCGCGGTCACTCTCAGCATCGCCATCGGCGTCTCGGCGCTGCTCTCGCTCACTCTCACCGCGATGATGTGCGCCCACATGCTCAAGCCGCACCAGCAAGCCGGTCACGGACGGCTGGAGCGGATGTGGGAAGCGATGGTGCGAGTCTACCAGCGCGGCCTTCTCTGGGTGCTCGATCACCAGCCGCTCACGCTGGCGGTGACCGTCGGCACGCTCGCGCTGACGCTGTTTCTCGCCTGGGTGGTGCCGAAGGGATTTTTCCCCCAGCAGGACACCGGCCTCATCGTCGGCGTCACCGAGGCGGCCCCCAGCGCCTCCTTCGCGCACATGATGGATCGCCAGCGCGCGCTGGCGGACGTGGTCCTGCGCGATCCTGCCGTCGCCACCGTCGCCTCCTTCATCGGAGCGGACGGCAGCAACGCCACCAGCAACAGCGGCCGGCTCTCCATCGCGCTCAAGCCGCGCAAGGAGCGAAGCGAGAGCGCGCAAGAGATCATCGCCCGGCTGCAGCCCAAGCTCGCGCAGGTGGAGGGGATCCAGGTCTTCCTCCAGCCCGTGCAGGACCTGACCATCGAGAGCCGCGCCAGCCGCACCCAGTACCAGTACACGCTCGAGGACGCCGACCCGCGCGAGCTTTCCCAGTGGGGGCCCAAGGTGGTGGAGAAGCTGCAGTCGCTGCCGCAGCTGCGCGACGTGGCCAGCGATCAGCAGAGCGAAGGCCTGCAGGAGAAGCTCAACATCGACCGCGATACCGCCGCCCGGATGGGCATCCTTCCGCAGTCGATCGACGACGCGCTCTACGACGCCTTCGGCCAGCGGCAGGTCTCGACCATCTTCACCCAGCTCAACCAGTACCGCGTGATCCTCGAGGTCCGGCCCGAGGACCAGCAGGACCCCGAGGCCCTCAAGCGCATCTATCTCAAGTCGTCGGCCGGCGATCAGGTGCCGCTTTCCGCCTTTTCCCACTTCGAGCAGCTGGATGCGCCGCTCTCCGTCAATCACCAGGGACAGTTCCCCGCGGTGACCGTCTCCTTCAACCTCGCTCCCGGCGTCGCGCTCGGCGAAGCGGTCGACGCCGTCGCCCGCGCCGAGGCGGAGATGGGTCTGCCACCCGGCGTGCGGGCGGGATTCTCCGGCACCGCCCAGGCCTTCAGCGAATCACTGGCGAACGAGCCCATCCTGGTCGTCGCCGCCCTGCTCACCGTCTACATCGTGCTCGGCGTTCTCTACGAGAGCTATATCCATCCCGTCACCATCCTCTCCACCCTGCCCTCGGCGGGTGTCGGGGCGCTCCTGGCGCTGATGATCACGCGCCATTCCTTCAGCATCATCGCGCTCATCGGCATCATCCTGCTCATCGGCATCGTGAAGAAGAACGCCATCATGATGATCGACTTCGCGCTCGAGGCGGAGCGCGAGAAAGGCCTCTCGCCGCGCGAGGCCATCTTCCAGGCCTGCCTGTTGCGCTTCCGGCCCATCATGATGACCACCATGGCGGCGCTCCTCGGAGGACTCCCGCTCGCGCTCGGCGCCGGCACCGGATCGGAGCTGCGACAGCCGCTCGGCATCAGCATCGTCGGCGGGCTGATCATCTCGCAGGTCCTCACCCTCTACACCACGCCCGTCATCTACCTCTACATGGGGAGGCTCGGAGCCTGGCTGCGCCCCAAGCCGGCGCCGGTGCCGGCCACATGAACGTCTCGGCGCCCTTCATCAAGAGGCCGGTGGCCACCACGCTTCTGGCGGTGGCCGTCGTGCTGGCCGGGGGCACGGGATACATGCAGCTGCCGGTCGCGCCCCTGCCTCGCGTCGACAATCCCACCATCAACGTGAGCGCCGGCCTGCCGGGCGGCAGCCCCGAGACGATGGCCTCGGCGGTGGCCACGCCGTTGGAGCGGCGCTTCGGGCGCATCGCCGGCGTCAGCGAGATCACTTCCAGCAGCACTTTGGGGTCGAGCAGCCTCACCCTCCAGTTCGACCTCGACCGCGACGTCGATTCCGCCGCGCGCGACGTGCAGGCGGCCATCAACGCCGCCGGCGGCGATCTGCCGGCGGGGCTTCCCAGCCGGCCCAATTACCGCAAGGTCAACCCCGCCGACGCGCCGATCATGATCCTCTCGCTCACCTCCAGGACGCTGCCGCTGGGGCAGGTCTACGACACCGCCAACACCATCCTGGCGCAGAAGATCTCCCAGGTCTCGGGCGTGGGGCAGGTCTTCGTCGGCGGCGGGCAGCAACCTGCGGTGCGCGTCTCCGCCGATCCCGAGGCCCTGGCCGGGCTGGGCCTCACGCTGGAGGACGTGCGGCTGGTGCTCTCGCGCGCCACCGTGGACCAGCCGAAGGGATCCTTGAGCGACGCGGCGCAGACGCGCTCCATCGCGGCCAACGACCAGCTCTACAAGGCCGACAGCTTCAGGCCGCTTATCATCGCTTACCGCAACGGCGCTGCGGTGCGCCTGCGGGACGTCGCGCGGGTGACCGACAGCGTGGAGAACGAGCGCGTCGCCGCGTGGAGCGACGGGAAGCGCGCGGTGACGATGATCATCCGCCGCCAGCCGGGGGCCAACATCATCCAGGTGATCGAGCGGGTCAAAGCGCTCCTGCCCTCTTTGGCGCGCTCCATCTCCCCGTCCATCGACACCAGCGTGGTGCTGGACCGCAGCGGCACCATCCGCGCCTCGGTGTCCGACGTGGAGTTGACGCTGCTCATCAGCGTGGCCCTGGTGGTCCTGGTGGTCTTTCTCTTCCTGCGCAGCGGATGGGCCACCACCATCCCCAGCGTGGCGGTGCCCCTCTCGCTCATCGGCACCTTCGGGGTCATGTACCTGTGCGGCTACAGCCTCGACAACCTCTCGCTCATGGCGCTGACCATCTCCACCGGCTTCGTGGTCGACGACGCCATCGTGGTCACCGAGAACATCTCCCGCTTCATCGAGATGGGCGATACCCCGCTGCAAGCGGCGCTCAAGGGAGCAAAGCAGATAGGCTTTACCATCGTCTCCATCACCCTTTCATTGTTGGCGGTATTCATTCCCATCCTGCTCATGGGCGGGCTGGTGGGGCGGCTCTTCCGCGAGTTCGCCGTCACGCTCAGCATCGCCATCGCCATGTCGGCCCTCGTCTCGCTCACCCTCACGCCGATGATGGCCTCGCGCCTCTTGCGCCCGGAGAAGGACATCCGGCACGGCCGCTTCTACCGCGCCTCGGAAAAGGCCTTCGCCGCCCTGCAGTCCCTCTACGACCACGCGCTGCAATGGGTGCTGAAGCATCAAGCGCTCATGCTGCTCGTCACCACCGTCACCATCGCGGTCAGCGTCTATCTCTACGTCATCATCCCCAAGGGCCTCTTTCCCCAGCAGGACACCGGACAGATCAGCGGCTTCTCCGAGGCGCCCCAGGACATCTCCTTTCCCGCTTTGAGAGCGCGCCAGGAAGCGATCAACGGGGTGGTGATGGCCCATCCCGCGGTCGACCACATGGTCTCCTTCATCGGCTCGGGCAACACCGGCACGGTCTTCATCCAGCTCAAGCCGCTGGCGCAGCGGAAGAAGAGCGCCGAACAGATCATCGCCGAGCTGCGGCCGCAGCTGGCCCGCATCCCCGGCATCGCCCTCTACATGCAGTCGGTGCAGGACGTGCGCATCGGGGGTCGCATCGGGCGCACCCAGTACCAGTACACCCTGGTGGACGCCAACCTCGACGAGCTGACGCAGTGGTCGCCGAAGATGCTCGCCAAGCTGCGCTCGCTTCCCGAGCTGCGCGACCTCAACACCGACCAGCAGACCTCCGGCCTCAAGCTCAACGTCGAGGTGGACCGCGACACGGCAGCGCGGCTGGGCATCTCCCAGCAGGCCATCGACGACACGCTCTACGACGCCTTCGGCCAGCGCCAGGTGGCGACGGTCTTCACCCAGCTCAACCAGTACCGGGTGGTGCTGGAGGTGAAGCCTGAGTTCCAGTCGCACCCCGAGGCGCTGGGCAAACTCTACCTGCGCAGCGCCAGCGGAGAGGCGGTGCCGCTCTCGGCCATCGCCAGGTTTTCGCCGGCGGCCACCTCGCTGAGCGTGAACCACCAGGGGCAGTTCCCGGCAGTGACGCTCTCCTTCAATCTCGCTCCCGGCATTGCGCTCGGGCAGGCGGTGGACGCCATCCACCAGGCAGAGCTCGACATCCGTCTACCCGCCAGCATGCGCGCTACCTTCCAGGGAACCGCGCAGGCCTTCCAGCAGTCCCTGGCCAGCGAGCCGCTGCTGGTCGCCTTTGCGCTCATCGCCGTCTACATCGTGCTCGGGGTCCTCTACGAGAGCTACGTGCACCCGGTGACGATCCTCTCCACGCTGCCGTCCGCCGGCGTCGGCGCGCTTCTCGCTCTTCTCTTGATGAAGACCGAGTTCAGCATCATCGCATTGATTGGAATCATCCTCTTGATCGGTATCGTGAAGAAGAACGCCATCATGATGATCGACTTCGCGCTCGAGGCGGAGCGCGAGCAGGGCCTGACGCCGAAAGAAGCGATCTACCGGGCGTGCCTCCTGCGCTTCCGGCCCATCATGATGACCACCATGGCGGCGCTCCTCGGAGGACTCCCGCTCGCCGTCGGGCACGGCACCGGCGCCGAGATGCGGCAGCCCCTCGGCATCACCATCGTGGGCGGCCTGCTCGTCTCGCAAGTGCTCACGCTCTTCACCACGCCGGTGATCTACACGGCCCTCGACCGGTTCAGCAGGCACAAGCGGCAGCGTCCGATCAGCGCGCAGCCTGCCGCCGCGGCACCTTGATCTACTTGCGGCCGACCTCCTTGAGCATCGGGCATTCGCGGTCGTGGACGCAGTCGAACTTCTCCACGTCCACGAACTGCTGCCCCTGCACGCGGAATCGCGCCAGCTGCGTGACCACATCACCGTGCTCGTCATAGTCGCAGGGCCCGGAGGCGCCCTGGTAGTCGATGGCCTTGCCAGCGCGGATGAACTGGACCGCGCGCGCGAACCCGGCGATGCCCGCCTCCACCGGCTCGCCGTTCTTGTCGTTGATGGCGCGCATGGCGTCGCGGATCATCGCGCCGGTCACCTGCTCGGCGTCGTCGAGGTTGTGCCGCTTCATCGCCTGCAACGTGGCCAGCATCAGCGACATGGCCGCATCGTACGCCGATGAGTCGCGGAAGGCGGGAGGCTGGCCGGTCAGCGCCTTGAGGTCGTCGCTGAACACGCGCCCGGAGTTGCCTTCGCCGAGTACCGCCTGCGAGGTGCCTTCGTGGCCTTCCAAGAGCCCGGGGAGCGCCTCCAGCACGCGCTGGGCGCGGAAGTTGTGCGTGTGCAAGAGCCGCACCTTGGTACCGGACTCGATATATGCCTTGGTGAATTTGATCTCGAACTTCGCGAACGAGATGGTGACCACCGTGTCAGGAACGCCGTCGTTCTTGCCGGTGTTCTCGTTGTGCTTGTCGATCAACTTTTTGACGTCGGCCGCCCAGTTGTATTCGCCGGGCACCGCCTTGACGTCGTGGAAGATCTGCTCGACCGACGCGCGCGGCGCGAGCTCCAGGACGTCCTTCTTGAGCGAATCGGCGAAGCCGCGCCCGTAGGGATCGTCGCTGGCATAGATGGACAGCTTGAAGTGGCCGTCGCCGTTCAGGTCGCCGTTCTTGCCCGCGGCAATGAGCATGTGCGCCAGCACGCGGGCCTGATAGGCGGAACTCATGGCGGTGCGGAAGCTCCAGCCTTTGCCGTTGCGCAGCGCAGCCTGCGTCACCGGGTCGGGGTCCGACGCGCGGGGATCGTTGATCGCCGGCGTGGTGCAGGCCATGCACACCACCGGCATCTCCAGCGCGTGCGCCGGATCGCCGTCGTACTCGAGCATGTTGATGGCGATGGCGTCCTGGCTCGAGTCGGTGATCAGCGCCTTGACCCCCTGCTGCTTGAGCCGCAGGGCCGCGGCGCGCGCCATCTCGGGCGCGTTGCCGGAGTTCTCCTCAGCGACCTCGAAGCGCAGCTCGGAGCGGCCGGCCTGCTTCAACGCCTGGTTGGCGGTGCCCACCGCGAGGCGGATCGAGTCTGCCCAGCTCGGCGTGGCATTGGAACCCGTTCGATCGATCACCTGGCCAAAGGTGACGGTGGCGGTCTTCGGCGCTTGCTGCTTGCAGGCGGTGCCCGAGATGATAACTACGAAAAGAATTCGATAATGGCGCTCCATTGATTCTCCTCCGTGTCGCACCTCGCAATGGTGCACCGGTCGAGCGCCCACGATCCACGAGCTACGACCTTGGGCGCAGTGCCCGCTACACACCGAAACATATCAGCAACAGCATTGCGTATCCCTCATATTCACGGCGCTTTCGCTTCACACCTGTGCCTCCGGTCGGGTCTGTGACTTGCCTGTACTTGATCACCCAGCCCGCCAAGGCGTAGGCCGCCGCACGCGACATCTGCAGCAAAGGGGAATCCCATGCTGAAGAGAATCCTGCTCACCGCAATCTGCTCGTTCGCACTCATCGCCCTCTCCGGGCGCGCTCGTGCCGGGGACCGGGACGACCGTGATCGCGGCGGCCGCAAATGGGTCGCCACCTGGGCGACGTCTCCGGCAACGTTCTTCACGTACGTTCCGCCCGTCGCGCCCGCTCCGCCCGGTCCGCCCACCACCTTTGCCCCGGCCAACATCCAACCCGACCTCGCTTTCCCATTTCCCGACGCGAACATTTCCGGCGCGACCGACCAGACCTTCCGCTCCATGGTCAAACCGGATCTCTGGGGCAACACGATCCGCGTTCGCTTTTCCAACGCCTTCGGCACGGGGCCGGTGACCTTCAACAGCGTCACCGTGGCGCTCCAGGAATACTCGGCCAACGTGGTCAAGGGCACCGTCACGCCGCTGACTTTCAGCCGCAAGAGGTCAGTGACGATCCCGAAGGGCCAGGAGATCTTCAGCGACGCCGTCCGGCTGTCCTGGGTCGAGAATGCCGATGATCGAGGTGTCCAGGGGCGCAACCTGGCTGTCAGCTACTCGGTCGAAGGCGACACCGGGCCGATGACCTATCACAGCGGCGCCAACACGACCTCCTTCATCACGGCGCCCGGCAGCGGCGATCATACGGAAGACCTGGATACCTTTGCATTCAAGTTCAGTACCACTTCCTGGTTCTTCGTGGACGCGGTGGACGTCATGGCAGCGTCCGACACGGTCGTCGTTTGCGCCTTCGGCGACTCGATCACGGATGGCACGCACACCACCCTCAATACCAACGACCGGTGGATGAACGTCCTTTCCCGCCGCTTGCACAATGCCTATGGCAACAAGATCAGCATCGTCAACGAGGCCATCGGCGGTAACCGGGTCGTGAACCCGGTGGTGGCAAATGCGGCTTCCGGGCCGGCCGCGGTCGATCGACTCGATCGAGACGTGCTGGGACTATCGGGACTGACCGACGTGATCTGGCTCGAAGGCATCAACGACCTCGGGGCCGGCCACACGACGGATGCGATCATCGCCGGGTATAGGGATGTCGTCAGTCGCCTGCATTCCAGGGACATTCACGTCTTCGCGGGGACGATGACCTCCGCTCTGGGTATCAGCGGAGTGGACAGGGGCGACAACGGTCCCGGGCATGACAAGGACCGGAAGATCCTCAACGCCTTCATCCGCAACTCCGGTCTCTTCGACGGAGTTGCGGACTTCGACGCGGCTACGCTCGACCCGGCGACGGGCAACATGCGGGCGGAGTTCTTGCCCAACAGCCAGTTCACCCAGTTGCCGTGGGATTATCTCCATCCCAACCGCGCCGGCTATGACGCCATGGGAGAAGCCGTCGACATCATGCCGTTCGCGCCTGGCCGTCATCATGGGTCGGACTGAAGCGCGAGAGGCAAAGTCCAGAAAGGCGGATCCCCATGCTGAAGAGAATCCTGTTCGCCGCAAGCCTCCTCGCACTCGTCGCCCTCTCCGCGCGGGCACTGGCCAAGGACAGCGACGATCGCGATCGCGATGATCGCAAGTGGGTGGCCGCCTGGACCACCGCGCCGGTCAACGTCTTCAAGGGCGTCGGCGCCGTGCAGACCGCCGCGCTGGTGAACTTCGCGTTTCCCGCCAGCACCGGCATCCAGGCGATCAACCAGACGCTCCGGATGATCGTGAAGCCGGACATCTGGAGCGACACCATGCGAGTGCGCCTCTCCAATACCTGGGGCAGCGCGCCGGTCACGTTCGGGCGGGTAACCATCGGGCTGCAGTCGTTTTCGGGCGCCACCGTGGCGGGCACCAACCGGCAGGTCACATTCGGCGGCCAGGTCTCGGTGTCGGTCGCCGCGGGTGCCGAGGTCTTCAGCGACGCCGTCCGCGTCGGCTGGGCGCGCGGAGACGATGACGGCGACCGCGTCAGCCCCGCCGTGGAGGGCCGCAACCTGGCCATCTCCATGTTCATCCCCGGCTCGAGCGGCCCGATGACCTTCCACGGCACCGCGCTGCAGGAGTCCTTCCTCGGCGCGCCGAACACCGGCGATCACACCGGCGACGACGCGGACGATGCCTTCCCCTACGAGACTTCGTCGTGGTTCTTCGTCGATGCGGTGGACGCGCTGGCTCCGGCCGACACCCGCGTGCTGGTGGGGGCGGGGAGCTCGTCGGTGGACGGATCGATCACCACGCCGGGCAACAATGATCGCTTCCTCAACTGGATGTCGCGGCGCCTGCATGAGGCCTACGGGCAGCACGTGTCGGTCGTCAACGAGGGAATCGGCGGCGACACCGCGGCCGCGCCCACTGAGCCGGGCCAGACGCGGCCGCTCTTGCAGGTATTGCCGGAGCGCTTCTCGCGCGACATCCTCGGCGTCAGCGGCGTGACCGACGTGCTCTTCTACGCGGGCACCAACGACTTTGGCGACCACATCCCCTCCAGCCAGAGCATCGCCTCGCTGAAGAACATGGTCGCCATCCTCCACGGGCGCGGGATCAAGGCGATTGGCTCGACGCTGATCACCAACGTCGGCCAGGCCGGGACCAGCGCCGCGACCTATACCGCGCACAACGACATCAACCAGTTCATCCTCACGCCAGGCAACTTCGACAGCGTGGCGGACTTCTACAACGCGACGCGCGATCCGGCGAACGCCGACTTCCTCACCACCATGCTCCAGACGCGATTCGCAACGCACAGCGACCCGACGGGCACACCGGACTGGCTGCACCTGGGACGGGCGGGCGCGGAAGCCGAAGGGGACACGCTCGACGTGGGGTTCTTCGCGCCGGCACACTCGAGTTCGAACCCTCGAAAGGAGGCAAAGCAATGACACGCATCATGGGCTGGACTGCGCTCGTGCTGCTTTCCCTCGCCGCCTCCAGCGCAGGCGCGGCTCCGGCGGCCGCGCCGGAGGTCGTCAAGGCGCGCCAGTTCTTCTTCGGCGCCGAGAATGTCGACGCCCGGTCCGGCGCGGTCGACAAGGACAAGGTCGTTTTCTCCTGGCTCACCAACTCGACCATCCTCGCGTCCGTGAAAGGCCGCATCGTCCTGCTCGACACGTACATCCACCGCGCCGAGACCGCGCCGGGACGCACGCCTTTCGTGGTGGAGGATCTCATCAGCTTGAAGCCCGAGGCCATCTTCCTCGGCCACGGCCACTTCGACCACGCCGACAACGCCGCGTTCCTCTCCGCCAGTCTTGGAATCCCCATCTATGCGTCGGCCGAGACGTGTCGCGACATGCAGACCGACGCGCAGAACCTCTACAACGCTGGGACGATCCGGGTCTGGACGGTGGATTGCCGGGAGGTGACGTCGAGCGGCTCCACGCCTGGCTCGGAGATTGTCGTCATCCCTCAACTCGAGCCGGTGGCTTGCATCACCGCCTTCCGGCATCTGCATTCGACCACGGTTCCGAAGGACCCGGACTTCCCCATCACGCCGGTGAAGAACATCGCGGATCCACGCGACCCCGATATGTACCCGCCGGGTACCGCGCACTCATTCCCGGCCTTTCGCGGCGCGGGCGGACCGATCAGCATCTTCTACCAGTTCGTCACGCGCGACGATAACCGCTTCACCTTCGTCTGGCACAACACCTCCGGCGCGCTGAAGGAGGGCTGCTCGCTCGACAGGTCACCTCCGAATTGCTGGGGCAAGGCGGTCGGCGATCAGGTGACCAACCTGATCAAGTCGCTGCCGCCGACCGACGTCGAGTTCGGCTCGATGGTGAGCCTCGGCTACGCCGTCAACGGGATGCGCGACCCGATCATGTACAACCTGGCGGTGCATCCGAAGGTCTACATTCCCGTGCACCAGACGAACGCCGCGCTGCCCACCTCTTCGCTCTACTTCAAGGTGGCGTACCTGACGCAGCTCGATCAGATGAACGTGGCGGCGGGCGACCGGCCGGAGGCGCGCTGGATGGTCGATCCCGATGATTATCTGCGGCCGATGGTCTATGACCCAAAGGACCGGCGTTGGGCCAAGCCGCGCACGCGCTCCGAAGGGCCGTGCGGCGACCACGACGAGGGTGATCACGACGAGTAATCCAATGCCAGAGGTCCGATCGGCCGATCGCCGGGATATCGCCGCATTGATCGACCTGCTCGCAGCGCAGCTCTCGGAACACGGGCTCGCCGCCGGCCGGGAGCAGATCCGTCGCGGGATCGAAGTTGCCTTCGAGACCGGCGCGCCATTGCTCGTCGCCATGCAAGGGCCGCGCGCCGTCGGCGCGTGTCTCGCCAACCGCATCGCCAGCGTCGAACATGGCGGCACGGTGCTGTTCATCGAAGAGCTGTACGTGGCGCCGGACGCGCGGCGACGCGGCGTGGCCCGGGCTATTCTCAGTCGCCTTCTAGCGGACAGCCGCGCTTCCGGCATGCGCGCCATCGAGTTGGAAGTCGATGAAGGCCACGAGCCAGCGGGCGCGCTCTATCGTAGTTTGGGCTTCGAGGCGAACAAGCGAACGCCGTGGGTGCTCGATCTACGCCGATAGGCGCCGCGCTCAGCAACACACCCGTTAGAGCGGGAATAAACTAGCCGGGGCTTCGGTCGCTTGGGTTGGACCCGGGGCATACGGAGGGGCGTTGCCGGAAAGCGTCGCGTCATTCGAGCAGCTCGTGCTGCCTCACCTGCGGGCGGGCTACAACCTGGCGCGCTGGCTCTTGCGCAACGATCACGACGCGGAGGACGTCATGCAGGAGGCCATCGTGCGCGCATTCCGCTTCTTCGACGGCTTTGCCGGCACCAACCCGCGGGGCTGGCTCCTCACCGTGGTCCGCAACAGCGCTTATAGCTTCCTGCAGCAAAACCGGGCGCGCGAACTGGGCACCGAGTTCGACGAGGAGCTGCACACCGAGGCTGTCTCGGACGGGCGCACCTCCGAAACGCCCGAGGTGCTGCTGCTGCGCTCCGCCCAACAACGGTTTCTCAACGAAGCCGTCGAGGCGCTGCCGGTCGAATTCCGCGAGGTGTTCGTGCTCCGGGAGATGGAAGGGCTTTCGTACAAGGAGATCGCCGATTTGGCTCGCATTCCCATCGGAACAGTGATGTCGCGGCTCTCGCGCGCGCGGCGTCAACTGCAGGCGGCGGTCGCACGGCGCGAGCAGGCCGGGAGCACGTCATGATCTGCCACGACACGCAGCGGCTGCTCGATGCCTATGTGGACAACGAGCTCGACCTTCGCGGCGCGCTCGAGGTGGAGGAACACCTTGCGCGCTGCCCGGCTTGTGGCGCCGAAGAGAAGAGCCTGCGCGACCTGCAGGAAACCGCGCGGGCGAACCTGACCCGATACCCGATGCCCCCGGAGCTGGAGGCGCGCCTGCGCGCCGTGCTGCGCGCGGGAGAACCTGCCGCGCCGGCCGCATCCGGACGTGCGGCGGCGCCCACGCCGGCGGCGCGGCAACTGCGGCGCGCCTGGAGATGGGCGGCGCTAGCGCCGGCTGCAGCGGCTGCCGCGCTGCTCATCGTCGCGGGACCGCGCTTCTGGCCGCAGCCATCCGAAGCCTCGGTCGCGGACGCCGTGGTCGCGGCACACGTGCGCTCGCTGCTCGCCAATCACCTCACCGACGTGGCTTCGTCGGACCAGCACACGGTCAAGCCCTGGTTCCAAGGCAAGCTCGACTACTCCGTATCGGTGACGGACTGGGCGGCCGAAGGGTTCCTGCTGGTCGGCGGCCGGCTCGACTACGTCGAGAACACCCCCGCGGCATCGCTCGTGTACAGGCGCGCCCAACACGTGGTGAACCTTTTCGTCTGGCCGAGCAAGCGCGGCGGCGACGAGCCGGTGCAGCGAATCTCGCGGCGCGGCTACAACGCCTACTGCTGGGCGAAGGACGGCATGCACTACTGGGCAGTGTCGGACCTGAACGAAGCCGAGCTGCAGAAGTTCGTCGAGCTGGTGCGCCGCCAAGGCTGACTGTCGGCGCGGGAATAGACGTCGGACCCGACCAGTCATCGCGCCGGAGGGTCTCGACATGAACGAACCAAAAGGGCGTCGCGAGCTCATCAAGCTGCTCGGCTTTGGAGGCGTGGTTTTCGCCTCGGGGTTGGCCGGAGCGTGCACGAACATCCTGCGCAAGTCGGGCGGACAGGACGATGATTTCTTCTTCGTCCAGCTCTCCGACACGCACTGGGGCTTCAAGGGTCCGCCCAACCCCGAGGCGGCCAACACGCTCCGCCAGGCGGTGCGGGCGGTCAACGCGCTCCCGCAACAGCCCGACTTCATCGTCTTCACCGGCGATCTGACCCACACCACCGACGACGAGGCCGAGCGCCACAAGCGCATGCGCGAGTTCAAGGCCATCGTCGCGGACCTGAAAGCGCCCGTGCGGCGCTACATGCCCGGCGAGCACGACGCTTCGCTCGACCAGGGCAAGGCGTTCCAGGAACACTTTGGCGCGACGCACTACTCGTTCGATCACAAAGGGATTCACTTCGCCGTGCTCGACAACGTCTCCGATCCGCAGGCGGCCATCGGCGAGGCGCAGCTCGACTGGCTCCTCGCGGACCTCAAGCCGTTGTCCGCCGACGCGCCCATCGTGGTGTTCACGCACCGGCCGCTCTTCGACCTGGCCCCGCAGTGGGACTGGGCCACGAAAGACGGCAGCAAGGCCATCGATCTCCTGCAGCACTGGAAGAACGTGACCGTCTTCTACGGGCACATCCATCAGGAGCACCACTTCCGCACCGGAGCCATCGCGCATCACGCGGCCCAGTCGCTCATCTTCCCGCTCCCTGCGCCGCTCTCGCAGCCCAAGCGCGCCCCGGTGCCATGGGATCCGGCGCACCCGCGCCGCGGCCTCGGCTTCCGGGAGATCTCCGTTGGCGAGAGACGCCTGGTGCTCACTCTCAAGGAAGACTCGCTCGAGGGTGCGGGAGCGGTGCAGCCGGCGGCTGCGGGCGGAAGCTACTGATGCGCGGCCTGCACTGGATCCTGGGAGCTTCGCTCGCCGCCATCCTCGCAGCCGCGCCGCCGGACGTGGCAGCGCAGGAAAAGGTCATCCAGGTGACCGTCGAGAAGTTCAAGTTCACCCCCGCGGTCATCGAATTGAAGCTTGGCGAGACGGTGGTGCTCGAGTTGACCACGCTCGATCGCAAGCACGGCTTCCAGGTCCCCGACCTGAACATCGACGAGAACATCGAGCCGGGCAAGGTCACGCACGTGCGCATCGTGCCGGCAAAGGCCGGCACCTTCCTCTTCCACTGCGACGTCTTCTGCGGCAGCGGGCACGAAGAGATGACCGGAGAGATCGTCGTCAAACCGTGACGGAGATGACCGTGCGCAAAGCCATCCTGCTCTTTCTGGCAACCGATCGCGACCGGCGCATCGCAGCGTTCCTGGTCGGAGGCGTGGCGTTCCTCCTTCTCGAGGTGCGCTTCGAGCACCGCGAAGTGCTGGGTGAAACGTGGCGCTCGTGGATACCGCTAGTGTACTGCGGCTTGACGCTGGCGGCAGGGGCATTCGCCCTGCTCCGCTGGCACACCTGGGGCCGCGCCGCTCTCGGCGCATTGTTCGCCCTGGGCGTCGCCGTCGGAATCGTCGGGTTCTGGTTTCACACCGACGGACATCTTCTCGGCGGCATCCGCGATCTGCTCGGCGCCTGGCGCATTCCGCTCGGCCAGGACGGCGGCATCAAGATGGGTGCCCGGCCGCCGGCACTGGCTCCGCTCGCCTTCTCCGGCCTCGGCACCCTGGGGCTGATGGTCTGCGCCGCGCCGAGCGACGGAGCATCGACCGGACCTGCGGAATGAGGTCGCGTTCGCCGTGGTTCCCGCGGGCCCGCGGGAACCAGCCGCCGCGTCCGCCGCGCGAGGTCATCAAGCCGCTCACCACTGATCTGCGCCGCTTCAACGTCACGGTCTCGGCAGACTTCATCGCCGTAGCTGCTGCCTGCCCGCGGCGTCACGACGGCAGGTTCGTCATAGACTGCTTTACCAGGAACCGCTGCGGGCGCATCCTTCGGATGGGCGAGGCAGGCGTGACGAGCGAGATGCAAACACCGCTGCGCGGGGTCAAGGTGATCGAGCTGGGCAGCCTCATCGCTGGCCCGTACGCCGCCGCCTTGCTCGCGCAGTTCGGGGCCGATGTGGTGAAGATCGAGCAGCCCGGCACCGGCGATCCGCTGCGCTCCTGGCGCAAGCTGCACAACGGGACCTCGTACTGGTGGTACTCGCTGAACCGCAACAAGAAGTCGGTGACGTTGAATCTCAAGTCGGCGAGGGCGCAGCAGATCGTCCGCCAGCTGGTGAAGGGCGCGGACATCGTCATCGAGAACTTCCGCCCGGGGTGGCTCGAGTCGCTCGCGCTCGGCTGGGAAGACCTCTCCAAGGTGAACCCGTCGCTCATCATGGTCCGCATCTCCGGTTACGGGCAGACGGGCCCCTACCGCTCGCGCCCCGGCTTCGCCGCCATCGCCGAATCGATGGGCGGGCTGCGCTACCTCTCGGGGTTTCCTGATCGACCGCCGGTGCGCGTGGGCGTGAGCCTCGGCGACAGCCTGGCCTCGCTCTACGGCGTCATCGGCGCGCTGCTCGCCCTGCAACACCGCCAGGCCAACCCCGGCAAGGGCCAGTTCATCGACTTGGCCCTCTACGAGGCGGTCTTCGGGGTGATGGAGAGTCTCATCCCCGAATTCTCCGCGCTCGGCCACGTGCGCGAGCGCTCGGGCGCCAGCCTGCCGGGCATCTCGCCCTCGAACACGTACCCGTGCAAGGACCGGCGCTACGTCATCATCGCCGGCAACAGCGACGGCATCTTCGTTCGCCTCATGCGCGCCATCGGCCGCGCGGACCTCGCCGAGGACGCGCGCCTCGCCCGCAACGAGGGCCGCGTCGAGCACGCCGCCATGCTCGACGAGGTCATCACTGCCTGGACCTCGCAGAACGATTCGGACGAGGTGCTTGCGCGCCTCGAGGCCGCGGACGTGCCGTGCGGCAAGATCTACACCGCCGCCGACATCCACGCCGACCCGCATTACCGGGCGCGCGAAATGATCCAGCGCTTCACGCTGCCGGACGGGACTCCGGTGGACCTGCCCGGGATCGTCCCCAAGCTGAGCGAGACGCCGGGCGAGACGCGGTGGCTGGGGCCTGCCCTCGGCCAGCACACCGAGGAGGTGCTAGCCTCCATCGGCATCGACGCGAGCGAAATGGCGGAACTGCGCAAACAGGGCGTGGTCTAGCAGGCGCGCTCCGCGCCGGAAGGATCCTCGATGGCAGGCTCCATGCTCAAGCGAATCGGCATCGTCGCCCTCCTCCTCGCCGCCGGCAGCGCGCGCGCCGCGCCGGAGAAGAAGCAGATCACCATCGCCGTCGGCGGCAAGACGCTCTTCTATTACCTGCCGCTCACGCTCGCCGAGCAACTCGGCTACTTCAAGGAGGAGGGCCTCGAGGTGGAGATCGTCGACTTCGCCGGCGGCGCCAAGGCGCTGCAGGCGATGGTCGGCGGCAGCGCCGACCTCGTCTCCGGTTCCTTCGAGCACACCATCAACATGCAGGCGCGCGGCGTGCCCGTGGTGGGCATCGCGCTGCAACTTCGCTACGCCGCCATCGCGCTGGCGATGCCCAAGGCGCGAGCCGCGACCTACAAGTCGCCCAAGGACCTCAAGGGGCTCAAGATCGGCGTCACCGCGCCGGGCTCGAGCACCAACTTCTTCGTCAACGCGCTTCTGGCGCAGGACGGCCTCAAGCCCGACGACGTCTCCATCATCGGCGTGGGCGCGTCGTCGAACGCGGTGGCGGCGATGAAGAAGGGCGAGATCGACGCCATCTCCAACCTCGACCCGGTGATCACCAAGCTCGAGCTCGACGGCGACGTGGTGGCGGTGGCCGACACCCGCACCGCCGAGGGGATGAAGAAGTATTACGGCGGCGACTACGCTTCGAGCTGCATCTACACGAAGCGGGAGTTCATCGAGAAGAACCCCGGCACGGCGCAGGCGGTGGCGAACGCGATGGTACGGGCGCTGCAATTCGCGAAGAAGTCCTCGCTCGCGCAGGTGCTGGCCGCCATCCCCGCCGACTACTACGCGGCCGACAAGGAGACGTACCGGGCGGCGCTGGCCAAGGCCATCGAGGGGTACTCGCCCGACGGGCGTTTCAGCCTGGAGGGCGCGCGCAACGTCTACAAGGTGCTCAAGCTCTTCGAGCCCTCGGTAATGTCGGCCACCGTCGACGTGAGCAAAACGTTCGACAACCGCTTCGTCGACGAGTTCGCCAAGAAGAGGGCGAAGTGAGCGAGGTTTCCTCCCTGGCCCGGCCGCTCGCCCGCGCGCAGGTGCCGGCGCTCGCGCTCGAAGCCATCACCTGCACCTTCCCTCCCGCGGGGCGGCGCGAGGCGCCCTACACCGCGGTGCGGGAGGCATCGTTCCAGGTTGGCAAAGGCGAATTCCTCGCCGTGGTCGGACCGACGGGCTGCGGGAAGTCGACGTTGCTCAATATCGCCGCCGGCCTCATCGCCCCCACCTCCGGCAGGGTGTTGGTGGCCGGCGCGCCGCTCGCCGGGCTCAACAAGGACGCCGGATATCTCTTCCAGGCCGACGCGCTCATGCCCTGGCGCAGCGCGCTCGACAACGTCGCCGCTGGGTTGCAGTTCCGCGGCGTCGAGCGCGAGGAGACGTTGCGGCGCGCCCAGGAGTGGCTCGAGCGAGTGGGACTGGAAGGCTTCGGCAACCGCTATCCGCACCAACTCTCCGGCGGCATGCGCAAGCGGGTGGCGCTCGCCCAGACGCTCATCCTCGACCCGAAGATCATCCTCATGGACGAGCCCTTCAGCGCCCTCGACGTGCAGACGCGCCAGCTGATGGAGAACGAGCTGCTCGAGCTGTGGTCGAGCGACCGCAAATCGGTCGTCTTCATCACCCACGATCTGGAGGAGGCCATCTCGCTGTCCGACCGCGTGATGGTGTTCTCGGCGGGACCGGCGACTCACCCCATCGGCGAGTTCGTCATCGATCTGGCGCGGCCGCGTGACGTCTCCGAGGTGAGGATGACCAAGCGCTTCCTCGAGCTGCACCAGAAGATCTGGGAGCTGCTCAAGGCGGAGGTCCTGAAGGGCTATGCCCAGCAGAAACGCGGTTAGCCATCATCCGCGCGCCGGCTTGCGGCTGCTCGCGCTCCGCCTGCTCCTCTTGCTCCTGCTCTTCACCGTCTGGCACCTCTTGACCGAGTCGGACATCCTGCCGCGCTTCTTCTTCGGCTCGCCCCTGGTGGTGCTGGAGAAGGGCGCGCGTTGGTTCACCAGCGGCAAGATCTACAAGCACCTCGCCATCACGTTGGTGGAGACCGTGCTCGCCTTCGGCGGCGGAACCCTCCTCGGCCTGACGGTGGGCCTGTGGCTCGCGCTCACTCCCACCGCCTCCAGCTTGCTCGATCCGTACATCAAAGGCGCCAACGCCATGCCGCGCGTCATCCTCGCGCCCATCTTCGCCGTGTGGTTCGGGCTCGGCATCCTCTCCAAGGTCGCGCTCGGCATCACGCTCGTCTTCTTCATCGTCTTCTTCAACGTCTACCAGGGCGTGAAGGAGGTGAGCCCGGTGGTGCTCGCCAACGCTCGCATGCTGGGCGCGACACGGCGGCAGCTCCTGCGCCACGTCTACTTGCCCTCGGCGACGAGCTGGGTCTTCTCCAGCCTGCACACCTCGGTGGGCATGGCCTTCGTCGGCGCGGTGGTGGGCGAGTACCTTGGCTCCGCCGCCGGCGTCGGCTATCTCATCCTCCAGGCGGAGGGCGCGTTCGACATCAACACCGTCTTCGCCGGCATCCTGGTGCTGACCGCTTTCGCGCTCCTGCTCGACTGGCTCGTCAGCGTCATCGAGCGGCACCTCTTGCGCTGGCGGCCCACCGGTGAAGGGATCAAGACGTACTAGACGGATTTGCGCGCCGTCAGAGGTCCGAGACGTGGTCCGCCGGCGCGTACGCGTCCCGGCCGTCGGGGAGCCTGACCCGCCGGAAGCCAAAGCCGGCGGTCGAGGAGGACGCGCAGAGCCGGGTGTCGGTGTCCAGGTTTGTGACGGCTGCCGACGTGCTGTCCGGATTGGAGTAGAGCGTGGTGCCGCGATAGACCATCGCCGCCGCCAGAGGAGCGCACGAGTTGGTGTCCCCAGCCCTGTCGCCTCCCGAGCCCGCCAACCTGGGCGACGACGAAGTGCTCGCACACGCGGATGCCAGCATGACGCAGATCGCTGCAATCAACTTCATGGGAAGCCTCCTTGGGGGCTCGCGGGCTCTACGCCCGGGCCACGAGGCCGCTACGCGCTCGCGCAGGAGATATTTCGGCTATTCGACGCTCAGCCTTACCTGGCCGAGGGACTCGATCTCGAGCGAGACGATCATGCCCGGCCCGAGCGGCTCGGCCGCGGTCGCGCCGCCGGTGAGCACGATGCTTCCGGCGGGCAGCGATTGGCCGTGTGTCGCGAGCATGGCGCAGAGTTGGACGAGCGAAAGGACGGGATGGGCGGAAATCGCGCTCGAGCGCGTTTCCTGCCGGAGGCGCCCGTCGATGGAAACGCGGATGAGAAGGTCTCCCACCTCGCAGGGGCTCTGCTGCTTGCCCAGCGCGAACCGCCACGACGAGCAGTTGTCGGCGATCACGTCCGGGACGGAGAAGTACTTGAAGCCGACGAACCGCGAGTCGAGGATCTCCAGCGCCGGAGCGACGGTCGCGCATGCTCGCAACGCCTCCTCGAAGGTGATGTCGCCGCGCAGCTCGGTTGCGGTGACGAAGGCGATCTCCGGCTCTACCCTCGGGTGAATGCCTTCGGCGAGGACGACGCGCTCCTGCACCAACATCGCGTGGGTGAGGTAGCCGTAGATGGGCGTGGCGAGGTCCATCTGCTGCCGCTTTGCCTCGCTGGAGAATCCCAGCTTGTAGCCCACGGCGCGCTCGCCACGCTGCGCGCGCAACTCGAGGCCGGCGCGCTGGATCGCGTAGGCCGTCTTGAGATCGAACTCGCCGTGCGTCTTGGTGAGCGGCCCGATCTCGCGGCGACCGAGCACCGCATCGTCGAGTTCCTTGGCAAGTACGCCGATGTCGATCATGAAGATGAACTCTAGCCCAACGACGCCTTCGCCGCGATGTAGCGCCTGTTTCGGTCTTTGCGCGACGCCGCGCTCACCGCCATGCCTCGGCCGGGCCGCGACGTTCGCCGCGACGGCGCGGTCGGCAGACTCAAGGTGCGGTCGCGGCTCATCGACGCGTCCCGTCCGAGGCATGCGGCTGTCGCGCGGCTATGGCGCCGCCGACTCGTCTGTTCTCGGTACCGAGAGACAGGCGCCACAAGACGGCGCCGGATCTGTTTCTGCATGACGACACGCTGTGGCCGCCCCGACGCCTCTTCGAAAACGTCACCTCGGCTTCTTCCGCTCCTGCTCGGCGACTGCCTTGTAGTCGTAGGTTGCGTAGAAGTCGGTGCGGTAGGCGCCCCACGCCTTCTCCTCGACCATGCGGTTCACCTCGCGCAGCCGCTCCGCCGGCAGGCGCAGCGTCACCACCTGGCCGATGCCCATCATCACGTACCACGAGACGACCTCGACGCCGTCCGGCGGGAACGAGCTGGTGAAGCCGGTCCGTTCGAGCTGGGCGCGGATCTCGCCTAGCGTCTTCGATTGATCGTGCCGCAGGAAGATGGTGAGCAGGATCTTGCCCCGGTTCTCGTCCTGCTGCTGGGGAATGGCAGCCGGCGCCAGGAGCAGCAGCGCGCATGCGATGCGTGCGGTCATTGCCTCCTCCTCTCGTGCGATGCACTGTAGCTCAGCATGACACGAATAATGGTCGCTGCGGGTCTCTTCCTGTCCGCTCTCGCCGACGCAGGATGCGCGTCGAGTCGGCTCGCTGCCCGACAGGAAGCGGCGCCGATGTGTCGCTGCACACCCGACCAGCCATGTTGGCCGTCACAGGCCGAATGGCAACGGTTCGGAGCGAGCCTCCATGGCAAGCTCGAACAGCCTCAGTCACCTCTGGCGGTCTGCAGGAAAGACGCGATGGCAGAGCCTTGCGCCGCCGCGATGAGGAATTCGAAGAATCCATTTTATCTCCAGGACCATCCGGGGGGCACCCAATCCGCGGGCTGGCTCGGCGCCTGGAATGCCGCTGCCAGCGCCTACGCCGTCGCGGCCGAGGACGCCGCAGACATCGTGGCGTCGGTGAATTTCGCGCGCCAGAACAGATTGCGGCTGGTGATCAAAGGCACTGGCCACGACTATCTCGGTCGCTCGAATGCACCCGATTCCCTGCTGGTCTGGACGCACAAGATGCGCCGGGTCTCGATCCACGACGCCTTCGTCCCACGGGCTTGCCCGGCGACGCAGGCCAGCAACCCCGCCGTCAGCCTGGAGGCAGGCACGCGCTGGCTCGAAGCTTATCAAGAGGTGACCGTGAAGCACGGCCGCTATGTCCAAGGTGGCGGGTGTACCACGGTCGGCGCTGCCGGCGGATTCATGCAAGGCGGTGGTTTCGGGAGTTGGTCCAAGAAATATGGAATCGCCGCGGCGAGCATGCTCGAAGCGGAGGTGGTCACCGCCGACGGCAAGCTGCTGGTGGTGAACGGCTGCCAGAACCAGGATCTGTTCTGGGCATTGCGCGGCGGGGGAGGCGGCACCTTTGGAATCGTCACCAGAGTCACGCTGAAGACGCATCCGCTTCCGAGCTATTTCGGCGCCGTCGAAGGCAGCATCGTTGCAAAAGACGACGCTGCCTTCAAACAGCTCCTCGAGCGCTTCCTCCTCTTCTATCGGGAGAGCTTGAGCAACGAGCATTGGGGTGAGCAGGTCCGTGCAAGGAGAAACAACTCGCTTCAATTGTCGCTGGTCTTCGAGGGGATCACCGCAAGGGAGGCCGAGCAGGCCTGGCAACCCTTCCGCGATTGGATTGAACGGAACGGAGATACCTTCTCGATGAAGGTGAATTCTTTCCAGATACCGGGCGATAGAATGTGGAATCATGCCTATCTCAAGGAGCATGTCCCGAGCGCCATCGAGAGAGATCCGCGGACCGATCAACCTGCCAATCAGTTCTGGTGGGCGGGCGACGGAGAGCAGGTATCGACCTATTGGTATGCGTATCAGTCGCGTTGGGTTCCGCTCGATCTTTTCGAAGGGGCCAATGCGAAGACCTTTGCGGCCTCGCTGTTCGAAGCGTCGCGACACTGGTCGGTCGCGCTGCACTTCAACAAAGGGCAAGCCGGGGCCTCCGCCGAGGCGGTGCAGCACGGTCGAGAGACGTCGATGAACCCGGGGGTCTACAAGGCGGCAGCCCTGATCATCGTAGCTGCCAGCGCGCCTGCATTTCCGGGGGTGCCGGGCCACGAGCCGGACAACGCCGAGGGCGAGGTCGCGCGAGCCAGGGTGGCGGCCGCAATGAAGTTCATCCGCGACGTCACGCCGGGCGCCGGGAGCTATGTCAACGAAGCGGATTATTTCGAGCCGAATTGGCAGCAGGAGTTCTGGGGCGAAAACTACCAGCGGCTCGGAGCTCAAGGGGAAATACGACCCCGAAGGTCTGTTCTTTTGCCACCATTGCGTAGGCAGCGAGCGATGGTCCAGAGACGGGCTGTGCAGATCGGGGCCGTGACTCCCTCGCGTCGGTCGCTCAGGCGCCGAGCGCCTTCGCCGTCTTCGGAACATCGCTCTCGGCGACGAAGATGACGGTGGCGAACCTGCCGCCGATGGCGAAGGCGTCGGTCGCTTCGATGTTGATGCCCGCCTTGGCGATCTTCTGCAGCACGCTGTGGTAGTTGCCGATCTGATCCGCGTCGTCGACCCAGAATGCGGATTCGGCCTTCGGCGTCTTGCCCAGCTTGTTGAGCGCCTGCTTGGCGCGATCGAAGTCGCCGGTGAAGAAGTGGGCCTGTGCTTCGCCGGGGCCCATCTGGTACGCCCAGCTCGCGGTGACGTTCACCTTCGCCTCGCGGAACGCCCCCAGGACCTGGGCGAGCGCTCCGGGCTTGGGGTCCAGCTTGATGGTCAGCACATCGATCTTCTTGGCAATGGCCATGTCATTCCTCCTCTGTCGGAAGTGGAGATCGCAGATGGCGCTGCCGGATGCCAAGGTGGGAGGTCGCAGGGCGTTGCGCAGTGCACGAATGGCGCAGCCAAAGGGGGAGCGCTGGCGCTAGAATGGCGGCATGCCAGACCTCGATGCGGAGAAGCAGGCTCTGGAGCTCGCCGAACTGGAAGAGGCGAAGGCGCTCGTCAAGGCGCGGCGGTTGCGCGGCGCGGGGGGGACGCCAGGCGGCATAGGAACTTTCTTCTTCGGTCTGGCTCTCGCGGTGCTCGGGGGATACCTGGTGCTGAACCAGGTGCAGGTGTCTTCATCCTTCAACTTCTTCGGGCTGTGGGGCTGGAACAGGCCGGCCGGCTTCGGACAGACCATGCTTCCGTTGCTCATCGGGATCGGAGTGCTCTTCTTCGACGGCAAGAGCAAGATCGGCTGGATTCTCTCCGCTGGAGGCCTGCTGACCATCCTGGCGGCGGTGCTGATGAGCCTGTCGATCCAATGGGCGCCGACCAGCCTGTTCAACACCCTCCTCATGTTCGGCATGCTCGCCGGGGGCTTCGGCCTGATCGCGCGTTCGCTCAGAGCCTACCCGTCTGACGACGACAGCTAGCGGCTCGACCGCTACCTGCCGCTGGTGCGAGCCGCCTCGTCGCGGATGCGCACGGTCGTCCCGTCGGCCACGTCGGGCGAGAGGCTGAGCGCGACCAGCTCGCCGCCGCGCAGTCCGTCGAGGACCTCGACGCGCGCGCCGTCGTCGACGCCCAGCTTGACGCGCTGGAAGTGCACGCGGCCGTCCTCGATCAGCGCGACGAAGAGCTGCCCAGACTGCCCGACCAGCGCTTCCGTGGGCACCAGCGGCCGCGGCGGGCCGTGCAGCGGCAGGCTGGTCTCGACGAACGCGCCGGGATAGAGCCCTGGCGGCGGATGCGGCAGATCGATCTCGCACAGCATCGTGCGCGTGCGCGCGTCCAGGCTCTGCGAGATGCGCGAGATGCGCGCTTCGAACGCCGGCTGATCGGGCGCGATCTGCAAGCTGACGGTATCGCCCACCCGTACGCGCGCGGCGTCGTCCTGGCCCAACTGGAGCGCGATGCGGAGGCGATCGAGCTGCGCAATCTCGAGGAGCGGCTGGGCGCTGGAGGTGCTTCCCGTCGCCGCGGGCAAGAGTGCGCCCGGATCGGCGAAGCGAGCCGTGACCGTTCCGTCGAAGGGCGCGCGCAGGATCTGGTAGCCCTTCTGCGTGCGCGCCCGAGCCAGCAAGGACTGCGCGACCTTGACGGCCTCCTCGAGCTGCTCGCGCTGATCGTGTGAGACGTACCCCGGTCCGACCAGCCGCTGGGCCCGGCCGAGCTGTTGCGTGCGCAGCGACAGTTCGGCCTGCGCGGAGCGCACCTGCTCGTCGAGATCGGGCGACTCCAGCACCGCCAGCACCTGCCCCTTGCGCACGCGCTCGCCCTTGTCGACGAGGACTTCCTTCACGTAGCCGCTCACCTTGGCGTAGAGGGTGGCGCGAAGCTCGGCGCGCACCTCCGCAGGCAGCACGACGACGCGATTCGCCGACGCCGTCTCTACGCGGGCGGCCCGCACGGTCGGCCCCTGCGCCTGCTCCTTCGTCAATAGATCTGACTGGCGCGCCTGCGCGCTGCGCTCGCGGAGGAACAGCGTCAGCGCGCCGGCCGCCGCGGCGATGACCAGGATCGCGCTTCCCACCGCGACCAGGCGCTTGTCGTTGTCAGCCATGCGTCGGCTCCATGCGGCTCTCGGCCTCGAACTTCTCGTCGAGCTGGTGTGCCTGCGGCATGGCCCGGCGCAGGATGGTGTAGACCGCCGGCACCACGAACAGCGTTACGAACGTCGCCACCAGGAGGCCGCCGATGACCGCGCGCCCGAGCGGCGCGTTTTGCTCGCCGCCCTCGCCGAGAGCCAGCGCCATGGGCACCATGCCGAGCAGCATCGCCAGAGCGGTCATCAGCACCGGCCGCAAGCGCGTCCTGCCGGCCGTGATCACCGCCTCGAGCACGCCCAGCTTCTCGTGCACGCGCGCGTCGTTGGCGGCGCTGACGAGGAGGATACTGTTCGAGGTGGCGATGCCCACCGCCATGATCGCTCCCATGAACGACTCGACGTTCAGCGTCGTGCCGGTCAGCGCGAGCATCCAGAGGACGCCGATGAGCGCGCCGGGCACCGCCACGAGGATGATGAAGGGATCGAGGAACGACTGGAAGAGCACCACCAGAAGCAGGTAGACGAGCACGATGGCCAGCACCAGCCCGAGCCCCAGCCTGCCGAAAGCCGCGAACATGCTCTCGCTCTGGCCGCGGATGTGGATGCGCGTGGCCTTGGGGAGCTGGCCGAGGGAGTCGATCGCTTTCTGGATGCCGAGCGCGACGCCGCCGAGATCGCGCCCGGTGGCGCTGACCTGCACGTCGATGACGCGCTGGACAGCGACATGGTTGATCATCGAAACGTCCGTGTCGGGCCGCAGCCGCGCCACCGCGCCCAGGTACGACGCGCCGCCGGACACCGGATCGCCCGGCATGGAAGAGGAGGAGATGAGCTGCGCGCCGCGGCCCAGCGGCGTCCCCAGCAGCGAGGCCACTGAATCCACCTTGGTGAGCGGTGTCTGCACCACCACCGCGTAGTTCACGTTGTTGCGGGGATTGATCCAGAACGACGGAGCGACCAGCGCGCTGGAGCTGAGCGAGACCAAGAGATTATTGGCCACGTCGCGCTCGGTGACGCCGATGTGCGCCGCCAACCGCCGGTCCACGTCGACGGCGAGCGCGGGATGGGCAAGGACCTGTGGGATGCGCACGTCGGAGGCGCCCGGAACCAGCCGGATGCGGTTGGCCAGATCGCGCGCCAGCGCGTAGCTCTTCTCGACGTCGGTCCCTTCGATCTGCACGTCGATGGGCGCCGAGAGCCCGAAGTTGAGCACCTGGCTGACGATGTCGGCGGGTTGGAAGTACAGGGCGCACCCGGGGAACTCGTCGGGAAGCTCGCGGCGGATCTTCTCCATGTAGCGCTCGGTGGGCGCGTGGCCCGGCTTGAGCGCGATGAGCACGTCGGCGTCCTGGCTGCCGGTGTTGTCGGTCTGCACGAATGCCAGGTTGTACGAGATGGGCATGCCGATGTTGGCGTTGATGGTGTCCAGATCGCGCGGCACGATGTCCTGGATGCGCTGCTCCAGCCGCGCCACCAGCCGCTCGGTCTCCTCCAATTGCGTGCCGATGGGCGCGCGGAAGTGGAGCCGCATCTGACCGGCGTCCACGTTGGGGAAGAAGTCGAGCCCCACCATGAACGGCAGCGTCGCCGAGCAAAGCGCGATCATCGCGCCGGCGCCGAGGACCATCGCCCGGTGGTGCAGCAGGACCTGGAGCATGCGCCCGTACGCGTCCTGGAAGCGCCCGAACGAGCGGTCCCGCCAGCGGTTGAAGCGCGCGGCGAAGCTCTCGCCCTGGTAGTGCAGGTCCTCCTTCTCCATCAGCATGCGCGCCAGCATGGGCACCAGCGTGCGGGAGAGGACGTACGAGGCGAGCATCGAGACCGCCACGCCCAGCGCCAAGGGAGAGAAGAGGAAGCGCGCCGGCCCCTCGAGCAGGACCACGGGAAAGAAGACGATGCAGATGGTCAGCGTCGCTGCCAGCGCCGGGACAGCGATCTGCTCGGAGCCGTCGAGGATGGCCGGGGTGAGCGCCTTTCCCTCGTGGCGATTGCGATGGATGCTCTCGATGGCGACGGTCGCGTCGTCGACCAGCATGCCGATGGCGAGCGCGAGCCCGCCCATGGTCATGAGGTTCAGCGTGTTTCCGCTGAGGAAGAGGCCGATCAGCCCGACGAGGATGGCGAGCGGAATGCTGGTGCCGACGATCACCGCGCCTCGCCAGCTCCCGAGGAAGAAGAGGATCATCAGCGAGACCAGGATCGACGCGATCACGGCCTCGTGCAGCACGTTCATGATCGCCGCGCGCACGAAGACCGACTGGTCGAAGTCGAGCTTCAGCTCCATGCCCTCCGGCGCGGCCTGCTTGATGATGGGGATCTGCTCGCGCGCTCCTTCGACGACGGCCAGCGTGCTCGCGTCCGCCTTCTTGAGGATGGCAAGATAAGTCGCCCGCCGGCCGTTCAGGCGCACCACGTTCTCCTGCACGGCGAACCCGTCGCGCACGCGCGCCACGTCGCCCAGCACCACCGTGGCACCGTTCACCGCGCGCACCGGCATGTCGTTGAAGGCCGCCACTGAGAGCGGGCTGGAGTTGAGCTTCACGTCGTACTGGCGCCCGCCGATCTGCGCCGCCCCCGCCGGCACCAGCACGTTGCTCTGCAGCACCGCCTGCACCACGTCGTTGGGCGAGAGCCCCTTGGCCGCCACGCGCGCGGGGTCGATGTCGACCATGATCTGCCGCTGCTTGCCTCCATAGGGCGCAGGCGTGGCGAGGCCGGGGATGGTGAAGAGGCGCAGGCGGATGAAGTTGAGGCCGTAGTCGAAGAGCTGCTCCTCGCTCAGCGTCTTGCTGGAGACGGTGAGCTGCGCCACGGGAACGTTGCTGGCGTTGTAGCGGACGATGGCCGGCGGCGTGATGCCCGGCGGCATGATGCGGCTGGCGGTGAGCGAGACGGCCACGATCTGCGCGATGGCGCCGCCGATGTCGCTGCCCGGCTCGAACCAGACCTTGAGGATGCCCAGGCTGGTCATCGACTGCGAGTCGATGCGCGAGATGCCGCTCACGGTCGTGGAGTACGCGCGCTCGCTGATGAAGACGACGCGCCGCTCCATGTCCTCCGCCGAGAGGCCCGGGTAGTTCCACACCACGATGACGACCGGTATGTCGATGGCCGGCAGGATGTCCGTCTTCATCCTGCTGACGCTGAGCAGGCCGAAGATGAAGACGAGCGAGCAAGCGACCGCGATGGTGTACGGACGTCGGAGAGCGAGGCGGACAATCCACATACGAGACTGGTGGGATGCAGGAAATTGCGCCCCGATGCAAGAATTCCCGCCTCGCCCCCGCTTGTTCGACGGCCATTGCAAAATCTTGACGTGGATCCAGGATCCAGTTGCCGACCCGACTTACCCCATGTAATAAAGCCGCCGTGTCGTAGAAAGGCCCTACGTGCACTCTCACTCCCATCCCCATCGAGAACTCGAGAGCGGCGAGAAGAGGGCCGCCGACAATCCTTTCCAGGCCGCCATCGACGCCGCGGGGATGGGAACCTGGGAGTGGAACATTCCTTCCGGGCACGTCGTCTGGACGCCGCGCACTTACCAGCTCTTCGGATACGAACCCGGCACCTTCGTGAACTCGGTCGATTCGTTCTTGCAAAGTGTGTATGCGGAGGACCGGCCGGCAGTGGTCCGCTGGTGCGAGCAGGCCGTGCGCGAGCGCAAGCGGACGGTGCTGGAGTACCGCATCGTGCGCGGCGACGGCACTGTCCGCTGGCTCCGTTCGGCCGGGCGCGCATTGACCGACGAGAGTGGCCGGGTCGTCCGCATGGTCGGCGTGGTCGATGACATCACCGAGGAGAAGCAAGGCCGGGGATCTCCGCAAACACCGCCCGAGCAACCCGCCGGCAAGTCATTCTCGGCGCGCCAGGTGGCGCACATCCTCGGCGTCGCTGAAGCGACCGTGAAGCGCATCGCCGCTGCTGGCGGCATCGAATGTCTGCGTTCGTCGAGGAAGGACAGCCGCCGCTTCGCCCCGGAGCAGGTGCTCGACTACCTTCGCAAGAACGCCACCGCGGGTGGCGACTTCGAATCGGCGGCGCGGGCGCACGACATGAGCGGCTGCCTGCTCGTTCTGATGAAGGAGCTTCTCGAGGGCAAGGGGCTCGACGAGTTGCTCGACGCCCAGGTCAGGCCGGTCGTTCGCACGCTGGACGCCGGCTTCATTCTCGACCTCCTCTCGCGGATCCCCTTCATCGTCTCCGAACGGCAGCGGGCCGTCTTTCCCGCCTTGGTCGCGTGCGCGGGCAGCCCCAGCGAGTGGGATGCCCACCTCGTCAAGTGTCTGCTGCGCGCCCATGGCCGCGAAGTCCTGAGTCCCGCGGACAACGTCAGCTTGACGAAGCTCGCGGACATCGCCGAGCGGGTTCGGGCGAGCGTGGTCGTGCTGCTCATCGGCGTAGGTGCGCATTCCGCCGGAGCCGTCTCCGTCGCGGCGGAGATTGCCCGGAATCCTCGCTCGCCCGCGGTGTGCGTCTGGTCTTCCGAGGACGTCCGGCCCGCGGCGGGAGTGATCAGGATCAGATCGATGCGCGACCTCGGTTCCATTCTTCGCCGTCTCTGACGCGGAGCGAGAGCGGCCAGTCAAGATCTTGCAACGCGCGGTCAAGAACTTGAAAGACGCGTCCTTCGGGCGCGTGTCAGCTTCCCTTGGCGATCGGCACGAGCCTCGTTTGCCAAGGAGATACCGTGAGAAGGAACTATTTGATGGGAATCGCCGCCGCCTTGGCGATGACTGCGTGGACCCCGCGCGCTCTCGCGGAGGGCGACGACGAAGGCAGCGGGCGGGACCGCGATGACGAGCGCATCCTCTCCATCGACCATTACGTCAACCACGTCTCGACCATCCCCGCCACCGCCGGCCACCACGTTCAGTTGTTCGTGCGGGAGCGCGTCCGCGGAGGAGTCGAGGACCTCGGCAGGGACACCGAGGCGAACGGCAGCGTCGTGCTCTTCATCCACGGCGGCACATACCCCTCCGTGGCGGATTACGACCTCGACTTCAAGAACTACAACTTCATGGCCTATCTGGCTCGGGCCGGATTCGACGTCTACAGCATGGACATCCAGGGCTACGGTTGGTCGACGCGGCCGTTCCCCATGGGCGACCCGTGCAACATCAGCGCCGCCCAGCAGCCGCTCATCAGCCCATATCCGATCCCCGCGAGTGCCATCCCTTGCGCCGCGAGCTATTCATTTGTGCTCTCCAACAGCCAATCCGATTGGGACGAGGTAGACCGCGTCGTCGATTTCGTTCGTGCCCGGACGGGGCAAGATCGACTCAATCTCGTCGGCTGGTCGGGCGGTGGCCCGCGCTTTGGCGGCTATGCGGCGCTGCACCCGGAGAAGGTCGAGAGGGTCGTCCTCCTCGCGCCGGGCTATTCTCGAGCCACGCCGGACAACCCGCCGAAGTTGCCGCAACCAGGCGTTCCGTACGCCGTGTCGACGCGCAACCGCGCCTTCCACGAGCGGTGGGACATCCAGGTGCACTGCGAGAACCAGTTCGATCCCGGGATCCGCGACGTGATCTGGGCGACGAACATGAAGTTCGATCCGGTGGCGGCGACCTGGGGTCCGGGCGTGGTGCGCGCGCGCACACAGACCTCGTTCGGATGGAACGCGAAGATGGCCGCCAAGGTGAAGGCCCCCCTCCTCCTGCTCTCGGGCGAACTCGATCAGGAAGTGAATCCGCAGAGGGTGCATGAGCTGTTCGCTGACGTGGGCTCCGACTCGAAGGTCTTCATCAACATCCAGTGCGCGTCACATTACGTGCCGTACGAGACGCAGCACATGGTCCTCCTCGAGTCGACGAAGGAGTGGCTCCTCCATGGAACCTTCATGGGAGTCAGCCGCGGCTCGTTCAACGCCGACCCATCTGGGGGCATCCAGAGGGTTGAATAGCCTCGGGCGCCGGGTGAAGTGCTAGACTCGGAGGCTACCGCGGCCATGAAGACGATTTCGATCAAGTCCGTCCTGCCGGTCCGCGCGGCGGAAGAGATCCGCGCCGCCATCGTGGGCGGCGCGCTTCCTCCTGGAACTCGCATCAAACAGGAGGAGCTTGCCGCGCGCCTCGGAGTCTCCCGCGAGCCGGTGCGACAGGCGTTGTTGGTGCTCCAGGGCGAAGGATTGGTGTGCGCCGCGCCTGGACGGACGGCGACTGTCGCGGCGCTCGACCCGCAGTACATCGCCGAGATTTACGAGCTGCGCGAGCAGATCGACGGGCTGGTCGCGGCGACGGTGGCGAAGCGACCAGCCTTCGATCTGGCCCGCCTCGACGAGATCGTCGAGCGCGGGCGCAGGGCCGTTCGCAGCGAGAACGTCACCCAGCTCATCGAGCTCGATGTCGCATTCCACTCTGGACTTTACGAGGCGGCGAACAATCGAGTGCTCATCGACGTCATGCGAGGCCAGTGGAATCACATCCGGCGCGTGATGGGGATGGTGCTGCGCAAGTCCGGATATCCGGAGCGGGTCTGGAAGGAGCACGCAGCGATTCTCGAAGCGATGCGATCCGGGAGCCCCCGCCGCGCGCGCGCCGTTGCGGCGCACCACACGCGCGCCGCAAAGCTCATCCTCCTGAGTCCCCTCGGCACGCCGCACTGAACAGCTCGGAATTCCTTAGGACTGGACCTCCGGCCTTCGGCTTGGCTCGCTGCGCATTGACGCGCCGATCCTCCTTGTGGTTGTGGATCCTGGATCCAGAATCCGTAGCGCGCTTTCACACCGGCATCTCGCTTTTTCAGGAGGCGGCCCATGCGGATCGATTCTCCCCCGATGCGGATCGATGTCGCGACCGGGCAACGCCGGCCCATTCCCGGCATGGGCAAGATCTCAAGCGGTCAGTTCTGGAAGGGTCTGCGGCTGGAAGGACTGTCGGCCGGTCCGGGAAAGCATGTCGAAGGTTACGCGACGCAGCATTTCATCTGCGTGATCGGCAGCGCGGTACGGGTGGAGAATTCGTGGCCTGGCGGCCGCCGCAAAGTCCGACAGTACCTGCCCGGGCACGTGGGCCTGATCCCGGCGATGATGCCGACCGCCAATCGCTGGGAGAGCTTCAGGGCGACCGGCCTGTTTCTCGATCCGGAGTTGCTGTCGGCTGGGTCGGGGCGCGGTCGGATCGAGCTGAGGGCGGCCATGGATCCGCAAGAGGACGCCCTCTTGAAGGAGCTGGCGCTGGTCCTGCGCAAGGAAGTGCAATCGGGATATCCGGGGGGAGCGCTCTACGGCGAGTCCCTCGGCGCCGCCATCGCGGCTCACGTGGTTCGAAGATATGCGGTCGCGCCTTGCGGGGCCGCCGATCTCCGCGGCGCCATGGCCATGAACGAGCTGCGGCGGATCGAGGAATACGTCGAGGAGAAGCTCGCCACCAGTCTCTCCCTGCAAGAGCTCGCGCAGCAGGTGGACATGAACGTCTATTGCTTCGTCCGGGCGTTCAAGCGGAGCACCGGCCTGCCGCCGCACCAATACGTGGTGAGGAAACGCCTCGAGCGCGCGAAGTCCCTGCTGCTCGACCCCGAGGCTTCGATCGCCGACATCGCGCTCCGCTGCGGATTCGCCACGCAGAGCCACCTCACGGCCGCTTTCAGTCGCTTGACGAACGTGACGCCCGGGGAATATCGCCGCGCGCTCGATCGTGGCCACGGCGCCGCGCACTCCCGCTCAGCGTAGCGAACCATTGGGAGGATGCGCGATGCGCGCCGGGTCGGTCAGGTCAAGATCTTGCCAAACGTGGTCAAGAACGTGAAAGACGCCTCGCTTCATCGGTGAGACATTTCCCTGGAGAGTCTCGTCCGCTTGACGAGGGACCACTCGAGGCACCTCTTCCGAAGTGAAGGAGATCCGATGAGTTCATCACCGCGGTTGCCCTTTCTCGGTGCGTGCTGCGAGGGGCTCGTAACCAGGCGCGGAATGCTCAAGCGGGCATTCGCCGGAGGTGTTCTAGCGGCGGGCGGAGCAATTCTTCCCACCAGTGCCGCCAGCGAGGACTCGCGCCGGCCGGGTCCGAAGCCGGTCTTCTCGAACGACGCCTACACGAGCCTCATTCCCGCCGCCATCGGCGGTCCGATGATTGCCAATCCGCACACCATTTCGCTGCGGTGGCTCGGCTGCTCCTGCTTCGAACTCGTGCATCGGGGGAAGGTCTACCTGCTCGACGTCTGGTTCGACCGGGGCCCACGCACGAGGCCGATCGGTTTTGGTCCGGATGAGGTGGTGCAAACTGAGGCCATGTTCATCGGTCACGCCCATTTCGATCACATCGCGGACGCACCGCCGATCGCCGCGCGAACCGGCGCTCTCATCGTGGGCGCGCCGATCTCGACCGGGTACGCAGCGTCGGTAGGCACGCCGGCGACCCAGCTCCGGACGGTGACGGGGCGCGGCGGCGAGCTGCTCGAGTTCGATGGCTTCACGGTCGAACCGATCCTGGCACACCATTCCGTGGGGCCGACCCGAAAGAACCGCAAGGGCGAAACGGTGGGTCAGGCGATCTTCGATCTGTACGACGCGGCGCTGGACCCGTTCACTCCCGCAGAAACGGCAAGATTGCAGACGGTTCTGTCCCGCGGATCATTCGATCCTCGAATCATCACCGAAGGCACCATCGCGTACCTGTTCACGTTCGACAGCGGGTATCGGCTGGTTTGGCTCGATAGCGGAGGACCGATCACGTCCCAGATGATCGGGGTGATGAACAGGGTGGGCAACACGAATCTCGCCATGGCGTCGTATACGGTGCAGGGCGTCCCGGAGCTTCAGGTGCCCGTCACGATGGCGCTCGCCGAACTCTTCCAACCCGACGTCTTCATCCCCTGCCATCACGACGAGATCATCGGTCTCGCCAGCACTTCGATCCTGCCCGGAGGATTCGCCTTGCCGGACATGGCCACGGAGCCACTGCTGATGACGATCCGCGACACGATGGAGAATACCCGCGCGATCGCGCCGCTCTACCGCAGTCCCATCGTCGCGAACACGAAGACAGGTGCGATTTCGGTCGCCTGAGTGCTGTCCTGCGTATTCCGCAATTCAACCCGGAGACACTCCAAATGAATCGTTCAGTGATCTTGATGGTGCTCTGCGCCGCTGGTCTGACGTCGACGTCGGCACCCGCCGCGCAAACTTGCGGCAGCCTTGCGAGTCTCGAGCTCCCGAACAACACGACCGTCACGTTGGCAACGCCCGTCGCGGCCGGCCGGTTCACTCCGCCGGACGGCGCGGCCGTCACCGTTCCGGCCTTCTGCCGCGTCTCCGGCGTTTCGCGGCCCACCGCCGATTCCCAGATCAAGTTCGAAGTCTGGCTGCCTGAGGCCTGGAACGGAAGGTTCGATCAGGGCGGCAATGGAGGTTACGGACGTGGCTTCGCCGTGCCCGGCGGGTTCATGGTCGGGGCGCTGAACCGCGGCTACGCAGTCGCCGGCACCGACATGGGTCACCCGCGGACCTTCGGCTACGACGCGACTTGGGCCGTCGGCCATCCCGAGAAGTTGATCGACTGGGCCTATCGCGCCAATCACGTGACCGCTCAGAACGCGAAGGCAATCATCCACGCGTTTTATGGCGAGGGGCCCCGGCTCTCGTACTTCACCGGCTGCTCGGACGGCGGCCATGAAGCATTGATGGAGGCGCAGCGCTTTCCGGACGATTTCGACGGAATCATCGGCGGAGCCCTTGCGAACAATTGGACGCGTCAGTCGCCGGCACATATCTGGCAGGCGCGCGCACTCATGGGCGCGGCGATGACAGCAAGCAAACTGTCGCTGGTGTCCAAGGCGGCGGTGGCGACCTGCGACGGCGTCGACGGTCTCGTCGACGGGCTCATCGAGGATCCGCGGCGATGCAGCTTCGACCCGGCGGTCCTGCAATGCAAAGGCGCGGACGGGCCGGACTGCTTGACGGCGGCGCAGGTCGATGCGGTGCGGAAGAACTACGCCGGACTCAGGAATCCTCGCACCGGCGAATTGCTTTACCCAGGCGTCGAGCGTGGCGGCGAGGCGCTCTGGACGTTCGTGCTTCCGCCGACCCCGGGCGGCATCGGGCTCCCCTTCTATCGCGATCTCGTCTTCGACAACCCCACCTGGGACATGAACACGCTCGATTACGATCATGACGTGGCGTTCGGCGACGCGAAGATGGGGCCGATCATCAATTCGACGGACCCTGATCTTCGCGAGTTCAGCGCGCTGGGCGGAAAGTTCATCATGTATCACGGCTGGTCGGATCAGGCGATCAACCCGCGCAACAGCATCGATTACCTGAACAGCGTCATCGAGTTCCTCGCGCGCCACGATCGGCATGATCGAGAGCGCGGACATCTGGCCAAAACCGAGAGCGAGGCCGAGGACTTCATCCGGCTGTTCATGGTCCCGAGCATGCCGCATTGCGGAGGGGGGCCGGGCGTCAATACGTTCGACGCGCTCAGTGCGCTCGAGCGGTGGGTCGAGGAGGGAATCGCGCCGGAGAGGATCACGGCCTCGAACGCCGGTCTCGGCCTTGGCCCGAACGTCATGAGCGCCGCGCCAGGCACGCTCACGCGGCCGCTGTGCGCATATCCCAAAGTGGCGCATTGGACCGGTAAAGGCAGCACGAGCGATGCAGCCAATTTCCGGTGCGTCAAGCCGGAGAAGGACGACGACGACCGCGATGACGACCGTTAGCTTCAGCGCCGGCAGAGGTTGTCGACTTTTCGTGAGGCGGTAAGAGGAGGAGCACCCATGCGTCACATGAGAATGCCGGTTGTTGCCGCGACGGCGCTCGTCGGTTCGCTCTGGGCTGCGAAGCCAGCGGGCGCCGCCGACTGCGCCAGTCTCACCAGTCTCGCCGTGCCGAGCACGACGATCACTTCAACCGCCCTGGTTCCGGCTGGTGCTGGATTCCCCGAGTATTGCAACGTGAATGGGTATGTCGACACAGAAATCGTCTTCGCCTTGCGTCTTCCAACCCGATGGAACGGTAAGTTCTACTTCACCAGCTCTGGCGGTCTCGATGGTCTCGTTGCCGCACCCGGACCTGGGTTGCGTCTTGGGTATGCAGAGATTGCCACGAATACTGGCCACGCAAGCACGAATGGAACGCTGTACGATGGGAGCTGGGCTTTCCATAATACTGAAAGGCAGATTAACTGGGCCTATCGTTCTACCCATGTCGTAGCAATCGCAGGCAAGACGATCACCAGCGCCTATTATGGGAGCGCCCCGCGATATTCTTACTTCGTCGGGTGCTCGGGCGGAGGTCGGCACGCCGCGATGTCGGCGCAGCGCTATCCGGCGGACTTCGACGGCGTCGTCTCCGGCGACCCGTTCCTGAGCCCGCCTGGGCAGGTCATTGCCTGGAACTGGAACGATCAGGTTCTTGCAAGGACGCCCATTCCGCCGGCCAAGTTGACGCGAATTGCGCAGGCCGTCCTCGACGAGTGCGATGCGAAGGACGGTGTCGTCGACGGCCTGATCAGCGATCCGCGCCGCTGCCGTTTCGATCCCAAAGCGATCGCATGCCCTGCTGGCGTCGATCGATCCGACTGCCTCACCCAAGGAGAGGTGGCGAGCCTTGGGAAGTTCTATGGCGGCCCACGGGATTCGCATGGGGAGCAGCTGTTCCCCGGATGGGAACCCGGTTTAGAAAACCTGGGTTGGCCGCGCGCTCTCGTGAATACGGTGACCGGCGGACCGGGAGAGTTGCTTGTGCTGATCCCGGACAACTTCCTCAAGTATTTCGTATTCGGCCCCGGATTCGATCCGCTATCGTTCAACTTCGATCGAGATCCTTCAAAGCTGGAGCCAGCCTCCGAGCTGCTCGACGTGAAGCCGGACTTTTCGTCCTTCGCGGAGGTTGGTGGAAAGATCATCATGTACCACGGATGGGCGGATCCACGCCTCGTCCCGGTGCTCTCGATCCAGTTCCACGGTGCGGTTGAGCGGAATCTTCGCGAAGAGGACGACGGCAACATCGACGACTTTTACCGCCTGTTCATGGTCCCCGGAATGCTTCACTGCGCGGGTGGAACGGGGCCTACCAGCTTTGATGCCTTCGGTGCACTGGTAAAGTGGGTCGAGCAGGGTATCGCTCCTGATCGCATCATTGGATCCCACTTCACGAAGGGCGTGGTCGACCGGACGCGGCCTTTGTGCCCGTATCCGCAAGAGGCGGTCTACGCGGGTCACGGCAGCGTTGACGATGCGGCGAACTTCGTCTGCCAGGTCCGGCACGTCCGAGACACGGTAAACGAGGATTACTATAGCAAGCGCCGTGAGAATGACGGCGAGGCCCACGAAGACAATGATCGCTAGATGCCCGTCCTTCTCTATATCTCCAGCAGGAACGAGGCGGCGGCTGGGGATCGAACCCGCCTAGTCGGTACAGCCTTGCGACCCCCGCGAGGCCACTCCGACCGAGCCGGCTGAGAGGTCGGCGCTTCCCACACGCCGGCTCAGCCGGTGAGACCGCCCAGAACTCCGAGGAGCTGGTTGAGGAGGTTGACCAGGCCGACCACGTTGTTCAGCGTGGTGAGGATGGTGCAGACCAGGTTGCCCAGGACGTTGGTGCCCGTCGAGTCGCCCGAGAGGTCGATGGCGATCGGCTGCGTGGCAACCTGGAGCCCCAGGACGTTGAGGTTCACCGCTCCGAGCGCCAGGTGGAGCACCTGACAGGTCTGGGCCGCTGGCTGCGGCGCCGCGGCCGCGGGAGAGGCTGCCGCTCGTTGGCTGCCCGGACCCACCTCCACCGGGAGAGCGAGCGGGCCGACCAGCGTCGTCCCCGCGCCTGGCACGGAGCCGCTCACCATTCCGATCGCCACGACGCGACCGTCGCGCGCCTCGAACCGCTGCGGCGGCCGCCTTGTTCTTCGTTGTCCGATCGATCGGCCGCCGCAGCGGTCGCCAGCAGCAACACGCCCATCGAAATGAAAGACCTCAAGAGCCCTTGCCTCGTCATGGTGATCACCTCTCCGCTGCCGGGGCAGCCGGACGGCCCGGCCTCCGCGGCGGATTCGGCGAAGCTTTGGATACACCGCTGGAGCGTCAAGGCCCTCTGTCAAAATGCGGAGGCTCTGACAACCTCAGCGCGCGGCTAGCAGGATCTTCTTCGCGGCCTGCACGATCTGCGGCCGCCCCTGGCTCTTCGCGATCGCTTTCAGCTCGGTGACGGGCAGCCTGGCCACCAGCTTGACCGCCACCGGGACGGGCGTCTTGGGATTGCGCACCAGCGCGGCGGCGACGGTGGCGTTCTGTCCCCACTCCGGATGGTCGGCGATGAGCTTCAGCGCATCCGGGTTCAGCGTGGTGAGCTTCGCCGCCCAGTGCACCTCCTCCAGCCCGATGCGCGGATTCCTCAGCACCAGCGGGTGGAGCTGCTTGTTGGGATCGCGCAGGAGCTGGAAGCGCAGCTCGCGGTCGCAGGAGATGGCCAGGGCCATCTTTTCCTGCAGCGAGAGCGTCTCGCGCTCCTTTTTTGGCCCCTTGAGCCGCGCCGCCAGCGCGAGCAGCGCCTTGGGCTCCTGGAGAAAGAGCACCGTCACGCCCTGGCCGGGAGTGGCGCTGGCAAGGCGGGCCGACGTCTCCGCCGCGTCGGCGCCCGCGACGCGCACCACCAGCGTGCACTCGCCCAGCGGCGTCCCTTCGGGCAACTCCGTGCCGCGCACGAAGAGGCCGCCCGCGGCGACCTCCTGCTCGTGCACCGCGAGGTAATCCTCCGCAGTGGGGAATTCCGCGATCAGCCGCATCTTCACACGGGCCGCACTTCGTCGCCGACGCGAATCTCGCCGTCCTCGAGCACCTCGGCCCGCAAGCCGCCGCGGCCCAGGAGCGGATCCTTGATCGGTTTCGCAAGCAGATCTTCGAGGTACTTGCACGGCTCGCACAGGCGCGCCGCCTCGCAGAGGACGCCGCCGATGCGGAAACGCTGTCCGACCAGCGCATTCAACGCGATTCCGCGGGTGGTCACGTTGCGGCGGGCCTCGCCGGGCTGCAGCGCGATTCCCAGGATGTCGCGCAGCGCCTCGAGCACCTCCGCTTCGATCAGCGTCAGGGCGCGGCCAGTGCCCGGCGACTTTGAGAAGTGGCCCCTTCCGGTCGCGTAGCGGTCGCCGTCGAGCCCGATCCCGGCAATGAGGCGGATTCGGTCGATCGCCCGCATCGGTTCGCCCTCGCGTGCGGCGAGGTGGATGGACTCGACTCGGCCGGTCGGTAGGGGGTTCGCCACTCATCCTCCTCAGGGAGGAATACGACATCTACCTGCGCAAGGGAACGAGCGCTCAACGCGCACAGGCGGAAAAGCCGCCTTGGGCGAATCCTCTTCCATTATGCACAATCCAATCGCTGCCCTCAGGCGCATCACGGAGGCACGATATGAAGACGCTCTACACCGCATACGTCACCGCCCAGGGAGGCCGCGACGGCCGCGTCCGCTCGCAGGACGGCGTGCTCGACCTCCAGCTCTCGGTCCCCAAGTCGATGGGCGGCGCGGGTCTGGCCGCCACCAACCCGGAACAGCTCTTCGCCGCCGGCTACGCCGCCTGCTTCGAGAGCGCGCTGCGGCTCGTCGCCCGCAAGCGCGGCACGACGCTCACCAGCGTCTCAGTCACCGCCGAGGTCTCGCTCAACTCGACCGAGCAGGGCGCCTACCAACTCAGCGCCGAGCTGCACGTGCGTCTTCCCGACGTGCCCCGCGACACCGCCCAGGCGCTGGCGCAGGCCGCGCACCAGGTCTGCCCGTACTCGAACGCGACCCGCGGCAACATCGAGGTGAAGGTCGTCGTCGACTGATTCAGAAATCGCAGACACCTTTTTGCGAAGAATTTGATCAGGCTTCATGCGGCCACCAGCGGGCGCGGGGACGGCGTCGATCCGGTAGATACGCTCGAGCAACTCCGACTATCGGCGCGCAGGTCGGTGGCGCGGTTCGCAAGGCCGTACTTGCGTAGCCGCTCGATCAGCGAGCCGCGGTTCACGCCCAAACGTCGCGCGGCCTCCGACTGGTTGCCGCCGACCTCCGCCATCATCTGGCCGATCAGGTTGCGCTCTACCGCCTCCATTTGTTCGCGCAGGCTGGGCGTGTCGTCGGGCGGCGCCTCGGCGCTCGCGTCGGGGGCGGGAACGATTGATTCTGGCGCGAACGCCTCGAGCCCGATCGGTCCGCCGGCGCTGAGCGCCAGGAGGCGCGCGACGGCGTTCTCCAGCTGGCGGACGTTCCCCGGCCAATCCAATCGCTGGAGCGCATCGACCAGCTCGGGCAAGAGCCGGACGTCTTCCATCCCGAAGCGCTCCGCGAGGCGGCGGGCGAATTCGGCGGCCAAGGCCGGAATGTCTTCGCGGTGGTCGCGAAGCGGAGGAACGAGCAACTCGATCACCGCCAGCCGGTAGTAGAGGTCCCCGCGGAAGCGCCCTGCGCGGACCTCGGCCGCCAGATCGCGATTGGTGGAGGCGACGACGCGCACGTCGACACGCTCCATCCCCGCGGCGCCGACCGGCTGGATCTCGCCTCCCTGGAGCGCTCGCAACAGCTTGGCCTGGATGGGCAACGGAAGCTCGCCCACTTCGTCGAGCACCAGCGTGCCGCCGTCCGCCTGCGCGAAGAATCCGCGCCGCGCATGGCTCGCGCCGGTGAATGCGCCCTGCGAGTGCCCGAAGAGCTCCGCCTCGGCCAGCTCGCCGGGAATGGCCGCGCAGTTGAACCGCACGAGCGGCGCGTGAGAACGGCTGCTCTGCGCGTGCAAAAGGGACGCGATCAGCTCCTTCCCGGTCCCGGTCTCTCCGCGGACGAGGACGGTAATATCCTTGGGCGCAACGCGCGCCACCGTGGCGAGCAATCGCCGCATGCTGGTCGAGTTGCCGATGATCGTGGGTAACCGAGCCGCGCCTCGCGTCGTGCGCAGTTCCCGGACGTCAACGACCGTTTCAGGGTGGCCCATCGCTCCTCCTTGCGAAAATCGCACGTGTTGAAGAGTACTAAGGCCGCTGCCCGGAGCACCGCGATTCCGACGACCGACGCTTCTGCGAATACGAAGGGCCCGCGGATGCATACCGGAGTTGTCCGAACGGCATACCGAGATGCTCAGCCGCTCGACACGGTGTCGGCGAAATGAACACGGCGGAGCGCCGTCGTGCGGGATCCATCGAGCGCACTCGCCGGCATCGAAGGAGAATCGCGGTTGGCGCGCCGGCTGCAACGGCTCCGGCAATCGGCAACGCTTCCGAGACAGTTTCCTGCGCAACGCTGCTTGAAAAGGAGAAGGCGATGAACGAGTACAAGCTACCCGATCTGCCCTACGACTTTGGTGCCCTCGAGCCGCACGTCTCCGGCAAGATCATGGAACTGCACCATGACAAGCATCACGCCGGCTACGTGAAAAATGCCAACGCGGCCCTCGAGCGCCTCGACGAGGCGCGGACCAAGGAACAGTTCGACCGCATTCCGGCGCTGGAGCGCTCGCTGGCCTTCAACCTGTCCGGCCATATCCTGCATTCGATCTTCTGGCGCAACCTGTCGCCGAAGGGCGGCGGGGAGCCCGTGGGAGAGTTGAAGGCGGCCATTGAAAAGGACTTCGGCGGGTTCCCGGCGTTCAGGCGGCAGCTCAACGAGGTGGCCGGCTCGATCATGGGATCGGGCTGGGCCGCGCTGGTCTGGGAGCCGCTCGGCGGGAGGCTTCTCATCACGCAGATCTACGACCACCAGTCGAACCTGAGCCAGAGCGGCGTGCCGCTGCTCGTGCTCGATGCCTGGGAACACGCCTACTATCTGCAGTACCAGAACCGCAAAGCGGAGTTCTTCGGCGCGTGCTGGAACGTGTTCAACTGGCCCGACGTAGCGCGCCGCTTCGAGGCTGCGCGCAAGCTGCGTCTGGACGCTGCGTGAGAGTTGTCGCGGCCGGCTACCCCCGCGATGGCGGTGGCCTCTTCGGTCGTTAGACTCTCCGATATGGCTGAAACCGCCCGCACCCCTCCCCAGCGCCCGGCAGGCACACCACCCCCGGGCGGCAATCGCTCTGCATTGGGATGGCTCTTGCCGGTGCTCATCTTCGGCGGATTTGCCTTGTGGGACGTGTTCCTCAGCAGGCAAGCGAGGCCCCCCGCCGTCACCTATACGGACTTCTACCGGCTCGCCGGCGAAGACAAGATCTCGAGCCTCACGCTGCGCGGCCAGGACTTGCGCGGCAAGTTCAAGCACACCGAAACCGTGGCCGGGCGGAACCTCGACTCCTTCACTACGATGTTGCCGGCGCTGCAGGACAAGGACCTCTTGCCGCTCCTGCGCCAGCACGGCGTCGAGATCACGGTGGAGAGCGAGGAGCGGCCGCTCGCCGTCACCTTGATGCTCACCTTCCTGCCCTGGCTGGTCCTCGGAGGCCTGTGGATCTGGATCTCACGCCGCGCGCAGAGCGCGATGGCGAGCGGCATGCGCGGCCTCATCGGAGGGCGGCAACGCCGGTTCGAAAAGGAGGCGCAGGTCGGCGTGCGCTTCGAGGACGTGGCCGGGCTCAAAGGCGCAAAGCGCGACCTGCAGGAGATCGTCGAATTCCTCCGCTCACCCGGCGAATTCCAGCGGCTGGGCGGGAAGGTGCCGCGAGGCGTGCTGCTGGTGGGCCCGCCCGGCACGGGAAAGACCCTGCTCGCACGCGCGGTGGCGGGAGAGGCCGGCGTTCCCTTCTTCAGCATCAGCGGCTCGGAGTTCATCGAGTTGTTCGTCGGGGTTGGCGCCGCGCGCGTCCGCGAGCTCTTCGAGGAGGCGCGCAAGGTCGCTCCCTCGATCATCTTCATCGATGAGATCGACGCGGTGGGCCGCTCGCGCGGCCTGGCGCTCGGTGGCGGCAACGACGAGCGGGAGCAGACTTTGAACCAGATGCTCTCCGAGTTGGACGGCTTTTCCCGCACCGATCTGGTCATCGTCATCGCCGCGACCAACCGCCCTGACGTGCTCGATCCGGCGCTCTTGCGGCCGGGCCGCTTCGACCGGCACGTCACCGTCGACCGGCCTGAGTTGGAAGCGCGCAAGGCGATTCTCAAGGTGCACACCCGCGAGATCCCGCTCGCGCCTGACGTCAACCTGGGGACGATCGCGGCCGAAACCGCGGGCTTCTCCGGCGCAGACCTCGCCAACCTGGCCAACGAAGCGGCGTTGCACGCCACGCGGCGCCACGCCAGCGCCGTCGAGGCGCAGGACTTCCGCGCGGCCTACGACCAGGTGGTCCTGGGGGAGCTGCGCGAAACGACGCTCTCGCCCGCGGAGCGCCAGCGCGTCGCTGTGCACGAGTCGGGGCACACCGTGGTCGCGCGCTTCACGCCGGGAGCCGAGCCCCCCGAACGCGTCACGATCATCCCGCGAGGGATGGCGCTGGGCGTTACGCAGCAGGTGTCGGGAGGCGATCGCTATACCATCACGCAATCGGAGCTCGAGGCCCGGCTGCGCGTCCTGATGGGCGGCTACGCGGCGGAGAGCGTCGTGTTCGGCGACGTTTCCTCGGGCGCACAGGACGATCTCAAGAAAGCGACCCATCTCGCCTTCGAGATGGTCGCGCACTTCGGGATGAGCGAACGCGTCGGACCCGTCTTTCACGAGCATCGCACCGAGGATCCGTTCCTCGGTCGCACCGTCGCGGTCGAGGGCGCGACCTCGGACGCGACAGTCTACCTGATCGAGGAGGAGACCCGGCGCATCCTCACGGAGGCACTCGACGAGGCGCGCCGCTGCATCGGATCGAACCGCGCCGCCTTCGACGGACTGGCGGCGGCGTTGCTCGAGCGCGAGACCTTGGAGAAGGCGGAGATCGCCAGGCTCCTCGGGCCTGCCGTCGCGCCCGTTCCCTCGGCGCGCGCGGCGGGCTGAGCGCGCGGAACATGCCCGCGAGTAAGGGCGCTGCGCGGTCGCTTCACTGGCGTCACTCCAACAGCACACGGTGCACCAGTTGGATGCACGCCGAACCTTCACCGACCGCCGATGCGACGCGCTTCATGCTGCCGGCGCGAACGTCGCCGACGGCGAAGACGCCGGGAACGCTCGTCTCGAGCACGTGAGGCCGGCGCCCGAGCGGCCAGCCGGCGAGATCGGCGTCGCGCAGATCGGTTCCGGTCCTCACGAACCCCTTTTCGTCGAGCGCTACGCAGCCCTGGAGCCACGCGGTATTCGGGTCCGCTCCAGTCATGACGAAGGCATGGCGGATGGCCATCGTTCGCGTCTCTTCCGCGCGCGCGTCGCGGACCTGCACGCGCTGCAAGTGGTCCTGCCCTTCGACGGAGAGGACCTGGTGGTGGGCGTACACGGTGACGTTGGGACTTTCCTCGATCCGAGCGATGAGATATCGCGACATCGTGTCGGCAAGGCCGGCTCCGCGGACCATGATGTGCACGCGGCGGACCTTGGGCGCCAGGAACACGGCCGCCTGACCCGCCGAATTGCCGCCGCCGATGACGATCACGTCCTCGTCCTGGCAAAGCTGCGCCTCCATTCGGGTGGCGGCGTAATACACGCCGACGCCCTCGAATCGCTGCAGGCCGGCTGATTCGGGCTTCCGGTACTGCACGCCGCTAGCGATCACCAGGGTCCGCGACTTCACCAGCGCGCCATCGGCCAGTTCGACGACGTAGGGGCGACGCTCGCAGTGCAGCGTGGCCGCGGAACGCGCGATGGCGATCTCGGCCCCAAACTTTTGCGCCTGCGTGTGCGCGCGACCCGCGAGCTCCTGGCCCGAGATGCCGGTGGGGAAGCCGAGATAGTTTTCGATCCTCGAGCTGGAGCCGGCCTGCCCGCCCGGTGCGTTGGCCTCGAGCACGAGGACGTCGAGACCTTCGGAGGCGCCATAGACGGCGGCGGCCAGGCCAGCGGGGCCGGCGCCCACGATCACGGCGTCGCGGACCACCGAAGGATCGAGCGCGCGATTGAAACCGAGGATATCGGCCACCTCCGTGTTGGTCGGATTCCTCAGCACGCGCTGGTCACGGAGGATGAGCACGGGGATGGCGCCGGTGCGAAGGTCGAACCGATCGAGCAGCGCCTGCACGCTGGGATCCTTGTCGATGTCGACGTACACGTGCGGGTGGCCGTTGCGGCTGAGGAACTCGCGGAGCCGCAGCGTGGCGGCGGAGAACGTCGATCCGATGAGGACCGTGTCGCCCTGCCCGCTGGCGATCAACCCCACGCGCCGGAGGATGAAGGCGCGCATCAAGAGCTCGCTCAGCTCTGCGTCCGTCTCGAGGATCTTGTGGAGCGCCTGGGTATTGATCGCCAGCAGCTCACCCGCTGTCGCGACGCGGACTCGCATGAGGTTGGTCCTGCCGGAAACGCTGCCGACCTCGCCGGTGAACTGCCCCTGACTCAAGACGGCGATGGGCAGCTCCTCGCGCTCCGAGGGCTGGACGATGGCCAGCGCGCCCGAGAGGACGACGAAGAAGTCGGGCGTTCTCGCGCCTTGTTCGACGACGATCTCACCGCGCTCCACCGTGCGGCGGTGCCCCAGTCTCTCGATTCGCCCGATCTGAGGGGCGGACAAGCGAGGAAAGAGCCGCGCCTGATCTACAGCCACGTCAACCATCGTAAGGTCTTACACCTGCGCCAGGCCGCCGTCGACGAACAGCTCGATGCCCGAGACGTAGCTGCTCTCTTCTGATGCGAGGAACGAAACGGCGCTGGCGATCTCCTCGGGCCGGCCGACGCGTCCGAGCGGGACCCTGTCGCGATAGAGCTCGTTCAAGCCGTCGCCATCCTTCTTGGTGAGGCCGCGAAGCCCAGGTGTATCAACCGCTCCCGGGCTGACGACGTTCACGCGGATCTTTCGACCCTTGAGGTCAGTGGTCCACGTCCGCGCGAACGAGCGCAACGCCGCCTTGGTCGCGCTGTAGACGCTCCGGTTGGGAAATCCCTTCGACCCGACGATCGACGAAGTGAGGATGATCGATGCGCCGTCCCTCAGCAGCGGCAGCGCTTTCTGCACCGTGAACAGCGTGCCCTTGACGTTGATGCCGAACATGCGGTCGAAGAGCGCTTCGCTGATTTCGCCGAGCGGTGACGGGTCCGCAACGCCTGCATTCGCGAACAAGATGTCGATGCGGCCCTTGAGGTCCTTCACCGTGGCGAACAGGCGATCCAGGTCGGCAAGGTTCGAAACGTCGCCCTGCACGGGGGTGACGTTCCGGCCGATCTCCGCGACGGCGGCGGCGAGCTCATCCTTGCGGCGGCCGGTGATGAAGACGTAGGCGCCGTCGGCAACGAACCGCTTTGCCGTGGCGAGTCCGATGCCGCTGTTGCCGCCGGTGATGACGGCGACCTTTCCATCGAGCTTACCCATGACCCAGCCACCTTTCGCTTCGCCCTTCGACGATGGTGGCCGATGCCCGAGGTGGCGGAACGATTCTCTTCGCCTGCGCGGCTGCCCCGAATCCCGGCCGCGAGTCGCTCATCGTATCGCCATAATATGACGAACGTACGATGGACAGGTGAGCCCACATGAACGCCAAGGTTGAGCAGAAGGCAAGGTCGCACGAATCGATCCTCCGATCCGCCGCCCGGCTGGTTCGCGAAAAGGGGATCTCGGGCGCGCGGGTCGCGGAGGTGATGAAAGGCGCCGCGCTCACGGTGGGCGGGTTCTACGCGCACTTCTCGTCCAAGGACGAGTTGGTGGACGAAGCCCTCCGCCGCACCGCCGCCAGGCTGCGCGACGGTCTCTTCGCGCGCCTCGACGAGAAGCCCGAAGCCGACCGCGCCGAAGTCATTCTCAAGCGGTACCTGTCGGCGGACCACCGCGACGCCGCCACGCTCGGGTGTCCTCTGCCGGCGGTGGTCGGCGAGGTCGGGACCACCGCGCCGCAGCATGGCGCGATCGTCGCGGAGCAGCTGCAGGCCCTGGTCGACGGGCTCGCGGACCACCTGCCGGCAGGCGGCATCGTCCCGCGCCGCATGCTCGCCATCGGTCTGGTCGCGCTGATGTACGGCGGGCTCAGCCTGTCGCGCGCAGTGAAGGGGACGGACTTGTCCGACGAAGTGCTCCGCGCCTGCCGCGCATTGGGCGCTGCCGCAGTCCGCGGCGTGAAGGGAGAACGGCAATGACAACGAGCTACGTGATCGATGCGGTGCGCACTCCTCGTGGGCGGGGCAAGCCGGGCAAAGGGGCGCTCAGCGGCATCCATCCACAAGAATTGTTCGCTCAGCTCCTCGTCGCGCTCGCCCAGCGCAACGTGTTCGACCCAGCGCAGGTCGACGACGTGATCGCCGGGTGCGTCTCGCAGGTGGGCGAACAGGGCGCGAACCTGGCCCGCAACGCCGTCCTCAGCGCGGGCTGGCCCATCGAGGTGAGCGCGACCACGCTCAACCGGTTCTGCGGCTCGGGCCTGCAGTCGGTCCACTTCGCGGCGATGGGGGCCGCCTCCGGCGCGCAGGATCTGCTGGTTGCGGGCGGCGTGGAGAGCATGTCGCGCGTCCCGATGGGCTCCGACGGCGGCGGAGAGGACGGCCGCAACCCGCGCCTCCGCGAGCGCTTCTTCCAGGTCCCGCAGGGGATCAGCGCGGACCTCATCGCCACGCTCGAACACTTCTCTCGCGTGGAGGTCGACGAGGTGGCACTGCGCTCGCAGCAGCGGGCCGCGCGCGCGGTGGAGGAGCGGCGCTTTGCCAGGTCGCTCGTCGCCATCACCGATCCGATCACCGGCAAGGTTGCCCTGGAGCGCGACGAGCTTCTCCGCCCGGAGACGACGCGCAAAGGTCTCGCCGAGCTCGCCTGCGCCTTCGCCGCTCTCGGCGAGAGACCGGCCGGGCCGAACGGCGAGACGCTCGATCAGATCGCGGTCGCGGCCTACCCGGAGGCAAAGCAGATCCGCCACGTCCACACCGCCGGCAACTCGAGCGGGATCGCGGACGGCGCCGGCGCGGTGCTCATCGCGTCGGAGCGCTACGTCCGCGAGACCGGCGCGCGTCCGCGGGCGCGCATCCGCGCGATGGCCACGCTGGGCAGCGAGCCCGTCATCATGCTCACGGCCCCAGCACCGGTGAGCGAGAAGGCGCTGCGTCTGGCCGGAATGAAGGCGCGCGACATCGACCTCTGGGAGATCAACGAAGCGTTCGCGGCGGTGGTGCTGCAGACGATGCGCAAGCTCGATCTCGACCCCGACCGGGTCAACGTGAACGGCGGGGCGATCGCCCTCGGCCACCCGCTCGGCGCGACCGGTGCCATGCTCCTCGGCACGGCCCTCGACGAGCTGGAGCGCCTCGACAAGCAGACCGCCCTGATCGCGATGTGCACTGCCGGCGGCCAGGGAATCGCGACCATCCTGGAGAGGGTCTCGTGAGCGGCGCGCCGGCCGTCTCGGTGGCGCCGCCGGCGCAGTTGCCGGCGACGCCTCGGAAGCGGACTCCATTCCTCATCGCGGGCCTGAGCCTCGCCGCGGTCCTGGTTTCAACGGTCTGGTACCTGCTTCACCTCGGCCGCGAGTCGACCGATGACGCGCAGGTGGAAGGGCGCGTGATGAGCGTCTCGGCCCGCGTCCCCGGGCAGGTGTTCCGCATGCACGTCGAGGACAACCAGCGCGTCGACGCGGGCGACGTTCTGGTCGAGCTCGATCGCGCCGACTACGCGGCGAAGGCCGATGCTGCGCGCGCCGACGTGGCGGCAGCGCGCGCAGCCGCCGCCGGCGCCCGCTCGACGCTCGAGCTCACGGAGAAGACCGCACCCGCAAACCTCGTCCAGGCCCGGGGCGGTCTGACAGCCGCGGCATCTTCCATCCACTCTGCTCAGGCCGCGATCGAGCAGACGCTGGCGGACCTCGCCGCCGCCCTGTCGCGCAAATCGCTCGCGGAGCTCAATCTCAATCGCGCCCGTACGCTCGTCGAAGCGAAGGTATTGCCCGAGGCGGATCTGGATCTGAGGCAGACGGAGTTCGACGCCGCGGCGGCGCGGTACCAGAGTGAACAGGCCCGGCTCGCCGCCGCGCAGGCCGGGCGCGCCGGCTCGGGCGGCGGCCTCGTACTCGCAAGAGGACGGCTGACCGCTGCCCAGACGGCAGCGGAGCAAGTCGCCTCGGCGCGCGCCGCGCTCGCCCTCGCCGAGGCGAAAACGCTGCAAGCGGAAGCGGCGCTCAAACTCGCGGAGCTGAATCTCTCGTACACCACCGTGCGGGCGCCGCGCCGAGGCGTTGTTTCGCGGCGCAGCGTCGAGGAAGGCCAGACCGTCAGCCCCGACCGTCCCTTGCTTGCCATCGTGCCGCTCGACGATGTGTGGGTCGTCGGCAACTTCAAGGAGGACCAGCTCGCCGAGATGCGCGCGGGCCAGAGCGCGACGGTGCGCCTCGACACCTATGGCCGGCGCGAATTTCGCGGCCACGTCGAGAGCATCGCAAGCGGAACCGGCGCGCGCTTTGCTCTCCTGCCACCCGACAATGCCACGGGAAACTTCGTCAAGGTCGTGCAGCGCATCCCGGTGCTCATCCGTCTCGATGGCCCTCCCGGGGTGGATCTGCGCCCCGGCATGAGCGCCGACGTCACCGTCCGGACGAGGGACTGATGAGCACGGAAGCGACCGTCCTTCGCGGGAGCAAGCCGCTCATCACCGCCGGCGCGATGGTCGCGGGTTTGATGGCGTTCCTGGACATCTCCATCGTGAACGTCGCGCTCAACGACATCCGCGCCAACTTCGGGACGCCGCTCGATCAGATCGCGTGGGTCTCGACCGCGTACGCGATGGCGAATATCACCGTCATCCCGATGTCGGGATGGCTGCTGAGGCGCTTGGGCTTCAGGCGTTACTACACGGTCTCGATCCTCATCTTCACCGCCGCGAGCGCGCTCTGCGGCCTGGCCTGGAACCTGCCGTCGCTCGTCTGTTTCCGCATCCTCCAGGGGTTGGGCGGCGGCGCCATCATCCCCACTTCGCAGAGCGTGCTCTTCTCGCGTTACCCGGAGAAGGAGCACGGCATGGCCGGCGCTCTCTTCGCCATGGGCGCAATCACCGGACCGCTGCTCGGCCCCACCATCGGCGGATACCTGGTGGAGTGGTCGAGCTGGCACTGGATCTTCTTCATCAACGTTCCGTTGGGGCTCATCGCCGCCTGGATCGCGTGGACGCAGATCGAGCAGCCGGGCTTCGTTTCCGACCGCTCCCCGGTCGACCGATTCGGCATCGCGCTTCTGGCCCTCGGCATGGTTTCCTTGCAGTACGTCCTGGAGGAAGGAAACCGCAACGACTGGTTCGAGGACAGGACCATCGCCGTCCTCGCCGTCGTTGCCGCCATCGCGCTGATCGGGTTCGTCACTCACGAGCTCGAGGCCGAGCATCCCGTCGTCGATCTGCGCGTCTTCCGGAATCGCGCTTATGCGGCGGCCACCACCCTCAACTTCCTCGTGGGGACGGCCATCTTCGCGGGTTCGGTGCTGCTCTCACTGTATTGCGGCACGATTCTGCACTACCGCGCGATCGACATCGGACGCGTATTCCTGATGGCGACCTGGATTCAGCTCTTGATCTTCCCGGTGGTCGGAAAGCTCGTGACCAGGGTCGACCCGCGCCTTTTGCTGGCGGTGGCCAGCGCGGGCATCTTCACCAGCCTGTGGCTCAACGGGCACCTGACCGCGCAAGTGACCACCGGTCAGGTCGCCTTCCCGCTCTTCATCCGCGCCATCGGCACCGGGTTTGGCTTCATACCGCTCACGGTGCTCGGCGTTGCCTCGCTCCCTGCGGCGCAGCGGCCCGGCGGCACCGCCCTGTTCAACCTCACGCGCGAGCTCGGCGCGTCGATTGGAACGGCATGGATGAGCACCATGCTCGCCCGGCAGGTGAAGCAGAATTTCACCTTCATCACCAGCCACGTGGACGCGTACGGGTCGCTGGTCGCGGAGCAGCGGACGCTGCTCGAGCACGGTCCAGGCGCCCGGCTCTTCGATCCGCAAGGCGCGGCGCTCGCCGTGCTGAACCAGCGCATCGGCGCACAGGCGCTCCTCAAGGCCTTCAACAACAGCTTTCTCTGGCTGGCCTTCGCGTTTCTCGCCGCGAGCTGGGTGATCGTCCTCATGCGCCGGCCGCAGCGAGGAGGAGCCGTGGATGTCAACGCGCACTGAATCTTCGACAGGAGGTCCTTGGACGTGAGCAACATCGAACGGACCCGCACCGTGACCTGGCAGGATCCTGCAACCCTCGGCAAGGCGGCGTTCTCGATGGCGGGCGCCGCCTTTCTCCGCGCAGTCGCCGAGCGCAGGCTGCCTCCGCCGCCGATCGCAAGTCTGATGGGCTTCGACATCGAGGAGGTCGGCGAAGGCCGCGTGGTCTTCGCGGTCGAGCCGCAGGAGTATCATTACAACCCCATCGGCATGGTCCATGGCGGGCTGGCGGCGACGTTGCTCGACTCGGCGATGGGATGCGCCATCCATTCACTCTTGCCCGAAGGGCGCGCCTACACCACTTTGGAGCTCAAGGTGAACTACATCCGCGCGCTGAAGCGCGACACCGGACGAGTGCGGGCGATCGGCAAGGTCATCCACCTGGGCGGCAAGGTCGCCACGGCGGAGGGCAGTGTCATCGACGGCGCGGGCAAGCTCTACGCACATGGCACGACGACATGCCTGCTGAGCGACGTATCCCGCCGGCCAGCGGGCTGATGTCCTCACCTGGTTTGACATTACATAAGCGCTCACTTATACGTTTCTTCCGTGCAACGCGAGGACACCGTCTTCCGCGCCCTGGCGGACCCAAGCCGACGCGCCATCTTTGAACGCCTGACCCGTGGAGAAGCCGCTGTGAAGGAGCTCACGGCGCGCTTCGACATTTCCCAGCCGGCCGTCTCCCAGCACCTGGCCACGCTCCGCAGCGCTGGCCTTGTGTCCGAACGGCGCGATGGTCGACTCGTCTACTACCGGGTCGAGCCGAAGGGGCTACGGCCGCTCGTCGATTGGATCGCGCATTACCAGACCTTCTGGCTCGATCGCCTCGTCCGACTTCAAGCATTGCTCAAGAAGATGGATGAATGAACGCCAAAACCGAAACGCGGACGATTTCCATGGAGTACGACCTGCCCTACCCGCCCGCGAAAGTATGGCGTGCGCTGACCGAGCCCAAGCTGCTCGCGACGTGGCTCATGGACAATGACATGCGGCCTCTCGCCGGGCACAGCTTCACCTTCAAGGCGGAGCCGACACCGTGGTGGGACGGGATCGTTCGCTGCGAGGTGCTGGAGATCGAGCAGCACAAGCGCCTCCGTTATTCGTGGCGGAGCGGACCTGCGTCCTCGCCTCTGGACACCGTGGTCACCTGGACGCTCACGCCGACGCCGTCAGGCACGCGGCTCGCGCTCGAGCAGTCCGGCTTCCTGCCCGCCAACGCGTTCGCTTTCGACGGCGCGAGCAAAGGGTGGCAGCACATGGTTGGCCAGCGCCTGAGCGAGAGCTGCTGCGCGGCGGCCCCCGCCCCGTGGGTGCCATCGGCGCGGCGCTGCGCTTGAACCAGCCGCAGGTGTCGAAGCACCTGCGCGTGCTCAAGGAGGCGCGGCTGGTGCAGGTGGAGCCGCGCGCGCAGCAGCGCCTCTACGGACTGCGCGCCCAACCGCTGCGCGAGCTGAACCAGTGGCTCGAGCGCTACCGCCGCATCTGGGACGAGCGCATGGATCGACTGGACGCCCTCATCCAAGAACTCAAGGACAAAAGAAGAGGAGAACGAGATGGTCGCAAAAAGAAAAGCTGAACCGATGAACCTCAAGCCCACGTCGATGGAGCGCACCTCCGACAAGGAGATCGTCATTACGCGTACATTCCGCGCGCCGGCGCACATCGTCTTCGACGCGTGGACCAAGCCCGAGTACGTGAGCGCTGGTGGGCTCCCGAGTCGCGGGGCGTCACCCTGGTGCAGTGCGACGCCGACCTGCGCCCAGGCGGCGCGTACCGTTACGTGCTCGCTCGCGGCAAAGCCGAGCGCTTCGCGTTTTCTGGCAAGTACCTGGAGATCGCGCGCCCCACGCGCCTCGTTTACTCGCAGAGCTTCGAGCCCCTGCCGGGGGGGGGGCGGTCGTGACGGTGTCGTTCGAGGAGCGAGACGGCTCGACCACGCTCGTGGATGGTGGATAGCATCGCCGCCACCCTCGAGGCCGTCCTCGCCGGCGGCGGCGAGGTGGCGCAGCCCATCGGCACCGACGCGCCCGAGATCACCGCGAGGTTCCGCGATCCCACTGGCAACGTGCTGGGGCTCTATCAACAGCCTACGTAACCGCCGCAATCATCTCCGCTATCGACTCGAATCGCAGCGTGCGACTTTTGGCCCATGACAGCCTTCCTGAAAATCGCTCGAATCGGTTGGTGCGGCCTGTCATCGAAATGACCTGAAGCGGGGTGAGGTCGTGTTCCGGAACCAGGCGGTCCACTCGTTCGCGGCAAGGACATAGCGATGGCAATTCCCCTGACGCAGATGCTGGCGGTCGCGAGGTACGTCGTGAAACAGCGCTTGAAGGGGAACGACCGTTACCCTTTGGTACTCATGCTCGAGCCGCTCTTTCGCTGCAATTTGTCGTGCACGGGCTGCGGGAAAATTCAATATCCCGTCCAGATTCTAAAGAAACACCTCTCGGTGGAAGAGTGCGTCCACGCCTCGGATGAATGCGGCGCGCCGGTGGTGAGCATCGCCGGCGGTGAGCCGTTGCTTCATCCGCAGATCGCGGAGATCGCGCGCGAGCTCACAGCCCGAAAGCGATTCGTGTACCTCTGCACGAATGCACTTCTGCTGGAGCGCAAGCTCCACGAGTTCCAGCCGAGCCCGTACCTGAGCTTCAGCGTGCACATGGACGGCCCGCGTTCCGAGCACGATTTCTCCGTCTGCCGCGAGGGCGGCTACGACGCGGCGGTGAGCGCCATCCGCGCCGCCCTGGAGCGGGGGTTCCGCGTCACCACCAACACCACCTTGTTCGAGGGCGCCGATCCCGGCCGCATGCGAGGCTTCTTCGACGACATGATGGGGCTCGGTGTGGAGGGCATGACGATCTCGCCGGGCTACGCCTACCAGAAGGCGCCGGACCAGGAGCATTTCCTGCGCCGCGAGCGGTCTCACCGTTTGTTCGCGCGCATGCTCGAGTCTCCGAACCGCGGCTGGAGCTTCAACCAGTCGCCGCTCTTCCTGCAGTTCCTGATGGGGAAGCGCGACTTCGAATGCACGCCCTGGGGAAACCCGACCTACAACCTCTTCGGCTGGCAGCGGCCCTGCTATCTGCTGCAGGACGGCTACGTAAAGACCTTCCGCGAGCTGATGGAGGAGACGGACTGGTCGCAGTACGGGCGCAAGAGCGGCAACCCGCGCTGCCAGGACTGCATGGTGCACTGCGGATACGAGCCCAGCGCAGTGCGGGCGGCCTTCGAGTCGCCGCGGGCGATGGGGGCGACGCTCGCTGCAATGGCGACGGGTCGTCTATGACCGAGGCGCGATTGAGCGAGCTCGTCCAGCGGGCATTCGACTATCGCGGCTACGTGACGCTCCGCCAGCGCGACGGTTCGGAGCTGGTGGGCTTCGTCTACGATCGCGGCACCACGCACCTCGAGCTCTTCGACGAGACGGCGACACGGCGTCTGCGGATTCCGCTCGCGGAGATCGCCGACATCGCCTTCACCGGCGTGGATACCGCGCAGAAGTCGCAGGAGATCTGGGAGCGCCGCAAGGGCACGCTCGAGCCGCGCGACACGCCGGCGTGGGGAGACTGGCACCAGTCGGGGCCGGTGCTGGTGCTGGTGGCGCTCGAGGCCGAGCTACGCAGCGTCGCGCGGGCCGTGGGGGCGGCGCCCCGCGACGGGCGCGTTCGCGCTCGGATCGCGGGCGGCGACCTCGTCGCGCGGGCGATCGGGATCGGCGGAGGCTCTCGCGCCGCGGTGACCGAGGAGGAGCCGCGGTTGGTGATCACTTGTGGCTTTTCCGGGAGCCTCGACAGCGCGCTGGCGCCCGGCGACCTGGTGCTGGCGACGTCGGTCCGCGACGAGAACGGAGACGTGCTCGCCGCCTCCGGGCCGGAGCGCCTGGCAGCGGCGGAGGCGCTCCGCGGGCTGCGATTCTTCGAGGGCGAGCTCGCCTGCACCACCGCCGTGGCAGCGACCCCGGAGGAGAAGCGCGCCCTGGCGCGGCCCGGCATGCTGGCCGTGGACATGGAGAGCCATCCGGCTGCGCGCGCAGCAATCGAAGCGGGCGTCCCCTGGATCGGGCTGCGCGCCATCGTCGACCCGCTCGAGTCCTCCTTGCCGCCGTTCACGCGGGAGCCGGCAGGCCGCCATCTGCTGTCTGCGCTGAGGTACGCGCTCAGCGGTCCGCGCGCCGTGACGGACCTGATCCAGCTTTCGTCGCGCGCCCGGCGCGCCGCGCACGCCCTCGAGCTCGCATTGCAGCGTCTCACGCCGGTGTTTGCCGCCGCGGAGGTCCGCCCATGAAGGCACTGGTCACCGGCGCCAGCGGGTTCATCGGCGGCGCTGTCGCCCGCGCATTGCTCCGGCGCGGGGATCGGGTCCGCGTCCTGCTCCGTCCGGGCTCGGCGCCCAATGTCGCGGACGCCGGCCAGCTCGAGATCGCGCGCGGCGACCTGCGCGATGCCCGGGCTGTCGCGGCGGCGGTGCGGGGCTGCGACGCGGTCTTCCACGTCGGCGCGATCTATTCGTTCGCAGCGCCGGAGAGCGAGGTACTGGCGGTCAACGTGGGCGGCACGCGCAACGTCATCGATGCCGTGCGCGCCGGAGGCGCCCGGCTGGTCTACACCTCGAGCGTCGCCACCATCGGCGGCATGCACGACAGCGCCCTCCCCGACGAGCGCTCGATGCCCTCGGGACCGCCGCCCGGGCCGTACAAGAGGAGCAAGTGGGAAGCGGAGGAGCTGGTCCGCGCAGAGGCCCGGCGCGGTCTCGACGTGGTGATCGTCAACCCCACCTTCCCGGTGGGCATTGGCGACGTCAAGCCGACTCCCACCGGCGCCATGATCCGCGATTTTCTCGACGGGCGGATGCCGGCGTATCTCGACACCGGCATGAACGTCGTGGACGTCGACGACGTGGCCCAGGGCGAGCTGCTCGCGCTCGCGCGCGGGCGTCGGGGAGAGCGGTACATCCTCGGCCATGCCAACCTGACCATGCGCGATCTCCTCGAGGAGCTGGCGGTGGTTTCGGGGCGCAAGCCGCCGCGGTTCCGGATGCCGCATCTGCTCGCCCTCGGGCTCGCGCACGCGGACGCCTTCGTGATGGTACGGATCCTGGGCCGCCCGCCGCGCATTCCGCTGGAGGGCGTGCGGACCGCGCGCCAGTTCATGTTCGCCGACTGCCGGCGCGCCGTCCGCGAGCTCGGGTTGCGCCAGACGCCGATCCGCGAGGCGCTCGCCAAGGCGGTCCGCTGGTTCGAAGAGCGCACCCGGCGCGAGGTGGCCAACGAGCCGCTGCTCGCGGAGCGGGGAGTCTCGTGATCGCCAGCGGAAGCCAGCTCGAGCGCGCGTCGCTGGATCTCGTCGTCGAGCGGTCGCAGGCGTGGTTCGCGCGCGAGCAGATCGGCGAAGGGTTCTGGTGGGCGGAGCTGGAGTCGAACGCCACCATGGACGCCGAGTACCTGCTCCTCACTCACTTCCTCGGCGCGCGCGATGACGAGATCTGGCGCGGCGTGGCGCAGGACATCCGCAACTACCAACGCTCCGACGGAAGCTGGGCCATGTACCACGGCGCGCCCGGCGATCTTTCCACCACCATCGAGTGCTACTTCGCCCTCAAGCTGGCCGGCGATCCCGCCGACGCTCCACACCTGACCGCCGCGAGGGAGTTCATCCGGGCGCGCGGCGGCATCGCGCGGGCGCGGACCTTCACCCGCATCTGGCTCGCGCTGTTCGGCCAGTGGAGCTGGGACGACCTTCCCGCGATGCCGCCGGAGTTGATGCTGCTGCCTCCCTCGGCGCCGTTCAGCATCTACCAGTTCTCGTCGTGGGCGCGGGGAACCATCGTGCCGCTGCTCCTGTTGATGAACGACCGCCCGGTGAGACCGGTGCCGGACGCCGCGCGGCTCGACGAGCTGCGCGTCCCCGGGATCGCTCCACCCGCGCCGCGGGACGCGCTCGATCGATTCTTCCTTGCCGTCGACCGCGCGCTGCGCCTCTACGACCGCTTGCCGTTCCACCCGTTGCGCGGGCAGGCGCGCGAAGCGGCGGAAAAGTGGATCCTCGCGCACCAGGAAGCCGACGGAAGCTGGGGCGGAATCCAGCCGCCCTGGGTGTATTCGCTGATGGCGCTCCGCTCGCTGGGACATCCGCTCGACCATCCCGCGCTGAAGAAGGGTCTCGAAGGCATGCACGGGCGATGGATGGTTCGCCGTCCCGACGGGAGCGCGCGCGTGCAGGCGTGCCTCTCGCCGGTCTGGGATACCGGGCTTGCGCTGCTCGCCTTGCTCGAATCCGGCGTCGAGCCGTCGGACAGGATGGTGCAGCAGGCCGCGCGCTGGCTGCTCGCCGAGGAGATCCGCGTGCCCGGCGACTGGTGCGTCCGGGCAGGCGACGTGGAGCCGAGCGGCTGGGCGTTCGAGTTCGAGAACGATCTCTATCCCGACGTGGATGACACGGCGGTGGTGCTGCTCGCCCTGCAGAAGGCCGGCGCGGTGGACGCGCCGACCCGGGAGCGTGCGCTGCGCTGGGTGCTCGCCATGCAGAGCCGCAACGGCGGCTGGGCCGCGTTCGACAAGGACAACACCTCGCGACTGCCCGCCCTGCTTCCCTTCAGCGACTTCGGCGAGATGATCGATCCTCCCAGCGCGGACGTCACCGCGCACGTGATCGAGATGCTCGGCGCATTCGGTTTCGATCGCAGCGACCCCGCGATGGATCGCGCGCTGCGGTACCTCCATGGTCAACAGGAAACGGAAGGTTCCTGGTTCGGCCGCTGGGGCGTAAACCACATTTACGGCGTGGGCGCGGCGCTGCCGGCGCTCGCGGCCGCGGGCGAGGCGATGGACGGCCTGCCCGTGCGCCGCGCGGTCCGCTGGCTGAACGAGCGGCAGAACGCCGACGGCGGATGGGGTGAGTCCTGCGCTTCGTACGTGGAAGTGGCGGCGCGAGGGCGCGGAGAGAGCACGCCGTCGCAGACTGCCTGGGCGCTGCTCGGGTTGATCGCCGCGGGGCGGGCGGACTCCCCGGCCGCCCACCGCGGCGCCCGCTTCCTGCTCGAGCGCCAGCGCACCGACGGCGCCTGGGACGAGGAGTCGTTCACGGGCTGCGGGTTCCCCGGCTACGGCATCGGCGAGGAGCGCGGCGCCCGCATCCGCGAGGGCCGAGAGCTCTCCGCCGGGTTCATGATCCGATACCACCTTTACCGCAACTGCTTCCCCCTGCTCGCGCTGGGCCGATACCGGACCGCCCTGCGCCGCCTGCCGAAAACCGTCCTGTCCCCAAGAGGTGTTACATGCGATCCGGCGATTTCTACCAGCGCCATCTCGATGCGGTGAGCCGCAGCTTCGCTCTCTGCATCCCGCAGCTCGAGTCGCCCTTCCGTGAGCGTGTCGCGCTCTCCTACCTGCTCCTGCGCGTGCTCGACACGGTGGAAGATGCTCCGTTCCAGGACAGGCAACTGCAGCAGCGCCAGTTCGAGGCCTTCCGCCGGTTCGTGCGCATGCCGCCGGTCCGGGGGCAGGTGGACGTTTTCCGCGCCTCGTTCCCCAACCTGATCACCGACGGCGAGCGCAATCTCCTCGCCGACACGCAGCCGTTCCTCGAGGATCTGCACCAGCAGCCTGCCGGCGCGCGCGGTGTGATCTTCGGCGCCATCGACCGCATGGCGCAAGGCATGGCCGCCTACGCGCTCCGTCCGGTTCCGCTGCGGCTCCTCGACCTCGAGGACGTCACGCGCTACTGCTGCATCGTCGCCGGACTGGTCGGCGAGCTGCTGACCAGGCTCTGGGCGCTGGGCGGGGAGGCGCCGCCGCGCATGCTCCTCGCTTATCGCTTCGGCCTCTTCCTGCAGAAGGTCAACATCCTCAAGGACCAGGCCGAGGACGAGGCCGCCGGGCGCTTCCTGGTTCCCGACCGCCGCGCGATCCTCGCCAGCCTGCGGGCGGACGGGGAAGGCGCGCTCGCGTATCTCACGTCCTTGCCGCGGGCCGAGCGGGGCTACCGCACGTTCTGCGCCTGGTCCCTGATGCTCGGCGCCAGCTCACTGTCGCTGATGGAGGGGCCGAGGGAAAGCCACCGCGCCCAGACCTTGACGCTGCTCGAGCGCACCGGCGAGATCGTCCAGGACAACGAAGCGCTGCGGAGGCAGTTCGCCGAGCTGTTGCCGCGGCTTCCGGAGGTGAGGCCCCGCGCGCCCGTCGCCAAGCCGGAATCCGCGGAGCAATTCGTGCAGATCCTCGACGCGCCGCTCTCGGAGAGCGAATTGCTCGATCTCGGCGCCGTCAGCTCGACAGTGCGGCGCGCCGCCGCCGCCAATCAGTAGGGATAACCGATCTCGATGTACACCTTGAGGCCTTCTCCGCCCGTGGCGATATCGATGCGCCCGACCACGTTGGGATGGACCCAGGCGCGAAGGCCCACGCCGGCGGTGACCCGCGGATCCGAGAGCGCCTGATGGAGTGCGTCGAACACCTGCCCGGCTCCGACGAACGGATCGATCCGCCAGTCGGCGGTGACGCCGTAGATGTGCGTCTGCAGCAGGCGGATGCGCTGCTCCACCTCGATCGTCCATGCGTTCTGAGCGATGAAGCGATCCTCGGTGAAGCCGCGCAGGAGGTATGCGCCGCCGAGCGTGCTCTGATCGTAGAAGGGGGCCCTCGACGTACTCACGAAGGTCAAGTCGAATCGCGCCGCTCCGGCGATCCATCCAAGCTCGGGATGCAGCGCGCGCACCCGCACCTGCCCGCGCAGGAACGTCGGCGACCCGGCGAGACCCTCGACGGGTCCTGCCGCGGCGCCGGCGAAGAAGCCGCCCTCCGAGTTTTCGCCGTTCGGGCGGCTGTCGAAGCGGAGGTCGAGCGTTTGCCCGAGCGTGGTCGAGCCGCCCATTCCCGGCACGTCGGGAAAAACCCGGCGGCTGAGCGGCAGGCCCGGGACTCCCAGGTCCTGGACTTCGTCGTGGTGGAGGAGCAGCCCGACGCCCGCGTTCCACCATCCGCCGAGGTTCAGGCCGGCGCGGGCGAAGCCGTGGGCGCGGATGCGGGTGTAGCTGGTCTCCTTCGTCTCCGGAGTCTCGGGTCCCAGCCCGAAGAAGCGGTAGAACGCGCTGCGCTGCCAGCGCAGCTCGAGCTCGGTGGTGAACGCTCCGGCGGCGCGGGGCAGATCGCGCCACTGCAGCAGCAGGCCCGAGTTGATGCGCGTGCTCGCCGACACGATGAAGTTCAGGTTCTGATCGTCGGCCGGGTAGTGGAAGATGCGCAGCGTCGCCGTCCAATGGATCACGTCGTTGTAGGTGACGCTGGGGGCGATGATCGACTCGGTCCTCCCCGCGGGATCGCAGACGCGCAGGAACACAGGCATCGCGCCAAAAGTATTGCCCTCGTTGGGCAGCGTCGAATAGACAGGGAGCGGGATGAGGCGCGTGTTGATGCCGGCGGAGCAGTCGGGGGATGCAGCGCGCGCCGCAGCAGGCAGGCAAAGGGCCCAGCCGGCCACCAGGAAGGGCGCGCATCTCATTCGGGACGCCCCGCGGCCGGCACCCGGTCCATTTATGTTGCGGATGGCGAATCGCAAGGGCTTCTGTCGTCTCTCAAGGGATGACCATGCTCGCCGATGCCGCCACACGTCCCCGGTTCGCCATCGCCCGCGAGTGGCTCCTCCCCTCACGCACCATGAGGCGGCGCATCCTGCCGCCCGCCATCGGGCTCGTCTACATCGCCGTGGTCGGACTGCTCGGAGGTCTGCGGTTCGATCACGTCTTCGTCGGGCTGCTCGGGTTCCTTGATCTATACAACGAAAAGACCCGCCAGTTCCTGCGCGACTTCTTTCCTTTCATCGCCACCGGCGCCATTTACGACTCGATGCGCTACTTCTACTGGCCGGGGATCGCAGGGCGCGTGCGCGTGGAGGGCCCGTACCTGCTCGAGCGCTCCTGGTTCGGCATCGGCGGGCAGACGCCCAACGAATGGTTCGCCGCGCACCACTGGCCGGCGCTCGACCTGGCCTCCGGTTTCGCCTATCTGGTCTACGTCGGCGAATATCTCGCCCTCGCCTTCGTGCTCTTCTTCCGCCGCCGCTCCGAGACGCTGCGCACGCTCGCGCTGGCGTTTCTCACCGTCAACCTGCTCGGCTTTACCACCTACTTCATCTATCCGGTAGCGCCTCCCTGGTACATCGCGGAGTACGGGTTCGGGCCGGCGCGCGTCGACATCCATCCGGCGGCCGCCGCCGCGAGCCGATTCGACCTGCTGCTCGGCACGCACTTCTTCGACGAGATGTACGGGCGCGGCGTGGACGTGTACGGCGCGTACCCTTCGCTCCACGTCGCCTATCCACTCATCGCCGTGTGGGCGGCGTTCCGCGAGAGGGATCTGCGCTGGGCGCGCGGCCCCACCATCGCCTTCTTCCTGCTCATGTGCCTGAGTGCCGTATATCTACAACACCATTACGTGATCGACGTGCTGCTCGGCATCACCTATGCGCTGGCCACGCTCGCATTCCTTCGCGGCCCTGCCTGGCTCGCTCAGCGCAGCGCCGCGCGCGCGTCGTTGGCCCAGCCGGCCGCATCGGGGTCGTCGCGGAATGTCGTGCCGGTGGCGAGCCGGAGCGCCTCGGAATAGGCAGCGCGGGCCTCCGCGTCGCGCCCGTTCTTCCGCAGCGCTTCACCGAGCGCAAGCTGGTTGGGCGGATAGTCGGGCGCGATGCGCGCCGCGGACTGCGCTTCCGGAAGCGCCGCTTCCGCATCGCCGGGCCCGAGCGGCCAGCCCGGGGCGCGCAGGAGAACGAGGGCGAGCAGCCGCTGCGGGCCGCCGCGATCGACGGCCGGATCTGCGAGGGCTGCGCGGCGGAGCAGTTCCACCATGTGGGGCAAGGCATCGTGGGCCGTGGCGGTCCGTTCGCGCGACTGCAGCCCAAGGGAGGCAGCGAGCCAGTAATCGCACAGCGGCGACGCCTGCACGTTCTCCTCACAGAGCTGGCCGACGGCCACGGCGCTCTGCGCCAGGCGGACCCGCTCCGCGGGATCCTTCTCGCGCCCCAGCCGGAACGCCTTGGCGCGAATGGCGCCTGCGTAGGATTCGGGATCGCGCGGTCCGGCCCGCGCCGCTTGCAGGTAGAGTTCCTCGGCGGCCGCGGCCTGTGCCGGATCCGCGCGGCGCGCCCAGGCATCAGTTGCGCCCGCGAGTAGCTGCGTGCTTGTGCCCTGCGACGGGGAAGACATCGATTCGATCGGCGGTGGCTTCCGCAGCGAATGCGCGCAGGCCGCGCAAACGATCAGCGCTGCCGCGCGTCTCACTTCGCCCGTCGGTACGCTGCCTGCGCGGCGGCGAGGGCCTTCGCGTCGAGCGGGACGAACGCCGACATGCGCACGCCGTCCAGCGCCTCGCGCGCAGACGGATCGCCGGACAGCGCCGTGAACGCCGCTTGCAGGGTCTTCCGGCGCCGCTCGTCGATGCGCTTGTCCAGCGTCGAGATCACCGCGACCGGCATCGGGAGCGAACTCTCGACGACGGCAAGCGATGCCGCGAACGGCAGCTTCCCGAGCGCCGCCGATTGCGCGCCGTCCAGCAGCACGGCCACCTTCTCGCCGTTCGCCGCGCGGCGCAGCGCGGACAGGACCGCGCTGGAGGCGACGATCTCCACGTCCGCCGGCAAGCCGGGCGCGGCGGCGCGAACGAAGCGCGGCGAGTAGCCGGCACTCGACAGCACGGTGTAACCCGCCAGCGAAGCGGAATGGTCCTTGCCGGTCACCAGCGTCCAACGCTCCAGGGGCTCTCCGTCTTTCGGCGCCGCCATCAGCCGTGGAACCAACCGGAGGTCCTGCTCGTGGTCGAGGTAGAACGGCAGCGTCGAGAGGAGCAGCGCGGCGTCCTTTTCCGCCAGCCGTCGCAGGCAGCCCGGCGCGGTCTCCTCGTAGACGGCGGCGAGCGACGCCGGAGGAAGCCGCGCGGAAGCGGCGAGGGTCCGGGCCAGAGCGTCCATGGCTGGCTGCGCCTCCGCCGCGCTTCCCGGATATCCTGGTGCGCAGACCACCAGCGTGACCGTCAGAATCGCGAGCATCGCGCTTCTGTACGCGAAACCGCGCTACAAGGCACCTCCGTGAACGACGTTCCCTCTCGACTCCTGGCACGCCTCGTCTCGCTCCGCGCGCCCATCCTCGCGATCTACGCCGTGCTGGTGCCGCTGGCGGCCATCCGCGCGGCGCACATCTCCTCGGAGGGTGGCCTCGACCGGCTGATCCAGCCCGACGATCCGGACTTTGCGGCGACGCGCGCCTTCCAGCGGATCTTTCCCGACTCGCCTTCGGTGCTGCTGCTCTTCGAGTCGGACAATCCCTGGGCGCCGGCGAATCTTGCGCGGGTGGACGCCGCGGTTCGCGAACTGCGCGCAGTGAAGCACGTGAGCGCCTTCTCGGTGCTCGACGTAGTGCGGCGGGCGCGGCCCGGAGCCACGCCGGAAGAGCTGCGGCGGCTGGCGACGGGCACGGCATTCTTTCGCAAGCAGGGAATGCTCGGGGACGGCTTTCTCGCGGTCATCGCCGACCTCGACGTGCACGGTCCGGCGGAGCGGGACGCGGCGCTGGCAGCCATCGACGCCGCTCTGGCCCGCGCGGGTGCGGAACCGGTGCGGCGCGTCGGCTCTCCCTACATCCAGTCCTGGCTCGAGCAACAGTCGGGCTCGGCTTCGGTGCGGTACTTTCCCTTCTTCGGCGCGCTGGTGGTGGCCGCGGCGCTGCTGCTCTACCGCTCCGTGCGAACGCTCCTTGCCTTCTTGCTCGCGCTCGCTTCGGCGGTGGCGCTGGGGGTGGCCGCGGGCGGGCTGCTCGGCTTCAGCTTCACCATCGTCTCCGTGCTGGTGCCGCTCACGGTCCTCGTCACCACGCTGTCGTCGCTGGTGTACCTGCATTCGCGCTTCGTCGATCGCCCACCGGACGTGCCGGTCCGCGTGCACCAGCTCACGGCCTTGCGGAACAAGTTCCTGCCGGTGACGGCCTCGTCGCTGGCGGCAGTGCTGGGCTTTGCGGCGCTCTCCATCTCGAAGGTACGGCCCATCCGCGAGTTGGGCATCTGGACGGCGGCGGGCCTCGCCATCTCCTGGGTGGTCGCGTTCACTCTCTTTCCCGCGTTGCAACTCGCGCTGCGTACGCCCACCGGAACGGCCAGCGTGACCGCCGGGAGCCTGTACGAGCGCTTCACTGCCGCGCTGCCGGCGTTCACCTTCCGTCACCGCCGCGGGCTGGTCGCAATCGCGCTGCTCATCTGCCTGGCAGGGACGGTAGCGCTGTTCGGAGTTCCGGGACGGCTCGCGCCGATGTCCGTCGGTACCGACACACTGACGTATATCGACCCTTCCCTCCCGCTGCGGCGCGACCTCGCCTGGTTCCGCGAGCACGTGGCCGACCTGAACGTCGCGCACGTCTGGATCCACCTGCCGCGACCGGCGGCGACCGATCCGGAGGTGTTGCGCGAAGTCGATCGCTTCCAGACCGCCATCGCGTCCGTGCGCGACGTGATCGAGGCGGTCGGACCGACCACCTTCCTGCGCCTGCGCAGGTACTTCGCAGGCCAGGGTGAAGAGCTTCCGCGGGACCCCGCTCAGTTTGCGCGGGCAACGGCCGATCTGGAGCAGCTTCTGCTCTCGGAGGCCAGCCTGCGCGGCTACGTCGACGTGAACGGGCTGCAGGACATCAACATCACCGTCCTGTTCCGGCAGGGTGACGCGCAAGGGTACGCCGCGCTCGCCGCGGAGATCGGACGCGCGTGGAAAACGCTCGGGCCCGCGCCGCTTGGCGGAGCGCAGATGCGGCTGGTCGGCGAATCGTTGTTGCAGGTAAAGGTGGGCGCGAGCCTTGTGCCCACGCTGGCCCAGAGCTTCGCCATCACCGCCGCGCTCATCTTCGTGGTGTTCCTCTTCGTCTTCCGCAGCCCCACCGCGCGGCTGCTGGCGATGATCCCCTCGCTCTTCGCCATCCTCGCCACCTTCCTTGGGATGCGTCTGTTCGGCGCCTCACTGAACGTCGCCACCATCCTCATCGCCACCACCATCCTCGGCACGACGGAAAATGACCAGATCCACTTCTTCCACCACCTGCACGAGCGCGACGGAGCCCCGCTGGGCGATGCGCTCACGCATGCGCTCCGCGTCTCGGGCAGGGCCATCGTCTTCGCCACCTTGATCAATGCGGCCGGCTTTCTGGCGCTCTCCTTCTCCAGCTTTCCGCCACTGAGGCAATTCGGGCTGGTGACCAGCGCGGCCTTTCTTCTCGCTCTGGTAGCCGACTTCACCGCGCTGCCGGCCGGCCTGTGGATGATCGATCGCCGGCGGAGGCAGCCGGATCTGCGCAAATGACTCGCGCTCATCCGTCCTTCGCCTCTTGCAGAACCCTGGGCCGAAGGTTTTTTTGGCGGTTGTCGATCCGGGCCGGACTCGTTCGACTACGAGGCAAGGAGGAGTCAAACCATGCAATATCTTCTGCTCATCTACGAGAACGAGAAGCGCTTCGAGAAGGGCTACGACCCGAAGGAGATGGCGGAGTACGGCGCCTTCGGCAAGGAGTTCGCGAAGGCGATCAAGCTGGGGAACGCCCTCAAGCCGACCAGTACCGCCACCGCCGTCCGCGTGCGCGACGGCAAGCGGCTGACCACCGACGGGCCCTTCGCCGAGACCAAGGAGCAGCTCGGCGGCTTCTACCTGGTCGAGGCGAAGGACATCGACGAGGCCATCCACATGGCGGGGAAGATCCCGGCGGCGCGCTACGGCACCGTCGAGGTCCGCCCGATCATGAAGTTCGATTGAGCGAGCTCGAGCAACTCTGCCGCGCGGAATGGGGGCGCCTTCTCTCGGCCCTCATCCGCGCGGTCGGCGATTTCGACGTCGCCGAGGAAGCGCTGCAGGAGGCGTTCGCGGCCGCCGCTGCCTCGTGGACGGCAGCGCCGCGCAATCCGCGCGGCTGGCTGTACCGAACTGCCCGGCACAAGGCCATCGACGTGCTCCGGCGGCGCGGCCGCTTCTCCGCCATGGGAGCCGCGCTGGCCGCGGTCGAGGAGGAGGCGCGCGCGGCGGTAGAGGAGGACGAGGTGCCCGACGAGCGGCTGCGGCTGATCTTCACTTGCTGCCATCCGGCGCTGCCCGAGGAGGCGCAGGTGGCGCTGACCTTGCGCACGCTGTGCGGACTGAGCACCGAGGAGATCGCGCGGGCCTTCCTGGTGCCGGCGGCCACGATGGCGCAGCGCCTGGTGCGCGCCAAGGCGAAGATCCGCGCCGCGGGCATTCCCTACCTGGTGCCGTCGTACGAAGATTTGCCGGAGCGGGTCTCGGCGGTGATGGCGGTCGTCTACCTGGTCTTCAATGAAGGCCATGCGGCGGCGCGAGGCGAGGCACTGGTCCGCGGCGAGCTGTGCGCCGAGGCGATCCGGCTGGCGCGCCTGTTGCGCGCGCTGCCTCCGGTGACTGTGCCCGAACTCGACGCGCTCCTGGCGCTGATGCTGCTGCACGACGCGCGCCGCCCGGCGCGGCAGGACGGCGCGGGCGAGCTGGTGCCGCTCGCGGAGCAGGACCGCACGCTCTGGAACCGGGCGCAGATCGAGGAGGGACGCGCGCTGGTCCAGAGCGCGTTGCGCCGCGCGCCGCCGGGGCCGTATGCGCTGGAGGCGGCCATCGCGGCGGTGCACGCCGAGGCGCCGCGCGCGGCCGACACCGACTGGCGGCAGATCGCGCTGCTCTACGAGCGGCTCCTTTTGCTGCACCCGTCGCCGGTGGTGGCGCTCAACCGCGCCGTGGCGGTGTCGTTTGCGGAGGGCCCTGCCGCGGCGCTCCCGCTCGTCGATGCGCTCGAAGGGGACCTCGACGGTTACCATCTCTGGCACGCGACGCGCGCCGATCTCTTCCGCCGCCTCGGCCGCCGCGAGGAGGCCATCGCCGCATACCACTGCGCGCGGGAGCTGGCGCAGAACGACGCCGAGCGCCGGTTCCTGTCGCGTCGTCTGGACGAGCTGGGCTGACCGCCTTCACGTGCCTTTCGTGCCGACCAGCGCCGCCATCTTCTCGTCGAGGTCGCGGGCCACTTCGTCGATGCCAGGATCCTCGAACTGACCGAAGAGCTTCAGCGAGAAGGCGCGAACTCGAACCCGAGCATCATCGTCTCCACTCCCGGGTTGTGATGGCTCAAGCCGCCATTCGAGAGATGGCTGAACGAAATGGCGAGACGCACCGGCGGCACGAGCAGCCGCGACAGCTCGATCGACGAGCGAAACTCGATCGGGGAGCCCAGATCCCGTTGACCCTGCGAGAGCACGATTCCGGTGCCGAGCCCAGGACTGACCTGGATACCTCCAGGAAGGGGGAGCTCGAGCACGAGCCCGGTGAACAGATATCCGCCGCCGCTGCTGCCGGCGAGCGCTCCCACGACGGGTCGCAAGGGTCCCCATTGCCACGGCGGACGAACCTCGACTTCGATACCGACTTCGTGCCCTTGCCCTGCCCGGAGACCGTACTGTCCGCTCGAGACGCTGACCGACGTTGCTCCCGCGAGCGCGGGGCTGGCCGCGAGCAGCAAGACCGCGAGAAGCGTGGTCGCGTCGCGCTTTGGACCCGTCAGTTCGCTACGGCGTCGCTTCGGGCAGGATCGTAGGTTCATGGCGGCTGTCGAGTTGGATGCCAGCGACGACGAAACCGACGCAAAAATGCTGCTACCGCCCAGCGCGCACCGCGCAGGCCGACCCGACGACTCTGACGTCGCGCGCTGGACCTCGCTCCGTTCTCTGACTAAAGTCAGCTAATGGACCGAGCGATGATCTCGAGGTCCGCCGTTTCAACCGGCTCGTCACGCAGCGGGTGGGCGCCTTGGACGACAAGTTTCTCGCCCGCGATCGATCCCTTGGCGAGGCGCGCGTTCTCTGGGAAATCGCGCGTGGCTCCGTTCGGAGCCGATCGGGTGTGGCGCCCTGAAGTTCCACGGCAAGGCGCCCACGGAGATCAAGCGCATGTGGGTCGCCGAATCGGTCCGCGGGCTCGGCATCGGCCGTCGCCTGCTCGCCGAACTCGAGGCCCTGGCCGCGCGGCATGCGAGCCACGTGCTGCGGCTCGAGACGAACCGATCGCTCACCGAAGCCATCGCCATGTACCGCGCCGCGGGGTACCTCGAGGTCGACCCATTCAACGACGAGCCGTATGCCCATCACTGGTTCGAGAAGCGCATCGCGGGCTAATGGTGCGTGAGCACGGGGCACGGCGCGTAGCGCACGACGGCGATCCTCATCTACGGCGATTTGCGGGCCGTCCGCGCTGAGCCTGCTGGATCAGCTTGTGAAGCACCGGGAGTGCCCTCGCCAGAGCCGCGCGGTCGGACGGGGACAAGGTTTCGAGACCGGACTGCAGCACCGCCGTGCGCGCCGTCAGTATCCTGTCCAGGACGTCGTTTCCTCTGTTCGTCAGGCGGACAAGCACGGCGCGGCGATCGACGTCGTCGGCAGCGCGCCGCGCCCAGCCCAGGCGCTGCATCCGTCCGACGAGGGCGGACATGGTCGGCTGCGTGAGGTGCTCGAGGCGGGCCAGCGAGGTCACCCGCTGTGGGCCGCCGTCGCGCAGGGCTAGAAGCGTCCGGGCCTGCGCCAGGTTCACCTTCGCCGGAACCGACGCCTGACGCAGCAGGACGGTCAGACGCGTAATGATGGCTCCCAGCTCCTCCGCGAGGCGTCGTCGCGTCACGTCGTGGATCTACATAGCTCATCGATGTACGGCAACCAGGTGCGAATCGCGTGACTAACTGGAGCATCGTTGTAACTGAGCAGGATCGGCGAAAAGGAGTTCGCCATGTCTCTCGACCCGCTGGTGTTCTGCGTGCTGGGGCTGATGCTGTTGGGGGGACTGCTACCCTTTCTCTGGCTGCTGCTGCCCGCGGAGCTGGTGCGCCCGCACCGTCCGTCCTCCGGCCCGCGTGAGCGCCTGACGATGATTGCTACAACGAGCAAACCTCACGAGGACCAAGACAACATGAAGAAGATTCTCTACACCGCCGAGGCAGTGGTCGAAGGAGGGCGAGAAGGTCGCGGCCGGACCACCGATCTTCGTCTGGCCGTGAACCTCTCCGTCCCAAAGGAGATGGGTGGTCGAGGCGGCCATGGCACCAACCCGGAGCAACTCTTCGCCGTCGGCTACGCCGCCTGCTTCCAGTCAACGCTGCTGTCGCTGGCGGAGGGCCGGAAGCTCGATGCATCCGGTTCGCGCATCACCTCCCGTGTCGGCCACGGAAGAACGGGTTTGACGGTTGCCCTCGACTTGCATGCGCCGAACCTGTCGTTTGCCGATGCCAAGGACCTCATGGCGCGAGCGCACGAGCGCTGCCCTTACTCGAACGCCACACGCCGCAACGTCGACGTTACGCTGAGCGTCGACGGCACCGAGCTCGAGCGAACCGCGGCCTGACACCGATGAAGCTAATGGGGCCCTATCGCCACGCGGTGATCATGAAGAAGACGCGGACTTCTGCCTGCCATCGCCTGGGAAGAACAGCGTCACCGCGGGTGCCACGCAGAGCATCGGGAGCAGCACCGCGAGCGCCGTCAGCGGGGGCGAATAGTGGTGCATCGCCGAGCTGCGCATCGACGCCATGGCCATGTAATGGAGGCTGGCGATGCCTCCGCCCACGGATGCCGCTCACCCACGCCATTCCGGAACTCGCCTTCCGGCGGGTTATCAGGATTAGCGCTGCGGCGGCGCCAAGGAAGGCGGGCGCGAACGACAGCAACGCCGTGGGCCAGTGGTAGAGGACCGGAACCGGCAGATGGAAGGCCAGCATGCCGGAGTAATGCAGCGACCAGGTACTCACGCCCCTCTCGACAGCGGCGCCGACCGACCAGAGGAGAAACAAACCGCGGGACGCGCCGATGCGCGCGCCCGGCCTTCTTCCGGGTGATTGTCAGGGATTCCCCTATGGCGCCCCGGTGCTGCGGCCGATAGCGTCGGCCGGGCACAATGAAGGTTCGACTGGCAGTCCTCATCGTCGAGGATTCGGAGACCGACGCCAAGCTCGTGATCGAATCGATCGCGGGACGCGGAACGTGCGTCCGCCTCCGCCATCCGGCGCGCGCGTGGAGAACGCCCTGACCCGACTCCGTATCCTCCTCGCGGAGGACCACGCGCTGGTGCGCGCCGGGCTGCGGTCTTTGCTCCAGGTCATCCCGGGGCTGGACGTGGTCGGCGAGGCAGCGAATGGCAATGACGCCCTGCGGCTCACCATGGAACTGCGACCCGACGTGGTGCTGATGGATGTCTCCATGCCGGAGCTGAACGGCCTCGAGGCGACCCGGCGCGCCACCGCTGCGCACGCGCCCGCGCGGGTCGTGATGCTCTCCATGCACGCCGACGAGGAATACGTGCGGCAGGCATTGGTCGCCGGCGCCGCGGGTTATCTCTTGAAGACCTCCGACCGCGGCGAACTGGAGCTGGCGGTGCCGCCGCGGCGCGCGGCGATCTCTGGCTCAGCCCGGCCATTTCCCGATCGATGGTCCCGGTGTTCATGGGCAAGTGTGCAGTGACCTCCGTCAACAGTTCCCTCGAGAGACTCACCTCGCGGCAGCGCGAGGTGCTGCAACTTATCGCCGAAGGACATACCACCAAGCAGATCGCACACCGCCTCCGCCTCAGCGTGAAGACCGTCGAGTCGCACCGTGCGAATCTGATGAAGCGCCTGGAAATCCACGACGTCGCCAGGCTCGTGCGCTACGCGATCCGCGTCGGGATCATTCAGGTCGAGTCCTTAGGGGGTCTGGCCGCGAAAGGCAACTCCACAACAGGGGAAACCGATGAAGATGCCCATGGAGCGAGACGTCCTCGTGGTCGATGACGAGGAATCGGTGAGACAGGCGGTACTCGCGGTCCTGGAGCGCGAGGGCTATCGCGTGCATCTCGCCGAAAGCGGCTTGCAGGGACTGGAGGTTCTGCGCAAGCGTCCCATCCAACTCGTCATCACCGACCACAACATGCCAGACATGACCGGCATCGAGTTCCTCAAGTTGATCCGCGAGCGCCATCCGGACGTGATGCGGATCATGCTGACGGGCGACGCGGATCCAGCCGTCATCATCCGCTCGATCAACGAGGGCGAGGTCTACCTGTTCATCAAGAAGCCGTGGGACAACGTCACGCTCCTGGTAACGGTATACTTCGCCTTCGAGGTGGTCCGGTTGCAGGAGGAGAGCCGCCGGCTTGTAGCGGCGCTGCGCCAACAGATGACCTTCCTGCGCGATTTGGAGCAGGCTTTCCCTTATATCTCGACACAGGGCCGCGACGAGAAGGCGGAACCCACGCTTATGCAGGGCGATCCGCCGAAGAAGTAGCGAGCGGCCGGGCGAAGAGGTCCCGCGCGCCGTCCGCGCCTCGGTGCGCCAGGCGTTGCTCTCTGCCCTGCGCGATGAGGGTGCCGCGGGACGCTCAGGCCCTCCGCTTGCAGCTTGAATCTTTCCGTTACGAAGGCGGTCGGAGACAAGTGATCCCCTGGTTCGTCGTCCCGCCGCTGCGCCTGGGTCCGCTTGCGTTGCAACCGTTCGGAATCCTGGCCGCCGCGGGCGTCCTCCTCGCGAGCCGGCTCCTCGTCCGGGAGTCCGTGCGGCGAGGACTTCCGCCGCGGCCCATCGAGAAAGCGGCGAGCTGGGCGCTCGTCGGTGGACTCGTCGGCGGCCACCTCGTACACGTGCTGTTCTATCACCCGGAGGAGGTCCGCGAGGGCGGCCTCCTGCAACTGCTCAAGGTCTGGGACGGCCTCTCGTCCACCGGCGGCGTGTTCGGCGGGCTCATCGCCATTCTCCTCTTCTTTCGCTCCCGCCATCTCCACTTCCGGCAGTACGCGGATGTCTTCGCGCTGGCCGTGGCTCCGGGCTGGATGGTCGCGCGCCTCGGCTGTTTCTCCGTGCACGATCATCCGGGCATCTTGACCTCGTTTCCTCTCGCGGTCGCTTTTGCCGGAGGCGCCCGCCACGACCTCGGCCTGTACGATGCGATCGCGCTCGCGGTCTTCTCGCTGATCCTCTTCACGCTCGACCGGCGCCACGCGCTGCACGATCGGCTGCTGCCGCTGCTCGCAGTGCTCTACGGCAGCTCGCGCTTCCTGCTCGATTTCCTTCGCGCCACCGACTTGCCGTACGTCGACGCCCGCTATCTCGGCCTGACGCCCGCGCAGTTCGCATCGTTGGCCGCCATCGCGTGGGGCCTTTACAGCCTCGTCCGACGGCGCGCGGAGCCCGCCGCTACGCGATGAGATGGAGTGGTGGTGGGTGCTCGCGCGGTAGTCGAGAGCGGGGGTCAGGGTTAGTATCACGGACCCATCGGCCGACTCTTGTCATGCTCCTCGAACTGATCGCCGCCTTCTGTACGGCCCTCTTCGCCGGCGCTGCGCTCTACGTCAACCTCGTCGAACATCCCGCTCGCCTGGAGCCGGGCACGGCGGCCGCAATCCGGGAGTGGCGCCCGAGCTATCGCCGCGCCACCGTACTCCAAGCGAGCCTCGCCGTTGCCGGCCTGCTCGCGGCGGTCGGCGCCTGGTTTCAGGGCCGCGGCACGCCGGTTCTGATCGCCGGTCTCGCGCTGGGATTCGTCGTGCCCTTCACGCTCGTGGTCATCTTCCCCACCAACAAACGCCTGTCGGACCCGGAGCTCGACGAAGGGTCGGCGGAGGCGGCCGCCCTGCTCGTCAAGTGGAACCGCCTGCACGCAGTGCGCAGCGCGGCCGCGCTCGTTGCCCTGGTGATTCTGCTCCTCCACCTGGGCGCGGTGCTCTGAGACGGCGGGCTTCGCCCACCTTACTTCACGTGCACCCTCACGTCTGCGGAAAGCCCCGGCCGCAGCGCCAGATCCTTGGGCGGGTTCACCCAGGCGATGCGCACCGGCACGCGCTGCACCACCTTGACGAAGTTGCCCGAGGCGTTGTCCGGCGGCAGGAGCGAGAAGCGCGCGCCCGTCCCGTCGGCGAGGCTCTCCACCTGCCCTTCGAGCGGCCGGCCCGGGTACGCGTCGACGTCGATCTCCACTTTCGCGCCGCGCTTCATCGCGCCAATTTGCGTCTCCTTGAAGTTCGCCACCACGTACGTCTGGTCGGGCACCAGCGCGGCCAGCGGCTGGCCGGACTGCACCATCTGCCCCTCGCGCGCGGTGAGGCGCGTCACTTGTCCGTCGGCCAGGGCGAAGAGCTTGGTGTAGCCGAGCTGCAGGCGGGCCAACGCCAGTGACGCCTCGGCGCTCTTCTCGCGGGCGTGGGCCAGCCCCGCATTCGCCTGCGCCACCGCCACCGCCGCGGCCACCGGCGTACTTTGATCGAGCCGGCCTTGCGCCTCGCCGATGCGGCTCTCCGCCTGGTCAACCGCAGCCTGCGCCTGCAGCACCATGGCGTGGGCTACGTCGTAGGCGGCCTGGTCGGCGTCCAACTTCTGCTGCGGCACGACCTTGGCGGCGAGGAGATCGCGCGAGCGCCGCAGCTCGAGCGCCGCCTTCTTCTCCTCGGCCTGCGCGCGCGAGAGACCCGCCCGTGCGGTGGCCACGGCCGCCGAGCTTCCGCTCATGCCGGCCCGGGCGGTGGTGAAGCCGCCGCGCGCGCCCGCCGACGCCACCTCGGCCTGCGCATCGGCGGCCGCCGCCTGCGCCGCGGCCGTGTCGAGCTCGGCCTGCGCCTGGTCAGCGCGCGCCGCGTAGTCGGCATCATCCAGCTCGAGGATGAGGTCGCCCTTCTTCACCTGGGCGTTGTCCGCGACGGCGAGGCGCTTCACCTGGCCGGCCACACGCGTGGAGAGCGGGACGATGTCCGCTTCGATCTGGGCGTCGTCGGTGCCCTCCTTGCCGTGGGTATGCCAGCTATACCCGCCTGCGCCGAGCAGCACCGCCAGCGTCACCGCGCCCAGCGCCAGGTAGCGCTTGCGCGTGGGCCGGGGCGGTTCCACCGCTCTCACCAGCACAGGCTCAGGGGTCGAGATCTCCGAGACGTGCTGCCACGCTCGACCGCACTCCTCCGCGCTCGGTTTCTTGGTGCACGCTGCCGCGGAGAGCCCCAGGACGATCGTCACCGCGACTCTTGCTCGCATGCGCGTCATGCTATCAGGCCCGACGCGCATCTCCGTCTCGGGCTTCACCTCCTTTCACGGAACGTGCCGTTCCGACGACAAACGAGCTTTTTCGAGCTGGTCCGTCGAGCTAATTGGCGCGCGATGTGCACTGCATGGGCGCGGGCGGAAGGCGGTCCCGCTTCCGTGCTTCTCCCACCCCCCGGGAACGACGGATGCGCCGGGTGTGGATCGCCTTCCGCCCGCCACGCCGCGCCGTTTCCGACCTGCAGCTGAATCGATGTCCGGCAGTACTGCCGGCTTCGCACGCAGCGGCGCCTCGCGGCCGGCTTCCAGCGACCCTTTCGCCATTGGACCGCCGGCTGCGCACCCGCGGAGAGCGACGCCAGGGCATCAAGGCGATCTGCACGGATCGCGCAAGGAGGACGAGGTCGCGCGGCGTTGAGCCCGCGGGTAGCTGCTGCATTTTGGCAATGAGAAGCTCATGCCGTCGAGGCCGAGCGTGTCGATGAGGCCGATGACGACCGCGGGCGCGGTATATTCGCTCAGGTCCGGTACCTCACGATTGTCGGGGCAGACATGAGATACATTGGTGATCTTTCTCGCAATGATGCGGCGCTCTTGCACGATTTGGCTCGCCGCGCGCAGACCATCCTCGAATTTGGCGCAGGCGCCTCAACACAGGTCATCGCTCGCGCCTCCGACCCCAATGCGATAATCACGACATTGGAGACTGACGCGGAATGGATCGAGAAGACACGAACGAACCTTCGTCGGCTCAACATCACCAAGCAGGTCGAGTTCGTTCCTTATAAGGAATGGGTTCCTAATACCGGGTCGAGAATATACGATTTGATTCTGGACGATGGTATCGACAAATTACGGCTCGAATTTGCCCTCAAGGCTTGGCCCCTATTGCGCGTCGGCGGGCTGCTGCTTCTACACGACACGCGAAGAAGGAAGGATTTCGAGAACGTCTTGCGGTTCGTTAGCAAAGCCTATCTTGAAGTCGCGTCGGTTCAGTTCAACGCTTCTTCCAGCAACCTCACACTGATCACCAAGAAGACCGCCGAGCCTTGGGAGGATTGGAACCTGGCTGAGGGCCGCGAGCGATGGGAATACGCGCACGAAGATCCCCCACCTGATTTCGAGAGCAGGTGGGAAAGGCGCGGTCTATAACGACGATCCCCGGCGCGAATCGTTCGATCGCACCGTTACCCGTCGCCCAGCCCACAAAGAGGGTCTTCGCAGGGACCATCCTTGTTCTCTGGCTGCTTCTCGAGTGTGAACGATCCGCCGCCCTGCCCGTCGAGGAAGGTCCCCTCGATGGTGTTGTCCCGCAGGATACCTTCGAAGTGGACCTGCTGGGGCACCTCGAAACGGAGAGAAGAGCCGAGCCGCATGTTGCCAAGCCCTCCCGACGACGCCAGAGCCGGGCTGCCGAGCTGCACATTGACCAAGGCTACTGTACGGGCCGGACTCAGCCACGTCCCGCTGTAGTCGCCGTCGCGTCCGGCGAACTCGAAATCCGCAGGGCTGCGAACGACTCCCTTCAGCAACTCCCCGCGCCATCGCCCGGCCAAGGGATCCTTTCGGCGGCCGAGCGCTCCAGAAGAGGTTGCGCAAGAGCAAAGCGCCAGCAATGCGCACATCACCATTTTTTTCATCGCCGTCTCCTTGGCCAACGTGGCCGCTCTCTGGATCGCGAAGGCCACCGACAAATTCCCCGCCGTCGGGCGGGGAATAAGACGACGAGCGCGGCTATCGAGTAGCAACCTGCGCGACGGAGGTGAGAAGCGCGCTCATGTCACGGCAAGGCCATGATGGGCGGCCGCCATCGGCAATCGGCGGAGCTGGGATCGGCTTTTGGCCAATGACAGGTGCGCCGCTGCCTTCGCCGACGTCAGACACTCGCGCAGCGGCGGCCTGACCGGAGTGCGTCCACCGACCATCGGTCCCACGAGAGCGTGGCGATCAGCGCTGCATAGATCAGCGAATAGACCATCTGCTGGGTGAGCGTATCCCAGCGCTGGAGCAGTGCCGTTCCGAAAATGAGGGCGAGCATCAGCAGAGCGCCTGCCGCGAGCGCCAATCGCTGCCAGAGGCCGACCGCGATGAGAGCGCCCAGGACAGCTTCCACGAACGGCAACGCGAGAGCAAACCCATATACGATTTGGGAGGGAAGGAACGTCGGCCCGAAGTCCCCCGCCATCGCGCCGGCGAAGGCGGCCAGCTTCGGCACGCGCACGAGCCCGTGCACGAGCAGGTTGATCCCCAAAGTGACGCGCAGCAATGTACGCGCCAGGGCGCGATCGTCCATGGAAAGCCTCCTGCCGAGGAAGGTAGCGGCGGCCCGATTGATTACAAGCGCTTTAGAATATCGCGAGCTGGATCGCTGGCACCGCAGGCCCGATCGCGAGCCGGATCGGCCCGGAAATGAGCCGCACCGACCTGCGGCTGAATTGACAGTCCGCCGAGGCATGGCGTACCGGTCCCTCCGGCGCAACTCCTGAGTGATCGTTGTCGCGGAGCCCATAGCAGCGCACCTTTTGCGTAGCTCGTGGTAGCTCGCCAACCCAGAGAACGAGGCGAATAATGGCAACCAAACAGAAGCGCATTATCGTCGCATCCGGAGGACTGATCGTCCTCGCCGTCGCGTCACTGACCGTCACATCGAAAGGTTGCGGCGGCGACAGGTCAACCTCCAACGTGACGACCATTCAGGCGTCGGGTCCACCCTCGGCTAGCCAGGTGCCGCTCGATCCGACGAAGATCACAAAGTTCGTCACCCAGTTGCCGATCCCGCACGTTTTTGCGCCGACGGTCATCCGGGATTCATCCGGTAAGGTCATCCGCAACGAGTACACGATAACGGACTCGCAGACGACGGTGCAGATGCTGCCGGCCGGGATGCCCAACACCACGGTGCTCGCCATGGGGGGGCCCGTCACGAGCGGCGGGACCTTCCAGGGAAGCCCGTCGCCGTCCTTCGAGAACACCCGCGGCATTCCGACGGTCGTACACTGGAGGACCAACATCACAGCGCCAGCTTTCCTGCCAATGGACCCGACGATCCACTGGGCGGATCCGCAGGCCATCCAGAAGCCGACGCCTCCGTTCGAGCTGTTCCCGCCCGGCTACAACAACGCGCAGTACCCGGTGGCCCACGTGACCCACACGCACGGCCTCATGGTGCTGCCGCACATGGACGGTACGGCCGAGGAATGGTTCACGAACGTCCAGTACCGCGGGCCGAGCTTCGTCACCGAAGACTACACGATGCCCAACGATCAACCGCCGACGCAACTCTTCTATCACGACCACGTCATGGGCGTGACCCGGCTCGGCATCTACGCCGGCGAGGTCGGGACCGGCTACTTCATCCGCGATCCCAATAATCCTCTCGACCAGCCGAGCTCGCCGCTGCCGAAAGGCCAGTTCGAGATCCCGCTGGCTGTCTTCTCGAGGGCTTTCTTTACCGACGGCGAGGTGAATTTTCCCCCGACCCGGGGCACCCTCAACGCCGGTGCGGACGCGCCGCCGAACATCGCGTACTGGTCGTACAACGAGGCCGCCGACACGGTCCTGGTCAACGGCGTCACCTGGCCCAACTTGAACGTCCAGCGCCGGCAGTACCGATTCCGGGTGCTGGC
>WNFG01000073.1_pt1 | contig 79774 bp, 65 predicted proteins | sample 5400431 | NCBI WGS metagenome assembly WNFG01 (sample SAMN13153346, study PRJNA577476) | soil metagenome | isolation source: 120 cm saprolite under Douglas fir tree site 2 hole 3 replicate 2 | place: USA:California | collected 2015-04-18
CGTCAGTGCTTGCACAACCGATACTTTCCTGTACTGGAGGAGGTCGTCGCTGTCGTCGAGACGCAGTTTGAAAACTGGCGTAACGGAAACGAAACCCTACGCCGTCTATGCGCAATCACTTAGGACGCCATGTTTAGCACCGGCTGTTCGCGCCGGATATCCTCGTGAATCCAGAAGTCCTCCACGGAGGCTACGTGAAACAAGAGGTCCTTGATGCAGTGAAGACGCGCACCGTCCAACAACGGGCGGGATAAAACCTCGTTCGGCACGCCTTCCAGCGTGGCCCACAAGTCGCGACGGGCGCGAACGAGGTAATCATAGGTTTCAGGAATGTTCATTCGTCCTTCCCTCAAGACTCGCTCTGCCATCATACAAACATCGCTATCGATCCCCAAACACGAATGACCTCACTCCCCCGAAAAAGGATTCGAGTAAACAGATTGTTTTCTTGGATTTGGAAGGTTTCTTAAGGCAGGCTTCGAAGCCGATCAGCCAATTTCTTCACTTCGGTTTCGAATTCTTTGTAATGGGGGCTTCCGTATGGAAGCACAGTACCCAGGCCGGAGTGAAACTCTCTCGCGCCCGTTTCCTTCACGACTCTTGCAATGTTGGAAGCGCTAATCCCGGCGCCGGGAACAATGGTGATGCGATTTCCGGCCGCTGCGATCAGTTCGGCCAGTATGCCAGCGCCTTCGAGAGCACTCTTGGCGCTACCGGATGTCAGAATTCTGCTCGCGCCAGTCTGAATGACCTTTTCGAGTGCTCCACGCAAATCCCCGCAATCATCGAACGCACGATGAAAGGTCAGAGGAAGAGGCCGCGCCAATATGACAAGTTCCCTCGTTCGCTCCATATCCACCGAACCATCACTCGTCAGGACGCCCGCTACCACCCCGTGCACTCCTGCTTGCTTGGCCTCGCCGATGGAGCGCCTCATCTCTGCAAATTCAGCTTCCGAATAAACGAATTCGCCTCCACGCGGCCGGATCATTCCGAAGATAGGAATGTGCAGCTGAGCGTGTACCGCCCGCATCAGTTCGACGCTGGGCGTAACTCCTCCGATGTTCAAGTTCCCGCAGAGTTCGACACGATCCGCGCCGCCGCGCTGAGCGGCCAGCGCTGCCTCTCCCGTCTCGACGCTTATTTCGAGCAAGTATCTTCGCTTCACTTCTGCAGTCCGGAAAAAAGATTCAAGCGCGTCAGCGTGCCATGAGCCCAATTCCAGAATATGCCTAGCAGGGCGGCAATGTTCCAACCCCAGAGGAAGAGACGCATTTCCACCGGGCTGTACGGCTGATTTTTCCAGACTACCGCTGCATCCAGCACGAACCACAAAGCGCCGACCGTTAGGAATACGGCAATGATCCAGTCTCGAAAATAGAAATAGACCAGAGTCGTTTCGATGGTCAGCAGCCCCGCGATGAAAAGCTTAGCGGGCACTCGGCCGATCAGCGTCGCCGTCGTGCTTCGGCCGCTCAAGCGATCCGGTTCGATGTCCATCACTTCGCCGAAAACGTGCGAATGCATCGCAAACAGTGCGCCAAATACGAATGCTTGCCAGGGGAGCTGCGGTGATCTATTCAGCCAGCTGCTCAAGACGAAAACGAGCAGATAACTTGCTTGAATCAACACATCGAACGGAGAACGGCCTTTCCATCCGAATCGCGGAGCGTTGTACAGGCCGACGGCCAGCAGCAGCGTCGCATACCACCACAAAATGCGTGTCCCAATGAGGAAGTAAAAGGCAGCCAGAAATGGGAGTTGCACCACGGCAATCTGCCATCGCAAAGCCGTAAGCTGCTCCCGCGCGCCGCGCGAACCAAATAAAAACGTGCCCTTGCGCGGATTCAAGAGATCGCCTTCGGCGTCAACGATGTCATTGACGCCGTAGAGCAGCATTCCCAAGGGGAGTAAAACAAAAAACAGTCCGAGCCACAGCCTGCCTGAATGTAGGAAGTCCGCATGGCCGAGCGGCATCAGGTAGAACATCGCCGTCGTCGACCACAAACCGGGCCGGGACACCTGGATCAGAAAACTCAAACCTGAAACAGGCTGCCGCCGGCTCTTTTCTCCAGGAAGCGCTGCGGTTGTCTCTGACATTGGCCCACTATACAGGGCTTGAACACATTCCTCGATTTCCAATTCCGTTGCGTGTGCCGGATTATTTCTTGAGATACGAATATTTCCGCAATGTCGCGCTTTTATCCGCGAGGAAACAGCAGAATAGACGAACCTTGTTCGATTACAGGAGGCCGAAGGAGGAGAAAACCGTGATCGAGGCGCATCCCAGCGTCACACCGAGAACCATCCCGGCGAGCACGTCACTGAGGAAATGCATCCCCAGCACGATGCGGGACAAGGCGATACTCAGCGCGAGGAAGAAAAGCGCACCCTCCAGTGCGGGGTAGAAGTAGCTTAGGACTAGCGCGATGGAAAATGCCGTCATGGCGTGACCCGACGGAAAGGAGAATTGATCAGGAGGTAGTATCTTCGACCAGCAATGCGGCTCGATCTGGCAGGGCCGGAGACGGTGGCTGAGCTTTTTCAGCGCCTTGAAAACAAAAATCCCCGCAACCGCCGCGGTGCCGGCCGCGCAGACTGCCGAGTACCGCTGGGGTCCACCATAGAAGAAGAGTATGATTCCGAGTCCGTACCACACCCAGCCGTCCCCCATCCGAGTCGCGGCAATCATCCATATCCGGAACCAGCGCGGTGCTCGCCAGCGATTCATCCTCCGCATTAACCGCTGATCGCGGAGTTCGATGTATCCCCAGACGCTGCGTGCCACCGCCATGGCGTCACCTCAACTTGCCCAGTTGGCCTCGAAACTCGAATCCATGTCCCACAACATTCGCCGGCGCTTTTCGCCGCTCTCCAGCAACGCGGTCCATTTCTGGCAGAAACGAATTTCGTGGATCCAGTGATTCAGAGTGAATACCGGAACCAATACTGCCAGCGGCGAAGCCAGCAGAGTCCACGGTTTATCGTGAAAGAGCGATTTCACGATGCTGAAAACGTCCAGCGTGAGCTTCAGGCAACTGCCGTGCTCTCCCTGGATGCGTCCTTGGCCCGCGCGTAAGCCCGCCAGGAACTCCTCCGCTGTTCGTGCAGCCGGTACCTCGGTGTAGGTTCGTCCCAGCCCGGCGATAGTGTGCGAATCGCTTCCTGCAATGGCAATTTTTCCCAGCCGCGTTGCAAGCCTCGCGGCGCTCGTGTTCGCCCTCGGCCACATCTGTCCATTCCGTGTTTCAAACGCAGGCACGTACGATTCAAACCATTGATAGTCTTGAGGTTCGCGGCGTCCGGTGAGCCCTGAGAAGATGTGGTTGGCACTAAAGAACAGCTTCCGCTCCGTGAGGTACATCAGCAGGGCGATGAAATCGGTTCGGCGGCGCTGGATCTCCACATGGTCGCGCTCGGTCAGGCCATAAACGCCCAAGTGCATTTCCGTGCCGCTGGGCATTCGAACCGTGACCTCTTCGCTTAGAAAGAAGTCCGCGTAGCGGCGAAGAACCTCGGCTCCCTCGAGGGAGTCGTGGTCGGTCAGCGTTACGATGGACATCCCCTGGCGTTTCAGTCGGTTATAGACTTCCCTGGGGTCGTTGTAGGATTCCCGGCAAATCCGGTCCAGAACCGGCGCGGTGAACATTCCGGAGGCGATCGAGTGAACATGGAGGTCGCATCGCATGACTCGATCATGGGCTACAGATATGAACAGCCTGTGAAGAAGTCACGAAATCTATATAAATGTGTCCATGGAACTCATTGAACACAAGAGGCTTAGTAGCTTATCCACATGGCATGCAGTGTGCTCTAGTCGAATGCCCATTCGCTGTGTCAAAATCGGGCCAATGAAAAGAGTACACGTCGTTTTCCACGACGGCGGCGGGGGACATCGCAATGCCGCCGTGGCCCTGCAGACCATCGTTTCCGAGCAAAAGCGCGACTGGCTAGTCGAGCTCATCCAGTTTCAGGACCTGACCGACCGGCTCGATGTGTTGCGCAAGCTCACAGGAATCCGCATCCAGCAGCAGTACAACATTTTGCTGCAAAATGGCTGGACGCTCGGCAGCACCAGCCTCCTTCGTATGTTGCAGACAACTATCCGTCTATTTCATCGGCCGTTAGTCCGTTTGCTTGAAGGCTTCTGGCGCGCCAATCCGGCGGACCTGCTCGTTTCCGTGATTCCCCATTTCAACCGCCAGATCTGTGAAAGCTGGACGAACGTCTACCCCGGCCGTCCCTTTGTCACCCTCATTACAGACCTGGCAGACTTTCCGCCGCGCTTTTGGATTGAACCCATTCCGGAACAATATGTCATCGGCGGAACAGAAAAGGCCGCCGGGCAGGCTCGCGCACTTGGACACGATGAAGCTCACATCTTTCAAACGTCAGGAATGATCCTGCGCCCCGATTTCTATGTGGGTGAAACTTACGATGCGGCGGAGCTGCGCAAACAGATGGGGCTGCGCCCGGATCTCGCTACCGCCATAGTTCTCTTCGGCGGGCACGGTTCGAAAGTGATGTATGACATCACCGAGCGCCTGGACGCCGCGAATTTGCCGCTGCAACTCATGCTGATCTGCGGCCGCAACGAAGAGTTGGCTGCAAAGCTGCGCGCCTGCCCGTGGAAAATGCCTGTCCACATTATTGGTTTTACAAAGCAAATGCACAAGTTGATGTATGCCGCCGATTTTTTGATCGGCAAGCCCGGCCCCGGCAGCATTGCTGAAGCCATGGTCCGGAAACTCCCAGTCCTGATCGAATGCAATGCGTGGACCCTTCCGCAAGAGCGCTACAACGCAGAATGGGTCAACGAGAAGCGTGTTGGCATCGTGCTGAAAAGTTTTCGAGAGGTGGTCGCCGGGGTTCGGCAGATGCTCGAGCCTGCAAACCTGGCCGAGTTCAGAAAAAATGTCTTGGCGCAGGAAAATCGCGCCATCTTTGAAATCCCGGAGATCCTCGCGAAACTCCTCGGCGAAACCTCTGCCGATTCTCGCCACGCAAACTCGGCCCCCTCCGCTATTCGCGCTTTCTAGGGCGCAGCGCATCCGAACTGATTGCTTGGAACCAAAACTTAGATCTGATCTTAACGCTGAGCGTGCTCCGCGCGTCCCGGGTGGGCGAATCGCGGGCCCGCGTTCGAATTATTGGCTGGCGTTTGCATGTGAGGTTTGACGCAAGTCTTTGTCCACCAGCGCGGCGCGTGTTTCTTCGAATCGCACATCTTCACGCAACCGGTACTTAAATGCGATTCCGCGCAATGGCAGTAGCATCCGCTCACACGGATTCTGCGGAGCAACGCCGGCGTATCCGCCAGAAGGGTGGTGGAGCAGGCGATGAGCGCGACGATCAGGCAAACTAGTTTGCCAGTGATGATCCAACAAGGAACAGCATTGCGGAATGGCCGTCGCATGCAGCCATTCTGGTGGCAGGCTAGGAAAAAACCGATAGCTCGGAAAGACTGCGAATACTGTTACCCAGGTTCTAGAACCCGGTCCTTGAGCCAGCTGGGAGGGAGAATTGGCGACACAAACATGAGCGGTCTTCCTCTTTCCGATGATGAAGCAGTTCCATTATGAATCAAGAGGACGGATTTGGTGCGGTTATCCGTTCGAACAAACGAATCAAGGTAAAGATAAGAAGCAACTTAACGGCGCCCAGCCCAGCAAATACATTGGCGTAGGCCGTGCAACAGGGGAGTGCGTGGGCGCGTTCCACATGACGAGATGTAAAGAGAGACAAGCGAGGGGGAAGGGGCTTGCTTGTCACTTTTTGCCGATCGTTCCCACCTGCCTCTGAGAGGGAAGCTAGGATGGATGACCCCACGCGCTGGTGTGAAAACGACGCCAGCAACGGAACGCGCCTTCCGGGGCTCCCGGCCCCAAGCGGGGGCCCCACTTTCTTGTCCCGCCGATCCGATTCTTACCCGCGAAAATTGCCTATCTAGTGACCTTGCGATTCACCGCGATGCGCGCTTGCGCCAGCACGTGCTCGACCTGCGTTTCGCGCAATCGGGAGGCGTCATATTCAAATGACAATTGTTTGTTCGCTTCGTCGACCCGGAATCGGCGCAAGCCGTAGGTGTTCGCGAATTCGCCGAGCCTCCCGAGCTGCTCCGACGTAAGTGGAGACTGCACTTCGTAGGTAACCTCGACGAGTGTCATGGCGGCATTATACCAGCCGCTGCAAAATCCGAGATAGCCGGATGCAACCCCAATTCATCTAATATAGTGCCATGTCGGATTCCTCTCCCGCTCCCAAACCGTCGCTTCCGGGTTTGCCGATTTTCCCAACCTCTCCCAGGGTAAAGGATCCTGTCTGCGGCATGATGGTCGACCCACTGAAATCCGCAGCCAAAGTCGAGCACCGGGGCATCAACTACTACTTTTGTTCGGCCCGGTGCGCGGAGCGATTCGAAAAGAATCCGGAAAACTTCCTCGCCTCTCCCGGGACGGCCGGCATGGAGCAGCATTCGTCTCCGCCGATAGTCGATGCAAATAAGCATTTCGGGCCGACCGCGCCTGCAAGCGCTTCCTCGAAGACTGCGCGCTATACCTGCCCGATGCATCCGCAAATCGTGCAGATCGGCCCAGGTACTTGTCCCATCTGCGGCATGGCCCTCGAGCCCCTGGATGTTTTCGCGGAGGTGGAAGCCGATCCCGAATACGACTCCATGCGCCTGCGCTTCTGGATCAGCGCTGCGTTGTCTTTGCCGCTTTTGCTCCTTTCCATGTTTGGCGAAGCGCTCAGCGTACATCTCGCACCAACTGTGAGAAATGGACTCGAATTCCTTCTTGCTACGCCGGTCGTGCTCTGGGGCGGGTGGCCGTTTTTCGAACGCTTCTGGGGGTCGCTCGTAAATCGCAGTCCAAATATGTTCACGTTGATTGGCCTGGGCACCGGCGTGGCCTATTTGAGTAGCATCTTCGCGACTTTTCTCCCCGATCTATTTCCAGCTTCCTGGCGGGACATGCACGGCGCCGTTCCAGTCTATTTCGAAGCCGCAGCCGTGATCACCACACTGGTTCTGCTGGGGCAAGTCCTGGAATTGCGCGCCAGACAGCGGACCAGCGGAGCAATTCGCGCACTGCTCAATCTCACACCGCAGCAAGCCCATCGGCTCGCAGCGGACGGAACAGAAAAAGATGTTGCGCTCGATCAGGTTAAGCCAGGTGACCGCTTGCGCGTTCGCCCCGGCGAGCGCGTGCCGGTCGACGGGGTGATTCGCGAGGGTGCCAGTGCCGTCGATGAGTCTATGGTCACTGGCGAATCCTTGCCCGTCGAAAAAAACGCAGGCGACAAAGTTATCAGCGGCACGCTGAACACCAGTGGAAGTTTTGTCATGGAAGCGGAACGCGTCGGCAGCGAAACCATGTTGGCGCAAATCGTGAAGCTCGTCAGCGAAGCCCAGCGCAGTCGCGCGCCGATGCAGCGCCTGGCCGACAAAGTTTCCGGCTATTTCGTTCCTGCGGTCATCGTAGCCGCGATACTCGCATTCCTTGGCTGGGCCCTTTTCGGCCCCGAGCCCCGCCTGGCGAACGGTTTGGTCGCAGCAGTAGCTGTCCTGATCATCGCCTGCCCCTGCGCACTCGGGCTCGCAACTCCGATGTCCATCATGATTGCCGTCGGCCGCGGAGCACACGCCGGCGTTCTCGTCCGCAGCGCAGAAGCTCTGGAGACCCTCGCTAAAGCGGACACGCTCGCCGTCGACAAAACCGGCACGCTGACCGTTGGCAAACCACAAGTAGTCCAAACGTGGACTGCTCCGAGTTCTGGAGTGAGCGAGGCAGAAATGCTTCGCTTGGCGGCAAGTCTGGAGCGAGCAAGTGAACATCCGCTTGCGGCCGCAATCGTCGCCTCCGCGCAAGAAAAGGGCATTGCGCTAGCCGAGCCGGACGACTTCCGCTCAAGCGGCGGATTGGGAGTGCAAGGACGCGTGAGCGGGCGTCTGGTGGTTGTTGGCTCACAAAAGTATCTGGAGAATTTGGGCGTGTCTGATTCCACGGACGAATTTGACGCTAGCGTCTGGGCATCCAACAAGAGCCTGACGATGGTATTTGTGGCCGTAGATGGAAAGTTGGCCGGTTTCGTTGTCTTGGCGGATCAAATCAAGCCGGACGCAATTGAAGCAGTAAAGAAATTGGAAGCGGATGGAGTGCGCGTCGTAATGCTCACGGGAGATCGACGAGAAGCCGCAGCCAAAGTGGCCAAGGAACTCGGCATCGAAGAATTTGAAGCCCAAGTTCTTCCCCAACAAAAAGCTGATGTCGTGAAGCAATTGAAGAGTAAAGGCCGCATTGTTGCCATGGCCGGCGACGGAATCAACGACGCACCAGCATTAGCAGCAGCCGACATCGGAATCGCCATGGGTACTGGCACCGACGTTGCCATCGAAAGCGCCGGCATCACGCTGGTGAAGGGCGACCTGCGCGGCATCCTCCGCGCTCGCAAGCTGAGCCGCGCAACGGTCCGCAACATCAAGCAAAACCTTCTCTTCGCCTTCCTTTACAACGTCATCGGCATTCCCGTCGCCGCGGGCGTCCTCTATCCATCCTTCGGGTTATTGCTCAGTCCCATGCTCGCCAGTGCCGCCATGAGCTTCAGTTCCGTCTCCGTCATCGCCAACGCGTTGCGACTGCGCAAAGTCTCTCTCTAGCGCGCGGTCGCACTGAGTATCATCACTTCTTTTCTGCCGGTTCCAGCAGCCAGATCTCATCTGAGATGTGCTGGAAGTTTGTCGTTGCCAGCCACTTCCCATCCCGCGAAATGTCGAAGGGGAAGTTGGTGCCCTCAAAATGAAGATTCGGCAGTGCTCGTGCCTCGCCCGTCTGCAGACTAAGCACCTGAATCTGTGTGTTCCCGTCGCTTCCCACCACTTGAAAACCGATGTGCTCCCCGTCGGGCCACCACACCGCCCACCCGCCGTTTTCTGACACTCGCCGTAGACTGGTTCCGTCGGGATGCACAATATAGACACCGCTCGAAAATCCCCGGTTGGGGCTGAAGCTGATCCATTTTCCATCGGGAGACCAGCGAGGAACAGTTCCGGGCATATCAAGGATGCGCCGAGGTTCCCCGGTTCCGTCCGTCGAGGCAACATAAGTATGCGAAACCTTATTCTCCGTCCGGGTGAATACCACCGACCGGCTATCGGGTGAGACATCTCCGTATGCATCACTGCCAGTACTTGGCTTGGTTACCCGTGTTGCCGGCCCACCCTTGCTGGGCACGCGCCATAGGCTCAAGGGTTCCGTTCCCCAGGTATTGAAGTAAATCGCCGCCCCGTCCGGGGAGAAGCGCGGATAAATCTCCGGAACCTTTCCGGAGGTGACCTGCCGTGCTGCGCCCCCGCCCGTCGAAACCATCCACAAATGCCACGATCCGTCCGGTTCATTACGCGAATAAGCGACCTCCTTGCCGTCCGGTGAAAACGCCGGGGCCCACAAGCTGGAGGCATCCGACAGAAGCGTTGTGCTCGTGCCTCCGGTGAGTGCATAGCTGAAAAGGGTAAACCGCGATCGGGAATTCAGAAACGCAATCGTGCCATTGCGCGCGACGCTGGGGAAACTGTCAGGGCCCGGGCCCGTTGTCAGCTGGATTGGCGGTTTGGCATCGAGCGGCTGCCACCAGAGATTCGATGCGCCCCCGCGGTTCGAACGGTGGAGAATGCCCAGGCTATCCGGCGTAAAAACCGGCGAATCGCTGACTACGCCTTGCGGATCTTTCGTCAGCCGCGTTGCTGCTCCTCCCTGGGACGGCACGCTCCAAATCTCGCGATTCATACCCCCTCGGCTTCGCGAAACGGCCAGAAGTGCGCCGTCAAGGGACCACGACACGCGCCCGAAGAAAGGGTACACATCATCGCTTTTCAAGATGACGCGCACGTCAGAGCCGTCCGCAGCGGAAGTTGCTACCTCTTCCGGCTCTCCTTTTTTTCGCAGGACGAATGCCAGCCTGCCGCCGTCCGGCGACCACGCTGGATGCGCGGCCCCCGAAACCAGCGGCACGATTCCCCCGCCCAATGCCGGTATGAGGCAAAGTTCAGTCTGAGGAGCACTGGCAACGCGACGCACAAAAGCGATCTTCTCGCCGTCCGGGGAGAATTGCGGGTCTTCCTTTTGGGAAGCATCGCTGGTGAGCCGCACGTGCTCGCCGCCCGCCACGCGGCTAACGTAAAGGTCCTGCCGCCCGTCGTTCTCTTGTACATAAGCGACCATCTTGGCGTCGGGCGAGAGCGCCGGCCCGCTCAGATTGCCCTCTGAGGACAGGAAGAGCCGCAGCTTGCCACCGGTCCTAGGGTCACTCACCGGCTTGTTGACGCGGCCGTAGATTAGCAAGCCGACCGCCGCCACTGCTAGAAGGCTCGCAGTCACCCACACATACGAACTCCAGGATTTCGGCGCAGGCTCTGCGGCAACCCGCGATGTGACTCCTGTATCGGACTGCAGAGCTTGCATCGCTGCGCTAACTTCACTGGCCCGCTGGTAGCGTTTCTCCGGCTCCTTGGCCAAGCAACGCATGATCACGGCGCGCAGACCCGGTGTGACATGAGGTGGCAACGCCGCCGGAGGCTCCCGCAATATGGCAGTGCTCACCTCAAAGCTTGTACCTCCGTGAAAGGGAAGCGTGCCGGCAGCAAGCTCGTAGAGCACGACTCCTAACGACCAGATGTCCGTGCGCACGTCCGACATTTTTCCCTTCAGTAGTTCCGGAGCCATGTAGGCCAGTGTGCCTGCGGCTTCACCTGAATCCAGATTTGTCGTGCGGGTGACGCCTTCAAACGCGGAGTCCTTGATGCTTATGGCCAGTCCGAAGTCCAGGACTTTGAGCTGGCCCGCCGCCGTTACGCGGACGTTTGGTGATTTCAAGTCGCGATGGAGAATCCCGTTGGAGTGAGCATGGTCCAGCGCGTCGGCAATCTGTGTGCCCAGATCGAGCACGGACTCCGTCGGTAGCCCCTCCGCCGGAATCCGCTTGCTCAGCGTTTCGCCTGGAACGTATTCCATGGCGATATAGGGTTGGCCATCGACTTCACCGACCTCGTAAATCGTGCAAATGTTCGGATGATTGAGGGCGGAAGCGGCACGGGCTTCGCGAAGAATTCGCGAGCGAGCTTCCTCATTGGTGAGGGAAGCCATCGTCGGCAGCTTGAGCGCGACGTCGCGGTGGAGTTTCTCGTCGTGGGCACGAAAGACCACGCCCATACCGCCCGCGCCAGCCTTCTCCAAGACGACGTAGTGTGCGAATATCTTGCCGACCATATCGAGAAGGCACCTATGTCCGGCATAATAGGCTGGTCGCCGGAATCCCGTCAAACCAGTTACGCCAATGATCCCGAGAGGAGCAAGGGCTCCGCCAGTCGTCTAAAGCCTGAATTAGGTCTGCCCGAGAATTGCGTCGAAGTACGCGAGCATTTCCGGCGAATCCCACTGCTGAAAGCCGATGAATTTGCGCGCGATCTTGCCGTTGCGATCGATGATGTACGTTTCGGGATACATCGAGGTGCCGTAGGTTTGAGCGATCGGCGAATGATTGTCCTTGGTAGCCGGGTCGCGGTAGGTAGGAAAGATCACGCCCTGATCCTGCAGAAATTTATCGTACGCCTTGGGGTCCTCGTCGGCAGCGACGCCCAGGATCACACCGTTGCGCAGGGCGATGTGTTTCTGTAGCCGATTCAGCCCGGGGGTCTCTTCCACACAGGGCGGACACCAGGTGGCCCAAAAATTCAGCACGACAATCTTGCCTTTGTAGTCCGAAAGATGCCCCGGCTTCCCGGAAACCTCCAACGGGAAGTCCTTCGCAGCCCTTCCGGCAATGGAGCCTTCGCCCTGCCGGTAGCTCGGCATGGCAAAAAGCACCAAAACTCCCACTGCGGCCAGAACTGCTCCCCACGTTACGATTTTTCTGCCGATTCCCATCAAATGCTATACTAGCCCATCCGCTCCAGATCGGAAACAAACCCCCACTCGCGACCAAGACATGCTCAAAGAAACGTCCAATGTCGCCCCCATCCGTTCTGCCCTCATCAGCGCCATCGTTCCCGCGCGTGATGAAGAGGCATCCATTGCGGGCTGCATCGAATCGCTTGCCCGCCAGCCCGAGATCGACCAGATTCTTGTCGTGAACGACCAATCGACCGACAAAACTGCTGAAATTGTTTGTAGGCTCATGGCCAGGGTAGCGAACCTTCGCCTTCTGGAAACGCAAGGCGTTCCTGAAGGCTGGGTCGGCAAGAACCACGCGGTTGCTCTCGGTGCTAGAGAAGCGACAAATCCGTGGCTGCTGTTCACCGATGCCGACGCCGAGCACGAACCCGGCGCTGCCGCGAAAGCTTTGCAGGTCGCACATGAAACCAATGCCGCTCTCGTATCTTTCTCGCCGGAGCAAGTCCTGGAAAAGTGGTACGAGAAAGCCTTGATTCCTTTCATTTACTGCCGGCTGGCCAGAAAATTCAGCTACGACGCGGTGAATGATCCCGCATCTCCCGACGCTGCCGCCAACGGCCAATTCCTGATGATTCGGCGCGACGCCTACGATGCCGTCGGTGGCCACGCCAGCGTTGCCGCCGAAGTGCTGGAAGACGTAGCCCTGGCGCAGCGCGTCAAATCAGCGGGCCATCGCCTCGCGTTTCATTCCGGCAAGGGCATCGTCCGAGTCCGGATGTACCGCTCTTTCGTTTCGATGTGGGAAGGCTGGACGAAAAATCTTTACAAGCTGATAGGCGGGACGCCCAAAGCTATTCTTCGCGAGATGGAATCCGCGTTCCCTTGGATTGTGCTTCTGGTTTTGCTCTTGGGGATCAAGTTTCCCTTCGCCCTGTTCGCCGGCGTATGGCTCCTCATTTTCCGCCAGATCAACTATGGATCCGAGTTGACCCGTAACCAATTCCCTTTCTCGCTCATCCTCTACTACGTACCCGCAGTAGGGTTGTACGCAGGGGTGCTTTGGGCCTCCTACCAGCGACACGTTCAGGGTACTGTCGAATGGAAAGGCCGCGAATACCCCGTGCAAGCCCCGGGTAGGCTAAAATAGGTGGAGTTCTGGCTACTCCAGAGCGAGTAAAGCGCAATGGTTCTGATCACACGAAAAATCGAGTTTTCCGCTTCGCACATCTATCACAACCCGAATCTTTCGGCAGAGGAGAACCGCCGCATCTTTGGGAAGTGCAACAATCCCCACGGCCACGGCCACAACTACACGCTGGAAGTAACCGTTGCTGGCGAGCCGGACCCGGTGACCGGCATGGTCCTTGACCTGAAAGAACTAAAGGAAATTTTGGAGCGCGAAGTGATGCAGCGCATGGACCACCGCCATTTGAACTACGAAGTCCCTGAGCTCTCCGGACAGATCCCCACCTGCGAAAACATCGCGCAAGTGCTCTGGCGTCTGCTCGATCCCAAGATCACGAGCGGTAGATTGCACCACGTGCGTCTGTACGAATCGCCGGACCTCTTCGCCGATTGTTATCGCAACGGCGCGGCTGCGGCAGGGAAGCAATGAGCAGCACTCTCAAACTCGAACTCGGTCGCCGATACCGTTTTTCGGCATCACACCGGCTGCATACCGCGCATCTAAGTGAGGAGGAGAATAGCCGCGTCTTTGGGAAATGCAGCAATCCATATGGCCACGGTCACAATTACGTCCTGGAAGTCAGCCTAGCAGGTGATGTTGACCCAGCTACCGGCATGATTGTGAATCTAGGGGACCTTGACGCCTTCGTGACGGACCGTGTGCTCGAAGACTTCGATCACAAGTCGCTCAACGAAGACATCCCGGCGTTTCGCGATCGTGTGCCTACCACTGAGAATGTGTGTATCGAGATCTTTCAGCGCCTGAAATCTTTCCCCAAGGCCAGGCTCGCACGCGTCCGAGTCGAAGAGACCGGGAAGAACAGTTTCGAGTATGCAGGGGACAATCCAGAAGGGAATCGGCCGTGACCAAACCCACCGAAGAAATCCTGCTCAATGACAGCAAGGAGCTTGACGCGCGGAGGATCGCCTGCCACGTGCGCGAAATCATCAAACTGGTTGGCGAAGACCCGAATCGCGAGGGACTGCGCAAGACCCCGGAGCGCTTCGAAAAGGCCTTCAAGTTTCTCACCAGCGGCTATCATCAGAACATCGACCACCTTCTCAACGGCGCCACCTTCAGCGTCTCCTACGACGAGATGGTCATCGTGAAAGATATCGAGTTCTTCAGCCTCTGCGAACACCACCTGCTCCCGTTCTTCGGCAAGGCCCATGTCGCTTACCTGCCGAACAAGCGCGTGCTCGGGCTCAGCAAGATCGCCCGCCTGGTGAACATGTTTGCCCGCCGCCTGCAGATTCAGGAGCGCATGACCAGCCAGATCGCGGAGGCCATTCAAGACAAAATCAGCCCCGAAGGTGTCGGCGTCATCATCGAGGCGCGCCACTTGTGCATGCAAATGCGCGGCGTCGAAAAACAGCACGGCCAGGCCGTCACCAGCGCCATGCTCGGCGGGTTCCGCCACAATAAGCAAACCCGCGACGAGTTCTTATCGCTAGTGCGCTCAAAGAATTCCTAGAATTCAAGAGGATTGATCTTCGCACTTGACGATCTGCTGGATCTTCCTCCTTACGCGTTTCGCCGCCGTGCCGCTCGCGCACGTCGAACCCGTGCGCGATTGCCGCAGGTGCGGTCGTTACACCAGCGCTTAATTCTTGCTTTCGTAGGATCATGGAAAATCCATCGGCACTCCGAATTCGCGCAGATCTTGATGCGCTGTAAATCCCCCTTCGTCAGCATTTCTCCCAGCGAGGCCGCAATCCGGGCGATCACCCAGCCCCAATCGCGCTTCACTGGAACGAGTTCCGTGCGGAACCCAATTTGGTTCTGGACGAGTTTTTGACTGGCCGGTACTTTCAGTGCTTGGTTTAATTTGGAAAGTTCTGCGGAACCCAGCGAATGCCCGGCGGCCAGCTTTTCGGCGACGCGGCGGAGTAGGCCGCGCAATTCCGTCAATTCGCGACGGGGAACTGCGCTCGACGGCACGGGATGCAGCTTCCAATGTTTGAGAAACGCAGTCAGCCACAGGGGGGTTAGAAGATGCTCCGTGCGCTTTCCGAAGCCATCCCATTCTTCACTGTTGGCCAGGTCGATCCAGGGCGCCGCAGTCCCGAACCCTTTGGCCTCGAAGATTTCGCGTCGTGTCATTGCTGTAATGGGTTAAAGCAAGTTGACTCGATACAGGAACTCAGCTAGGATCAAGTAATGAGTATAGCAGCGATAATCCGTTACGGCAACCGGATCGTTCCGGCGCCTTCGTTAACTTGCGCTGCAACTCAGGGATGACCCCATGTCCGCGAAATCAGCAACCGTCGTGGAGGAACTTGCAACCAGCCCGGCCCTGGCGCGCCCCCGCCTGAATCGCGCGGTGGTCCTTTTCTCCTTTTTCTCGATCTACCTCATCTGGGGCTCCACGTATCTCGCCATCCGCTACGCCGTGGAGACCATCCCCCCGCTTTACGCCGCCGGAATCCGGCACCTCATCGCCGGCCTGGTTCTTCTGGCGTGGTGCCTTGCCAAGCGCCTGCGGCCCACCTGGGCGCAAGTCCGCGCCAGCTTCATCATCGGCGCTTTCTTCTTTCTCGGTGGCCACGGCTCCTTGCACTGGGCGGAGCAGAAGGTACCTTCAGGCCTCGCCTCTCTCCTTATCGCCAGCGAGCCTCTCTGGGTATTTTTGCTTTTTTCCATCGTTGCCAGACGCTGGCGCTCCAATCCTACGCTGCTGGCCGGCCTCGTTCTGGGATTCGGAGGAGTGGGCCTCCTCATGGGGAGAAGCGCTCTCACCGCGGGACCCGGTGTATTCCTCGGCTCGCTCGCCATCCTAGTTGGCGCGCTTTCCTGGTCTGTGGGGATTGTGTATTCCCGGCAATCGCATCTCTCCGGCCATCCGCTCCTGCTCACAACGCTATCTTTGCTGGCTGGCTCTCCTCAATTGCTTCTGGCCGGCACCATCGCCGGCGAGTATCGCGGCTTCTCGTTTGCCGCTGTCTCAACTCGCTCGTGGCTGGCTCTCGGCTACCTGATCTTCTTCGGCTCGGTGGTGGCCTTCACCGCTTATAACTGGCTCCTCGAGCACTACTCGCCCACGCTGGTCGCCACTCACACCTATGTCAATCCGATCGTTGCCGTCCTTCTCGGATGGCTCGTCGCAGGCGAGGTCGTCACACTCAACGTCCTCCTTTCCACCGCCATGGTCATTGGAGCCGTCATGCTCGTGGATCGTGGCACCACAGTTCTGAAACAGACCCCTTGAGCCAACGGGAATCAGCTGTTTGTTCATGAAACAAAAAGAGCGCCGCTCTATTGAACGGCGCTCCCTACTGCAGTTCACTTGAATGGTTCGTGCTTACATCTTTGCGATCTCAACGGAAGCCCGCGTCGTTTCCCAGTCCATCCGCAGCGTGCAGCCGCCAGACGTTTTATCAAACGCGATGGTGAAATTCTCGGCGGCTGCGGGCAAGGCCGATGCCTTTATTTCGATGCGCGCCAAATCATTGCCCGGACCGGCATACTCCGTACCCCACTCACCGGTCTTCTTGCTGATAACCAGCGTCCACTTGTCCTTGTTGGGGATTGTGAAGATCGTGTAACTCCCTGCGGGAACATGTGTAGCGCCCACCATCAGGTCCGATGTCGTCACGAAAGTAGTGGCTTCATTCGCGCCCGTGCGCCACACCTGGCCGTACGGCACCAAACCACCGTAAATCTTCCGCCCCTTCGCCCGCGGACTTGAGTAATCCACTGTAATCGTCTTGCCATCCGCCAGCGTGCACGTCGCCTTCGCCGCCGGACTCGGCCGCGCTGCTTTGTCCGCCTGCGCGAACCCCCGCGCGGCCATGAACCCCAGTGTCAGACAACCCACTGCCAAAACCGCAAATTGCTTTCTCATTTTTTGTCTCCCTTTTGAGCTGTGCCCAAGCATTGAACCTAATTTGCCGGCTGAGCGCAATACAGAACGTATTCAGCCTCATCAGACGGATGAAATCAGGACTCGTTTCCAGCCCTTTTTATTTCAAATCTTGCGAAACAGCAAGAAAGGCTGGCAAAGGAAATCAAAAACCTTGCTAAAGGGCTAGCCTCTGGACGGCAGCGCGAACCTCGATCACAGGCCACTTGTGCCAAAACTCACTTGCCGCCAGTGCTTTCACATTCCTTTACACGTTTGTCAAAGTTGTGTTAGCCTGAATGGGTCGAAGAGAAGAGGAAAATTTCAGGGGAAGACGGAGAGGGGCCTTGAGCGCACCGAAATCAGTGTTGATCGAACAATTCCGGACCCATGTCAAAGACACAGGCTCGCCCGAAGTGCAGATTGCGCTTCTCAGCGAGAGGATCAACTATCTGACCACGCACCTCAAGTCCCACGTGAAAGACCATGCATCGCGCCGCGGTTTGATCATGATGGTCAATAAGCGCCGTCGATTGCTGGACTATCTTAACCGCCGCGACCCGGATCGGTACCGCGAGATTGTTGATCGTCTTAGCCTGCGCAAGTAATCGCCCATTCGTTTCGATACAGCAAGTTGGGCGGTATCCACTGCGTTCTCACGAACTGACACATTCCACACGGAGTCTGTCGCCAGGCATCCGGCTGAAATAGTGCCGGAGTTTCTCGTGGTGTAGTCCATCGCGCCTCGTCCGCCCGAAAGATGTTCTCGCCTCTTTTCTTCCATCTCGAGGCAGAGACTGATTCTCTGCGCAATCGCTAGCGCTCCAAGCGGAGCCAAAGGATACGATTTATGTCTGAAAATACTGTTGTACCCGCTCCTCATCAGGTGACCGTCGAAGTCGGAGGACGCCCGCTCACCCTCGAAACCGGAAAAATCGCAAAGCAGGCCAACGGCGCCATTACCGCCCGCTATGGCGACACGGTCGTCCTGACCACCGCTTGCATGGCCTCGGCGATGAATGACCGCGATTTTCTTCCGCTCACGGTGGACTACCGCGAAAACACCTATTCCGCCGGAAAAATTCCCGGCGGCTTCTTTAAACGCGAAGGGCGCCCCTCGGAGAAAGAAGTTCTCACTTCCCGGCTGATTGACCGCCCGATGCGCCCGCTCTTCCCCGAATCCTGGCGCAATGAAACCCAGATTGTCTCCATGGTGCTCTCTGCGGACAGCGAGAACGACCCCGACGTCATTGCCGTAACCAGCGCCTCGGCTGCGGCGTATTGCTCGGACCTTCCGTTTGAGAAGCCCATTGCCTGCGTCCGCGTCGGATTGCTCGACGGCCAGCTGGTGATCAACCCCACCGTCGCCGACCAGAAGAAAAGCTTGATGAATATCATCATCGCGGGCACAGAAGAAGCCATCGTCATGGTGGAATCCGGCGCCCTCGAAGTTTCTGAAGAAGCCGTCGCGGACGCTCTCGAGTTCGGCCACGCGCAAATCAAGAAAATCGTCGCCGCTATCAAGGACCTTCACGCGCAGCTCAAGCCCAAGAAAGTCGTCGTTCCGCCCCTCCCCTTCGACGAAGGTATTTACAAGGACCTCCAGAAAAAATACGGTGACCGTCTCCACGACGCGGTAAACACCGAGAAGCATCCGAAGAAGGAAAGCTACCACCTCATCGACGCTCTCAAGGAAGAGATCCTCAAGACTATCCCGGAAGAGCCCAAGAAGGAGATGGACGAGAAGCGCACTCTCACCAAGCGCGCTTTTGAACGCCTCCGCGAGAACATCTTCCGTGACGACGTTCTCAACAAGCGCCGCCGTCCCGATGGCCGCGCCTTCGACAAAATCCGCCAGATCACTTGCGAAGTCGGCCTGCTCCCGCGTGTTCACGGCTCCGCGCTCTTTACGCGCGGCGAAACCCAGGCGCTCGCCACTCTCACTCTTGGCACCAAGGAAGATATGCAGCGTCTCGACCTGCTCTTCGCGCAGGATCAATTCAAGCGCTTCATGCTGCACTACAACTTCCCGCCCTTCAGCGTCGGTGAGGTAAAGTTCCTTCGCGGCCCCGGCCGTCGCGAAATCGGCCACGGGGCGCTCGCCGAGCGCGCTCTCGCGAACCTGCTTCCTGCCGAAGAGGAATTTCCGTACGCCATGCGCCTGGTCTCCGATATTCTGGAGTCCAACGGCTCCTCTTCGATGGCCACGGTCTGCGGCGGTTCACTCGCCCTTATGGACGCCGGCGTGCCTCTCAAGGCGGCCTGCGCCGGCATTGCCATGGGCCTCGTCGTTGGCGAAGATCATAAATACTCCATCCTCACCGACATCGCTGGCGCCGAAGACCACTACGGCGACATGGACTTCAAGGTCGCGGGCACGCGTAGCGGCATCACCGCCTTGCAGATGGACATCAAGGTTCTCGGCATCAGCATTCAGATGATGCGCGAAGCACTCGCGCAGGCGAAAAAGGCCCGTTTCGAAATTCTTGACACCATGGAACAGACCCTGAGCACGGGGCGTCCGCAGATTTCCGCCTACGCTCCGCGCCTGTTCAAGTTGAAGATTCCCCAGGACAAGATCCGCGACCTCATCGGTCCCGGCGGCAAAAAGATCAGGTCCATCATCGAAGCCACCGGCGTCAAAATTGACGTCCTCGAAGACGGCACCGTGCACATCTTTTCCACCAGCGGAGCCGGCGGCGATGCGGCCTTGCAGATGGTCCGCGACGTCACCGCCAGCGCCGAAATCGGCAAGACCTATCTTGGCAAAGTCGTTCGCCTCGCGGAGTTCGGCGCCTTCGTCGAGCTATTCCCCGGCACTGATGGCCTCCTGCATATCAGCGAAATCTCCGAACACCGCATCCGCGATGTTCGCGACGAGTTGAAGCTAGGCGACCAGGTCCTCGTAAAGGTTCTCTCTATCGAAGGCAACAAAGTCCGCCTTTCGCGCAAAGCCCTCATCAAGGAAGCCCGCGAGAAGCAGCAGAAAGCAGCCGCTGGCGGCGGAGGCACCACCTCCCCCTCGTCCGAAGGCGGCTCCGGCGGCGATTCCGGCTACCACGAATAACGGATCCGACTAGTTCACCGCAGGGCGCCCCGACCCGGTCGGGCGCCCTTGTTTCATTACAAAACAAAAGGCCCCCGCGGGGGCCTTTTTCTTAATTCTTCTCTGTGCCTCGGCGTTAATTCTTTCTTGTCCCCACTTCCTTACTTCATTACTTCTTGCTTTTCACAGTGCACCGCATCCAGCGCAACCCACAACACATCCAGCGCTTCATTCGTCGTCTTCAAAATCTCTTCCTCATCGCCGCTCGCATGCTCTTCCAGCCAGCCGCGCCATGCCGCTCGGTGTGCCTTATCCGCTTCTTCGTGCACCTCAAAATACGCGAGCCCTTCTGGCTGCGTCACACCGTAAAATCTCTTCAGTCCATCAATCTTCGTCGTGGCGATCTCCGGCACCTGCGCTTCATATGCATAGAGCGCCGCCACCGCTTCCGCCACCGGCCGGTCTCCGCAAATCTCCCGGAATTTCTGCACCACCGCTTTGGTTCCAGGCAGAGCAGGGCAGCAGGTAATGTCGTCCTCACCTACTCCTACGGCCGCCGCAAAATCCCGCCAGAGCTTCGGGTGCTGCCCGGTCGGACTCTCCTCCTCCGCCAGGTTCTCCCGGATTAATCCCTGCAGCGGTCCTTCCGTGCGCGCCGCCAGCACGCGCAGGTGTTTCGGAAACGCTTCCACGTGCTTGTAGTATTGCGCCGCATAGAGTTGCAGCGCTTCCCGGCTCAGCTTCCCCGCCTGCCAATCCTGATAAAACGGATGCTTCAGCAAACTCTTCTCCGCAATTGCCGCATCCATCCGCGCCAACAGTTCTGTGTTCGCCATGGTCGGCCCCTCCACAGGTCGTGCCGCGCCAAATCCCCGCGGACACCCGTCAAATTCGTGTCGCGCATTGTAGCAAACTTTGAGACTAATTGCTGAGAGCTCGCTTCTTTGCCGGCCAGCCGCCGAAGAGACTAACTGCGAGCTGTTTCAAGCAGTGGTCGGCTGAAACCCTTGTCCTCAAACGCGTCGCCGATCTCTCGGACCAGGCTGTCGCGTGAGAAGGGTTTCTGCAACACGATGGCTTTCTCGAGAATTTCCCCGCTGCATGGGTCCTGCTCCAGGTATCCGGACATGTACACGACTCGCAAGCGCGGGAAGCGTCCTTTTAACTCTTGCGCTAGCTCCGTTCCTCGCATTTTGGGCATTACCACGTCGGTCAGCAGGAGCTGAATGGCCTCCCCAAGGCGCTCCGAAATCTCCAATGCCTCCACGCCATCCTTGGCCGTCAGCACACTGTACCCGGCGGAACGCAGGAACTCGGACGCCAGCGATCGCACCTCATCCTCATCCTCCACAACGAGCACGGTTTCTGATCCCCCCTTCGACCTGGCAGATGCCCGCTCGTAGGAAATAGCCTCTTCCTTTTCAGTGACTCGCGGCAAATAAATCTCAAAGCGTGCCCCGTCCCCTGGCGTGGATTCCACCCAGATGAACCCCCCGCTCTGCCTCACCACGCCGTACACCGTGGCCAGTCCCAGCCCAGTGCCCTTGCCAGACTCCTTGGTCGTAAAGAACGGCTCGAAGATGCGCGACATAGTAGCGGCATCCATCCCGTGCCCGGTGTCCGTGACCACCAACTGCACATATTGCCCGGGTCGCAGCGGCGGCCTCGCATGAGCGTACCCTGCATCCACCTTCAATTTTTTCGTCTCGATCGTCAATTTCCCGCCCTGAGGCATGGCGTCGCTGGCATTCACCGTCAGATTCAACAGCACTTGCTCGATCTGTCCCGGGTCCGCTTTTACCCGCCCGAGGGAATCGCCCAGCCGGAAGCTAAATTCGATGTCTTCACGCACCAGCCTCCGCAGCAGTTTGCTCATGTCCGCGACCAGCGTGTTCAGGTCAAGTATTCTCGGCTGCAGCACCTGCATTCGGCTGAACGCCAGCAGTTGGCGGGTCAGCGCCGCCGCCCGGTCTGCGGTTTTCATTATTTGTTGCGCGCTGCCGTAAAAAATGTCCGCCGGCTTCATCCGGTCGATAAGCAATTCGCTATGACCCTTGATCACCGTCAGGAGATTGTTGAAGTCGTGCGCGACTCCACCCGCCAGGCGCCCCAGAGCTTCCATCTTCTGGGATTGCCGGAGCTGTCCTTCGAGCTGCTCCCGTTCCGCCGCATTCCGCTGCAGCGTGCCGCGCATCCCATCGAACGCACGCGTTACCTGCGCCAGCTCATCTCCTCCCCGCGCCTCGATCGGGTATGCAAAATTGCCTTCCTCGAGTGCATGCACTCCTTCCAGAAGTGCTGCCAGCGGGCGGGTAAACGTGTCCGAGATCAGGTACACCAGCGTTCCACCTGCCAGCACTGCCACCAGGCCCAGTCCAAGAAGGAGTTGATTGAGCCTCTGCAGGTAGGCTGCCGCCTCTCGGTACGATTTGAGGATGATGAGGTTTGCCGCAGGGTCCGACCCTGGGATAAGGTCCAGCGAACTCGTCAGGAACCTCTCACCCCCGAGGTAGACCTGTTCCTGTGCGGGCTGGTCCTGAATCTGTCCCAACGCTTCCTGCTCCTGAAGTGCGGACAGGGAACTCACTACCACATCTTTGCCATAGCGGAAAATAATCTGACTCGAGGAAATGCGGCTGAATTCACCTGCCGCTCGAGTGTCCATGGAGCGTCCCACCACCACGACCCCCTGGAGATTGCTCTTGATCGGGGGGCCATCGTAAAACCGCTGCAGGACCACCTGATAGACAATCCTGTTGTTAATCCACCATGCGGATATGTTGCCCTGGCCTAGGGAGCGCCGAAGCATTTCCTCGGTGACCGCCGTGGGGAATACCGCTGCCGTCGAGTGTAAGGCGATGATTTTGCCCTTCTTGTCGGCAAGGGCAAACATGTTGAAGTCGTCGGATTTCCAGGGGTCTTCGCTCACATCCTTAATCGTCGTGGCGTCCCCGTTTCTCATATACGCCAGCGACGCCAGCAAGTCTGCCTTGCGGCTCAGTGCAATTTGGTGCTGGTGCTCCATCACCTGGAACGTCAGCGTGGCATTGCGCGCCTCTTGCTCGACTTGGTGTTGCATCTGTACCTGCGCGCTTCGCCGCACCACCAGCAGCGTCGCGCAGGTAAGCCCCGCGGACAGCAGCACAAACGACAATAGCAGCTTGGTGCGCAAACGAAGGTTTGCAACGCTCGCAGGCAGCGATGACGAGGAGAAACCGCCCATGGCGACAATGCTCCACAGCGAGGTCAATTTCATGAGGGCGGAAAGTTAGCATCCCAACCCTAGCAGGGCGAATGGGCGAGGCGTACTAGGGCCTGAGTACTTTAGATTCATTCAGAACGTACAGGTTCGCAAAGGTGGTGCTGAAAAATGGAACTACGACCCCGATCCGTGGACGCGCTCAATATCCGCCCCCACCGCGCGCAGCTTTTCCACGATCCCCTCATACCCGCGATCAATGTGGTACACGCGCTCGATGGTCGTTTCGCCGCCCGCCACCAGCCCCGCCAGCACCAGTCCCGCGCTGGCCCGCAAATCCGAGGCCTGCACTGTGGTGCCTGACAACTGCGTCGGCCCATGCACCACCGCTCTCCGCCCCTCAACCGAAATATTCGCCCCCATGCGCATCATCTCGCTGGCATGCAAATAACGGTTCTCAAAAATCGTCTCGGTAATCACCGATGTGCCTTCCGCCTGCGTCGCCAGTGCCATGAACTGCGCCTGCATGTCAGTCGCGAAGCCGGGGTACTCCTCCGTCGTCATGTCCGATCCCACCAGCTTCTTGGCGCCCCGCACCCGCAGGGTGGTCTTGTTCACAGTTTCAATCGGCACCCCCGCCTGCCCCAATTTCGCAATCACCGCTCCCAGATGCTCCCGCTCGCAATGCGTAACCGTCAAGTCGCCGCCGGTAATCGCCCCCGCTATGAGAAACGTGCCCGCCTCGATCCGGTCCGGAATAACGGTATGCTCCGTCCCGCTCAGTTTCTGCACCCCGCGAATCCGCAGCGTCGAACTCCCATCCCCGTAAATCTGGGCTCCCATTTTCCGCAGCATCACAATGAGATCCGTCACTTCCGGCTCCCGCGCCGCATGTTCTAGCAGCGTCTCGCCCTCCGCGAGCGCTGCCGCCATCAAAATATTTTCCGTCCCAGTCACGGTGATCTTCTCAAATAGAATGTGCGTGCCCTTAAGCCGCCCGCCTTTTGGCGCGCGCGCCTCGATGTACCCGTGCGAAGTGATAATCTCCGCGCCCATCTGCTCCAGAGCCTTCAAGTGCAAATCCACCGGCCGCGCCCCGATCGCGCACCCCCCCGGCAGCGATACTCGCGCAACCCCCACCCGCGCCATCAACGGCCCCAGCGTCAGAATCGACGCCCGCATCGTCTTCACCAACTCGTAGGGCGCTTCCGCATGATTCAAACTCGGCGCTTCGATCACGTAATCGCTCGCCGGCACCTCCGTCACCGATACTTTCGCGTCCATGAACGCCAGCAGCTTGCTCATGGTGATCAGGTCGCGCACCTTCGGGATATTGTGCAGCGTCACCGGTTCCGCCGTCAGCAGCGCCGCCGCCATCACCGGCAGCGCCGAGTTCTTCGCCCCGCTGATCGCCACGGTCCCCCGCAGCGCCTTCCCGCCCTTGATCAAAAATTTATCCATTCGCTCTCTCTTGGTTTTTCCGTGATGCTTCTATCTAGAGGCGCGCTTCAGCGCGTCCTTTTTCCACTCCTTCTCCGCGTTCCTCTGCGCCTCTGCGTTATCATTTTCTTGCCGTTTCGTGCTTCTCGCTGCCTACTCTTTCAACGCCTTCCGCAGATTTCCCTCTGTTGCTGCCAACCTTCGTTTCGCCTCGCGCGCACTCACCCCCAGCTTCAACATCACCAGCGCCACTCGCATGTCGTGTCCCGCCGCACGCAGAGCGTGTTCCGCCGCAGACACCTTTTTCCCGCTCGCCTCCGCCAAAATCCGCAAGGCCCGATCCGCAAGCTTCTCATTCGTCAGCATCATGTCGATCATCAAGTTCTCATATACGTGTCCCAGCCGCGCCATCGCGGCCGTACTCAGCATGTTTAACACCATCTTCTGCGACGTTCCCGCCTTCAGCCGCGTCGACCCCGTCAGCACTTCCGGCCCGACCTCCGGCGCAATCACGATTTTCGCCAGTCGCCCCAGCGGCATTCGCAGGTTTGACGTCACCGCCACCGTCGTCGCCCCGCGCCTCCGCGCAAATCGCAGCGCACCCAGCACATAAGGCGTCGTCCCGCTCGCCGCAATTCCCACCACCACGTCGTTCCGCGTCAATTTCTTCGCCCGCAAGTCCCGCTCGCCGTTCCGCGCAGAATCCTCTGCCCCTTCCACCGCCCTCGTAATCGCCCGCCTTCCTCCCGCAATCAGCGCTTGCACCAGCTTCGGCGAAGTCCCGAACGTCGGGGGGCACTCCGCCGCATCCAGCACCCCCATCCGTCCGCTCGATCCCGCGCCCACATAAATCAACCGCCCGCCCTTTCGAATCCCGCTCACAATCGCATCCACGGCCCGCGCAATCGCCGGCATTTCCCGTCCCACCGCCGCCGCCACCTTGCGATCCTCGCGGTTCGTCAACTGCACAATCTCGCGCGCCGTCATACGATCGAGATTCCTCGACGCCGCGTTGCGCTGCTCCGTCAATCGCTGTTCTGTGAGTTGGCGCTCCGGTACGTGCTTTTTGGCTGGAGATGACATTGCCGCATTATATCTGTGCGCGGGAACATGCAGCGAACCCGCCGTGCCGCCGGCACATCCTTAGTTAACGCGAAGGACAGCAACTCGCCATCAACTCAGTCTCTTCCGCGGGAATCAGCTATGCTAAAAATAGCTAGTCCCAGCAATTCATCGGCGCGGAATGGCGGAATTCAATCGAATGGACGTTCTCAAAAAGCTTTTCGAGCAGCATTTCCATGCGCCGCCTGATCACCTCATGGCGCTGCAGGGCGATCTCGGCGGTTCCGGCCGAAGAATCATCCGGCTATCCAACGAAAAAACCAGTGCCATCGGCATCCTCTACGGCGTGCGCGAAGAAAACGCTGCTTTCCTGGAATTCTCCAGACATTTTCGGCGCCACGGCCTTCCCGTTCCGGAAATTTACGCCGAAGCTCTGAACCAGGGCGCCTATCTCGAGGAAGACCTCGGCGATACCACCCTTTTCGAGTTCCTTTCCAAAAACCGCACCGCTGAAAACATTGCTCCTCCAGTCGTCGAAGCCTATCGCAAGGTGGTCGCCGTGCTGCCCCGCTTTCAAGTCGAAGCCGGCCGCGATTTGGACTACAGTGTCTGCTATCCCATCGCCAGCTTCGATCGCCAGTCCATCGCCTGGGATTTGAATTACTTCAAATACTATTTCCTCCGCCTCGCCGGCATCCCCTTCAACGAACAAGCCCTCGAAGACGATTTCGGCCGCTTCACGGAATTTCTCCTGAGCGCCCCCCGCGAATACTTTCTTTACCGCGACTTCCAGTCCCGCAACATCCTGTTGCGCAACGGCGATCCCTTTTTTGTGGATTATCAAGGCGGGCGCAAAGGCGCTCTGCAATACGACATCGCCTCTCTCTTGTACGATGCCAAGGCCGACCTGCCCCCTGACCTCCGTCAGCAACTTCTCGATCACTACCTCGACCGGCTTTCCAGCTTTATCCCGTTGGACCGCGAAGTCTTCCTGCGGCATTACTATGCCTATGTTTACGTCCGCATCCTGCAGGCATTGGGTGCTTACGGCTTTCGCGGCTTTTATGAGCGCAAGGCTCATTTTCTGCAAAGCGTGCCCTACGCCCTGAAAAATCTCCGCTGGCTCCTTCACCACGTCAGGCTCCCCGTCCCCCTTCCGGCGCTGATGGACGCCTTCAAGGGTATGCTGGCTTCGGAGAAATTGCAGGGCCTCGCTTCCGAAGCCGAAAACTTGGTCGTCCGGATTTTCAGCTTTTCCTTTCACCAGGACTTGCCGAAAGATGAGTCTGGAAATGGCGGCGGGTTCGTTTTCGATGGCCGGAGCCTCCCGAATCCGGGACGCGAAGAGCGCTTCAAGACTCTCACCGGCAAAGACGCCCCGGTGATTGACTATCTCAATCAACAGGAAAGCGTCCATCAATTTCTCGCTGGTGTCCTGTCGCTGGTGGACTCGAGCATCAACAACTATCAGCAGCGCGGCTTCAAAAATTTGATGGTTTCGTTCGGCTGCACCGGCGGCCAGCATCGCTCCGTTTTCCTCGCCGAGCAATTAGCGAAGCGCTTGCGTGCCAGGAACGGCCTGGAGGTCACGGTGCGGCATCTGGAGCTGGAGAAACTAGGCAAGCGGAGAGCGCTCCAGTGAAGGCCGCTCCATGAAAGCCATGATCTTGGCCGCTGGCCTGGGTACGCGCCTTCGGCCGCTCACGGACACTTGCCCCAAAGCCCTCGTCGAAATCGCCGGTCGCACGCTGCTCGAAATCACCCTCACCCGCCTGCGCGCCTTCGGTATCCGGGAAGTCATCATCAACGTCCACCACTTCGCCGACCGAGTCATCGACTATCTGAAATCCAACAAAAACTTCGGCATGCGCCTCGAAATCTCCCGCGAGGAAGTCCTGCTCGACACCGGCGGCGGCCTCAAAAAAGCCGCCTGGTTCTTCCTGGAGAATTCCACCTCCGCCAGTCCCAGCCGCCCCCGTTCCACTCAAATGGACGAGCCCTTCCTCCTCCACAATGTCGATGTCCTCAGCACCATCGATTTCGCCCGCATGCTCCAATTCCACAAAGAACGCCGTGCCCTGGCCACCCTAGCCGTCCAAGCCCGCGAAACTTCCCGCCCCCTCCTCTTCGACAACAACCTCCAACTCCGCGGCCGCCGCACCAGTAGCACACCTGTCCCGAGGGGATCCGAGGGAACCACTCCTGCCGGCCCTGAGCCTGCCGAACGAGGCTCTGCACCTCAAACAACGGCAACGCATAATCCGCGAGGCACGACTTCAGCCCTGCCAAATAGCATTGGAAGTCCGAGGAGTCAGGAGAGCACGGCCTCAGTCGTGCCGAAAAACGAGAAAAATTCGAGGGCTTCAGCCCCTGAGGTCCCTCTGCAATCCCTCGCCTTCTCCGGCATCCACATCATCTCTCCCCGCCTCCTCTCCCTGCTCACCGAAGAAGGCATCTTCTCCATCATCCCCGCCTACCTCCGCCTCGCCGCCCAAGGCCAACCCATCCTCGCTTTCCGCGCCGACACCTACTACTGGCGCGACCTAGGCCGCCCCACCGACCTCGCCCAAGCCACCCTCGATTTAGAACAAAAGACCCCTGGCGGGTCGGAGCGAAACTTGTCCTGACCGGAGCCGATCGAAGATTCCGACCTTGTCGGAAAGGATCTCCCTGATAACAGCGCAATCCCCAAAACCTGCCATTGCGAGCCGAGCAGGGCGATTCTCTCTTCCCCTTTCGCTCCTGCAAAAGGGTAAGCCTGCGCAGCGAGGAATCTCTCCTAGACTGTGCCCACGTAGCGGCCGCCTTTTGAGGCGGACGCTTTTTGAATTTTCCCCCCCCAGTTTGCTAAGAAAGAATCCCGACTTCGATAATTTGACCAGGCTTGCTGGCCTTTAGGCTGCGAGCGCATCCGAGATATGCGGCCGAATGCCCGTCAAGATCGTTTGAGGCAGGGCGGACGACCAACACGGCTATCTTGCGGCTGGCGATGTTTTACTGATATCGAATGTTCTTGTCGATCGTAACGAAGACATCAAAGTTCTTTTCGGCCAGCTTGAGCAACTCGCCATTTTCCTTGCCGCTGAATCCCGCGTCTCAAACGGCCTCGCATCTGTGTCCACTCTCGGCAAAGAGGTATTTCGCTCTTCGGGGCAGACACTCGTCAAGAAGCAATCTCATTTCAAAGTGGCTGCCAAGCTGATCCTGGCTTCTTCCAGGGCGGCGATGGCCTCGGCACGGGTTACGCTGGGGAAGTCTTCGAGAAACTCGCTCAGGCTGTGTTCGCGTTCCAGGTCGTCGGTCAGCGACTTGAAAGGAACGCGGGTTCCGCCGAGAACCAATAACGAACGAGCAAAGACTACTTCGGCAACGCCTGCATCACCGCGTCATGCAGCGCCGGACGCACCCGCTGAATCTTCGTATTCTCCCGTGTCGGATGCACGCGATTCGTCAGCAGCACCACAAACAGCTGCCGGTCCGGATCAATCCAGATCGACGTTCCTGTGAAACCCGTATGCCCAAAGCTGCGCGCCGAAAAATAATGCCCGCTCGATCCGCCCTCGGTCGGCACTGCCCAGCCCAGCGTCCGGGTGCCGCCGGAAAGCTGCTGCGGGGCCGTGAATTGCGCAATCATCGCGCGCCGCAAGATTCTTTGGTGCGCGTAGACGCCGCCATTTAGGAGCATCTGGCAGAACGCCGCCAAATCCGGCGCTGTGCTGAAAAGCCCCGCGTGCCCTGATACACCGCCAATCGCAAACGCATTTTCGTCGTGGACTTCGCCCTGCACCAGCCGGTATCGCAGATTGTTATCGATTTCGGTCGGCGCAGTCTGCGACCACAATCCCTTCGGCGGACGATACATCGTATCTTTCATGCCCAGCGGCGAAAAAATGGTGCTCTTCGCCAGACCGTCCAGCGTCCTGCCGGTCAACCGCTCGACGATCTCCGCCATCAAAATAATTCCGAGGTCGGAGTAAATTTCTTTTGTCCCCGGGTCGTATTCCAGCGGCTCGGCAAAAATTCTCGCGAGCGTGTCTTGCTTACCTTTCGACGTGCGCCAATATTCTTTGAACGCTGGTAATCCCGAAGTGTGCGTCAGCAAATGCCGTACCGTCACTCGATGCCGCCAATCCGCATTTGGCCCGTTCGCCCACTCCGGCAAGTACCGCTCGATCTTCGCATCGAGATCCAGCGGCACCGCGAAATCACCTTCCACTAATTTCGCGACGAGCGTGGTCGTCGCCACCGCTTTCGTCAGCGACGCAATATCGTACATCGTGTTCGGAATTGCCGCTGCCGCATTCGCGTCGTAACTCAATTTCCCGAACGCGCGCAGCGAAATTTTTCCTTTGTATCCAACTGCCAGCGTCGCGCCAGGAAATGCCTTCTCGGCAATCGCCTTTTCAATCACGTCGAATGCTGGCTGCAATTGTTTCTCTTCTCTCGCATCCATCGGCTGTACCAGCATGGGGTTCGCGGCCAGCTCCATCCCAAATCCGGCTTTCAAATTCACGCCTGGAATTGTCACCGGCAAATGTCCACGCACAGGAATCTGCCCGAAGAGCGCGCGCGCCATGGAAATTTGCGCGACGTCGCTGATGCCAAACGCCGCGAGCCACGTCTCCGCCTGCGGAAACTTTTCAATCAAATACGGACTCCCAAATCCCACGGTGATGATCGGCTTTCCAGTTTTGTAAAGTTGTTCTGCGACCGCTGCCTGCTCCGCGGGAACATCCACATTTCCTTTGCGGTCGCTCACGCGCACAAACAAGGCGAGAATCGCCACGTCGTAGGAATCCGGTGGCGGCAATTTCAGGATGCTCGCATTCACGAATCGCGTGTCCGCACGCAGCGTCGTCACCGAATCGAATCGCGAGCGCAACTCGCGCTCCAAATCTTCTCCTGGATAGGGTTCCGGATCCGCGTAAAACGCCAGCAACAAAGCGCGCGAAGGTTTTGTTGCATCGAGTGGTAAGCGGTGCGGCATGTCACGCAAGAGCGTGACGCCGCGATCGGAAATCTCCTGCGCTTCTTTCTGCCCCGCGACGCTGCCAAATTTCTGATTGAGGGCATTCAAATCCACAAGACGGTTGGCATGCAAACCGAGCCGCGCCTTCGCTTGCAGAATTCGGCGGACGGATGAATCCAGCCGCGCTTTGGAAATGCGGCCGGATTTCACCGCGGCTTGCAAGGCTTCGAACGCCGCATCCGGCACCGGCGACATCAAGAGCGCGTCTATTCCAGCAACAATCGCGCGGACGGCGGCTTCGCCTGGCGCGTAACGCACAGTGATTCCACCCATGTCCATTGCATCGGTGACGATCAATCCCTGGTAGCCCATCTCGTCGCGCAGCAGTCCCGTCAAAATATTTTGCGACAGCGTAGCCGGCGTGTTCGGATCGGGTTCGAGGGAAGGAACATTCAGATGTCCGGTCATAATGCTGCTCGCCCCCGCCGAAATAGCCGCGCGGAAGGGAACTAGCTCGAGAGTGTTCAAGCGGGCGCGGTCCGCACGAATCACGGGCAAATCAATGTGCGAATCCGCGGCGGTATCGCCATGCCCGGGAAAATGTTTTGCGGTAGCCAGCCCACCGTTTTCTTCGACGCCGCGCACGAATGCGGAGACAAACTCGGACACGCGCGCGGGGTCTTCGCCAAACGATCGCGTGTTGATGATCGGATTGCCGGGATTGTTATTCACATCCGCGTCCGGCGCATAAACCCAATGCACGCCGACGGCGCGCGATTCCAGCGCGGTGATTTTGCCCATCGTGTAGGCATCTTTCGAGTCGCCGCCAGCCGCCAGCGCCATCGCGGTGGGGAACGAAGTGCCTTCATCCAGGCGCATGGCGGTGCCGCGTTCGAAATCGGCACCGATGAGCAGCGGCAATTTCGATTTTGACTGCAACTGGTTGTTCAGAACGGCCGTGGGATACGCCTGGCTCTTCACGATTCCGAGCGGCGAACCGTGCGTGATGTTGATAAATCCGCCGACGTGGAGATCGTTCACGTCGTGCAAGATTTGTTGGTAGGCCGCGGCATCCGTGGAGGTAAAGCTCCCGTGGTAGGTCGTGAAAAGAAGCTGCCCGATCTTTTCATCCACACTCATTTTCCGGAGCGTGGACTCCACCCAGGCACTCGCCGCGGGAGATAATTTCTTCGCCCCGTTCTGGGATGCAGCGGTGCTTGCTTTCGCGGCGGGTTTCTTCGAGGAGGTGCCGCGGTTTTGACTGCGTGCGCTATGGGCCATAAGGGAAAGAATTGCGACAGAAATCAAGAGCAGAGAGCGGACGCGGCGTCCTTCCATCGGTTTGAATCCCCCAGCGCCGCCCGCGGTCTGCATTTATACATAGCACACGCACATCGTGCTCTCAACGCAACCGCGCCCGGCGCGTTCCAGAATATCATTGTATGGTTTGAGTAGAGGGGGGGCCATTTGACCGGACACAAGAGCGCGCTTACTGCCTTCTTTTCTTTCGTGATTCTTCTGGTGCTGCCCTCTCTTGTACCGGCGCTGGCGGAAGCCTCTTCCAAACATGCACGTCGTGCAGGGCGCGTGCAAACCGGGCTCGATGTTCTCGAAGCGCAGAAGTTTGCTCCCCTTCGTGGCAAACACCTCGGGCTGATTACCAATCACACGGGCCTCGATTCACAAGGACGCAGCACGGCTGACATTCTTTCCCGCGCGGCAGGGGTGCAGATGGTCGCGCTTTTCAGCCCGGAACACGGATTGGCTGGCCGCAGCGATGAAAAAATCTCCTCCACAAAAGATCCATCGACAGGACTTCCGGTCTACAGCCTGTACGGCGACACGCTCCGGCCGACGGAGGAAATGCTCAAAGGCATCGACGCGCTGGTCTTTGACGTCCAGGACGCCGGGGTGCGTTTTTATACCTACACGGCGACCATGGCCTATTGCATGGAGGAAGCGGCCAAGCACAACATCGCATTTTTCGTTCTCGATCGCCCCAATCCGATCGGAGGTGAAATTATCGAGGGCCCGATGCTGGACGCGGACAAAACGAATTTCGTCGGATATTTTCCCTTGCCCGTGCGGTACGGACTGACCATTGGCGAGCTCGCGCAGTTCTTCAACATCGAAAATCACATCGGCGCGGATCTGCACGTGATCGCAATGAAGAACTGGCATCGCAACTATTTTTTTGAAAGCACCGGCATCAAGTGGATTCCACCTTCGCCGAATCTGCGGACCACCAAGGGTTCCATCCTCTATCCGGGCATTGAAATCCTGCAGAACGCGGGCCTCTCCGTCGGCCGCGGGACGCAAACGCCGTTTGAAGAGTTTGGCGCGCCCTGGGTTGATGGTGAAGAAGTCGCCACGGCTCTCAATGAGCGCCGTCTTGCGGGAATCCGTTTCGTAACGAAGCCCTTCATTCCCATCGGTGGCCCTTACAGCGGCCAGCGCTGCGGCGGTGTGTCCATGCGTATCACAGACCGCGCCGCGGTTCGCGCGATGCGCGTGGGGCTAGAAATCGCAGTCACCTTGCAGAAGCTCTATCCCAAGCAGTTTGATCCCGCCAAACTCCTTTTGCTCCTCGGAAACGCGGAAACCGTCCAGCAGTTGGAGGCCGGGGTAGCACCTGAAAAAATCGTGGCGGGTTGGGCCCCAAGCCTTTTCGCGTTCGAGCAAGTTCGCCGCAAATACTTTCTCTATAAATAGAGCGGTCTTTAGTTCTTAGTTCTGAGTGTTTAGTTCCATTCCACCTCGCTAAGCGTGCAGTACAATGCTAAATATGAAAAATAAATGCCGAATTTGGCGACTTCAAACTACACGACGGCGGCGTGATTCATGATTTTCGTCTGGGCTATCGCACCCTGGGCAAGCTAAACAGTGGCAAGTCGAATGCCGTGCTCTGGCCCACCTGGATTGGAGGCAAGTCACAGGATTTGCTCCCGTTCATCGGGCCAGGAAACGTGGTTGATACCAATAACTATTTCGTCGTCCTCGTCGACGCAATCGGCAATGGCGTATCGAGTTCGCCTTCAAACAGCAAGAGACAACCACTCATGAAATATCCCAAATTCACAATTCGTGACATGGTGGAAGCGGAACATCGGCTTTGCGCCGATGTACTTCACCTATCGCATCTGCACGCTGTACTAGGGATTTCAATGGGAGGCATGCAAGCGTTCGAATGGGTTGTGACGTATCCCGATTTCATGGACATTGGCATTCCAATGTCTGGATCGCCGCAGTCCACTTCTTTCGATAAGTTGAATTGGACTGCCCAAATAGATGCCATCGAGCTTGACCCCCGCATGGAATCATGGCAACCCGACAGGTCCTCTTGGCCGCGGCTTTGCACTTTCTGCACTGTCCATGTGAATTTGTAGTTTCCGATCTGTCGCACCGCTGAATCCGAGTACCCGATTCCGGCCGGAACGTGGGTGAAATCAAATACCGTCAGCGGCAAGCCTCGTGGGTTGCGAAGTTAGAAGATCAACTTCAGTGCAAACTGGATCTGCCGGGGATCGCGTGCGTTCGCGATGCGGCCGAACAGTCCACTGCCTAGCCTAAGACTCGAGAACGCGCTCGCGGGCGCACCCTGACCCAGGTTGGTGTGGTTCAAAGCGTTGAAGAACTCCGCGCGGAACTGCGAGCTGAAACGTTCGCTGATCTTCGTGTTCTTGAAAAGCGATGCGTCCCAACGCGCAACGCCCGGGCCGACGATCGTGCCGCGCGGCTCATCGCCGGGCCTCGCTTGGCCCGCGGGAACAAAGGCAAAGGCCGACTTGTTGAACCACTGGTTGATCGTGTGCGGCGCGCCCGCTTGTGGGTCGCCGACGAGGTCCGGACGCGCACCCGACCACGAACTGCCGCACAGGCCCAGCCCTGCGCGGTCGTAACGGCAGCTCGAAGCCGTCGCCGTATAATGCCGCCCCGAATTCAGGTACAGGATCCCGGAGAGTTCCCATCCGCCCAGCAAGTGACCGGTGAAACCTTCCTGGCTCTTGAAGAAGGGTAGGTAGTAGACGTAGCTGGCAGTGAAGACGTGACGTCGGTCGATGTCTGAGTTGCCGTAGTCCCCGCGAAGGTTGTAAGTATTCTGCGCCGCACGGTAGTCGCCCGAGGCGGTGGTAAGAGTGTGGGACCAAGTGTAGTTTGCTACGATGAGCGAGTTCGCGGCGAATTGCTTCTGGAACTGTGCCTGTAGACCGTTGTAGTTGGATGTGAACACCGGCGAGAAAAGGTTGATGGCATCGAAACCCCGGTACGGGCGAACCAAGTTGAGCAGCTGGTAGTCGAAACCATTGAAAGTGCAAGGGCCGGTTGCCGGACAGTAACCAGGAATATTCCGGAAGTCGCCCGGATGCGGCATGTTGACGTCAACTATGCCGATCAGATGCCGGCCAACGTTGCCAAAATAGCCAACATCAAGCATCGTGGTACGGGTGAACTGGTGCTGAACATCAAGGTCGAACATTTGTGAATAGGGCAGTTTCCAGCCCACGGGATTCGGGCCAAACACAACGGGCGGAGCATTACTGACGACCGATGCACCGCTCGGATTCGACAAGTTGGTGTTGAAAATATTCGCGGTGTTTGAAACGCTCGGGTTAGATTCCTGACTCAGTTCGTGATTGTTGATCGCGGGGGAGTCGTAAAAGATCCCATAACCCCCGCGCACAGCAGTCTTTCCGTTACTCCACGGATCCCAAGCGAAGCCGAAACGTGGAGCGAAGGCAAACTTCGGGGTCGGCACGACAGCATGACCATACGGTGAATTGTGTCCGCCTTGGATCAACCCGGGCAACGTTGCAACGTCAACAGTACCCGTGTAATTTCCATCCGGTCCGATCGCAGGCGCCTTCGACGGATCGTAGAGTCTCGCGTCGAAGGTGCTCAGCAGGTCGTTTCCGTAGGTGGGGGCCATAAACAGGGAGTAGCGCAGACCGTAATCCAGAGTGAAGTTCCGGCGGAGACGCCATTGGTCCTGGCCGTAGATCTCAAACTCGTGCTGGTGAACGAGATAGCGGAACTCTTTCTGTGGCTGGCTATAGTTGTAAACGCGGCCAAGCAGGAAGTTGGCCCAGTTCTGTTCAAAAGTCTGGTCGGCGTTCAAAACAGCAGCTGGGCACGTCCCAGACGCTGGGCATCCCGCGCTGCTAAGAATGGTAAATGTCGCGTAATTATTCGAGTTTTCATCCTTGGTGTAGTAGTTGTAAGTGACCCCAAACTTCAACGAGTGCTGACCCATGCTCTTCGCCATACTGTCGAAGAGAGTGTGGTTTTTGTTGTAGTCGCGGTAGGCGCCGAACCCGGTCAGGCTGGCCACATTGTCGAAGGAAAGGAACGACACGGTTGCGGCGGATGACACGTAAGGAAGGGTGGGTTTGATGTCTGGCGAGTTCTTCTTCGCCAGCGTGCCCACGGGATCACTAAACACAGCGCCCCAAGCAAAGGCATAGCCAGCCTCATTGACTAAGGTTTGCGAAAGCGTGGACGTGGCATGGACGGACAGATTGCGTCCTGGAGCGTTGCTGCTCGTGTTAGCTACGCCAGGCAGCGGATTGCCGGTATACAAGCCTGCGGGTTCATACGTCGGGATTGAGTCGTCCGTGTAGCGACCAAACAGAGCAAGTTTTTGGCCAAAATTGTGGTCCAGGCGGACGGCTTCTTCACGGTAATAGTAAGTGGAGCGGCTCGCTGTGATGAGCGTCTGGTCTGTCTGGTTGGGCGCAGGCAACTTCGAGAAAATGTCCATAATGTACGCTGAGGCGACAGGGTTGACGTTCGTGATCGACGTCCCCGTCGCGGTGCAGGACCCATCCGCAGCGAAGGCTACGCAGACCGGGAAGGGAAAAATCCCTTGCTTTTCAGCGGCGGTTGGTATCATGGCGCTGTGGAACGTCGGATAAATGATAAACTTTCGCCACTCCTGCGAGTAGAAGAAGAACGTTCTGTCTTTCTTAATCGGTCCACCTATCGTGAAGCCGAAGTCATTCCAGCGCATCGGCGCCGGCTTGTTCGGCAGGCCTCGCGCGAGCTCGGAACGCTTGTAGAAGAACTCATTGGCGTTCAGCTTGTCGTTACGGAAAAATTCGTAAGCGTTGCCGTGAAACTGGTTCGCGCCCCCACGGGTGATAACACTTACCTCACCCGACGAACTGCGTCCGTGCTCGGGAAGATAGCTGGAGCGGAGAACCTTGAATTCAGCAATGGAATCAAGGCTGGGATAATTGAGGAGGGTCAAGTTTGCGCCACGGTCGAAGTTGTCCGCGCCATCAATGAGCCAATTGTTTTGAGTCGCACGGTTGCCGTTTACCGAAACGTTGATCTGGTTGGAGAAGCCAGTGGGGTTGCTGGCGCCGACATAGAGCTGGTCGGTGGCCATGTCGGTGGTGACGCCCGGCTGCAAAGCGACAAGCTGCACGAAGTTACGCGATAGCACAGATAGCTCGCGAATCTGCGTGCCGTTGATCAGGCCTGCTGCCGTCGGGGATTGCAGTTCGACCTGGAAGGGTGACGCCTCCACTGTCACGGACTGCGTCGCTGCACCCACTTCCAGAGTCAGATTCACAGTTAGAGTTTCGTCGACGTCCAACACAATCCCTGTATCGGTCGTCTTTTTGAAATTTGCCGCCTCAACAGTCACCGCGTAGCGTCCGACTGGCAACAGCGTCGCGGAATAACCGCCCTGAGCATCGCTTTTCAATGTGCGGACAACTACATTCTGGTCCAAATTTGTGATGATAATCGTCGCTCCAGGCACGACGCCACCACTCGTATCCTTCACTGCACCCACGATCGCGCCGGTTACCACTTGTGCCACCGTGGTTGGGGCAAAGACAACAAGTGACACTAATACAGCCAAAACAGCCAGTTTCTTGGACATCATTTCACCCCCATATCAGAACTACGTCGGTCTCTGTGTTAACCGACTCACAAGCTTGTAACGATCACCGCGATAGGTAGATTTGACATATTCCACTGGTTGTCCATTCTCCAGATACGAAGAGCGTGTGAACAGAAATACTGGGCTCCGCTTGGCGACACGCAATAGAGGCGCCACCTCGGAACTAGCCAATCCCGCTTCCGCAACTTCATCGGCTGAGGCGATGCGAATTCCATATTGCCTGGCAAGAGCCTCATAAAGCGACGTGCCTGGGTCGAATTTCTGAAGCAGGTCAGGGCATAGCTGCGACGGAAGGCATGTGCATTCGACAGCCATCGGCAGCGAGTCCGCTATTCGAATGCGTTTCAGCCTGAATACCTTTTCTTTGGGTGCCAGATGAAGTGCATCGGCCACTTCCTCGCTGGCGGAAACCAGCTCAAAGGTGAGAACCTTCGAACACGTCCGGCAACCGCGTGCCTCCATTTCTTTGCTAAAGGAAAGAACTTGCCGGGAATTCTTTTCCACTTTGATTCGGGAAACGAATGTTCCTTTCCCTCTCTGGCTATACGCCACTCCGAGACTACAGAGGGATTTCAGGGCCTGTCGCGCGGTCATCCGGCTTATGCCAAGGTGCGTGGCGATCTCCTGCTCGGAGGGCATGGGAGCACCGGCCACGAGTTCTCCGGAGCGAATCTGGCCGAGCAATGCCTGTTGAATCTGGTAGTAGAGAGGCACGACGCTTTGACGATCTAGGATCAAGTTTCCCATGGAGACCCCACTTGTCTAGACGACCAGACATATATACGTCTCTCCGCGCCCTGTCAAGCTCATCTCGAAAGATTCGTCTGCATCGTCCCTTCTTGTGTGCCCTCGGAGCCGTCTTGCAGAGTCCCGCCGTTTGAAACATAGCTTAACGGTTGAATTGTTCGTTTGCCGACACCCAGAAACTGCTAATGTTTGCTGGATGAACGATCATTTTATAGAACTGTTTCAAACCCTAGAATCCTAAAAGGGACCTGCTGGCCGGGTGCTCGGCAGTAGTCCTTGCGTCCAGTGGATGGAGGTGAGCTCAGTTCCCAGCAGTTATCGCCTGTTCCGTTCGTTGACTTGCCTCCGACTGCAACCTAAGATGTGCACAAATGGCGAACTCCCACTCACTTCCCGGGCAGATCGTCTCCCACTACCGCATCCTCGAGAAACTCGGTGGTGGCGGTATGGGGCTGGTCTACAAGGCTGAGGACATCAGACTCGGCCGCTTCGTGGCACTGAAATTCCTGCCCGAAGATCTTGCGCACGACTCGCATGCCCTGGAACGATTCAAACGCGAGGCTCGCGCCGCCTCGGCGTTGAATCATCCCAACATCTGCACCGTTTACGACATTGGCGAGCAAGATGGCAAGCAGTTCATTGCCATGGAGTTTCTCGATGGCCAGACGCTGAAGCACCGCATTTCCGGCAAGGCACTGCCGGTAAACGAGGTGCTGGACCTAGGAATCGAGATTGCCGATGCGCTTGCTGTGGCACACACCCAAGGAATTATCCACCGTGACATCAAACCAGCGAATATTTTCGTAACTAAGCGTGGCCACGTCAAAATTCTGGATTTCGGCCTCGCCAAAGTGACCACATCAGAGGCTGGCGGCGAGAATGCTAATGCTTTGACGACCTTGACAGACGACCCAGAACACCTAACGATCCCGGGAACGACCCTGGGCACGGTCGCCTACATGTCGCCCGAGCAGGTTCGAGCAAAAGAGTTAGATGCCCGCACCGATCTCTTTTCCTTCGGTGTCGTGCTTTATGAAATGGCGGCTGGTACCCCGCCTTTCCGAGGCGGAAGTTCGGGCGTGATCTTCGATGGCATCCTCAACCGTGTCCCCGTGTCTCCTGTTCAACTGAATCCCGATCTTCCTCCGAAGCTCGAAGAGGCCATGAACAAGGCTCTCGAGAAAGACCGCGACCTGCGGTACCAGAATGCTGCCGACATTCGCACCGATTTGCAGCGTCTGAAACGCGACACGGAATCAGCCCGCACCGCGGCTGCGGGCGGAATCGCCGGACGCATGCCCATTGCGCTGAAGAATAGGCACGCCGCGAAGCTGCTTCGCGGGGGGCTCGCTGTGCTGATCGTCTTGATTTTGGCGGTCGCAGCCGGAACCCTTTGGATTCACCGGCAACGCCAACCCACCGCCGAGGCTTCAGCCGTGGCAAATGTTAACCGCATCCACTCGATCGCCATCCTGCCTTTTCGCAGAATCGGTGGTCCTGGGGAATACGATTATTTTGGCACGGGTCTCGCCGATGTGCTCAATGCGAAATTGACTAACGCGCGGCTGCTCGAAGTGCATCCCCCTCCAGCGAGGGTGAATCTCGCTGACCCAAAGCTCGATCCGCTGGGAGTGGGCCGAGGAATGAACGTCGATGCGGTCTTAAGCGGCAGCTACCAGATTGAAGGCGCAACTCTAAGTTTCAGTTTTGAACTTCTCGATGTCCGAAAGAATGTGCAGATTGCCGGGAATGCCTACACCCGGCGCTTTACCGAAGCGATTGAAGTTGAACACTTGATGGCCAGTGAGATCGTGGATTCACTTAAGACCTCTACCGACGCGGAACAGCGGGCTCGTTTTATCTCCCCTCCCACTCAACAAGCCGATGCGTTTCAAGCTTATCTTCACAGCAACTACGAGATGGAAGTGTTCTGGAGAAACCCGGGCGCGGAACAACTCTTGCGCGCTGAACAGCGGCTCGACCAAGCGCTTCGGCTCGACCCGCGCTTCACTCTGGCTTTAGTGAGTTTAGCCAAACTGCATTGGATTGCAGTATTTTGGGGGTACTCGGACTCTGCAACAAGTCTTCGTATGGCGCTCCAGGAAGCCAACCGCGCTATCGAATTGGATCCTGGCCTCGGGGAGGCTTATGCGGCCCTGGCGCTCATCGAACTTCAAGAAGGGCAATTGAGTCAAACGGAAGCCCACCTGCGCGAAGCCTTCGCGCGCTCGCCAGGTTCCGCACTGGCTTACTATGCGGCCGGCTTCTATTACATAGATCGTGGGCTCCCCGACCAGAGTGTACGTGCGTTTCTGCGTGCCAACGAATTGGATCCTAACTTAGTCCGTCGAGAGTTGGCCATCGCCTATCGGTATCAAGTTGATTTAGATCGAGCCGAAAAACAGGCCCGCGAGGAGCTTAGCCTGCATCCGAATGATCTTCTCGGCGAAGTAATGCTGGCCCGCATTTTGGCGACGCGCGGCAAACTTAGTGAAGCTGACGAGGTCGTCCGCGCTCTCGCCCGCCGATCACCTCATGACCCGACTGTCCAAGGCCTTGTAACGCTGCTCGACGTCTTAGGAGGAAGGCCCGTTTCGATTCCGGCATGGCTCGGCCGACATCAACCAATGTACTGGTCGGACGCCGGGTATTGTATCGACGTCGCAGAAGTGCTGGCCGTTGCCCATCAGAATGACGAAGCGCTTCGCTGGCTGCGAAGAGCAGGTGAACTCGGTATCCGCAATTACCCATTTCTCGCTCGCAATCCGCTGTACAAGAGTCTGCACAAGGATCCGGACTTCCAGGCTCACTTGGAATCTGCTCGACAGGCCTGGCTGGAGGCCTCACGACACGAGACGCAAGAACCGTTACTCCCCGCCGCTTCTTCTTAGTCCGCCGACGCTGCTGTGGCCTTCTTCACTCCTACGCCGGCGGCGTAGAGTACTGACTCGCTGGTGCCGTCGAGACCTAGGTCCGTCTCGATTTCGTGGTCGACGAGAGCCGCGGTACAGAACGGGGCCAGTCCCAACCACGTGGCAACCAGGCAAAACGTCTGACAAAAATGTCCCGCTTCCAAAAGAACAGTGCGATACGCGCGAGAAAAAGCGTAACGCCACATCACCCGGGGAAGTACTCCCGTCATCACGAAAAGCGCGGCGCAGCCGCGCACCCATTCCTGACGGGCGCACAGATCAACAACACGAGCGGATTGTGCACCTTTATGCAGCCGTTCCAAGTAATGCCCATCTCCGCGGTAATGATAGATGCCGCGTGGCAAGCCCGTGACCCGTAACGCCCAGCAGTAAGCCTCTATCGGGTGGCGAGCACCGCCAGAAGGGCTGGTCTTCAATATTAGCTTTCCTAATCCCAGCCACGGGAGCCGTCCGGTCACTCCCCATGTCAGCCACAGCAAAACGGAAAGGTGCTCGAGTGAAAGCCGTCCGCGGCCGAACTGCCGCAGGGTGCGGCGCTTAAGCAGTACTCGTGGGAACTCGGAGTTCAGAGAAGGAATTGGGCTTGGTAGAGCGATATGATCGGCGCGGCGATAGCCTTTGATCAGCTCCGGCTGTGGACCTTTGCGCAACAGCGCACGAGCAAACTTGGTTTCATCCGGTAATGGCGCACCTAAGCGAAAGGCATGCTTGGTCGCAAAGTGAAAAAAACGCGCCTCAAGTTCCCATACATTCCAAAGCTCCAATCCCGCTTCGCGATTCGCCTGAGCCGAGTCTTTTTCAACCAACAATGTGTGGTCCAGAAGTTGCCAGATGGTTTTTCGAACGGAGGTTGCGCTATAACCGCGGAGCAAGTGCTTGATTTGATTGGATTCCCTCCAGCGATCGAAGAAATTCAGGACTGCGACTAGTATAGGAGTACTTGCGACGGTTATCCCGGTTAGATAGTTTGTGCAGCGGAGACCTTCATTCTCGAAGAAGAACACCAGGCAGGCGGATCGCTTAAGTAGCTTCTCGGCACTGTTGCCCGTCTCGCGCGATGGATGCATATTCTTGAAAGGCTATTCCACGCTCGACAACCCTAGAGAAAGTCGGGCCTGCTAGGACCGCTGCTTCTTCTCGTCTTCCGCCGCAACAAGATGCTTGCCATGGGCCGCTACGATCATCGCCTTCTCCAGTTTTACCAGGGGGACGATCAACTTTTGAACATCTGGAGAGCTCTTCGCTGCCCTTTCGACCACGGTCTTGAAGTTCTCGAACTCCGCATTGAGTTTCAGCTTAGCTTGGTGGTCTGCTTCGCAGTTTGCTGGGGTGGCGGGAACCTTGGGGTGCTGGCTGGGCATGATATCCTCCGTAGTTATGCAGAACTAATTAACGGAACGGTTTTCACCACACGCACTTTTACTAACTTGGTTACGGCTTGCATTATACTCGGCCTGCTAAGACCGCCGCTTCTCCTTTTCGTCTTCTGTCACAAAAACCATGCCCCAGGCCCCAATCATTACCGCACTCTCCAGCTTGGCCAGGGGAACCATCAGCTCTTGAACATCTGGAGAGGACTTCGCTGCTTGTTCGAGCACCTTCTTGAATTCCTCGAACTCGTCACCGAGCTTCTCCTTGTTTCGAAAGTCAGCTTCGAAGTTTGCTTTGGTGGGTGGAACCATGGGGTGCGTTCGCTGGCTGCGCATGATATCCTCCAAAATTAACTAAAGGTTAGTTAACTGAACGGTTTACACAAAACGCGCTGTAACGAATCTCGGTTGCGGTTCGCATTATACGAGATAAATGGCATGTCCCAAGCACAGTTCTACCACGGGCAGGCGCCAGGGACTCCCTAACCGGCGTTTATCAGGAACGGTGACAACTGCGGAAGGGTTTCGCGAGGTACAGCCATCAGACCGGCAAAGCTTTCATAATGTTTTCTGAATGTGCCGGGCAACGGACGAGCGGTGAGCCCTACGCATAGTAGGAGGCCAGCATCGTTCTTTCTCGCACGGGGAAGTGCTCACCGTACCGGCAGATCCGCGAGAACTTCAACACCACGGAAGCATCGAGCCAGCCGTTCTCGGCTTCGCTGAAAAGAACTTGCAATGCTTCCTCGGGAGGTAGGGCTCCCCGGTAAGGCCGGGGCGTGGTCAATGCATCGTAGATGTCCGCGACCTGTAGAATTCTTGCTTTCAGCGGAATGTCCTCTCCGCGAAGGCCATCCGGATATCCGCTACCATCCATTTTTTCGTGATGATGCCGTATCACCGGGAGGATGCGGCGAAGCGACTTGAGAGGCTTGCACATGTTTTCTCCCGTGACGGGATGCTCGCGCATGATTCTGGTCTCCTCCGCGTCCAGAGGACCGGGTTTAAGGAGGATGCTTTCCGACACGCCAATTTTCCCTATATCGTGAAGCCAGCCGGCGATGCGGAGTTCCTGCAAGTCTTCCTCATTAAAGCCAAGGCTTTCTCCCAATTGCTCCACGTATGCCACCAGATGCTCCGAGTGGCCGCTCTTCAAGTTATTTCTCGAGTCGACGCTCTGCGCCAGCGAAAACACTGCGGACTTCGCCTGCTCATCCATGTACCTCTTGAGGCGCAAGAGCATCTGGATGCGTCCGAGCGCATCCCAGAGCGATGGAGGGGTAGTCCAAACATCTACTGCGCCGGCTTCCCGTCCACGATAGACGTCCCATTGATCCGGGGAGGGTTTCAGCAAAACGACTGGCGTGAGTTGATTGAGAGGATCTTGCTTCACCAGGCGGCAAAGTTCGAAACTGCCGATGTCCGGCAGACTATCGTGCAGAAGAACCAAATCCGGCTGCGTCTGCAGGCAGCATCTGACTGCGGATTCGCCATCTGGCGCCGTAACTACATCGCACCTCTGGTTCTGCAGGAAAGATTTCAATTCTTCGCGGTTCGCCGATGCAACATCTACAAGCAAGATGGCTGGGTTCATGCTTCCCTCGCTATTTGTCCGCGCCGGAGTAAACACACCACTCCCCGTGCGCGACAACAAGTTTTAGAAGGATTGGACTTGCTTGTGATCTCCAATCCCTGTGCTCGGAGGATGTTGCCTCCGCTTCCCGAGGACAAGAAGGGATGACGTGGCTTGGGCAGGTTTCTCTAATGCTCATGGGATACCAATGGAGGGGGATACGTAAGTGACTATAAACTTGGGTTTTGCGGCGCGGTGAGTGGGGAGTGGCCGGGAATAATTTTCATAGCGCCCGCAGTGTTTACCCGATGCCGCGCCCCTCCCCTCCTTTCGATCCCTCTTCGCTATCTAAAATGAATTGGCACTTGCCGTTTATACTGCTGGCTAAACAGAAACTGACAGGCATCCTCGGTCAGCTGCCCGGTGGTAGCTTTCGCTCACGGATGATTTCGCCTTGAAGCCTTCTCTTTCTGTTGCCAGTTCTTGCTCTTCTTCAGCTTTGCAAATGTGATACATTCCTCGTCTATGCGCATCGTTTCGCTGCTTCCATCGGCCACGGAGATTCTGTTTGCGCTCGGGTTCGACGGTGAGATTGTGGGCGTAAGCCACGAATGCGACTTTCCGCCGAAGGCTCGCACGAAACCGGCCGTGATTCATTCGCGGATACCGTACGATGCTTCGCCTGCGGAGATTGACGCGCTCGTCCGCGAGTATGTACATCGCGGCGAGAGTTTGTACGCGGTGGATTCCGAGGTACTAGAGACCCTGGCGCCGGATCTGATCGTCACGCAGGATTTGTGCCACGTGTGCGCCGCTTCTCCCGACGATCTTGCGACCGCGCTCACGCGATTCGACCGGCGGCCGGAAGTGCTGTGCCTCAACCCGCAGGATTTGGGCGACGTGTGGCGCGACATTTTGTGGGTGGGGGAAGAAACAGCTCATGGCCCGCAAGCGGAAGCCCTGCTGGAGAAAATTGGCGCGCGGCTCGGCGTTCTGGAACAACAGATAGACCCCTCGAAAGAGCGCCCACGCGTTGCGTTTCTCGAATGGCTGCAACCGTTCTACGTGGGCGGGCACTGGGTTCCGGAAATGATTCAACGCGCTGGCGGGGAAGACTTGTTCGGGCGTGCGCGCACGCCGTCTTTCCGGATCACTGTCGAACACGTGATGGAAGCTGCGCCTGAAATCCTGCTGATTGCGCCGTGCGGGTACAGCGGCGAGCAGGCTCGCGATGAATACCGGTCGATGAGTTTTCCGGAAGAGTGGAACACCATTCCCGCGGTTCGCAATGGCCGGGTGTACGCACTGGAAGCCAACAGCTACTTTTCCCGCTCCGGGCCTCGGCTTATCACCGGTATCGAAGGGCTCGCCAAGCTATTCCAGCCTGCCATCGCCGTAAGCCGCGAGGCCGAGTCGGCCGTTTTTCCTATCGCCGCCGCAGCTGCGCGCAGCGCCTCCGCCTAGCCGCGGCAATCCCGGTTTCTTGAACAACTGTCCATGCGTCCAGTTGACAATCGTTTCTTTATATATAAGAATCTTACATGTAAGGGAGCGACCTATGATTCGAGCTGGAGTCAAGCGCGGTACGGCGGAGCTGGCGGTGCTCAGCATTCTGGAAGACGGCCCGCTCCACGGCTATGAAATGGCACGACGCATCGAGGAGCAAACCAAGGGCGCGCTGCGCTTCACACTCGCCGCTCTGTACCCGATGCTTTATCGCATGGAGCAACGCGGCTGGATTCGCGGCGCCTGGGAAACCAGCAGCACCAGCGGCCGGCGCAGGCGCTGTTACCGCCTCACACCCGCAGGAAAGAAAAAGCTATCGCCGTTGCGCTGGGAATGGGCGGAACTTTTCGGGGCCCTGCGACGCTTAACCAAGGTGTCCCATGCATGATTGGCGGAAATTTGTTCAAGCCCAACTGGCGGAACTTGCGCTCCCGCCCGGAACGAAGGCGGATGTGGTTGAGGAGCTCGCCGCCCATCTCGACGAAATCTACCAGGAGTTACGCGGAAGAGGATTTACGGAAGAGGGTGCCGCCCAGCGCGCACTCTCTGACGTCCAGGACTGGCACGATCTTTGCCGCAGAATTCAAATCGCCCGAATGAAGGAGAACATCATGTCCAATCGCGTCACGCAATTTTGGATTCCCGGACTCTTAACCTTTGTTGTTTCGACCGGTGCTCTCGCGCTGCTGCAGAAGTTCGGTCCCAAGCCCTGGATTCTGGCATGGAGCGGCGGCCTTCCTGTCGCGACGCTTTACATCCCCTGGTTGCTGTTGTTGCCGCCTGTCGGCGCAATGGGTGCTTATCTTTCCCACCGCGCTGGTGGCTCCCAGCGCGCGGTGCTCACTTCCATCGTCTTTCCCGTCCTGCCATTTCTTGCATCGATTTTAGTGGTACTTCCTGTCAGTCTGATCTTCGACCAACTTATTGCCCACAACATGGCGCCAGTGTCTTTTCTCATGGCGCTGCTCGGCTGGGTGCTGGCTCCCGCGGTCGCTCTCCTGGCCGGCGGCTTGCCGGTTCAGATCTTCCTTTCGCGGCGGCTAAGCTCCGGGCGAATCACTGGCAACTGAGGCCGACTTGTTCCAGAAGCGATAGAAGGGAAGTCCTGCAAGTATTAGCAGTAAACCAATCGAAGAGCGGCCTGGGCGCTGGAGCCAGATGTTGAAGGTGAGCGCGAGCGCGCCGGCGACGAACAGGCCGGGGACCCAGGGGTAGCCCCAGCAACGGTACGGGCGCGGCAGATCCGGTTCCGTCTTGCGCATGCGAAAGAGGGCCACGACGGCGAAGCCGTAGAAGATCCAGCCCGCAAAGATAAACAGATTCGTGAGTTCTTCGAACGTGCCCGTGAGCGCCATCAAGCTCGCGAGAATCCCCTGAAAAATAAGCGCTCGAGACGGGGTGCGATATTTCGGGTGAATGCCGTCGGCAATTTTGAAGAAAATCCCGTCGCGGGCCATAGCGTATCCTACGCGCGCGCCACTCAGCACCGAGGAGTTCATGGAGCCTAGCGCGGAAATCACCATCGCCCAGGTGACCCACGCGGCAGCGCCGAATCCCGCGATTCGCGCCACGACGTCGGAAGCAATGTGGAGCGATGAGGCCACACTGGAGAACGGCAACACTTTCAAGCAGGCAGCGCTGAAAAGAAGATAGATCACGGCGACAAATCCGACCCCTCCCACCAAGGCCCGCGGAAAATTCTTTTGCGGATTTTCGACTTCGGATCCGACCAGATTCAAATCCTCCCAACCGTCATAGGCCCACAGTGCGGCTGCGAGCGCGGCGAGAAACGCAGTCAAGATCGCCCCGAGGCCCGCGCTCATGTCCGGCCAGAAAGGGTCGGGCGGACGTGCGGCCGGTGCGGGCGAAAAAAAAGCGACCGCGATCACCATGACAACGGACATGATCTTGATGCTGGTCAGGAAAACCTGGACGGCTCCTCCGAGCCGCACGCCCAAGTAGTTCACGCCGGTCATGATGAGAATCCACAGCACGGCGAGCGGCTGCGCCCAGGTGAACACAAAATCGTACGGCTTGAGCCAGCCGGTGAGGCCCGGGATGGCGATGTGCACGGTGAACAGCGGGGCGGCAACAACCGGGAAGATAAAACTCAGGAATCGCATCATGCCTGCGGAAATGGAAGCTAGCGAGCTGGGCCGCCCGACGATGGAATGCGTCCAGCCGAAGAGAAATCCGTAGACCGGGCCGAATCCTCGGCGCAGATAGGCGTATTCGCCGCCCGCTTCCGGAATCATGGAACCGAGTTCGGCAAACGAGAACGCGCCAAAAATTGAGAGGAGGGCGCCAATAATCCACGCAGCAAAAACAATGGAGACGCTCTTGCCTTCGCGCGCCATTTCCGCGGGCTTCAGGAAAATGCCCGTGCCGATCATGGTGCCAACAACGATGGCCGCGGAGGCCCAGGCTCCCAGCCCGCGCACCAATTCCAGGCGTTTTTCGCTCATGTCCCCTTTTTCAAATCTCCTTGAGGAGATCAAACGTCTGCTCACAGGGGGGCGAGATATCGTGCCCCTACGAGCGCCAGATCCGGCTCACGAACCATCCGACTGCGAACGTCACGCTAGCGCCAATGAGGACATACCACGTAAACGCCACGGACGTGAAACGAAAAACGCACAAGATGGCTGCGAGCCCCGTGAACATTCCAATTAGGGCACCGCGAGCGCCGGCACCGGAGTCGAGGGTACCTAGCAGAAAGAGGCCGAGCAGGCTGCCGAAGGGAAGCGAGGCTACGGTCAACCCGGTTTCCAGTAGCGGGCCCCATTTTACGAGGCCGAAGCCCATCAGCACGAAGCCCCAGAAGAGAGTCATGCGGCGTGAGAGACGCAGGAACCGCGCAGGATCGGGGTTGCGGCCGCGCAAACGCGAAAAATCGAGGACGCTGGAGGCAGCGAGGGAATTCAGCGAACCGCTGGCGTTGGACATGGCCACGGCAACGATGGATGCGATCATCAAGCCTGCGAGACCGGTGGGCATTTCTTGAACGATGAACAGCGGGAGGATGCGGTCGGTGCGTTCGCCGGGGGCCAGCAGGGGAGTGTGCTGTGCGAATATGAAAAGCAGGACGCCAATCAGCAGGAACACGGTGAATTGGATTAGAACGATGCCGCCGCTCGTGAGAAGCGCGGCGCGGCTGTCGCGCTCGTTTCTGGCGGCGAGCAGGCGCTGCACGATGGTTTGATCGGTGCCATGGCTGGCCATAGTGAGAAACGCACCGCCGATCAAGCCGGACCAGAATGTGTATTTGGTCGCGAGGTTCCAGGAAAAGTTAAAGACCTGCAATTTGTGGCCGGCTACACCCGCCGCCTGCGTGACTTCTGCCCAGCCGCCCGGAATGCGGTGCAGCAACACGAAGAAGGTGACGGCGCTTCCGGTCAAGTACAGGAGCAGTTGGGCCACGTCGGTCCATATGACGGCTTTCATGCCCCCCTCGAAGGTGTAGAGAACGGTGAGGGCGATGACGAGGACGACGGCCAGCTTTTCCGAAGTGCCGAGAACGACGCTGACGACCAGAGCGATAGCGGAAACGCGGACGCCTTCGGCGATGGCGCGCGTGACGAGGAATGTGGAGGCCGCGACGGCGCGCATTCTTTCGCCAAAACGCTTTTCAATCAATGCGTAGGCAGTCAAGAATTCGCCGCGAAAATAACCTGGAAGAAGCAGCACGACGATGAGGATGCGGCCGATGAGGTAGCCAAAGACCAGTTGGAGAAAGGTAAGATTTCCGCCATAGGAAATGGCGGGCGTGCCGATGATGGTGAGCGTTGAAGTTTCCGTGGCGACGATGGAGAAGGCGAGGGCCCACCAGGGGGCGGTCCGGCCGCCAAGAAAATAATCGCGCGCATCCTTCTGGCCACGGCGGAAGTGAGTGCCAAAGGCCGTCACGCCGAGCAGGTAAGCAATCACAATTGCCAGGTCCAATGGATGAATGCGCATGGCGCGGCTTTCCCGCAGCACGCGGTGCGCCGCAGAAAAGTGCGATGAGGATAGTGGCCTGGCATCGACCCGTCAAGGAATCACAGCGCCGGATCAAAATATTTTCGTAACCCTGGCTGCGTAGAATCCATTCCAAACGGGCATTTTTCACGTATGCTTTTTGCGTGGAATACGTGCTGGGGTTCGATGGTGGGGGAACGAAAACGGAATGCGTGTTGATGGATTCCGCAGGCGGAATCGTTGCGCGCGGTATCGCCGGGCCCTCCAACCCGACGCGCGTTGGCGTGGAGGCGGCGACGCGTGAAATTGAGAAAGCCGCGGAGCTGGCGTTGCGGGAGGCTGGCGTCGAGCGAAAGGTGGTCGTCGCGCTGGGCGCGGGATTGGCGGGAACAGGGCAGGTAGAAATGAAACAGCGAATGCAGGCGTCGCTGGAGCGTGCATTCCCCGGGATCGTTGTGAACGTGCTGACGGATTTGGAAGCAGCATTGGCAGCCGCGGGGAATCGAGCTGCGATCCTGCTGGTGGCAGGAACCGGGTCCGCGGCCCTCGCTCGGGACGAGCAAGGAAAAATCTGGCGAGCCGGGGGATACGGCCCGCCGTTCAGTGATGAAGGGAGTGCTTACGACATCGGCAGCCGGGCCGTGGCGAGAGCGATGAAAGAGCGTGAGGAGCAGGGGGCGGAGTCGGTTTTGGGAGAGAAGATTCTCGAACGGTTCGGATGCAACGCGTGGCCTGAGCTGCGAAAGCGCGCCAGCGGGCAGCCGGATCAAGTCTTTCCGATGATATTCCCGATCGTGGCCGCGGCGGCAGACGCCGGAGATTCAGCGGCGCGCGAGATTTTGCAGGAAGCGGCGCGCCAGCTAGCCGCCCTGGTGGAAGTGGTCGCAACTCATGCAGGCCTGAGCGGAGAGAATTTGGGGATCGCGAAAACGGGTGGAACGGTTGGCCGGTCCGCGTTTTATGATGCGCGAGTAGATGAGGCGCTAAAGCGAGCCGTGCCACACGCGAAAATCGGCGAGTTGCAAATGTCTCCCGCGGAGGCCGCGGCACGCGCCGCGAAATATTAGAATGTCCGAGGCGACGACAACTCGCAAACGCGCACTTGTGGCTGAAGGCGAGGAGCTTGCGGCGCTCCTGCACCATCCGTCGGCGAACGTGCTGATGGCGCTGCTGGACAATCCCGCGCTCGATGAGACGAAACTTTGCTTGCTGCTCGAACGAAAGGATCTGCCGGGCGAAATTCTGGATGAAGTGGGGCGGCGCAAATACCTGCTGAAACAATACAGAGTGAAACGGGCGCTGGCGTTTCATCCGCGCGCGCCGCGACTGATCAGTTTGCGGCTGCTGGGAGATTTATACCTGATGGACCTGGTGCAGTTGACGCTTTCACCCGGCGTCCTGGCCGAACTGAAACGCAGCGCGGAAGAACAATTGCTCGCGCGGCTGCCGCACCTTCCTCTGGGACAGAAAATCACCTTGGCGCGGCGCGGGCCGGCACGAGTGGCGGGCGCGCTGCTCGCCGATGGCCACGCGAAGGTGATTCCCGTTGCGCTGGACAACCCAAACGTGACGGAAGCGCAAGTACTCAGAGTTCTTTCACGCGAAAAACTGCCGACCGCGCTGATTCCAGCGATCTCGCATCATCGCAAATGGTCCGTCAGTTACAACGTGCGTCTCGCGCTAGTCCGCCACCCGCTATCGCCGCTGGCGACAATTCTCGCGTATCTGCCCGAGATCACGGTATCGGATTTGCGGGAACTTGCCGCGCCGGGTATCGTTGCCGAGAGCCTTCGAAAATATTTGCAAGCCGAAGTGCAGCGCCGCATGCGCACCGGCGGAAGAGGGGAGAGGCAGAGTGCTGTCCCAGAGGACCCTTCCGCTTCCAAGTCAGAATAAAAGGCGCTTGTTCCCCGAAGGTAATTGCCGGGAACAAAACATCCACAACCGGCGTCGTATGTGTTGTGGCGGAAGATAGCGTATGCTTGGACTCGAGGAACGGCGATTCTGTCCCGGCGCCACGGAATGTAATCCCTGGCAGGGGGTTGCACGAGAACTATGGGCAGTGGGGATTATCCGGCCCGGCGTCTCGAACGCCGCTGGGCGACGCGGTACTCGTTTCGCGCCGACCTCGAGATCGAGTGGGGTTCGGCGGTACTGCGCGCGAGCACGCGCGATATCAGCGCCAATGGAATGTTTATCGAAGCTGTGGATCCGCTGTGGATTGGCGCGGGCTTCACGGCGCACTTGAATCTCAAGCGGCCGTTAAAGGTCGATTGCTACGTGAAACGAATCGAACCGGGGCGCGGGATGGGCGTTTCCGTGGCACTTGCCGAATCCGAAAGCCAGAAACTCTACCAGGATCTTCTTTCCTCGCTCTCCGCAACCGGCGCTTGAGAGCGATTTATACTAGAGCAGGACGCGGCCTGATAGTCGTCCAGCCCGGGGAAGAATGACACGCTGCCTTGATTGCGGTTCCGAGCGCACGGCCGATCAGTGCTCCGCGTGCGGGCTGACTTCGGCGGCTGCCGAAGTGATGTTCCGCCGGCGATTCCTGAAGCGCACGATATTTTTTCTTGCCGGCTCGTTGGTGTTTCCCTATGTCAGCCAAATTTATGCACCGCTCGATCTAGACTTGATGCTGGTGTTCTTCGGCGTAATTTTTTTCATAGCGCTGGCGATTGCCGTGGTGCTCGACCGGCGGGCACGCAATCGCCAGGATCTCGAAGTGCTGAAGCGCATTTACGCGGGTTTCATTCCACTTCCGTGGATTCTGGCGGCGACCTTATTCCTCAACGGGAAATTGGATTCACCAAAAAAGCTGACCTATCACGCTACAACCGTAGTCGGCCGCTACAACATGCCTGGAGTTGTGCGCGGCACACGACGGGTCTTTGTGCGCTCGTGGCGCGAAGGACAGAAGTACGAGCGGCTGGCCGTGGATGCCGACGATTACGATCGTTTTCAGGCGGGCGATTCCGTGGTCGTGGGCGTCGAGCCGGGTGCGCTTGGCATCCCCTGGTACTACGGCGTGTACCGCCACTGAGGACTGAAAACTAGAAATTTGAAACTGGAAACTGTGATCGGGCTTTCAATAGGCCGGCTTGCCGTCGGGTTTCAAAGGGATCTGCAGCTCTAGGACGTGACCATCCTTGCTAAGGCGGAAGGATACGCGCAGCAATTGCCCGACGTTGCGCTCCTTCCATTCTGAGATCTCCAGGGGCTGATCCCGCGCGTCGGCATTGGACCACTCCACATCTTCGCCATGCGGCTTCACGGTTTGCGGATCAACCTCGTAGACTTCTCGCTCCTTCATATCGAGGAGCAAGTAGCGCTTCCAGAGATGCACCAAGAGGAGGCCCTTTTTCTCCGAGTGATACATGTTCCACGATTTCGGGGCTTCGCCATTGAATTTCACTATGGCGAAGGCAACGGGCTTCCAAAGTGCCTTTTCGCTGGCCGGCAACCTGATACTCAAAGAAAGACCGAACAAGAGTATCCCGGCGGCGGAAATCAAACGATGGAATCTCATGATTCTGGTAGATGCTCGTTTTCCATTTGGCGCCGGAATCTCCCGCATTCTGTAAAAGATTCGTCACTCGGTCTCGGTATTTCGAGTGTACGGAACGGGGCGGCAAAAGTCGACAACGGGGGGATGAAGGCGCCCGTGAAGTCTGAAACAATTCCGTGACACTAGTGTCATAGTATTTTTGCTTGCTCTGAGGGGATTCGCGCGTTACCCTGCCTCCTACCTGCCGGACTAAGCCACCCCAATGGGACGAGATTGCGGGTAAGGCCCAGCGAGAGTCCAAGAATGAGTTGAGTTTCGTGCCAGAGACGAGGCCTGCGCGGAGCTAGTGGTCTGTGCAAGACGAGACCAATATGGCCATAGTCTCGTCTCGAACGACCGCGACCACCCCAGGTTCCCAGTGAATTAAACTTTTTTCTGGAGGAAGATCATGAAAAATCTAGGATACAAGATGGCAGTAACAGCAGCCTTCGCGCTCGCGACGGCTTTCGTTGCGAGTGTGAACGTACGCGCGCAGAATGATGACCGGCCCCACCGCTTCTCCGCTAAACTTTCGACCTTTAATGAGGTGCCCCCCAAGGGCACGGGCGCTATGGGAACATTCCAGGCCAGGCTTAGCGAAGACGGAACGACCCTGAATTGGACCTTCACCTGGAGCGGTTTGACGGGCCCGCCCGCCGTTGCCCATATTCACTTTGGCCAACGCAATGCTACCGGCAGCCCAATGACCTATTTGTGCGGCGGACCCAAGGGGAGCGCAGTTAACCCGCAAAAGCCCGACTGCCCGCAAACTACGTCTGGCTCGATCACCGGTTCGACCACCGCGGCGGACATTATCGCGCTGAATTCCGGAAACGCGGACCAGGGCCTGGACGCGAATGACTTCGCAACCTTCCTGCGCGCCATCCGCTCCGGCGACGGCTATTGCAACATGCATACCACGCGGTTTCCCGGCGGTGAAATCCGTGGGCAGATCGTGGTCCAGCGCGGCGATGAGGACGACGAGAACTAGCTCAGGATCAGGCCGGAAGAAAAAAGGACGGACGAGGTCCGGCCTCTACATTGCCAGAACGATCCTAGTGATTAAGACTTCGGCGTCGGGGGCTTGTACGAAATTTGTGTGACAGTTTGATTCACGACATGCTTCGGCGGTTTCTTCTTAGGCGGCTTCCTGACTTCGCGTCTTCGTGCGTCTTTGTTACCCATGGCAAACAGCTTGCCACAGGTTGCCAACCATAGCTAGAGGCTATCGGTTTCCGCCTGACCCGCGGAACTTTCCCGCCCGGAATGCCTGCGAGTGTGAAGGCAACGAGCAGCTTTCTTTAGCGCACAGGAGTCAAAGCTCGGGTGTAATGGTCGCCACGGCTTGCTGGGAGCGGCGGCCGGGAACGAACTCGAAGTCCACCAGGTCCTGCCAGTGAGTGGCCCACTGGTTCAAGAGCTGCACGTCCCGGCATTCCATCAGCTGGAAACAGCGATCGAAGTTTGTCTCGACCTAGCTCTCTATGTAGGAGAGTCCGTCCGGTGCCATTCTTCCGCGCTCCCGGAAGCGGCGATAGACCGCCTCGGCATCGCGGTTCTTGAAACGCTCGATCACCATGTAAAGCACGTCGATATCTCCTTGAGTCGCTCAAGACCTGCCGGGGGGCGCAGTCACTTCGCCGGAGCACAATACCGGGCAATATGGCTCTCGAGTACTCCAAATTTCTTCTGCCGATTTCTTCTGAAACGTTTCATAGCTTTTTGACACTATGTTTATGCCACAGACCAGGGTCAGTGCTGTGATTCACCAAAGCGAGTCCACCGGGTTCAGAGAGCAAGTTTTGCGACAGCTAACCTCCCCTTCCAGAAGATTTACCTCGAGAGTCGTGGCGCCCGAGGACGTGTGGGTTTACTGGCGCTGCGACGGGCTAGATGATCTTTCGCATGTTCAAAATATCGGATTAGGTGGTTTGTTTATCGAAACACCGCGGCGAACGGCGGAGGGAACTATTGTCACCCTGAGTTTTCTCGTTCGGGAAGGACAAGTCCGTGCCGATAGTACCGTGCGACACGCGATTCCGGGCACGGGAATCGGACTCAAATTCAGGGCCGTGAGGGAGGAAGACCGGCCGTACCTGGCGGCCTTGATGGCGAGGATTCGTGCAGAGCCCCGAACGCGAAGCGTATCCTGAGCGGACAACGCATGGCGCCGGTATTTCCGAGCCCATGCGAAAGGGGCGTCGCAGCTTATAGTTTCTCAAAGCTATTTTCTCCGCGAGGGCGGTTTTCCCTTCTGGAATGCCACATAAATTCTCTTCCATTCAAATTAGCGATACCTTCCTCTGAACGGGCGCAGGGAGCTTCTCTCCCAACGATTTGCTAAAGTAGCCCGCCGGCCACGGCAGTGATAGCGAAGCGGCAGGTGGCCGACTTGCGCGGTGAAACAACCTTGCGGACGAACATTCATCTTCGGCTTGCCATTCCTGGCGATATCCCTGTTTTGCAGGCGCTCATCGATGTGTCCGTACGCGGGCTGCAGGCACAGGATTACACGCCGGCGCAGATCGAGGGTGCCCTCAAGACCGTTTTTGGGGTGGATACCCAATTGATTGCCGACGGGACGTACCTCGTCGCGGAGGCAGTGCCCAACAGAATGGAGAGCGATGAACCAAAGAACGATGGAGCTGCGAGTCTGATTGTCGGTTGCGGCGGCTGGAGCAAGCGCAAGACACTGTTTGGCGGTGACCGCTGGAAGAACAGAGAAGACGAGCTTCTCGATCCCCTCCGCGATGCCGCGAAGATTCGCGCGTTTTTCATCCATCCGGCCTGGGCGCGGCAGGGCATCGGCGGAATGATTCTGGAAGCCTGCGAAGGGGCCGCGCTAGCCGCAGGATTCACGCGATACGAAATGGGCGCGACGCTGACGGGAGCAAAGCTGTTCGGGGTGAAAGGTTACGTTGCGGTGAAACCGATCTCCATTCCACTGATGAACGGGGAAGTGCTCCCGGTGATTCACATGGAGAAGCGAGTGTCCGGCGCGCCATTGGATTCGGACACGCGCGGGTTCCGGCGGGTATAATGCCGGGCGATGATTTCAGCGGCTGATTTCTTGCGGCGAGTGTATCGCATGTTTGGGCGAGTATTCCCGCGCTGCAGCATGATTTCGCAGGCGATTGCCTACAATCTGTTCCTGGCATTTTTCCCGGCGCTGTTGGTCGCGGTGGCGCTGGCCACGAGCCGAATCGGGGGCAAGACCAGTTTGCTTGACCTGATTACGGATTTGACGCGGTTCTTACCGCCGGGGAGCCAGGCTATCGTTTCCGAGTTCCTGGTGAAGCGCGGCCCGGACACGTGGAAGATCGCGGCCTTGGGCTGGACTGGGACGTTGCTGGCTGGCTCGCAGGTAATGAAACTGGTGATGCAAGGAATTCACAGCATCTACGGAGATAAGGAGCTGCCGGGATTTCTCCACCGGCAAGTGCGCGGGTTGATCCTCTTGCTGGTGACCATCGCGCCGCTCCTGGGGGCCGCGATACTCGGGATTCTTGGAAAGCCGCTGCGGCGATGGATTGCGTTGGAAATCGGAAAACACACGAATCTGCAAGGCTGGTGGAATTTCTTTTTTCCGGCGATGGCGATTGTGCTGGCGATGATGGCTTTGACGGTGATTTATCGCGTGGCGCGGCCGCGAGAGCAGAGTCTGCGGAACGTCCTGCCCGGAGCTATGCTGGCGACGCTGCTCTGGTGGCTGGTGAACGTGCTGTTTGGTATTTATGTTCGGCGCGTGCCGTACAACGTGGTATATGGGGGGCTGGCGGCGGTGATCGGTCTGATTATCTGGATGCAGCTTTCGGCGGTGATCATTTTCCTTGGTGCGGCCTGGAATGCGGAGCTGGCGGAAAGCCGGGAAGCGGTGCGAACTCGTGGCTGAGCAGATCGTACGCGTAGCGTGCTATTCCGGATACAAGGGCGATGAGCGCCCGGTGCGTCTATACTTTCGCGAAAAGGCCCTCGAGATCGTGGAGACAGAAGATCGCTGGTATTCGCCTGGCGCGACGTTCTTTCGTGTGGTCGTGGATGGCGGCGACCGCTACGTGCTCCGCCACGAAGAGCCACAGGACGTGTGGAGCCTGATCGGGTACCGGGCGATTGCTTGATTGACACAAAATTTAACGAAAGCGTATAGTCAAGGCACTAGCCTACAGTAGGACATCCCCAAGCGCCGGGCCTCGCGGCCACCGAGGGATGCGGGTGCCAGAAGGGCAGTGATGTCTCACCCAGGTTTTTTCCACTTCTTCCGGCGTCTCACCATCCTGACCTTCCTTTGCTGTGTATTTTTTCCCGGCAAGCGTGTGATTGCTCAAACGCCCGTGCCGGCGCCACCTGCACAAGACACACCGGCCCAGGCAGATGCGAGCAGCAAGCCCGCGCAATCGCCGCCATCGAGTGACAATCAGGAGGTGTCGAGCCAGGACACGCCGACCACGTTCAAGGTCAGGGTTAACCTGGTGCTCGTGCGCGTGGTGGTCCGCGATGCGAGCGGCAAGGTTGTCAGTGGACTGAAAAAGGAAGATTTTCAGTTGCTTGACAACCGGAAGCCGCAAGCGATTTCGTCCTTCAGTGTGGAGACCCCAGAAACCCACACGGCTTCCGCGGTGGCTTCCCCGGAGGCTGCGAGGTATTCGTCAAGCGCCGATCCCATCGCCGGGAAGGCCGTTGTCTTGCCGCAGCGATTTGTGTCCATGGTTTTCGATGATGTGCATCTCTCGATGGATGATGCCACGTTTGTACGCGACTCCGCCACGCGGTTTTTTGGCTCCCTTGCATCCAGTGACCGCGTGTCGATAAACACCACTTCTGGGCAGTTTGCCCGGGAATTCACAGATGACCACGACGCCTTGAAGAAGGCGCTGTACGGAATAATTTCGCGTCCGCTCGGAGCCTCCAGTTTTCATGAATGCCCCGACGTGGGTTATTACCAGGCAGACCTGATCGTGAACAAGTCTGACGGGCAGGCGCTTGCCGTGGCTACCGAAGAAGCCGTGCACTGCGCTTTCAACGGGGATGAGGGCATGACGCTCCAGGCGCAAAACTTGGCGAGAGTTGCGGCATTTCGGGCCGTTTCAGCGGGAGACGCCTCGTCACAGTATGCCTACCGGCATTTGGAGGATATAGTGCGGCGGCTGGCGAGCATGCCGGGGCAAAGGGTGCTTGTATTTGTCTCGCCGGGATTTCTGCAGACCACGATTCAGTCCGAGGCTTCAGAGCTCGTTGATCGTGCGACGCGTTCAAACATTGTAATCAATACGATTGATGCGCGCGGCCTTTATGTGCCCGACGTGATGGGCGACATCTCCAGCCCGGCACGTGACACGGTTAAGACCGCGGGCTACAAGACTTCTTACCGAGTGGCAGCGCAATCCGCGCAAGAGGACGTGATGGCGCAATTGGCCGATGGAACGGGCGGGACGTTTTTTCACAACCGCAACGACGTGGATGAAGCCATGCGGCAGGCGGGTGCAGCGCCGGCGCTCTCCTATTTACTCGGTTTCTCACCGCAGAACCTGAAAATCGACGGGCGCTACCACGCGCTGAAAGTCTCGCTGGCAAACAAGGAAAAATTCAAGATTCAGGCCAGGCACGGATACTTTGCGCCGCGGTCGATCGCCGATCCCGCGGAGGCAACCAAAGAGGAGATCCGTGAAGCGCTGTTTTCGCAAGAAGAGATCCGCGACCTGCCCGTCGAATTGCAAACGCAGTTTTTCAAGAAAGACCTAGCTGAAGCGCGGCTCGCGGTCTTGACTCATCTGGACGTAAAGGGGATCCGCTTCAAGAAGGCGGAAGGCCGCAATAACGACAAATTGACAATCGTCACGGGAATCTTCGATGAGAATGGAAATTACATTACGGGCGGAGAAAAAATCATTGAGATGAAATTGCGGGACGCAACGTACGATCGGCTGAGCCGTTCAGGGTTCACCGTGAAGTCGAGTTTTGACATAAAACCGGGGACATATCTGGTGCGGCTCGTCGTGCGCGATAACGAAGGCGCGCAGATGGCCGCCCGGAATGGGGCAGTAGTCATACCTTACTAGAATACTGGGACCCAGTGGTTCAGGTGGAGGTTCTCATGAGTACCAAGAACAACGGGAAACTAAGAATTCGAGTGGCCGTGTTGTTAGCCGCCGGCCTGGTGTGTGCAATTCCCTTGGCGATGAGTTCGCAGGAGCAGCAGGCCCCGCCGCCACCGCAGGCCGCCCCGCCGGCTGCGCCGCAGCCGGGAGTGATGATCAAGAAAGAGTCGAAACTGGTGCTGGTCGACGCCGTCGTGACAGACAAGAAGGGAAACTATGTCCACGACTTGTCGCAGGCCGATTTCAAAGTTTTCGAAGATAACAAGGCGCAGCAGGTTTCTTCTTTCTCCGCGGGTGTGGATGCGGCTGCGCAAGCGAACGGGCAGCGGCGCTATTTGATTCTTTTCTTTGACAATTCGACCATGGCCATGCCGGATCAGATTCAGGCGCGGGGCGCGGCGAAGAAATTCATCGAGGCCAATGCCGGGCCGGATCGCATGATGGCGGTAGTTGATTTTGGAGGTTCCCTGCGCATCGTGCAAAATTTCACGGCGAACGCAAACTTACTGCAAGCGGCGGTTTCTGGAGTGAAGACTTCTTCTGTGGATCCCAACGCGCCGGCTTCGGATGTGCCGGTCACGGTGGCGTCCGCAGGCCTGTTCTCTCTCGGAAATGCCGCGGCGGACTTTGGCGCGCGAAGCATGCTGCTGGCGATCCGCAGCCTGGCGAAAAACCTGCGAAGTATTCCGGGCCGGAAGATGGTCGTGCTCTTCTCCGGCGGATTTCCACTGACCTCCGAAAATCAATCGGAGCTGACGGCGACCATCGATGCTTGTAACAAGTCGAACGTCGCGGTGTATGCACTGGATGCACGCGGATTGACAGCGCGGGTCCCCGGCGGCAGTGCTCGGAGAAACACCCCGACGGGCAAGTCGCAGGCAGTTTCGAATCGCCCGTCGAATCGCAGGACTTCCACGCGGCCGCGGATTTTGCTGGCAGCGTTTCCGGCGAGGGCCGTGCCTGATCCGCAGCGGCCAGGCGGCGGAGGGGGAGGTGGTGACCGAGGCGGAGGAGGCGGCGGCGGCCGGGGCGGAGGTGGTGGGACAGGTGGCGGCGGTACGGGTGGTGGGGGCCGAGGCGGCGGGGGTGGTACTGGAGGAACCGGCGGCGGTACCGGAGGAGCTGGTGGTGGGGGCCGAGGCGGCGGTACCGGCGGAACAGGTGGTGGCGGGCGGACCGGCGGCGGAACGGGAGGAGGAACCGGCGGAACAACAGGAGGCACCCGCGGGGGATATCTCCCCGGCAACTACAACACATCTCCATATAGCCAGCCGCGAACGATCGTGCCGCAGTTTCCAACTTCGGCTTCGTCGAATCAGCAGATTCTTGCTGCCCTCGCGGAAGGAACAGGTGGATTCACGATCTTCAATACCAACGATCTGCTCGGCGGCCTGGAGCGCATCGGTCGGGAGCAGAATGAGTTTTACATTTTGGGATACGTGCCGGCAGACACGCCCGAAGGCAGCTGCCATACGATAAAGGTGAAATTGAACCGCGGCGGATTGAGCGCGCCTCGCTCGCGCAGCGGTTACTGCAATACGAGATCGACAAACGTATTGGAAGGCAAGCCGCTCGAAAAACAGCTCGAAACGCGCGCGGCGAGCTCCCAGACGGGATCCATTCACGGAGCGCTCCAGGCGCCGTACTTTTATACCGCACCGAATACGGCGCGCGTGAACCTGGCGATGGAGCTTCCCCCGGATACCGTGCAATTCAACAAGGAAAAAGGAAAGTATCACGCGAACCTGAACGTCCTGGGCATCGCTTACCGGCCGGATGGGACCATCGGAGCGAAATTCAGCGACACCGTGAACATGGACCTCGAGAAAGATGAATGGAAGGACTTCACCAAGACACCGTATCACTACGAAAACCAATTCGATGCCGTACCCGGAACGTACAAGCTTACCGTGGTGCTGAGCGCCGGCGGCGACACGTTCGGTAAGTTCGAGAGGCCGCTGACGATCGACGATTACGACGGGAAGCACTTCAGCTTGAGCGGGCTGGCGCTGGCGAGTTCCGTGCAAAGACTGACCGACATTCCTACCGGGCTGGATTCCGTGCTGCTTGAGGATCGCACGCCGCTGGTCGTGAAGGGCATGCAGATTACTCCTTCCGGCAGCAACCGTTTCAAACACACGGACAATGTGGTGGTCTACACGGAGATTTATGAGCCACTTCTGGCCTCCGCAAACCCTCCGTTGGTCGGCATGGCATACACGATTCTCGAACGAGAGAGCAATAAGAAATTGTTCTTCACGGATGTTCAGCGCGCTGATGATTTCGTTCAGAAGGGAAATCCAGTAATCCCCATCGGGCTGAAGGTCAAAGTGAACGATCTGAAGCCTGGCTCGTACCGCTTGGTGATGCAGGCGGTCGATAGCGCCAAGAACAATGCACCGAGCCGAATCGTGGATTTTGACATTGCGGAATAGGGGACCACTGGCCGACGGGCGCGTGCATGCGCCACCTTCGCAGCATTGAAGCGCCATCAGGCATCGCGTAAGTCCTTTCCTGCCTGTGGAAGGACGTTCTGTTCCGGCACACTAGCCGGACTTCCGCGACTTATTTTCCGCGCCGGGGTTATTCTATCGATGAGGGCCCTGCCCCCGAACACGCCTGACAGGAGAGTGTCATGAGGCTGCAACAAAGCCCTGCCTCGCCGTTTTTCCCGAAAATTGCCACGATAACGAGATCTTTCCTTGCCACGGTTCTTTCTTTGGCACTCGTGTTTTCGCTTGGCTTCGACGTCTCAGCGGCCGCCGCACCGCCCGCGGCTGCAAAAGACAAAAAGGCAAAGCAGGACCCCTCGCTGAAGGGATTGCCGATTTCCGAACTCAGTCCGGAGGAAGCGATTCTTCATGCGCTGAATCGCCTCGCCTATGGTCCGCGGCCCGGGGACGTGGAACGGGTTCGGCAGAAGGGCCTGGCCAAGTGGATCGAAGAACAGCTGAACCCCGGCTCCATCGACGACCAGGCTGCGGAAGCACGGCTGGAGAACTACCCCACGCTCCGGCTGTCCACCGCCAAATTGATCGATGAATACCCACAACCCAAACAGGCGGAAAAACAAGTCGAGAAACAGGCTCAGGCGCGGGTGCAGCAGGAACAACGCCGTGCGGGTGCAGCCGTGGCGATCGTCGAAAAAGACATGCAGGCTTCACAGGGGCAGAGCACCGGTTCCGATAACCCCTCTCCGACTCCTGTTTCTGCGCCACAATCCTCGCCCGACAATGCAAACACACCGGCCCCGATGAAGATGGAGCAATCTCACGGTAACGTCGCGACAAATGGTGGAGCTGCACGCAACGCGCTTGGCGGAGGCGATCCAAACAATGTGCCGCGTGCGATCGCTGACGACAGCAAAAGGCCGCAGCGCATCGTGGCTGAACTGGGGATGGCCAAAGTTACGCGCGCCATCTACAGTAACCGCCAGTTGCAGCAGGTGATGGATGATTTCTGGTTCAACCACTTCAACGTATTCGCGGGCAAGGGTGAGGATCGCTACTACCTGACTTCCTACGAACGCGACGTGATCCAGCCGCACGCGCTGGGGAAGTTCAAGGATCTGCTCACCGCGACAGCCAAGAGTCCGGCGATGCTCTTTTACCTGGACAACTTTTTGAGCGCCGATCCGAAGGCCGCGCAGCGGCAGGCCGCAGAACGCGCCATGCGCCAGCAGAGGCGTCACGGGCGATTCGGCGGGCCGTGGCCGCCGCGTCCGGCGGCAAATTCGCAGCAAGCCGCGAAGAAGAATGAGCGCGGGCTCAACGAAAATTACGGACGCGAATTGATGGAACTGCATACGCTCGGTGTGGACGGCGGCTATACGCAGAAAGACGTCACCGAAGTCGCGCGCTGCTTTACCGGCTGGACGATGGACAAACCAAGGCAGTACGCGGATTTCAAATTCGATGAGCGCTTGCATGATCCGGAGCCGAAGTATGTGCTCGGGAAAAAGATTCACGCCGGCGGAATGAAAGACGGCGAGCAAGTTATCGAGCTGCTCGTGCATCATCCGAGCACCGCGAAATTCATTTCCTCAAAATTGGCGCGACGTTTTGTTTCGGACAATCCGCCGCCTTCGCTCGTGAATCGCATGGCGGAGACTTTCAAGTCGAGCGACGGCGACATTCGTGCGGTTCTGAAGACGATGATCTGGTCGCCCGAATTCTGGTCGCGCGATACGTACGGCGCGAAGATCAAGACGCCGTTCGAGCTTGTGGTGTCCGCGGCGCGCGCCACCGGCTCGGATGTGGACACGCCGCTGCCGCTGGTGCAGTGGATTGGGCGAATCGGAGAACCACTTTATCAATGCCAGCCGCCTACCGGCTACGCGGACAAGGCTGAAGCGTGGGTGAATACCGGCGCCCTGCTGAACCGCTTGAATTATTCCCTGACTCTTGCGGGAAACAAGATGCGGGGCACTCGCACGGATGTGTCTTCGCTGCTGGGCATGGATTCGTCAGCGGATGCGAAAGTGGCGCTCCACCGCGCCGTGCAGGTTTTCCTCGGCGGGCACGCGGCGCCGACGACGGTCGAGACGCTCGAGAAGCAACTGGAAAACCCGCAGGTTCTGCAAGCCAAGCTCGATGATCCGCGAAAACAAGTGGATCTCGGCGTGGTTGCGGGGTTGGTCCTGGGCGCGCCGGAATTTCAGAGAAGGTGATGAACACGCCATGAGCTACAAATGTTGCGAAGGTGTACGGGGGCTCAAATTTTCGCGGCGCTACTTCTTGAAGCAGAGCGGCGTGGCCATGGTGGGCCTGAGCGCGATGCCTGCATTCTTGCAACGCGCGGTTGCCGCGACGCCCATGCCGAACAAAAAGCGGCTGGTCGTTTTGTTTCAGCGCGGCGCTGCAGATGGTCTGAATATCGTCGTGCCGTTCAGCGAGCCAAACTACTACCGGCTGCGTCCGTCGATTGCGATCCCGCAGCCCAAGCGTGGCAGCGCAGACGCGGCCATCGACCTTGACGGATTTTTTGGTTTGCACCCGAGCCTCGCACCGCTGGGACCGCTTTTTCATAAAAACCAACTCGCAATCGTCCACGCGGCGGGCTCGCCCGATCCGACGCGCTCGCATTTCGATGCGCAGGATTTCATGGAATCAGGCACGCCCGGCTTGAAATCGACCGAAGACGGCTGGCTCAATCGCGCTCTCGAGACCGTCCCGGAAGAGAATGCTTCGCCGTTCCGCGCCGTGGCCATGGGGCCAAATCTTCCGCGCATGCTGCATGGGAGCGCACCGGCCATCGCATTGCCGGACCTGAAGCAATTCAAAGTGATGGCCCAAGCTCCGGGAACGGGCCAAATGGTCGAAGGCGGCTTTGAAGCCATGTACGCGCAGACCGTGGACCACGCACTGCATGGCACGGGTACGGAGACGTTTGAAGCCATCGATCTTCTGCGCAAGGCGGATCCCGCGAAGTACCAGCCGGAAAACGGCGCGCAATATCCTGCGAGTCGCCTGGGACAAAGCTTGCAGCAGATTGGTCAGCTCCTCAAATCCAACATCGGCGTAGAAGTTCTGTTTGTCGATTGCGGCGGCTGGGATAACCACGTCAACGAAGGCGGCGTGCAGGGCCAACTTTCGAATTTGCTGAAAGATTTGGGTTCGGGCCTGGCGGCGTTTCATCAGGACATGGGCGACCGCATGCAGGACATCGTCGTGGTAACCATGAGCGAGTTCGGCCGCACCGCGAAAGAAAATGGCAACCGCGGCACGGACCACGGCCACGCTAACTGCATGTTCCTGATGGGCGGCGACGTGCAGGGCGGCCAGGTCTACGGCAAGTGGCCCGGCTTGAACGATCACCAGCTAAACGAAGGACGCGACCTTGCACTCACCACAGATTTTCGTTCCGCGCTCGGCGAGATTCTTTCCAAACACATTGGTGTGAAAGAACTGACACCGGTCTTCCCCGGTTTCGACAACAATCCCCGCAAATTCCCGGGACTGATAAAGACTTAGTGCAGAGACGAGAATTCTCCAAGGCGGGATGAGGTCTTCAAGAGCTTTTTCTCCCTCGCTATGCCCATTTGTGCTTTGATACTTCTGCACGCTACGGGTAGTCTTCCCCCAGCGACTGCCGGAGGCGCGGCTTCATGAGAACGACGCGGCGAGAATTCGCGAAGAGGCTCTCTGGCGCGGTGATGGCCGCTACATTTGCGCCCGCCGGGGAGCCTGCGCGACTGCCGATTGCGTTTTCAACTCTGGGCTGCCCTGCCTGGGATCTGCAAAAAATTCTGAACTTTGCAGGGGAGCACGGTTTCGCTGCAATCGAATTGCGCGGATTGCAAGGCAACCTCGACTTGCCTGCTCACCCGGCATTTGCGGCGGAACGCATCGCTCAGACGAAGCGTGATATTCTCTCTCGCAGTCTTCAGGTCGCCTGCGTCAGCAGCTCCGCCAGCCTGCACGAGTCCGATCCTCAGAAGCGTTCCAAAATTTTGGCGGACGCCCGGCGATTCATCGACCTGGCTTCTTCGCTCGATGCGCCCTACGTGCGCGTGTTCGGTGACAGCCCTGACTCCGGGCATCCCGTTGTTCCGAGTGACGATTTGAAGGCGCGTGTTGCGGCTGGGTTGCGCGAATTGGGCGACTATGCGGGCCCGCGCAAAGTTACCGTGATCATCGAATCGCATGATGATTTTACCGCTTCGGCTTCGCTCGCTGACGTCCTACATCGTGCCGATTCCAAGTCGGTCGGACTCTTGTGGGACGCGCACCACACCTTTGCGGCATCAAACGAGGACCCGAAATTTACGGTGCAGCAGCTCGGGCCGTGGATCCGGCACACACACCTGAAGGACTCGGTGGGCAAAGGCGGTGATCGCAAGTATGTGTTGACCGGCCGCGGAAACGTTCCGATCAAGAAGCAAATCGATGCCTTGCGCTCCATTGATTACCAGGGCTTCTACTGTTTCGAGTGGGAAAAGGTCTGGCATCCTGATCTGGAAGATCCCGAGATTGCCATTGCGGACTATGCCCACGTCATCACCGACCAGCTACGCTAGAAATGTGCCCGCAGAGGAGCGCGTCGCATTCGAGCGATGGCGGTAAGAGAGTAAGGCGGCAAGGCCGGGCGTTTCTTCCCGGCCAACTTTGTGTTCAATCCGTCGCTTTCAATTCTCGAATCCAAATATTGCGGAAGCGAATCGGGTTGCTGTGATCCTGAAGCGCGAGCGGCAGTTTCTCGGGCTGCGGCGAATACGGGGGACGCGCCTTATGCGCCGTCGGGCCGGAGAGTTCGACGTTGTCCTGCACCAGCACGCCGTTGTGCAGCACGGTCACGCGCGCGGGGCGAAGCAATTTTCCAACGTTGTCGAAGCGCGGGCCATGAAAAACGATGTCGTAGCCCTGCCATTGGCCCGGAGGACGCGAGGCATTCACCAGCGGCGGATACTGGCCGTAAACGGCGGCCGCTTGACCATCCGCATAGGTCTTGTTTTCGTATGAATCCAGGACTTGAATTTCATACAGGCCCATCAGAAAAACACCACTGTTGCCGCGCCCCTGGCTTTCGCCCTTGGGCGGGGCCGGCTCGGCAAATTCAACGTGTAACTGACAGTCGCCGAAGGCTTCGCGCGTGTAGATGTAGCCGGTTTTCGGAACGGTCTCGAGATAGCCGCTCTCGACCTTCCATTTCGCGGGGCTGCCGTCCTTGTGTGCCCATTTCGAGAGATCCTTTCCGTCAAAAAGCACCACGGCATCGGAGGGCGGACGCCCCGGCGAGCCCTGGGTGCTCGATGTTCCCGGATCAACGATGGCAGGCAGCGGGCGATCGGGATCGTGAATTTTCCATTTCGGATCTACTTGCGCGTTGCAGAACGTTGAGAGGCATGACAGAAGAAGAGTGCTGATCGATTGGAATAAAAGCTTTCTCATGGTTTCACCCCCGTCTCAGAAGCGGTGGGATTCTACCTCAAATTGAAACAATAGAGAGCCGGCTGTTTGGACCGTCGACTATGGATTCCCGATCAAGTCCTACTACGTGGCCGAACCCCGGATGCGCATGCCGTAGAACGAGCGATAGACGAAGACGAAAGAGACGGCAAAGAAGGCGGCCGCAAGGACGTGCGTCAAGTTGGAGCCTTGGGTGGCCGTCATTTGCACAGCGAGCTCGACGGCGAGCAGGCCGAAGAGGGTGGTAAATTTGATCACGGGATTGAGCGCAACGGAAGAAGTGTCCTTGAAAGGATCGCCGACCGTGTCGCCGATGACCGTGGCGTCGTGGAGGGGCGTGCCTTTTTGCTTCATTTCGACTTCGACGATTTTCTTGGCGTTGTCCCAGGCGCCACCGGCGTTCGCCATGAAGATGGCTTGATACAAGCCGAAGATGGCGATGGAGAAAAGATAACCGATGAAGAAGAATGGCTCGACGAAGGCGAAGGCCAGCGTAGCGAAGAACACGGCGATGAAAATGTTCAGCATGCCCTTCTGCGCGTACTTGGTGCAAATCTCGACGACTTTCTTACTGTCAGCAATGCTGGCGGCTGCGGCACTTTCCAGCTTGATGTTGGCTTTGATAAATTCAACTGCGCGATAAGCGCCGGTGGTGACGGCCTGCGTCGAAGCGCCGGTGAACCAGTAGATCATGGCGCCGCCAGTGACCAGGCCGAGCACGAAAGGCGCGTGGAGGAGCGAGAGGTTGTTCACGTTTTCGGAGAGACCTTTGGTGAGGGCCATGATGATGGAGAAAATCATCGTGGTAGCGCCGACGACGGCCGTGCCAATGAGCACGGGCTTGGCGGTAGCTTTGAACGTGTTGCCCGCGCCGTCATTGGCTTCGAGCATTTCCTTGGCGCGCTCGAAGTTCACGTCGATATTGTAATCCTTCTTCAGCTCCTGCTTGATGCCGGGGATTTGCTCAATTAATGATAATTCGTAGACCGATTGCGCGTTGTCCGTCACCGGGCCGTAGGAATCCACGGCGATGGTGACCGGTCCCATGCCGAGGAAGCCGAAAGCGACTAAGCCGAAGGCGAACACAGCGGGTGCGAGCATTTGTTGGTCGAGTCCCATGGTGCTGATCAGGTAGCCGGCGGACATCAACAGCACCATCGCCAGGCCGATGTAATATGCAGAAAAGTTTCCGGCAACGAAGCCGGACAGAATGCCAAGCGATGCGCCGCCTTCTTCAGCCGAGGTGACAACTTCCTTGACGTGGCGAGACTCCGTCGAGGTAAAGACTTTGACTAGTTCAGGGATGAGCGCTCCCGCCAGCGTGCCGCAGGAGATGATCGTCGCGAGCTTCCACCACTGCGAAGTGTCACCGCCAAGCGTTGGGATGATCAGCGAAGAGATCACATACGTCAGGGCAATCGAAACGAAGGAGGTGATCCACACAAGCCATGTGAGCGGCGTCTCATAGTTCATTTGGTCGGCGCTGCCAAATCTCGCTTTGGCGATGAAGCCGTTGATGAAGTAAGCCGCGGCGCTGGCGATGAGCATCACGATACGCATCACGAAAATCCACACGAGCAACTGAATTTGCAAGGTCGGATTCTTGACCGCGAGCAAGATGAAAGTGATCAGCGCAACGCCGGTAACGCCGTATGTTTCAAAGCCGTCGGCGCTGGGCCCCACGGAATCGCCGGCGTTGTCGCCGGTGCAGTCCGCGATCACCCCAGGGTTGCGCGCGTCATCTTCCTTGATCTTGAAGACAATCTTCATCAAGTCGGAGCCGATGTCGGCGATCTTCGTGAAAATGCCGCCCGCGATACGCAGTGCGGCAGCGCCAAGAGATTCGCCAATCGCGAAGCCGATGAAGCACGGGCCCGCGTAGTCGCCGGGAACAAAAAGAAGAATGAACAGCATCATCAGCAGCTCGACGCTGATGAGCATCATGCCGATGCTCATGCCAGCTTCGAGCGGCGTGTGATAAATCGGATAGGGCTTGCCGCGCAGAGAGGCGAACGCCGTGCGCGAGTTCGCGAAAGTGTTCACGCGAATACCGAACCACGCGACGCCGTAACTGCCGGCGATACCGACCAGACTGAAGAGAAGAATAATCGGTAAAGTGAGCGCGACGGATTTACCGGGAACGGGAGCGAGCCAGCCGAAGTAAAGCACGATCACGACGGCGATGAAAACCCACAAGATCATGAGGAATTTGCCTTGGGTGATCAGATAGGTTTTGCAGGTCTCGTAAATGAGCTCGGAGATGTCGCGCATGGATTTGTGGACGGGCAGATTTTTCAGCCGCGTGTAAATCGTGAGCCCAAAAATCAAACCGAACACGCAGATGACGATTCCGAAGAGCAAGAGCTTGTGGCCGTCAACCCCGAGAAACGTCACCTGGGATAAGTCAGGGAGCTTCAGGCCAGCCTCTCCGCCAGCTTCCTGGGCGAGGGCTGAAGCCGCGGTGAGCAGCGCGAAGGCGGCAGCAGCGACGCCCATCTTGGTGAATCTACAGCTCTGAGACCAGGCATTTGCAAGCCAGGTGCGCATTCGCAATCCTCCATGCATCAATCGTTTACGGGGCAATTGCTTTCCCGAAAGTCCGTTCCGGCACACTTTGTCTATCGAGCGCCCTGCAGCGCAACTGCAAATCGAATTGTTCTCATTCCACCGGGAAGAAGCCGCCGCACGCCGGTCTCAGATTACCCCTAAAGCCGCCGGCGAAGCACCCTGAACACAGAGTGCAAGGGATGATGCGAGACGCAGATTTATAACATTTCGCGGAGCGGCAGGTCAAACGGGGCGGTGGGCGCGGGCAGGTGTGCACCGTATCGCCTCGGATACGATTCCATCGCGTTGCTGCAAAGCGATGGTAACATTCCAAAGTCCTTAGGGGCCGAGCGATCCAATCCGAACGGGGGTCCATGGGTAACATGCAACTGGCAGGAAGAGCGCCGAGCGCGTCAGCAGTGGAGTGCGCATGAGGCACCACTTTTTCATCACCGGCACGGACGCGGGCGTCGGGAAGACGACGTTATCGGCGCTGCTATGCGCTGCCCTCGATGCTGTTTACTGGAAACCCATCCAGACCGGCACGCTCGAAGGCTCAGACCGTGTGACGGTAATGCGGCTGGCGGGAATCGGCACGGATCGAACGCTCGATGAGGTGTACAAATTCGTTCCGCCTGTTTCGCCGGACCTTGCGGCGCGCTGGGCGGGAGTGGAGATTGACCTCGGGCGCATCAACATGCCCAGCAGTTTGATCAACGACTGGCTCATCGTCGAAGGCGCGGGCGGAGTGCTGGTGCCCATAAATCAGAAGCAGTTCATGCTGGACATGATGGTGAAATTCAAGTTGCCGGTGATTGTGGCGGCGCGGAGCGCGCTGGGCACGGTGAATCACACGCTGCTGACGCTGGCAGCGCTTCACGCGGCGGAGCTGCCGGTGCACGGAGTTGTGCTGATCGGCGATCAGAACCGGGAGAACCGCGAAACGATCGAGCGCTTTGGCCATGTCCGAGTGATCGGGGAAATTCCCAAGCTGCCGAATCTCCATCGGACGGCGCTGATGCAGGTTTTCATGAATCATTTCGATCGTGCGGCCTTCTCGCAGTAATTGCGCGCGCGATTTTCTTCGACATCACCGAAGGCAAGTGCTACTCCCCCACAAGTTTTGAGAACTGCATTGGAGGAAACATCTTTGCCATCGAACTGGAGCGGATGGAAGCAGAAAGTTGTGGCGTTTGCGGCCGGGCTGGGGGCGCCGGGGCTTTTTCTTATTTCTTTCCTGGATTCTTCGGTGCTGACATTTCCGGTGATCAACGATTTGCTGCTGATCGAGCTGTGTATCCAGCGGCCAGCGCGGATGCCACTCTATGCTTCGATGGCGGCGCTAGGCTCGGTACTTGGATGCGTGCTTCTCTTTTTCATTGCGGAAAAGGGCGGGGAAGCGCTATTTCACAAGCACGCGGGGCAGAGAGCGCAGGCCATCCACAACTGGGTGGTGCACAACGGATTTGCGGGGATGCTGGTCGCAGCACTCCTGCCCCCGCCAACGCCGTTCAAGATCTTTGTGGTCGCGGCGGGCGTGTTTGAAGTGCCGCTGCTCAGCTTTACCTCGGCCGTTAGCCTGGCGCGGCTGATCCGGTACTTCGGCGTTGGCTATCTGGCGATCCAGTATGGAGCGAATGCGCTACCCTACCTGGCGGCACACAAATGGCGGGTGACAGCAGTCGCAATGGGGCTAGTTGTAGCCAGCTATGTGCTTTCCCGTCTCATACTTAGGCACCGGCCGGGTCCTGAATCCACCAAATAGTTAGTCACTGCCCCCTACACCCCGGCATTTGGATGGTTATTAAAGTAAAGACTTGCAAAACGTTGTTTGGCGAGACTTTCGTAAGAATATCAAAAGAAAAAGTTTATGGGCTGGGCCGCCGGCGGTCGGTCCGCATAACCTTAGGTTTTACGGCTAAGGCGACGGACGCAAGCCAACAGAAAAGCGGCAGCAGAGCTGCCGCACTCCACAATTCTTCCTGGTTAAAGATATTTAGGCGAAAAGAAAGTTCGGCGAAGGAGCAGATTGCGCCGACAATGGTGGCGCTGGGCTATTTCCACCAGAATTCCCGAGAGAGCGGGTTCCAGGTGAGCCGCTGGGAAAGGACTTTACCCGAGGGATCCGTGTCGATGGTGGCTTGAACGCGCAAGCCGGACCGTATGTCGCGGCTGTAGGGAAAATCGCGCAAGGTGATCTGGAAACCCTCAGGAGTTTTTTCGACGCTGGCCTTTGGGAAACGCGCGGCTTCGAGGAACCGGCGGGCGACGGCGGTGTCGCGGGCGGCGTCCAGTGCGGGCGAAGGTTCGGGCTTGTAGGATGTCCGGGCGGAATCCGGATCGAACTTTGCAGCCGGCCCGGCTTCGCCTTCCACTTCATGAAGGGCGCTTTCGGTTTCGATGATGCCGTGCCAGCGGAAGGGCGAGCCGGATTCGGCAAAGGCTGCCACCCTGCGGGGTGATTCGCCGCCATAGGTGTGCGACTGGGCTGCTGCCACGGCGTCGCTGTGGAGAATGGCGCGCGCACCGAAGTACAGGAGCATCGCTGCTAGCGCGGCGTATGCACCGATCCTTCCTTTCGGACCTTTTGACTTGGCGCCGATTTCATCGGTGACCAACCCACTGAGCGTCGGGAGAAGAACTCCGGCAAGAAGAATTCCCAGGACCCACAAATCGAGGTGGGCGACCCAGTCCAGGGCGAAGCGGCGTGAGGAGAAGGGCCAAAAGAGTTCCACGCCTGCGTTTTGGCAGAGATCCATGAGCAAATGAAGAACGGAAGCGCCCAGCGCAGCGAGAAGGATGAGGGGCGACGAGGTCGGTTTTTCGGCTGCAGGCGCCTTGCGCAGGAGAAATGGAACCGTTACGAGCAGAGAGAATAGAAGGGCGGCAGGAAGGGAATGAAAGTAGGTGCGATAAAAGGTGAGGAAGGCGGACGGGCCGAAGCGAGCGCTCTGGCCATCGAGGTCGGCGATCGTCCCAGCGATCAACATAGCGAGCGTGGCTGGGCGGGCGAGGCGTGGAAATGCTGCGCGTTTCAAAACGTAAGACGCGAGACCGTGAGTGATGGGATCCACGGGTAAAGTTATCTCATGAATTTAGGGAACTGGGCGATGCTGAGGGCCGGGACCTGAGAGGACCTGGGGTAAACTTGCCGCGCTCCCAGTGGCGACTCCTGCAAAGCGCCGGTCTGAAGACCGGCCACTACGATGCCGTACTCGGCACGAGGAGTTTCAGGGCGCGGGGGATGATCTTGAATTCGACAGGGAGCCGCGCGAGGGGTTCGCCGTCGACCTGCGCGTAGATGGGATTCTTGTCGAGCGGCTCGCAGACCAGCGTGTTCGCTTTCCAGAAATGGACGCCTTCCGTCTCACGCAAATCGCCGAGCCACAGACTTGGCAAGTAGCTCAGATACCGAAAGCCGCTTTGCGTTGAGAGCGCCATGAGTTCGAAGTGGTCTTCAAATAAATCCGCGCCGGTGGTGATTTTGAAAGGGCCGCCGTAGTTTTTGGTACGGCCGACGATGACCAGGGAGGCGTCGATGCTTTTGTCCCGCGTAACGACGCGGAAATGCGGAAAATTGTAGCTGAAAAGCTGGCGAGCGCCTTGCCACCAGTACGCCAAAATGCCGACACGAGCTTTGAGATCCAAGTCGATGCCGTAAACAATCATGCCGTCCGGACCCGCGCCGCCAACGCTCAGGAAATATTTTTTCTTTTCGGGTTGCTCCAGCGGGGTGGCCAAACCGAGCGCAATTTCTTTCACCGTGCCTCGAACCAGCTTTTCCGCGGCGCTGGGGATGTCCCATGGCAAGTGCAATTCTTTTGCGAGAATGTTCGCGGTCCCGCCGGGAAGAAGGGCGAGGGGAACGCCGTGCCCATTTTCTTGCGCGGCGAGGCCGTTGACGATTTCATTGAGCGTGCCGTCGCCGCCGCAGGCGATGACGAGCTGGCGGCCTTCGTCGGCTGCGCGCTGCGCGATTTCGGTGGCATGTCCCGGGCCGGTGGTTTCCGAGAGATCGGTTTCGATCCCGCCGCCGGCAAAAATGCGCCGCGCTTCGTCGAGCAGGCGCCGGCGGCCGCTTCCGCCGTTGCCGGCGTTCGGATTGTGAATCAAAAGAGCGTTTCGAAGTCTGAAAGTCATCGATGGCTTAAGGGCGTCCCGTTCGTATAGTGAGAGATTCATTCTATATAATGTCAGGCGCTTTCCAGCACACTCTTCTGCCGAGGGTTTCATGGTCAAAGCTGCACCCGCCGCCGTCAAAAAGGAAATCGAAAATCTCCGCGAGAAGCTGCGCCACCACGAGTATCAGTATTACGTGCTGGACGAGCCGGAAATCTCGGATGCGGCGTATGACCGGATGATGAACCGGTTGAAAGAGATGGAGGCGGGGCATCCGAAATTGGTGACGCCGGACTCTCCGACGGTGCGCGTGGGGGGAGCGCCGCGCGAGGGATTTTCCACCGTGCGTCACGCGCGGCCGATGCTGAGCCTGGACAACGCGTTTTCCTATGATGCGCTGCGAGAATGGGACCGACGGGTGCGCGAAGGAAGTGGGCAGGAGAAGATCGAGTACATCGCGGAGCACAAGTTTGATGGGCTTAGCGTTTCGCTTCAATACGAGGATGGCGTGCTTGCGCGGGGAGTGACGCGCGGCGACGGCACGACCGGCGAAGACGTGACGCCCAACGTGAAAACGATACGATCGATTCCGCTGCGGGTGGATGCGGCGGCCCTGAAGAAGATCAAGCTGCGGGCGGATTTCGAAGTGCGCGGGGAAGTGATGATGACGCGGAAGGCGTTTGAAGCGCTGAACCGCCAGCAGGAACAGATTGGCGGAAAGATTTTTGTGAATCCGCGGAACTCGGCGGCGGGAGCCGTTCGGGTGCTCGATCCGGCGATCACGGCCGCGCGGCGGCTGGATTTTTTCGCGTACTACCTGCTCGTGGATGGAAAAGTGCCGTTTGCGAAGCATTCTGAGTCCCTCGAGGCATTGAAGCAATTACGGTTCCGCGCTTCGGATGATTGGAAGCTCTGCCTGGGAATCGAGGCGGTGATTGCGTACTGCGAGGAGTGGGAAGCAAAGCGCGAAAAGCTGCCGTACGAAATTGATGGCGTGGTGATCAAGGTGAACTCCACGGCCATTCAAAATGAACTGGGTTACACCGCAAAAGCGCCGCGCTGGGCGATTGCGTTCAAATATCCGGCGCGGCAGGAGACGACGGTTGTCAACGACATCATCGTGCAAGTGGGGCGCACGGGGACGCTGACGCCGGTGGCGCTGCTCGAACCGGTGCAAGTGGGAGGCGTCACTGTCAGCCGTTCCACGCTCCACAATATGGATGAGATCGAGCGTTTGGGATTGCAGATTGGCGATACAGTGCTGATCGAGCGGGCGGGCGAAGTGATTCCGCACGTGCTGAAAGTGGTGAAGCCGGGAAAAAATCGCAAGCCGTTCAAGATGCCAAAGAATTGCCCGGAGTGCGGTAGCGCGATTCACCACGTGGAAGGGGAAGTGGCGTACCGCTGCGTGAATGCGGCGTGCCCGGCGAAGCGAAAGGAGTCATTGCTGCACTTTGCGGGGCGGCACGCGATGAATATCGACGGGCTGGGCGACAAGATTGTGGATCAGCTGGTGGACAAGGGCTTGGTAAAGGATGTTGCCGATCTTTATTCGCTGAAACTGGAAGACTTGGCGGGGCTGGAGCGCATGGCGGAGAAATCGGCGCAGAACCTGCTCGATGAAATCGAAGCCAGCAAGAAGAACAGTCTCGCGCGGTTGATTTACGCGCTGGGAATACAGTTTGTGGGCGAGCGCACAGCGCAGTTGCTGGCGGAACATTTTTCTTCGCTGGAAGAATTGGCAGCGGCGACGGAAGAGCAGCTCATCGAAGTGCCGGAAGTTGGGCCGAAGGTTGCCGCTAGCATTGCGGAGTTTTTCTCCGAGCCCGCGAATCTGAAGCTCATCAAGAAGCTAAACAAAGCAGGCGTGCATCCGACCGCGGAAAAACGCAAAGTCAAGAGCGACAAATTTGCGGGCAAGAGTTTCGTCTTCACCGGGGGCCTCGCCAATCGCTCCAGGGAAGAAGCCGGCGAAATCGTGCAGCAGCACGGCGGCAAAGTCTCTGGATCCGTCAGCAAGAAGACTGACTACGTTGTCGTCGGCACGGACCCTGGCTCAAAATACGACAAAGCCAAGGAGCTCGGTGTTACCATCCTCACCGAATCCCAATTCGAGAAGCTCCTCGGTCTGAAGTAAGCGGAGAATCTACTCGGAATGCTTTTCGTCTTCCTTCGGTCCCAAAAAGCGGAACAACGTCCGGTCTAGGAGCCAACCCACCGCATTTCCTGCGCGCCGTGGAAAGAAGAATCCGGCAAGAACAATCGTAAAGAGATTCCGAACAGGACGTGCGAATTTGGACTTGGGGTCCTTTTTTGCAGCCATCTCCATTGCGGTTCAAATTTGACGGCAATAAACGCGGCCAGAATCACAAGAGCAAGCTACCCCGAAACCTACAGCGAAGAGCTTCAGCGAATCTCCAGGGGGCCTCTCACCGGGCGGAGCTAAATCCCAGGTTTCACTCCTGCTTGGAACAAGGAACTATTCTGTATCTCCTCCGTTGTATAATAAGAAGTGGCGGGCGGGCCGGGTGATCGCTGGCTTGGTCATCGCAAGATGGCTGGGCGGGAGGAAAGTCCGGACACCGTCCTGAGGCACGCTCTTCACTTTGTGGGGAGCGGAACTCTTGACAGGGCAACGCGCCTGGTAACGCCAGGGGGCGCAATGGGGAGTACAGGCTAAAAGACTGTGCCACTCAAAGCGCTACGGAAAGTGCCACAGAGAATAGACCGCCGGCGGAGCGCAGCACGGTGGCATCGCGCAGGGAAACCTGCGAGACGTCTTCGCAATGCACGCAACGTTTGGCAAGGGTGAAAAGGTGGGGTAAGAGCCCACCGCTCCGGTGGTAACATCGGAGGCACGGAAAACCCCGCGCGGTGCAAGGCCAAATAGGAGGGGAGAGCCGGCCCGGCTCGAAGAGTCAACGTTCATGAGGCCGACCGCTTCGCGGTCGCCACTCCAATGAACGCGCTCCTTCCGCGGTGGCGCAAGCCATTGCGGACGAAAACCCTCGGGTAGGCTGCTGGAGTCACGGTGCGAATCGTGGCCTAGAGGAATGATCGCCGCAACAAGCGAGCCGTTTCACGGCTTGCGCGTTGCACAGAATCCGGCTTACAGGCTCGCCCGCCAAATATTCTCGCGTTTTGCCAATCTCCTAACTTCTGAACAAGAAAGAAGCCGGGCGTGAGGCCCGGCTTCTCGGTTAATAAAGCTTACCGACTAAGGAACGAAGTGGATGATCTTTCGCTTAGAAGCGCCAACGCAACCCCGCGTTGAGGCGCAGATTATCCTGTCTCCTCCGACCCGCCCCCGGAAGCTCCGCGAAGTTGGTGAGGAGATAGTCGACCGGGACACATGTTTGGTGTAGGGGATGTCCACGCCGCCACCGGTGGCCATAGCGAACGAATCGCGCGTTGCGGGCGTTCCAAAGCCCGCGCCAGTCGAATGCGCCGCGCCAAAGAGCCCCTGGACGAACGGCGTAAAGTGACTGAAATGGTGAACGTAGACCTGCGGACCGATCATGTAGGTGAGCAACTCGCTGTTTACGCTCGTTCCCCCGACCTGGCCGACGTGGTAGCCGCTGAATTCCCCATCGATCCCGATCCAAGTCCGGGAATTAATCGCTAGAGAAGCGGTGCCTCCGTTGACGTTGTAGTTGGATAATCCACTAGTTTGCGGATTGGCCCGAATGTAGGAGTATTCAAGAGAAACATCTTTGGTCGTTCTAGACTCCTGCGCTGCTGCGGTCAGGCACGAGAGAGAAAACAATCCGACCAGACACACAAGTTTGCGCATATCGTGTAGTTCCTCCAAGCTAAGATTGGCCGGGGTTTCCTGGACGTTGTCGGTATTCCAGGCAGGTGGCATGCCTAGGGCTTCAAGATAACACCACCTCTTTCTGCGATGCAAAACATGGTTGCAGGGTTGCCCCCGATCACCGCACGCAATATTTTGGGCGGAAGCCGCATTCTCGTCGAGAATGCGCGAGAGAAAAATTCGGCCGGGAGTGCCGCGCATTCGCTCGGGAGTTGAGCAGCGGCTTCTAAGTTGCTGTCGGCGCGATTGCGTGTATTATTTGGGCAGACGTTGAACCAAGAAGTCCGCCTTGGGCCACGCCTTCCGAGACGAAAATGACGATTCCAGTTTCCTGAAGCAGAGGAGAGCGCTCACGTGAACCGTGGTAGTTTGCTACTCAGAATGGAATTGCGCAGCAATCCGGAGATGCTCTGCGTGGTGCGAAATGCATTGGGGCAGCTCGCGCAAACACTTGGATTTCCTGAGCCGGAATGCCGCGCCGTGGTTCTCGCCGTCGACGAAGCGCTGACAAATATCATTCGTCACGCCTACGGCGGAGAGGCGGAGCGGCCCATCGAAGCAACCTTCCGTCGCATTCGCGCGCCCCAGGATGGTGAACATAGAGATGCTCTCGAAATCGTGCTGGAAGATCGCGGTGTGACGGTGGATCCCAAGAGGCTGTGCGGGCGCGCGCTGGAAGATGTGCGGCCGGGAGGCCTGGGGTTGCACTTCATACGTGAGAGCATGGATACGGTAGAATTCCGCCGCAGGATAGGCCGGAATCAGCTTCGGCTGGTGAAGTTTTTGCATGTGCCGGAACCGCCCAGGAGTTCCTAAGGAGAAGCCACCTTGCAGATTGCTGCGCGTCACTTGGACAAGATGACCATCTTCGACGTTTCGGGAGACATCGATCTGGCGACCTCGCCGGAACTTCGGAAGGCCCTTTTGCGCGAGCTTCGCGAAGCGCGTGCGCCGCGGGTGGTGCTCAACTTGAAGCAAGTCCGGTACATCGACAGCTCCGGCGTCGCATCGTTGGTGGAAGGGCTCAAGGCATCGCGCGACGTTGGCTCGCGGTTCGTCTTGTTTGGCCTGAATAAGACGATCCGGGAAGTCCTGCAACTCTCCAAATTGCTCAGGATTTTTGAGGTTTACGATGACGAAGAGCAAGCCGTGGCGCCCTGAACCCGCCAAGCGCGCGCCCCAAGGAAGCCGTCGAGAGCACTGTGGAATTAACAACGCAAATCGGTGAATCGGTTACAGACGCGCTTGCCTATCTCGGCGCGCTGGCAACGCTCGGCAGCCGCGCCGCGTATTTTACATTTGTCGCTCCCTTGCGAGGGAAGCCGCTGCGTTTGCAGCGCGCCATTTCGCAGGCCATGCAAGTTGGCGTACGGGCTCTCCCCATCCTTTCGCTCATCACATTTTTTATCGGCTTGATCTTGGCGCTGCAAAGCGCGTACGAACTGCGCAAGTTTGGCGCTTTGAATTTCGTTGCCAGTGCCGTAGCGATTTCGATGACGCGGGAACTCGGGCCGCTGATCACCGCTATCGTGGTCATAGGACGCTCCGGTTCGGCCTTCGCTGCGGAAATCGGCACGATGAAGGTCACCGAGGAAATCGACGCGCTGGAGACGATGGCGATCAATCCGATCCACTTTCTGGTGACGCCGAAATTCCTCGCCATGATCGCGATGCTGCCATGCCTGACGATCTGGGCAAATTCGATGGGAATCCTCGGGGGAGCTCTCTTCGGTGTGGCGCAGGCGGATTTCACCTGGGTCCGCTACGTTCAGGCATCGTTGGACGCGCTGTTTCTGCGCGACATCGTGACCGGTTTGATCAAGAGCGTGATGTTTGGCATAACAATTACCGCCGTCGGATGCCATGAAGGACTCTCCACGGGCGCAGGGGCGGAGCAGGTCGGCCGATCAACCACGCGCGCGGTGGTGGTTTCGATTTTTCTGGTTATCGTCGTGGACCTGGTTTTTACCGCGCTCTTTTTCTTCATGAGTGATCGATAGGGAGTGGAAAATCGCAATGGGGCAGACGATTAACGCGGCTATGCAGTCCGGGGCCACCATCTCTTTGCGAGACCTTCGGGTGAGCTACGGCGAGCGGGAAATCCTGCACGGCATTAGT
>WNFG01000065.1_pt1 | contig 79693 bp, 83 predicted proteins | sample 5400431 | NCBI WGS metagenome assembly WNFG01 (sample SAMN13153346, study PRJNA577476) | soil metagenome | isolation source: 120 cm saprolite under Douglas fir tree site 2 hole 3 replicate 2 | place: USA:California | collected 2015-04-18
CCCAGATAAACGCGCCGCACTTCCGGATCTTCGCTCAACTCCGCGGGGCGGCCCTTACGGAATATCTTGCCACTTTTCAGGATGTATGCGCGATCCGTCACGCTCAAGGTTTCCCGGACGTTATGATCCGTGATCAAAATGCCGATTCCGGACTTGGCAAGATCGCGGATGATCTCCTGAAGATCCTTCACGGTTAGAGGGTCGATTCCCGAAAAAGGTTCGTCGAGAAGCACAAAGGAAGGCTGGAGGGTCAGCGAGCGGGCGATTTCCAGGCGGCGGCGCTCTCCGCCGGAGAGAGTGTAGGCCTTGCTCGTTCGAACCGTCTCGAGCCCCATCTGTACCAACAGCTCTTCCAAGCGGTCGCGCTGCTGTTCCGGCGTAAGCGGCAGCGTTTCCAGGACGGCGAGTAGATTCTCTTCGCTGGTCAGTTGGCGAAAAACCGAAGGTTCCTGGGGGAGGTAGCTGATGCCGCTGCGGGCCCGGAGATACATCGGCAAGTCCGTGATTTCTTCGTCGTTGAGGAGAACGCGGCCAGAGTCAGGCCGGGCGAGACCAACGATGATGTAGAAAGTCGTGGTCTTCCCTGCGCCGTTCGGGCCGAGAAGCCCGACCACTTCACCCTGACCGATCTCCAGTTCCACGTCATCAACGACCTTGCGGCCACGGTAACTCTTGCTTAGATCGACGGCCTGGAGCTTCAGCATACCTCCCCACGGGCGGCCGCACAGCGGTCGCGTTATTTTTCGACTCGGTGCTTCGTCAAAGTCCGCGAACCATTTTCAGAGTCGACGATGATCGTATCATCCGCTAAAAAGAAGGTCAATTGACGGCCGGTGGTGGTGCCCTTGGAAGCGTCGTAAATCGTGGGATTTCCGCCGCTCATGACGAATCTTCCTTCGGCTGCGGTGTACTCGCCGCGCTCGGCGGTGGCTTTCCGCTCGCCTTGTTCGACAATAACCCCGCCGGCGCCGATCGCGCGGCTGATCTGCTTGGCTCCCGCTGATGAATTCGCGGATCCGCCGCCTGTAAAATACAAATCCATCGCGGCCGCGTGAATCTTTTGCTCTGCCGATTGCACGACGACGTTTTTTTCCAGGTGGGCGCGGTTTTGGACGTCGGAGTAGGTGAGCGTTTCTGCCGCCACGTGCCACAACAGTGTTTTTTTCCTCGCGGCTTGCGCGGCCAGCGCCTGGCCGCCCGGCGGCGCCGCATATTGAGGGAAAACGGCGCGCACGTTTCCTGTGGCGTTCAGGACTTTCGCATCGCGTAGCAAATCGATGGAATCCGCTTCCAACACCGAGTCTCCCTGCCACAACCGCGCGTGCCTGGTGTAGAGTGCTCTGCCCGTTTTCGAATTCGCCTGCAACGTGTCCGAGGAAATATTTGCGGGTGCAGCGGCAAGCTGGATGGCTCCGCCCTTGGATGAAAACTGCGTTGAGTGCACGCCGCCCTCGGCGCGAATTTCTCCGGTGGCTTGCGAAAACGTAATTTTCGTGGCCCTGGTCTCTGTCGCACCGTCACGCGCGAGCGCATTGCCCGTCAACGTTGCGCTTTGCGTGGCGTGGACAAAAACAGCATGATCCGCCTGGCCGCTGCGACTGCCCTCCTTCAATTTTACGTTTCCTTGCAGATCCATATGCGACCAGCCGCCCGTCGCCAGTAACTGCGCCACTCCGTTTTGCGCCGTCGCCGTTTGTAACGGCGCGTCCACCGCCGCACGTTCCGTACGAACATTGCCGGTCGCAACCATTTGCCGCGCTCTGCCCTCCGCTTCGAATTCCATTCCCAGCTTGTCCGCTTGCAATTTTGTTATTACTGCTGCATGGCTCGCGGCCGCCCTCGGCGCTCCGCTTGGCGGCACCGCGTCCGTCCATTCGATACTCCCCGCCCCGAGCGTTTCCGCTCGCCGTGGCCTGCTCGTTTGTCCTTGTGCTCCCCCGGCGAACTCTACAAGAAGCGCGCTGGTCTGCAGCAGTCTTACGCTGCCGGTATTCTCCGCGAGTGTTTTCACCCACACATTTCCGTTCAAATTCAATTTTTTCGGCTGGCTGCCCTTCGGCCAAAGAGTTACCGAGGCATTCTCTGCCTTAAACTCATCCTGTGCCTTTCCACTGCGCCGTGATCCCTGTACGTTTCCTGCCCCTTCCATCTTCGTCAGCCAGCCCTCGGGCGCGAAATAGGCAATCAATGTTTCCGCGCTCAAATTTGCTGGACCATCCGCTTGCTGAATCGCAAGCTCCGGTCTTTTCTCAACCGCCCCAGCGGTAGCTATCAGCTTCTCGGCGTGAAAGCCGCTGTTCACTGCGAGCGTCAACTCGCCGGCCACCAATCGTGCTTGCGAAGTTTCCGCGGTTACGGGCCCTTGGAGACGCATCCGTCTTGAGTCCCGTGCAAAATCGAGGCTCTTGGCAGTCACGTGTAAGGGATCCTGCGGGCCCGTCGTCGTCGCCTTCTTGCCCGCCGCTTCGCTTTTCGGAGGCACGAGCGACATGTGGACATCCCGAAGCAGGCGCACCTTTCCCTCCTCGGAGTCATACTCAACACCCACAGCATCTCCTGTACCGCTCGGAAAAGAAAATTTCACCAGTTGGTTCGAATGCGCGGTCCCGCTGACCCGGTTGAAGGTCACCTCGCGCGTTTCCACATGCACTTTTTGCCCCGCGACCGGCGCAGGATTTCTTGCCGCGCGTTCTGCATCCGCCGCACTTTCCAAGTCCATCTGCACATCACCGCTGCAGGCGATGCTCCCACTCATTTTTTCGTATTGGCAACTCTTCGTATGCACGGTGTCGTGCCGCGTCCCGGTCTTGCCAAAAATGGTGATCTTGACGTCTTCGAGGAGGCTGGCCTCTTTATCCTTGAAGTCCGTGGCCTTGGAGGCCTCCACTGTAAAGATCTTGCGATCGCCGTCCATCTTCGAGAAGGTCAGCCCGCTCGACAGCCGCGTCACATCCTTGGGCGCGGGCGCGGGCGCATTCCGCTTCTCCCGGTACTCGACCCATTTGTGCTGCAGATAGACTCCGCCCGTCAGGCCCGCCAGCAATAAAGCTGCCCCCGCGGACCAGCGCGCGTATCGAGCGGCTTCGCTTCTCTTCATGGATTCAGTTAAGCAAAATTTTGCAGGAGTGTATAGGCACCGGGGTTAATGGCCGGAGAAAGGAAGAATTAGCCGGCCGTCTCAGCGCTAGCCGCCGTATTCGGCAGGATTCCCATATTCGCGGCCGCCACGCTGTCGCGCTGCGTGTTCTTCACCAGGTACATGGCTTCATCCGCGAGATGCAGCAGCCCTTCCTTGCTGCGCGAATCCACAGGGTAGGAGGCCACGCCGACGCTGGGCGTCAGTTTGATGTTCAATCCTTCAGGCACAAGCCAGGTAGTCTCGCGGATCAATTTGTGCAAACGGCGCGCGACGTTCAATGCATTCTCTTTCGACGTTTGCGGCAGCAAGATCACGAATTCATCGCCCCCATACCGGAACGCAAAATCGATCAGCCGGCAATGCTCCTTCAGCGCGTTGCCGATTTCCGCGAGCAAACGCGACCCGACGAGATGTCCGTGCGTGTCGTTCACCTGCTTGAAATGATCGAGATCGATAAAAACGATCGAAAACTCGTAATCGTAGCGCTGCGAGCGGTAGATTTCCGTCTCCAAGATGAAACTCATGTGGCGCGCATTGTACAGCGAGGTGCAGTCGTCCTTGATGGTAAGCTCGTGAATTCTCTTGACGTGGCGCGCGTTCTCGAGAGCGATGGCGGCAAAGTCCGAGAGCGCTTCTAGGAGTTTCAAGTCGCGCGGATCGAAGCCCTCGGGTCCGATGCAATTGATCAGCTCGATTACGCCCAGACAGGTATCGCGAAACTTTACGGGCACCGCGACGATCGACTGCGTTTCGGTTTTTGTTTTTTCGTCGACTTTCCCGAAGAATCGCGTGTCCTTTGCCGTGTCCGGCACGACCACGGTCTCGCCGTGCTGCGCCACCCAACCGGCAATTCCCTGCCCCACCTTGATGCGCACGTCTTTCAGCGCTTGCGAGGCTTTGCCTACCGCCAGTTCGAAGTACAGTTCTTGCGCGCTTTCGTCGAGCAGCAGCAGCGACCAGTTGTCCGGCCGCAGGAACTCGTCAATCTTTTCCATGATGGTGCGGAGAACTTGATCGAGCTGCAGCGAAGACGTCAGCGCCTTCCCCAACTCCTGGAAGATAGCGACCTCGCCCTTCTCGCGCTGCTCGGCCGGCACCGCAGGATTGCGGCGGCGTTCGACGGCCGGAAACGGCTTTACTTCTTCCACTCTGGTTTGAACCTGTTCCCTTAGAAAATTCTCTGCCACTTCTTCTGATTCCCGCGCAAGGCGGTCCACCGCATCGCGCCAGCCGCGACGCATGTCGATTCGCCCAAAGCGGACACGCATCGGCGAATCTCCGCCAGTATAGGCCCCTCGCAAAAAGCTACGCAACCCGCTCGTGGTACAGGCGTGGCTATCTTGCCATCCTCGCTTCGCACCAACCCAGTGCCACAATGTTGTCGAGCTTGTACCTCAGACGACTACTGAGATTGTTCTGGGAAGCCGATGCGGTGAACGAGGTCCGCGGGTGCCGTCGATAAAAACGAAGGCACCCATATCCTGTGCTCCCTCGGGATCACTTTAGGTTTCCTCCCCTTCCTCAGCGTCTCCCGGATCTGGGCCTTTCCACAGCCATGGAACTGCTTTGTTTGACAGCAGCTTATCGCCCCGCCTATAGTCCGTTCAGGGATCCCACGCCGATTTTTTGCGAGCGCCCGCCGCGTCAACCTCTTCACGGTTGCACTGGGATCATCAAGGACAGGTTCCCGTTCATGGCCAAGGGGAATTTTGGCGAACGCCTGAAGCGCGAGCGCGAGATGCGCGAAGTTTCGATGGAAGAGCTCACCAAAGCTACGCGCATCAGCACGCGCTTCCTACTGGCACTCGAAAATGAAGACTGGGAAAAACTCCCCGGAGGGGTGTTCGGCCACGGATTTGTACGCACCATCGCGCGTTACCTCGGCCTCGATGAGGAATCGCTCCTCGGCGAGTACGACATGGCCCGCGGCGGGCAGGCGCTTGCCGAGCCCGCCAAACCGGAAGAACGAATTCCATCGCCTCCGAAATGGGTTCCCGTCGCTGCCGTATTGGTCGTCCTTTTACTTGTGATTGGACTTTTCTACGCCGGCCGGTACGGCTGGCGCCGCTACGCCGCGCATCGCCCCGCGAAACAATCCGCGGTTTCCTCTTCGCCACCGCAATCGGGAGCTCAAAATACTTCTTCCACTGGCGCCGCCACGGCGGCGAATTCCTCGCTGGATCTTTCGGTTTCCACTTCTGCTGCCACGCGCATACGTGTCATGTCGGATGGCAAGCTCTTGCTCGATACGGAGCTGCCCGCCGGCGAGACGCGCCGCTTCTCTGCCAAACAGCAATTGGAAGTGACCGCAGGCGACTCTTCGGCGGTATTGCTGGAATTGAACGGGCAGGCGATGCCGCCGCTTGGCGCGCCCGGCTCCTCCGGTACAATGGTGCTTAGCGAGAAAGATTTGAGGCAGGCATCCGGTGGAACCACTCAGCCCTGAACTGATGGAAGACTTGCGCCACGGCCGCGCCCCGCGCGAGCGCAAGTTAGCCATTTGCGCCGGCGGCGCGCATCTTGCTCCCGCGGATCGCGCTGAACTTTTAGCGGTACTGGCGGGCGACGCCGACGAAATGGTGTCCGAGCGCGCACAGGACGCGATTCTTTCGCAGCCCATCGAATCGTTCGTGGAGGCGATCAAGCGCGAGCAGGCGCTGCCTGCCTTGCTTTCCTACGCGGGGAAACATCTCGCGGACAAGCCCGGCGTCTGCGACGCCATGGTGCAAAACAAGAATTGTCCCGCCGAATATCTCATTCCCGTCGTGCGCCATCTCTCGGTGATCGGCATTCAGTCGTTGATGGAAGAACTCGATCGCGTCAGTGAATCTCCGGCTTTGGCTTCGGCGCTGGAGCATTCCACTTCGCTGACCGTGGATCAAAAAAATCAGCTTCACGAGCTTCACGGCCCAGGCGCTCCGATTGACGAAGCGGCCCTTGCCGAAGCCGCCGCCGCGGCGGAGCCCGATGCCGCGAGACGGCAAACGCTGCTCCAGCGCCTCGCGAAAATGACCGTGGCCCAGCGCGTGCAATTCGCAATTAAAGGCGGCTCGGACGCCCGGCGTACTCTCATACGCGACAGCAACAAGGTTGTGCAGCGCGCGGTGCTGCAGTCTCCGCGGCTGACGGATCAGGAAGTCGAGGCGTTTGCTTCGATGTCCAGCCTCACCGATGAAATCCTGCGGCTCATCGCCAACAACCGCAATTTCCGCAAGAACTATACGGTCGTGCGCAATCTCATCAACAATCCCAAGACCCCGATCGATGTCAGCTTGCACATGCTTCCGATTCTCAATGCCATCGACTTGAAGCGCCTCACCACGAACAAAAATATCCCCGAAACTCTGCGCTCCACTGCGAACAAGCTTCACCGCACACGCGCCGAATTCAAGAAATAAGCCGCCAAGCCAAGCAAGCGACGAATGTCGCAGCAAACTCGCATGGGAATTTCTACAGCTTCGGATGCAGCAAATGAAATCCGGTCGCGTCCTGATACGCTCGCGCAAGCGCGAGAAGTTTCGCTTCGCCGTATAAGCTTCCCAGGAACGTCAAGCTTGCCGGAGTGCCCGGTCCACCCGCGTTGGTGAAATCGCCGGGAGTATCGGACGGCGGCTTAGGCGCATCGCTTCCGCGCAATCCATTCGGAAAAATCACGGCGGGGTGTCCCGTGAGATTGGTGATCACCAGTTGCGGGCTCTGCGTTGGCGCCACGATCACGTCGAATGGTTCGAATATTCTCGCCACGGCATCCATAGCCATTCTTCGCGCGCGTGCCGCTTGGATGTATTCGACAGCAGGAATAAACCGCGCCGTTCGAAACGTGTTCGGCCAGTCAAAATCCTTCTGCGAGGTCAGTAGCTTGTCCTTGCCGGAACGAGTGAGTTCATCGAATGCTGCCGCCGATTCTGCAATGAGCATCGCGACCATGGCATCGTAGGGAAACTTCGGCATCTCGACTGCAACAAGATTCACGCCCATTTCTTGAAGCTTCGCGAGGGCAGCCTGGTTGTACTTTTTGTCGTATTCGGCCCGTGCTCGCGCCGCTTCGCGCCGTTTTTTCCGTTCCTCGCGCTTCTTTTGTTCTGCGGGAGTCGCTGCCGGTTCTTCCTTGGCCGTCTCTTGCTGCTCGTCTGGCTTTCGTTCGAAGTCGGCCTTCAGATAGCCGACACGCAACTTCCGCCAGTCGAGATTCGCGTCCCAATTGAAAGCCGCCGGTTGCACGGTGCGGTCGTTTCCATCGGGTCCGTAAATGGCATCGAGGACCAGTGCGCAATCTTCTACGGTGCGGCAGATGGGGCCGAGTTTATCCATGCTCCACGAGAGCGCCATTGCTCCGGTCCGCGGGACGAGGCCGAACGTGGGACGAAGACCTGTGCATCCGCAGCGCGTCGAAGGCGAAGAAATCGAGCCTAGCGTTTCCGAACCAATGCTGAAGGCCACACATCCCGCCGCGGTCGCGGATGCCGGACCGGCCGAGGAGCCGCTCGATCCCTGACTCGTATTCCACGGATTGCGCGTCACACCTCCAAACCAGACATCGCCTTGTGCCAGCGCGCCTAAAGTCAATTTCGCCACCAGCACCGCGCCCGCTTCGTTCAGTCGCTTCACCACGGTGGCATCTTCATCGATCATCTGCGTTTCGAATCCGGCCGCGCCCCAGGTGGTGCGATACCCTTTTGTCGCCAGCAGATCCTTGGCGCCCCACGGCAGCCCGTGCAGCGGCCCACGATATTTTCCTGCTGCAATTTCTTCGTCGGCCTTTTTCGCCTGCACCCGCGCGCGCTCCTCGGTCAGCGTCACCACAAATTTCAGCGTCGGGTCATACTTTTTCAGCCGTCCCAGGTACATTTCCGTCAGGGCGACGGAGGAAACCTTCTTCATTCGAACAAGCTCGGCGAGTTCCCGAACGCTCGCAAAAGCTAAATCCTCCAAGTTCTTCGGCGCGCCTAACGCGCCAGCGCTTGGTACTTTGGACATGCGGAGCGGCTTTCGCGCGGTTTCGAACTTCATTCCAGGCAGCACGGGATCAAAAAGCAGCGCGGGTTCCACGGAATTCGGAATGTGCAGCTTGTAGACTTCTTCGTAGCCCTTGGCCTGATCGTTCAAGTTCTCGAGCATCATTTCCTTGTAATCGTCGGCGATCGGCACATCTGCGATGGCCGCGGCGTTATCGATCATTTCCTTGGTGATTTTCTTTGCGCCCTGCGCTTGCGCCTGCGCCCATAGCACGCCCGGGAAGAGTGTCCCTGCGAGGCCCATTCCCGAACAGGTCTTCATGAAATTCCGGCGATCCAGCATGGTTCTTCTCCCATTTGAATCCTTCTTCCGGCGCGTACGATATCACACCAACTCCCTCAAGCCGTTGCGCTGGCCGTTTATTCCGGGATAGGCGACGAAGAGGCCGTCTCTTCCATCTGCAAAACTGTTGTACGATGCAGGCATCTTGAAAGGAGTCTCTATGGCACGCTTCGAAAAATTGTTCGTTTTCTCGACTGTGCTGCTGTTGACCTTTGTTCTCCAGCATCTTGAAACAACGCTGGCCGGCAGTTCTCGCGCGAAAAGCAAGGAAGCTGCCCTCAAGGCCGCGGACATCACCGCTAAACTTTTCCCGGAACGAGTTTTCTTCCGCGGCCAGAGTGCGCCGGTGCAATTCCGCAACACCGGCGGCGTGCGATTTGCCGACGATTTTTACGTTCTTGCGGGGATGGTAGACAATTCCGGTTACTCGACCAGCATCCGCGAGAAGTATCAGGCTTATCTTCTGAACGAGGTAACCTTGGAGACCAGCGGACAGACCTTAAAGCCCGGCGCTTACGGCTTTGGGTTCCTCGGGGATGGCAAGTTTGTGGTGATGGACATTGGAGCTAATGACGTTCTGAACGGAACTTCGCAGCGCGATGCCGAATTAAAGCGGCCGGTTCCGCTGCAGGTCATCGCGTCCTCGACCGCAGGCAGCTACCGGATGTACGCAGGCCGCGATTATTTCGAATTCCGCCGCGCTCATTAAGGCGGCCGGGAGTCGCGTCTGAGTCCCTCTAGTCCTTTCCAGCAGATTTCGAGTGCCTAAGTATCGCGCCGGTTTCTTTTCCTTTGCATCCCATTGCGGCGCGTCATAGGATGCGGCCCACAGATCCCACCAAATCTCGCCAGGAGGAGTCACCCGATGCATTTCCACAACTTAAATCTGCTCGCCGTGCTGCTTGCCGCCGTATCTACCATGGTGGTCGGATTTCTATGGTACTCGCCCTTGCTTTTCGCAAAGCCTTGGATGAAGGAGATGGGCTACGATCCCAGCGACAAAGCCAGAATGGAGGAAATGAAGAAAAGCGTCGGCCCGGCCTATGGCGGCTCCTTCCTAGCCAGCCTAATCTCTGCTTTCATACTGGCACTTTTCCTGCATGAGATGCGAGTGGAGAGCCTGCATATCGGCCTGTTAGTTGGGTTCCACGTTTGGCTTGGGTTCGTGGCCACCGTGCAGTTCACCTCGGCGCTGTTCACAAAGCAGAGCATGAAGCTCTTCGGAATCAATACCGGCTACCAGCTGGTGTGCTATCTCGCCATGGCCGCGATCCTCAGCGTCTGGACTTAACTGAATGCGAGTGCCATCCGCCAGCAAGGCGCGAGTTCCGCAACGGAAATTCAAGCGTCCTGGGGCGCGGAACTCGGTGGACGCCATCCAATCGGGAGGGTTACTGAGCCCTCTTTCCCGTTTCGGGAGCCTCCTTTTTCAGCCTCAGTGCCCCTTAGTGCCAAATAGTGAACAGAATCTCTAAAGTCCTTGAACTACTAGTACTCCTTCTGCATGATAGTTCTTGTGCCCAAGGCACACTCTAGGAGGGAAGATGCGTAAACTGTTCATTTTAATGGCTCTTATCCTCATGGCTGCGGGGTCAGCGGCAGCCCAGGATTATCCCAAGGCCGAGATTTTTGGTGGTTATCAGTACATCCGGCTCAATCCGGGCGGTGGCGCAACAGGGTCCAACTGCCAAGGTGGGGCAGGCTCAGTGGCGGGAAACCTCAACCACTGGTTTGGGGTGGTCGGCGATTTTGGTGCTTGCAAGGTCACTGGCCTGCCTTCAGGAACCAGCGCCCACCTCGTGAACTACTTGTTTGGTCCCAAACTGACGTACCGCTCGCACGGTAGGTTGTCGCCATTTGCCCAGGTGCTGTTCGGAGGGGAACGTATCGGTGGCAGCTCCGCCGGTGTTTCCAGTTCGGATAGTTCCTTCGCAATGGCCTTCGGCGGCGGCGCCGACTATGAGATGACCAACCATGTCGCCATTCGTTTGATACAAGCAGAATACTTGTACACGAAGTTTGGCACCACGCACCAGAACAACGCACGAATCTCGGCGGGCGTCGTTTACCGCTGGGGCAAATAAGCCACACCTTCGGGAGAAGGGCTCCGCAACAACCCGGGGCCCTTCCTCCGATTCTAACTTCCTCACAAGCAGTATCCTTCCCTCCAAAGCAACGTCTTGAATTCAAATTTTTGTCGTAGACTCTTGGGCATGAATGTCGATTGGCTGCGCGAACTGTGCCTCTCGTTTCCCGGCGCGACCGAGCAAATTCAGTGGGGATACGATTTGGTATTCAAGGTCGGCGGGAAGATGTTTGCCGTCACGCCGCTCGAGCCTGCTCCAGTTTATCTCTCTTTCAAAGCTTCACCGGAAAATTTTGCCGAATTGACGGAGCGCCCCCATATCATCCCGGCCCCGTACCTGGCTCGCGCGCAATGGGTCGCGCTAGAAACCCGAGACGTCGTGCCGCGCGATGAACTTGACGGCCTGCTTCGCGAATCGTACGAACTGGTTGCCGCTAAACTTCCAAAGAAACTGCGCGAGTCCTTGTCCGGCTCCGAGCCCCTCCAATCTAAGCCCTCCGGGCGCAAGCCAGCGCGCAAGAAAGCGTCGAAGAGGAAACACCGGCCTAGCCGCTGAGTTTCGGAGGGGATATACTCCACTGAGCTTCTCTGCTTTCGAATGAAAGCGGTATTCGACCGAGGTGGCTCGTGTTCGGAAGAATTTCGATACTCACGGCTTCGGCAATTCTTATGACGTCAGCTCCGTTCAGAGAAGCAAACCCCACGCCGTCAGACCAGGGTCTGCTCGTTGTGGCGAACCAGATGGAGCACACGGTTCTTGTTGTTGATCCCGAGAGCCGCCGCGAACTCGCGAAAGTGGTTGTTGGCGTAAATGGCCACGAAGTCATCGTATCGAAGGACGGCCGCTTCGCGTACGTTCCGATCTATGGAAACTCGGGGGTCGGTCGACCGGGGACCGATGGAAGCACGATTGACGTCGTTGATTTGCAGGACCACAAGCTCGCCGGCACCATTGATCTTGGCAAAGGGCTCCGGCCGCACCGCGCCGAATTTGGACGCGACGGCTTGCTGTACGTCACCGCAGAACTTGCCAACGCGGTAGACGTCATCGATCCTTCCACGCATAAAGTGCTCGCGGAAATTCCTACCGGCCAGGCCCAATCGCACATGCTGGTTCTTTCTCCCGATGGCCGCCGCGCCTACACGTCAAACGTGGGTGCCGGTAGCGTCAGCGTTCTCGATCTTGCCAAACGCAGCCTGCTAACCACGATTCCTGTCGCGAAGACGGTTCAGCGCATCTCCATGACTCCCGACGGGCTGAGCGTATTCACCCACGACCAGGGCGCACCTCGGGTTGCGGTCATCGACACGACCACAAATAAGATTACGAAATGGATCGAACTGCCGAGCCCAGCCTACGCCTCGGAGGCAACTCCTGATGGCCGCTGGTTGCTGGCTCTCAGCATGGTGGCCAATCGCCTCTTCGTCGTCGATTTGCAGACCTTGAAGGTGATGCGGTCGCTGGAGGTTCCGACGAGATCGTCGGAGATTTTGATTCGCCCTGGCGGGGAAATTGCGTACGTCAGTGGCACCGGCGCAGGGAAGATCGCGGTTCTTGACCTGCGCGCGTGGGAAATGCGTCAGCCCATCGAACTCACTCCTGGGGTCGATGGCCTCGGCTGGATTCCCGCGACGCGTTCAAACTAAGTGCCGCTCGAATCGTAAGAGAGTCGGGCTCGCCGGTTGCGTTCGAACTCGCCCTTATTTCTCGCCGAGATACTCTTCGGGAACATCGTCTTCGGGCACTTCGTGGGTTATGACTTCGCCCTCGTCTGCGTCGCCGGCATCTTCCACGCCTTTCACTAATTCAGCCTCAAACGCATTTCCTTCCTCGAGCAATTCTTCCACGCTTTCCGAAGCCGCTCCCGCGATCCCGGACAATCCCTGCAAATCACCGGATTGTCCAGCCGACCGCGCTCCCAGGCCCTTGGGCTCAAACGCCACACTCCCGATATCTTCGCTATTTCCCCGGACTCTCTTCTTGCTCCACGCCGCCTTTTTTCGCAAAGGCTTTCTTTTCGGAGCAGCCTTCTTCGCCAGCTTTCTCCTGGGAGCAGCCTTCTTGCCCACAGCTTTTCTCTTTGCTTTCTTCTTACTCCTCTTTTTGGTGGCCATACGCGGAGTCTACCACTTTCCTTCCCGCCCGAAGCGCGCATCGCTCAATTCTTCCGCTGCAGGCTGCATAGGGCTTCACTTTTCACTAGCCTCGAGATCCACGAATTCCAGGTGCCATAGTTTCCCCGCGAGGTTCAGCCGCGCCACGCTTATCGGCAGTTGAAACCTGCGTGGGCCGGCGCTTCCGGGATTCACGTACAAAACGCCGTCGCGCTTGATCTTTCCGGGCTTATGGGAATGCCCGCTCACGACCAGGTGAAACCCGGCTGCGGCGGGATCCAAATCCAGGGCGTTCACGTCATGCAGCACATAGATCAACGCCGCGCCGGCTTCCGCGACCGTCGTCAGTGGCAGCGTTCGCGCCCATTCCTCCGTGTCAACATTTCCGCGAACGGCCACAACCGGAGCCAGTTTTCTCAGCTCCTCAAGAATCTTGGCATCCCCGACGTCACCGGCATGAATGATCAACTCCGACCTGCGCAGCGCCTCGAGGGCCTCGCGGCGCAACAAACCGTGGGTGTCCGAGATCAGTCCAACGCGCGTAGTATTCTCCGGCACGCACAAATCCTAAGGCATGGCCCCTGTGCGATGTACCTAAACTTTGAATGTTTAGATAGTTATTTGTCGCAGACTAGACGGAAACCTTGGTGGGACCCACGCGGCGAAGCGGCTTCGAGCCTGGAATTGGAAACTGCATGTGCCAGAAATTGGTTTCCGGCGAGACGAACTCTACGCCGATATATTGCTTGCCGTCGCGTGCCCGATGAATCGAGACCACGCGGCACTCCATGGATTGACCGGTATTGTCGTTTACAAGAATGAGCGTGTGGCTCACCAACACGATCTCTTCCAGCGGGAATAGCGCTCCGTGCCGGTTCACCGACTGGGAATTCGTCTGCGCGCTGAACTTCTCGCCGTTGTCTCTTTTCCCATGCACCGTCAGGGGAACCGTCAAGGCTACCCGAAGCGTTCGCCGCCGTTCTTTGCACCGAAAATGTAGTAAAGACATCTCGACCGGGACCTCAAACTTGATTTCTACTAGTGCTGGCCTTGGACTACTTCTGGGCGATGGGCCTCGTCATGCTGTTTCGCGTCAGCAGGGTGCCGAAGCGAAAGAACAACAGAATAGAGGTGACTAGCACAAACCTTGCCCACACAGTCCCAAGGTTGACTTCTGGACCCTCCAACCGCAATGGCTGAACGGTACCATAAAACGCCTTTCCAAAACAGTACCCCTGTACCTCCCCTTTTCGTGCCCCAACAACCGGTTACGGCGAAGAGCATGCCACGAGCCAGCACACTATCGAAATATCGGCTAGCCCTTACCTGCGCTCCCCCAGAGACGCCTTCAGCGCCGGCTCGTATCCCTATCATTATCCTGCACTTGTGCAGGCTCACGGTCTGTTTCCGAGGAGCAGGGGGATCCGCACACTGAGGAAGAGTCTTTTCTCGATTTGCCTGTGGAGAAAAATTTCGCGATTCTTTCCACTTACCTGTCCTTTCGGGTTTCCTGTGCACTGTAGTGTCCGAAGCTGTCTTTCCGTTTCAATGCAAGGATCTTGGTGCCGCGCCAGTAGCGCCGTCTCAGGGCCCGAGTAGCTTGACGATTTGCAGGGGGTTTACACGGGCCCTCTCGACGGTTAGGCCCCAATGGAGGTGCGGCCCCGTGACCCGCCCTGTGGCCCCCACCATTCCCAGCACATCGCCAGCCTCGAGAATATCTCCTACTTTTGCGCTGATCTTAGACAGGTGCCCGTAAAACGTGTAGATCCCTAGTCCATGATCCAGAACGACAGCATTGCCAGCGAAGAACAATTCATTGGCCAGAACCACCCTGCCCCGCTGCGCGGCGTGCACGGGCGTTCCTGTCGTCCCCGGGAAATCCGCACCGCCATGGGGCGACCCTGGATTTCCGTTTAGAATTCGCCGCTTCCCGAAATTCGAGCCGGCCGTCACTCCATCCAGCGGAACGCGAAATTTGCCATTCCACAGGCGCTCCGGCGTGACGCGGTCGAAAATTTCTCGCAAACGGTCGCGCTCCTCATTGGCGCGTTTGACTTGCTCCGGATTAGGCTCGACGAACTCTTTTCCTACCTTCAGCCGTTCGGTCGCAAATTTCCCTGCTCTCACGGTGATGTTGGCGCTGCAAACAATCTTCTCGCCGGCAGCCCTTTGCGCCGTTACTTTCAGCTCATACCGACCGGGCGCCTTTTCCAAATCGACGCCCAATAAACCTGCATGCGTTGTTTCGCGGCCATCCTCCCGCCAAAAAGGAACACTCCGGCCGCCCCAATCGCCTTTCACTTCCGTCAGCGGTCGCGCGCCTTTCAGTTCCACGAGCAGTAAGCTTCCCTGGCTCGAGACCGGCGAACTCAGGCGCAATGTCGCTCCCGCATTGCAGGAACGGGCTTCATTCGCCGTCACTCCGGCCGGGCGCAGCAGAGCACCCGGCCCGAGACACAGCAATGCGACGGAGATTCGCCAGATTCGAATGGGACTCAAGCCCCGGCCTTTTGACGCTGTTCCCGCATCATCGCTACGCGCGGTTCCACTTTCGCGAATTGCACGCGCCCCACTTTCGATGCCAGGATAGCTCTTTCTGAAAGTAGAAATAGATCGGGGTTTTTCGCTTTTTCACGAAGTTCTTTGAGAAAGGGCCGCACTTTGGCAAACATGAAGTACAGTTCGCCGCAAAACGCCGGTTCAAAGAACAAATGTTCGCTCACCACCCCATTGAGGACAAAAGACGTGGCGATTCCCCAGTAGCTGCCAACCTGCCGCAGCCAGTTGTTTTCTTCCGATCCAAAGGCCATCGCCACTTTCATGAAATCATCGGCATTTTCCGGCCAAAACGTGGTCAGCCACCATTGGCGCGCCTTGCGCATTTCCGGCTCGCGCCTCAGGTTGTAAAGTTCCAGTATCAAACGCGCATCGTCAGTAGTTGGTTTTCTCGGCATGGCGCCCCCAATATGATCGTGCATGAATTCTACCCTAGCAGGCCGCCAAAACCGTTTGCCGGCCGTTCTAGTGTCCGACAACGCGACAGATGCATCCCGGCAGCGGACGCCCGCGAACCGTCCGGGGCTTTGCGATTTGAAGGAAGTCTTTTTGATTCTATGACTTCTGCTCCTGCCGCCTTCGGCATGATGATTGCCTTGACTTCGGGCGGGAAAATCCGTCTTGCACGTCTGGTAACTCTGAACCAGGGAGGCTTCCGTGAAAAAGATCGACCGCATGCGCGAGAAAGTGACCATCCTGCCGACTTCCATGTACCTCTCCAAGATGCACGACGCCGGTTGGAGCCTGGTCGCGCTGGAGTGGGAACGCGAAGTGGAGACCATAGGCACGCCTGAGCCGCAGGAAGCCTCCGGCGCCTCCGAGGAAATCCCCTTTGGCCTCCGCATCTCTTCCGACTGCCACCATTTGGAAGACGACCCGCTGGAGATGCAAACGCTCAAGTTCCTCGCAGAGATGATCGTGCAGGACATTTCCTTTAAGAATATGGCCGAGGCCCTGAACATCCGGGAGTACCGCACGCGAGACGGACGCCCCTGGAACGCCGCGAGCGTCTTCCAGCTTACCCCGCGCCTGATCGATGTCGCACCGCGCATCCTCTCCGGCGCGGAATGGGAGTCCCGCAAGAAGCAGTTGACCAGCGTCGCCTGGAACTCTTAAGAAGCTGGATTATTTTTCGCCTGGAGTTCGGCGCGCGCCCCAGCGCTGCTCCACTGCACAGGTTCAACGCGTCCCAGCACAAACACCCAGCTCGCCGCGCCAAGAATCGAAATCACACCTGTGATCACAAAGGCCCACACGAAATTTCCCGTGCGCTCGACCGCGAATCCCGTCACCGCCGGCGCCGCGACGCCGGCCAAATTCCCAACAAAATTTTGTAACCCGGTCCACCTTCCCGCCGCCCGCGGCCCCGCCAGCGTCTGCGTGATTGCCCAAATGTTTGACGCGTTCATCCCGAAAGCCGCGCTCGCCAACAGCAGAAACGCCACCGCAAGTTCCGGCCCGGCCATCGCGCACGCCACCAGGAATATTCCTCCGACCAATTGCCCCGCCCCCATCATCGCTTTCCGCACAAACGTCTCGTTCCGCCCCGCCGCAATCCATCGGTCCGAAGCTGCGCCCGAAATCACCGCCACGCACGCCATCAGCAGGTACGCCAGCGCGCCGATTCTTCCCATGCGCTGCAGCGAAAAGTGCCGCTCGCGCACCAGGTAATACGGCAGCCACGTCAGCAGACAATAGAGTAAGTAGTTCCCGCCAAAGTGTCCGAGAAACGTTCCCCACGCCGACCTCCGCCTCAGGATGTCCATCATTCGCGGCCCGGCTTCCGCCGCTTGACCTTCTGGCGCGCCAGCGGTAACCGCCATCCTTGGCATCTTCGCAAGCCATAACGGCAGCCAGAGGAACCCGGCGCAGCCCAGCCCGATAAAATACGGTCTCCAGCCGAACCGGCCCATCAGCAGCGCCCCAAGCAGCAATCCGAACGCAGGCCCCGCCGCAATCCCCACGCTGATGAACGCATTCGCAAAGCCGCGATGACGCTCCGGAAAATGCCGCACCAGCAGATTCGAAAAACACGGATACGCCGTGGACTCGCCCGCTCCCAGCAGCAGCCGCATCGCGAACAATCCCGCGAAGCCGGGCAGCACGCCGGTCAATAGCGTCGCCACCGACCACACGAAGAATCCAGCCGCCAGAACGTATCCGGCATCGAAGCGGTCCGCCAGCCAGCCGGAAATCAGCAAGAAACTCGCATAGGTCCAGAAAAATGCAGATAGCAGCACGCCCAATTTCCCGGGTGACATCCCGAACTGCTCTTTGATTATTGGCGCGGCGATCGAAAGCGCCCCGCGATCGATGTAGTTAATGAATAGCGCCAGAAACAGGAGCGTCAGCACGCCCCACAACGCCGGTGAAAGCTTCCCGTCTTCGCGCATCCGCGGCCGCCGCTTGATCTTGCTCGCCCCGAGTGGAGCGCGTTCTTTGCGTCCCGCATGCTACTACGGAACCGCTCGCCAGATTCCGCCCTTGTGCAAAGGTTTTGCTAAGTTCCTTATAGAGGCAGACTTAAGTCCAGCTGCATTCATTTTTTACTAGTGTATTGCGCCTTGCTATAAATGAAAAATAGGCTTGACCTTCTTCGCGCCATTCGGGAGACTCACTCTAGCCCTCCTGATTTCGACGCCGGCTTGCCCCTCACAGGTCCGAAGGGAACAAAAACATGTTGGCATCCGAGCGTCGAACCGCGCGCCGGTTCGTCCTGAATGTTTCATTGCAGCTTCAGCTCATTCAGACACCCTCTCTGGCTCCGCGGGAAGTTAAAGCCATGAACATCTCGACCCGCGGGGTTTACTTTACAACGGATCTTCCACTCCTCCAGGGACAGCTCGTTCAAGTCTTCGTTCAAATGCCAAAAGAGATTAGCGGGAACGTGGTGAACGCGAGGCGCTTCACGGGCCGGGTCGCGCACGTACACCCGAATGGGTTTGCAGACGGAATTTCAGGAGTGGGCGTGCAATTTCTCTACTACGGGGACATCGCTGTCCAGCTCCACGAGCAGGAGCAGGCAAATTCCGAGGCGCGTTCGATCCAAAAGGCTTTACTCCCCAAAGAAATACCACAACTCCCAGGGTACGAGATCGCCACCGCGTGGAAGTCCGCCCGCGTTGTCGGCGGCGACTATTTCGATGTCCTTCCTCTTGGCGCCGATGCGCTGGGGCTTTGTATTGCCGATGTTGCGGGCAAAGGTTTCTCTGCCGCGCTCTTGATGTCCAACCTTCAAGCCTCCGTCCGCGGATTGGCCGCGCCGTCTTTGTCGCCAAACGAGCTCTGCCTCCGCCTGAACGCCCTGCTTCACCGGAATATGGAGGGAGATCGGTTCATTACGTTTTTCTACGCTCAGCTGGACGGCCCCGCCCGGCGGCTAAGCTATGTGAACGCCGGCCACAATCCGCCGATTGTCCTGCATCGCGATGGATCGCATCACCGCTTAAAGGAAGGTGGCGGCGTGCTCGGCGTCTTCAGCGAACAAACGTTCGAGTCGGGCATCATTCATTTGCAATCTGGTGATCGCGTTATTCTTTTCACCGACGGGGTAACGGAAGCAGGCAACCCTGGCAAAGAGGAATTCGGCGAGCAGCGCCTCCTCGAAGTCTTAGGGGCCCATCGGACTGCAACTCCCGCCGAAATCAAAAATAAAGTCCTCGGCGCTTTGGCGGATTTCAATCGCTCCAACTGGCACGATGACGTTACCCTGCTCATCCTCTCCGTTTCCTAGACTAGGTGTTGGGCGGGTCGCCGCCTCAGCCAGCCTTCCTCCTGTCGGCGTCCCTCTGCACTCTCCGCGTCCCTGCGTTGGATTGTTCTTCGTTCTTTTCTTCGACTCTCAACCATGTCCTTTGACTTTCCCTCGATCTTTCACGCTGGCATTTCTCCCTTGTGCAGCTGCGGTGAGCCTAGCCTTTCCTCCCACCGAATCCGTCCCGTCATCTGCATGACTACAAACAGCGTGAGGATCGCTCCAATCGTCACCGCCAATCCCGTAAACCCTTCAAAGAAGAACGCGTACGAAAAAAGCACCAGATAGATCAGCTGCGTCAGTCCCGCATCCACCACCGCGAAGCGCAAGTCCACCACCAGCCGCAAGTAACTGACCACCAGCGCAATCGAAACCACCGACGAAATCACAAACGCCGCATGAATCGAAATATGATCCGCCAAGTACGCCAGCAGCAGATGAAACGCAAAGAACGCGCACGCTAGGAAGAAATAGTTCATTGGGTGCAAATTATTCCCGCGCAGCGTGGACAGCATGAACACCAGAAAGAAAAAGAAGAACAGCGACACGGGCGCGAAATAACTGATCCGCCCCGCCAGCGGCCCTGGCTGCAGCTTCTGTGGCATCTTCAACGCGATGTCGAAGCCCGACACCAGATTCTGATAGTTCCACTCCAGTTCCCAGCCGTTCACCGTCTGCCGCTTTTCCGTCGGCGAAAGCGAATTGTCCGGAAAATCGAAACCGGAAAAATCCGTTTTCGCCAGCAGGTGAAAGTCGCGCGCCTGCGAAATTTCCTTTCCGCTGCCGCCCGCATTGTCGCGAGCCGTCGAACCATCTGCGTTCGCGGCCGAAAAGGTATATCGCCAGCTGTCGAGCCCCTGCGAACGATAGGCCGCTTTCAGCACGGCCTTCGCGCCGGGCGCCAATCGCGTCCGCGCCACCGCTTGCGACCCGCTGAAGGTTAGCGCCAGGGGCTTTTCGTCCAGAAGCAGTTGCACGTTGTCGTAGACCGCCTGCTGCGCCGGAAATGGCAGTCGAAACACAAATTCTTCTTCCCGCGAAGAGGGGCTCTGGAACGTGTAAGCTCCGTCGAAATCCACCTTGTACGTGCTGAACCACAGCAACCCTTTTTGCCGGTAATCGATGTGGAATGCCGCCGCCACCCGGCTCGCGTCAATCTTCACCGCTTCCGAGTGCATCTGCCGCTCCGTCCGCGTGATTTTCTTCCCCTTCTCTTCCACCTCGACGGTCTTTTCTTCCGGCCATTCGTACGCGATCGCCGGCGGCGCCTGCCCTTGCGGCGCTCCCCACGTCGAAGCCACGCGCCCGGCGAGGCCGGACTCCGCGTTATACGTTCTGTAGAAAATGGTGGACCCCAGAATGGCCCAGGCAACCGCAGCGCACACAAAGATCGCAACGATCGCGATAATCCGCTTCAACATGGTGGTTTGTGTCTCAACTCTCTCCGCCGCAACCCCAACCTACTTCCCCATGGTTGGCGCTGTCAAGTACTTTTTATTACAAAGTATAGCGCCAATGGCGCTATAAACCAACGATTCTCATCTAAAACAACGAGCAGCTTGAGCGTCTGGTCGAGAACTTTTCTTCCCGGATCCATTTCTGGCGATGACTTCGGTTCCTCCGACGCTCTGGTTCGGGGGTGAGTATCCCTTGAGGTCATAGCCGTTTCGGTAGGCGCGGAGCTCGCTCGCGTCGCTGGTTGTGGGTGTTCGCTCCGGTTGCCGCCAAACTGGCGATCGTGCTGGCCGTCCTGCACGCCCTGCTGGAAGTACACTTGATTGTCGTTGCTCTCTCGATAGTGGCTGCGTTCCTGATCGTAGCCCCGCTGTGCCGGAAGCGCGGCGGCCCGGCTAGTCGCGTTGAATGCGGGCACGCGATCCCAAGGCCAACACCTATAGGGACTGTTTTAGATTTCGATTTATAGTATCTCCGACGCTGAAATGTCAGGCATGCTGGACAGAGGCATGGACTCTTCTAGGAGTCGAAGTATTATCCACTGTGAAGTCACGGTGGCAGATCGAATTGCCGAGAGTCTTCCCCCTATGGCACACATCGGCACTCCAGGAGCGTCTGGCTGCGGTCGATTCTATCCTTCGTTGCGACCCAACTCTTCGAGCCACTTTTGCAGAATCGCCTGCTGCCCCGCGTCGACGCTCGTAAACATCACGCCCATTCCCATATTAGGGAACAGAAATACCACTCTTCCCAGCGCAGTGAATGTCGTGTTTGCGTGCGAGATTCTCACCAGAATCTCCGTGCCTTCGGGCGAGGGATTCAGCATGTCGAGGAAGCATCCGCCGGCGCTCAGATCGCTGGTCTTGGCACGCAGTTCTGTATCGGAAGCGATTTCGATTACTTCAGCATCCGCGATAATGGGATAGCGTGGAGCACGACGGCGCTCGGAATCCATTCTTTACCGCCTTCTTTAGTGGCTAAGAGGGGGATGGTCCCTGTAACGCGAATCTTAGCCCAAGCCTCTGGCTATTCCAATCGGCCAGGCGCCATGCCCTCCGGTTTCAGGGTGCGGTTTTTGCATCTGCGAATCGGCAAATCACATTCTTTCAACGCCTTGCACACTCATTCGAATTACACACTTAATAAATATTAGCAGTAAGTACCTTATGCGTTATACTTTGGTTGTCCTTCAACGCCGCGCAGAAAGGAGCGCCTTCCTCTGTCCGCTGCTTCTCCGTCTCCTCGCCTCTCCGCCCGTGCTCCTCTGGCATTGCCACTTGCCTGCCATTTTCCATCTTCAAGCTTCCTGCTTTCCCTAAGCCCCTTAGAATCAACACTTGCGAAAAACAGGGGAGTGGGGGTGCTATGATTAACCAGCTGCTCCCACGCACTAGCCACTCTTCTCCGCGCTCCACTGCGCCCTCAGCGTCTCTGCGTTATCCTTGTTCCCCTGTTCTGCTATCCTCAAAGAGGCGATCATCGGTTGAACCGATTCCTCCTCTTATCCATCATCCCAAGGAGCCCCATGCAGTCGTTGCGACTCAATCCCATCCTCAACACGGATTCCTACAAGCTCACCCACTGGTGGCAGTATCCGCCGGACACGCGCCACATCTACTCGTACGTCGAGTCCCGCGGCGGCATGTTCGATGAAACCATGCTCGCCATGCTGCAATACATCATCAAATCCAATTTTGCCGGGCAGGTCTTCACCCTCGACGACGTCGAGGAAGCCCGCCGCATCGCTCACGCCCATTTCGGCGGCCATCCCAAATCCTTCAACTACGAAGGCTTCAAGTCGCTCTACGCAAAGCATGGCGGCCGCCTGCCTCTCCGCATTCGCGCCATCAAGGAAGGCACCGTCGTCAAAAGTCAGAACGCCCTCATCACCATCGAGAACACCGATCCCGAATTTTATTGGCTCACCAACTGGGCGGAAACCGTTCTCCTGCAAGTCTGGTATCCGATTACCGTTGCTACGCTTTCCCGCGCCATCAAGCAGGTCATCGGCAAAGCCCTCGTGCGCACCGGCGATCCGTCCCTGCTCCCCTTCAAGCTACACGACTTCGGATTCCGCGGCGTCTCCTCGAAAGAATCCGCAGCCATCGGCGGCGCCGCGCATCTGCTCAATTTTCTCGGCACGGACACGCTTGCCGCCATTCAGCTTCTCAATCAGTTTTATTCGGCCGATCTCACTGCAAAGAACCCTCTCGACTGCGCGGCGTACAGCATTCCGGCCTCCGAGCATTCCACCATCACTGCGTGGGGTGAAGCCCATGAAGTCGACGCCTACGCCAACATTCTCGAAAATTGCCCCGAAGGCCTCGTCGCCTGCGTCAGCGATTCCTACGACGTTTACAACGCCGTGCGAAATCTCTGGGGTGGCGCGCTGCGCGACAAGGTTCTGCAGCGCAACGGCACTCTCGTGATCCGCCCCGATTCCGGCGATGCCGTCGCCGTCCTCGAAGAGCTTTTCAAAATTGCTAGCGACGTTTTCGGCTACGAAGTCAATCGCAAAGGCTGGAAGACCACCGTTCCCTGCGTGCGCTTCATCCAGGGCGACGGCGTCAACTTTTACACCATCCAGAACATCACCGGCCAGCTCACTCGCAAAGGCTGGTCGCAGGACATCTGGAGCTACGGCATGGGCGGCGCGCTGCTGCAACAGGTCAATCGCGACACACTGAAATTCGCGCTGAAGTGTTCCGCCATCGACCGCAACGGCAAATGGCACAATGTCTACAAAAATCCGAAAACCGATCCATCCAAAGCCAGCAAAGGCGGCCGCTTCAATCTCATCCAGAATGGCAAAGAATTCGCCACCGTCGAGGTCCTCGATGGTGAACCCGTCCCAGCCGGTAACGCCCTCGAGACGGTGCTTGAAGACGGCAAAGTGTTGCGCGAGCAGTCCCTCGCCGAAATCCGCACTATCACCGCCTCGTATGACACCTACGCCTATCCGGCTTGAGAATTGAATTTGGGGAATACAAGTTACCGATAAAATAGAGCGTCATGTCATCCGAACCGAAGAAGCCCTCCAGCAATCCCGCCGACGCGCGGCGCACGCAGCGCATTCTCTTGCAGGTTCCCATTCTGGTTCGCGCGCAGTTCGCGGGCGACGAACCCATCACCCAAGAAACGAAGACTTTGGAGGTCAACGCCCATGGCGCCCTCATTGCTCTCGCCATGAAAGTGCGGCCGGGTCAAAAGCTTTCCCTGAGAAACTGGGCTACCGCCAAGGAGCAGGATTGCCGCGTTGTCCATGTGCGCGAAAAACCTATGGGCAAAAATGACGTGGGCGTCGCGTTTCCCTTTGCCATGCCCCAATTCTGGAATGTCGATTTTCCGCCTCCGGATTGGACGCCGTACATGGACTAAGTCGTCCAGCGCAGATGTTCCGACGCGCTCGCTGCAATTTCTTGCCGCGCATTCAACGATCGCCGCGTTTTTCGCGCAACAGGAACCGCTGGATTTTTCCCGTTACCGTTTTCGGCAGCTCGCTGCAAAATCGCACTTCGCGCGGCACTTTGTAGGACACCAATCGCGCCTTCACGTGCTCGCAAATCTCCGCCGCCAATTCCTGCGATCCTGCGGTCTCCGCACGCAGCACCACATGCGCCACGGAATACGTCAGGCCTTGTGTATCCGTCGCGCCCACCACGGCGGCTTCAGCCACGTGCGGGTGTCCCAGCAGCGCGTTTTCCACTTCCACCGGCGAAAGCCACATCCCCGCCACTTTCAACATATCGTCGGCGCGGCCGCAATACTGGTAGTAGCCATCAGGTTCATGCACGAATTTATCGCCGGTCACCACCCATTCGCCGCGCTTGGTGTGCGCAGTCAATTCCGGAATGCGCCAATATTCTGCGAAGGCGCTTCCGCCGCGCACCCAGAGATTTCCGATCTCGCCGTCGGGCAACGGTTCGCCCGCGTCATCCACAATTTTCGCTTCGTACCGCGGCACAGGAAAACCGCAGCTTCCCGGCTTGCATTTTCCCGGGCGGCTGGAAATGAACATGTGCAGCATTTCCGTCGAACCAATTCCATCCAGAATTTCGAGTCCGAATCTTTTTTTCCAGCGCTCGAAAATTTCCGCCGGCAGGGCTTCTCCCGCGGAAACGCAATGCCGCACAAAAGAAAAATCCACGTGATCCCGTTCCGCTACGCGCAGCACCGCTGCGTAAAACGTCGGCACTGCAAAGAAAACCGTTGGCCGGTAACGCGTGACCATCTCGATCACGCGATCCACTTTCGTCCGTTCTGGATTTAGAACCGTGCGTGCGCCGACGGACAACGGAAAATACATCCCGTTTCCCAGACCATAGGCAAAAAATAATTTCGAAACGGAGAATGTCACGTCTTCTTTGTGAAGATCGAGTACGCCGCGCGCGAAACCCTGGCTCGTCACTAGCATATCGGCATGACGGTGCACCGCCGCTTTCGGCGTGCCTCCGCTTCCCGACGTATAGAGGAAGAACGCAGGATCCTGCGCCGAAGTCTCCGTTGGCGCGAGCCACTCGCTCGACGCGTCAGTCCACGCATTCCACTTCAGGCAAGACACGCCGCCTGTTTCGATCTCTTCGTCACCAACCAGGACGATTGGCATTGGGGTCCGCTCGCTCGAGGCTGGCAAGAATTCCGCGAATGCTTCGAAGTGGACAATTACCGCTCGCGGCTCGCTGTTCTCGAGGTAATGAATGTAATCCGTAGCCCGCGCGAATGGATTTACGGGCACAGCGATGGCCCCGATTTTTGCGGCACCGAAGAATGCCGCGATGAATTCCGGCGAATCCGGGAGCAGGATCAGGACGCGGTCGCCTCGCGTTACGCCTTGCGCGAGCAGCGCATTCCCCACGCGATTGGAAAGCGCTGCGAGTTCTGAGTACGTAACCTCGCGCGGTTCGCCCGCGATTGCCACTCGTTCTGGATGCCGCCACGCCGGCTCATCCAGAAAATGCCCTGCGATATTGAAATGCTCCGGCAATTCCACCTGCCTAAACTCTTCGCTGGGCACATGCAGCCCTGCTTCAGCGAGAGTCTACATCGCCACGCGTCCTTGGCTCATTGAAACATCGCCACCTCATGAACAGCGTTCTCCCGCAACGGAGCGACTATACTCCTCTTGGACGGGAGAATTTATGAAGTGGCGGTATCTTGTCCTTCCTTTGCTTTCGGTTTTTTTGCTTTCCGGCTGCACGCCACACGTAAACCTCAATGCTCCGTTTGGATCGCGGCCGCCCAATCCACACGAAATGTTCTTTACGGCAGTCGCCGCGGATTTCCATGATGTCAAAATGTGTGAAAAGATATCCGGCCGCGCGCTCGACGAGCGCGGCCCGGACATGGGTAGCTCGGACTGGCGCGTCAACAGCCAGAGATCGTCGTGTTATTTTTATCTGGCCATAACGACAAAAGGACGGCAACTTTTGCAAGTATGTGAAAGATATTGTCACGCTGCCATCGAATCATAGCGAAATCTCAGGCTCAAAATGCGTGGAGATGATTCGGCAAAATCAACAATCTTCGTATCATCCGGACGCAGGCGATTACGCGTTACCCGGCTTGATGCAAGAGATGGGTTATCGCGATGAGGACCGCTACGAGGCCCAGTATAAGGAGAATATCTGGAATAATCCTGTGTATGGATTTTATGCCAAAGTCAAAAACAATTCCGATTTCAAGTCGAGGGTCCGCGACCTGCCGAGCTATGCTGGGTCTTACTCGCCCGGCAACGACAGACGAGCCAACGAAGACGAATTAATGACGGCAATGCTGGTGGTGGAAGACGCAATTCCCGCGACGTGTGAAAAAAATTCTCCTAATAGCTATGCCGAGTCCCATGCGAACCTATACAGCGACATCGTGTCAAAAGGCGCAGTGCGCAATAGCTGTTTTTCGGCGATTGCCTTCGATACCCGTGTGCCAGCCTTATGCGCGAAAATCATTCCGGTCGAAGGCAATTTGCCGGAGCTGAACTATGTTGACAGGGAGAATTGCGAAGACGGAATTCGCGTGGCAATTCAGAACAACGAGAGGTTGTTAAGTCATAATCCGCAATATTTTTCTAGGATGGATGACTTCGTTCGCGCTTTGCGAAAGCTGGGTTACGACAAGCCATTCCTAATCGATCAAAACGCGCCTGACTGGAGCGCCTTTTACCGGCATCTCGTGTATTACGCGAAACCCGGAGAAAAACAGGAGTTTCTCAGGCTGGCGGAGGCTCTTCCCTCTTTCACGAAATGAAAGAACTGCACTCTGCGGCGGGGGAGGTGCGATTCCCAAGTTTTCTCTCGCGACCAGGGTCCCAGCACCTTGCTAACTTGCCGCTTATTTCATTTAGATGTGCTCGCAAGGGGAAACACCCAGGTCAAGAGAAGATGGGTCGGCCAGTACAGCAGCCCGACCGCGCCAATGAAAATCACAGCAAGATGCACAGGAGCAGGACCCCACGCGCGATGGAAGATCGGGTCGCGATATGCGTAGTTCAAATTCAGTTCCGGCGGCAGGAATCGTGCAATGACGAAAAGCGCCGCGGCAATAGCCGCCTGCAACGCGAGCGCACGACGATCGTAACCCACTTTTCGCATCGCCCAGAGCATAGCCACAGGCAGGCCGATGTGAAAGCTGGAGAGCAGCCGCACCCATAGCGGGTAGCGCGTGTCCCACATGTAGTCCGTTCCCCCGATCAGGAATCGTCCGGTCAGCAGGTGCCATCCTACGTCGACGGACCAGAATACGCCCGCCCCGAGCGAACTTATCGCCTGGCTGGAGATCAGCAACGAACTACCCCACCACAACCCGGCGCATCCCAGAAGGACTGCGACATCACAGAGATGCAGCAGATTCGGCCAGCCCCACACGCGCACGTAAGCCGGCAGCCAGATCGCAACCCACAACAAGCTAACCCACCGCAAAACCGGAAAAGCAACTGTACTCGCGCTCATTCGAATGTTCCGTCCGGCCCCCCGCTTCCGGCACAGCCTACCACACGAGCGAGCTTCTCTAACCCCAGACACCAATATGGAGCTTGGCGTAGCGTTGACGAATTTCTAGCATGATGAAATGAGCCAAAAGCCAGAAATCGAAACGACGCAGGCGGGCGCCATCCTCGCTTGGCTGCGGCAGCGCGAAGACGAGATGGCAGACCTGCTCGCGGAGCTTGTTGGCATTCCCACAGAGAATCCGCCGGGGAAGAATTATCGCGCTTGTGCGAATCTGCTCGAGATTCGATTGCGCGAATCCGGGCTGGATTGTAAGCGCCAGGCGCCGGAGGATTCGAAAAAGGATCCTGACGACGCGCCCATTTGTCTCTTGGCCAGTTACGGACGCGGAGAGCGAGCGCTCTATTTTCATGGGCATTACGATGTGGTTCCCGCGCAATCCGCCGAGCAATTTCTACCCGTCCGCAAGGAGCATTTCTTGTTTGGCCGCGGCTCCTGCGACATGAAAGGCGGCATCGTCGCGATGCTTTACGCGATTCTTGCGCTGAAGGAAACGGGCGCGGAATTGAACGGCAGAATTAGTTTGACGCTGGTTCCCAACGAAGAAACTGGAGGCGAGGGCGGGTCGGCGTGGCTGGCGCGTGAAGGATTGCTGGGCCGCGACGGTGTGGGCATGCTGCTGGCGGAGCCTACGAGCGGGGTGATTTGGAATGCGAACCGCGGAGCGATCTCGCTGCGGGTGCAGGTATTCGGAAAGTCCGCACACGTCGGTTTGCAGCACCAGGGTGTGAACGCGTTCGAACGCATGCATCGCGTCGTCGCGCGTCTCCAAGCGCTGAGGCACGAAGTGGAGCAGCGCACCACTCACGCAAAAATCGGCGCGGAACAAGCACGCAATTCCATCTTGATGCTTGGCGGACAGAACGGCGGCGGTTCCAGTTTCAACGTGGTTCCAGAGAAGTGCTGGTTTACCGTCGACCGACGGATCAATCCTGAAGAAGACCTGGCGGCCGAGAAAGCCAAGTTGCTGGAGATCTTGGAAGGCTGCAAGCGCGACGGAATTCCTCTGGAATGGGAGATTCTTCAGGAAGGCAGTTCAGCCGCATGCGACGAGGAGGCTGCACTCGGCCAAGCCTTGTCTCGCAGCATCCACGCCGTGACCGGAGACGCGCCGCGTTTCGAGATGTGCCCCGGACTGTTGGAAATTCGCTTCTACGGTGCGCAAGGAATCCCGGCCTACGCATACGGCCCAGGCCTGCTCTCCGTCGCGCACGGCCCGAACGAATATGTAGACCTCCGAAGGGTAATCGAGACCGCGGCCATCTATGCCTTGGCGGCGATTGAGACGCTCCATCCCATGCGGCCCTAGAAACTCGTGGTGAAAGTCTGGATTCCCAAACGAAATTCGGGAACGCGATAGGCGAGGGTGTTCTTCCCTAAGGCCTATGGATGGAAATCCTAAGGCGTTCTGCTTTAGGATTAGGTCGCTGCCACGGTATGGTCCGCAAGCGAAAAATCATCGTCTACATCGCCACGAGTGCCGACGGCTTTATCGCCCGGACCGACGGTTCCGCCGACTGGCTCGAGCGTCCGCGCCCGAAGGGCAACTACGACATGGGTGCGTTCTACAAATCGATCGAAACGATCCTGTGGGGCAGGAAGACGTGCAATATGGCCCTCGACTTTCAAAGGAGAAGCGTGGCTGCGGCGGACTTCGATACAAGGTTAAAAACTATGTCTTCACACGCGGTGTGCCGCAATCGGCATCGCCGGCGGGCGTGGAGTTCGTGAACGAACCAATCAAAACGTTTGCAACCCGTCTGCGGAAGACAAAGGGGAAAGACATCTGGATGATGGGTGGCGCTGGCATCATTTCGTCGTTTCTTGACGAAGGAGAGATCGACGAGTTCATGATTCACGTAATTCCCAAGTTTATTGGCCAAGGTATTCCATTGATCGCGCCCGCCCGCCGCACCGTGGCGCTAAAACTGATCTCCTGCACGAAGTTCACAGACGGCGTGGTGAAGCTGCACTATGCCGTCCGTAAGTGAGGCGTTTTCCCTGCCTTTTACGACCTTGCCCACCCGTCCAGGTGGACACTTGCCCTGAAGTACTATTTAACTCTTCCGATTTATTGGCGATGATTCGTAAATATGCCGAATCTTTACTTTTGTCAGCCTCACGCAAAAAACCAGGGCATGCTCCGAGCGGTTCTTTCCATCAAGGAGTGTGAGCGCGTTGTTGAGGAACACCCGGCCACGTACATTGGCGAAGAATTCCCTGCTCTGGGCAACGGCAATGGCTCGGCACATGACTTTGCCGTCATCAGCTTCCGCGCAGAAGAAACCACCAAGGTGTGGCGTCCCGGCTACTATCGCCTCGATTCGGATTTGACCAAGATCAACGAAGCAATCCTCGCACTTTCCCGCTGACCCCCAGCCCGTTTCCCTCACTCTCGAGACTTCCCGCTGCGATAGCTAATCGCCTGCTCAAAATACTAGGAACCACTCTCGCGGAAAGCTGGACTGAACGTGCCGTGGAGCCTCAGGAATTGAAACCCCTGAATTTTGGGAGCCTTTCGGCACGGCTTTGATTAGTGAAATTGCGTCTAGTTCCATTTTCCCGTGGCGGCCAGCAACTGAAGGCCGACCGCGAACGAGTTGACTCCCAGCGGCTCGCAATAGGCCACACGCGCACGGGCACGGAAGAGTCCCTGCGCAGAATGCAAGTTGAGCCGATCGTTTCTCTTCCACGGCTTGCTGGAAACGACGCGCGCGCCATGGGTACTGACGTTTTCTGTAAAGCATTCCTGGGCGCGCTGGCGGACATCGAGGCTCCAAAGATCCACTCTTACTGCAACGGGCACGCGATCTTCCAAACGCCGAGCCAAAGTTTGTTGCATGGGGACACCTTTGTGCTTACCGGGCCGGGTGGGAGGCTGAATGTCGGGGTGGGAACGACATGATACACCCGAAGCGCTCGTTCCGGCCATGGATTTTAAAGAGCGCGTACCACTCGGGCCAGGGCAGATCTCCTAGGCCGTGGTGGGAAGCCAGTTCTGCAACACAGCCATAAAGTTGGGGAGTACTTCACGGAAAGCCAGCCCCATGCCAAGGTGCGTATGGGAATAGACGACTCGCGCAGGGGCTTCAAAAATTTGCGTCTCCGTGATTATTTTTACCTGGACGAGCGTCCCATCGGGCAAAGGATTGATGGTATCCACGTAACACCCGGAAACACTGAGGTCGCTGACGCGCGCGCTCATGCGCGAGCCGTTATTTTCCGCAAGGACTTCTGCTGCAGCGATGAAAAAAAATCGTGGCGCACCGCGGTGCTCGTGTTCCATAGTGGCCTTCCCGGGACTTAGCGGGGATTTTATACCGAGTCCGGCCCGGCGGCGTGCAAGTCTGGCGCCGCTGTTCGCCTGTCGTTCGCTTCGCAGTGTTCCGCTACAAATTCAGTGACGAACACGGAGAATTCCAAGTACCATTTGCCTCAGCTTTCGTCTCGTAACGGGTGCGCAGGATGTCCTCAGAAAGAATGCGCCGAAGCAGCCGTATCCCAAAAGAAATCCCCATCCTGCTGGTCGGAAGCGACATGGAAGGCAAGGTCTTTTCCGAACAAGCCAGAACGGTGCTCCTCAGCCGGCACGGCGCGGGCATCGTTTCGGAATACAAGCTATCACCAGAACAGGAGCTGATCCTTCGTTCCCTGGAGACGAATAAAGAGGCCGAGGTGCGCGTGGTGGGCCAGCTCGGCTCCGCCGGGGGGAGCCACACCTACGGCGTGGCGTTTCTGGATCAGAACATCGACTTTTGGGGCACCGAGTTCCCGCCCGTTTCGCAATCCGAACGAGAAGCGAACCGCGTCTTGCTGCAGTGCGCCAGTTGCAAAGCTCGCGAGACGGTTGAGCAGAGCGACCTGGAATCGGACGTCTACCTCGTCAACGAAGGCATCGTGCTGTTTTGCAAGAAGTGCGGTTCTTCCACGGTTTGGAAGCGGGCAGAGGATGCCGCCGAAGGCGAAGCCAGCCCACCGCAAATCGAAAGGGAGCCAGACTTCTCCGGACCTGAGGAGCCAGAGTCCATTGATTCACCGGCCGACCTCCAACCCACCTTGCGTCCGGCAAACAGACGAAAGTATCTTCGGACGAAGGTGAATTTCAAAGCCTGCGTACGGACGTTTGCCTTTGGCGACGACATCGTCACCTGCGAAGATATCTCGCGTGGCGGCCTTCGGTTTAAATCCCGCAAGCAGTACTCCGTGAAGACCGACATTGAAGTAGCCTCTCCTTATTCGCCGGGCTCCCTGAATATCTTTGTGCGAGGGCGGATCGTCCACGTCGAGGAAGTGCCCGGCGAGAAGTCCTTCCGCTGCGGGGTTGCCTACGCTAAAACCTGATGGCCCTGATTTGTTAGACTGTGCAGACCATGAGCGTCATTGATGAAGTTCTGCAAGCGAACGAAATTTACTCGCACACCCATGAATTGCGCAGACTCACGCCGCGCCCGGAGCGCAAGCTGGCCGTGCTGACCTGCATGGATACGCGGCTTTCGATTCGAACGCTGGGGCTGAAAACGGGAGACGCGCACATCATCCGCAATGCGGGCGGTATCGTGACGGAAGATAGCCTACGCTCCCTGGTGGTGTCGCACTATCTGCTGGGCACCGAGGAATTCATGGTTATCAACCATACCGACTGCGGGCTGATGCATACGACCGAACAGGACTTGCGCACGCGAATACAGAACCAATCAGGAACTGCCGCTGTCGCTCCGGCCTTTTTTTATGCCTTCCAAAACGTCGAAGAAAATGTGCGCCATCAACTGGAGAAGCTGCGCACGCATCCGTGGATCCCCAAGGAAGTTGCCGTGCGCGGATTTGTTTACGACGTGGCCAGCGGAAAGCTGAGGGAAATTCGCAGAGACTGAATCGTCCGGAGCACCCCTCGAGAGTGCTGGAACAAGAGTACTGGCTGCCCGGACCGCAAATTGGTACCTTCAAGCTATTCATTCCCAAGAACTTGGGCCGCAACATCACTCCAACGTGGAGATACGCCTCCAGCTAGTGCACTTCTCTCCCACGAAAACAGCAAGAAAGGAAAGGCCCACGCGCGATGCCAACCCTTCACTTTCGCCGCGTTGAACGACGCCGTACGCCCCGAGTTGCAGTTTTTGCGAATTTGACCATCCAAGGCTATGACGAAGAGAATGAGAAGTTCAGAATTCAGGCGCGCTCGCATTCGGTAAGCGGCCACGGCGGGATGACGATTCTGGACACACCCGTCGTTCTTGGACAGACCCTCCTGGTGACCAATGAAAGCGGCGGGCAGAAAACCGAATGCAGAGTGGTCTCCGTACGGTCTGCAACTGACGGCAAGCACGTCGTGGCGTTCGAATTCATCGCCCCCAACGCGAATTTCTGGAACATGACATTCCCCGCCAATGGAGCGAAACCGCTGCGGCGCATGGCGCCCGCAAGGGCCGCTCTGTAACGATTCGGTTCCTGCAAGCCAGGCGTGGGATTCGGTCGTTCTGTCCGCTCGTTGTCCGGCTACTTCAGCGACGCTTCAATTTTGTTTTTGTACTCGCGGGCTTTGGCGATCACCGCAGCCTCATCCACGGTCAGCACTTTCTTGTCGCGCATTACCACGCGCCCGCCGATGACCACGGTTTCCACATCGCTCCCCTTCAGCGCGTAAGCCAGCTGCGCATAGACGTCATAGATCGGGACGGCGTTCGGCGCGTCCAGACCGATCAAGATAAGGTCCGCCTTCTTCCCTGCTTCGAGCGAGCCGATCTCTTTCTCCATGTGCAGCGCTTGCGCGCCGTAGATAGTGGCCATTTCCACGACGGCCTTGGCGCCGAGAGCCAAGGGATCGGACTTCGTGATTTTTGCCAGCTTAGCGGCCAGGTCCATTTCTTCCATCAAGTTCAAATCGTTGTTGCTGCCAGCTGGCCCGTCAGTTCCCAGTCCGACCGCGACTCCGGCAGCGCGCATCTCCGGCACGGGGGAAACGCCGCTCGCCAGCATCATGTTGCTGGAGGGATTGTGGACACAGCCGACCTTGCGCTGCGCCAGAATCTTGCGGTCGGTGTCATCCACAAAAATACAGTGCGCGGCGACCACGTCTGGCCCGAGAATGCCGATTTTGTCGAGATACTGCACCGGAGTCGTTCCATTCTGCGCGCGGCTGTCGTCCAATTCCTTCTTCATCTCCGCCACGTGGATGAGAATCGGAGCGTTGTACTTTCTCGCCAGGGCCGCCGCGTCCTGGAGCGTCTTTTGGGAGCAGGTGTAAATCGAGTGAGGCGCGGGGGCGGCGTGAATGAGCGGATCGTTCTGCCATTTCTTTAGAAACTTTTCCGTGTACTCGAGCGTCGCGGCATTGCTCTTGTTGTCCGGGGCAGGAAAATCGATGAATGTTTCGCCCAGCACGCCCCGCATTCCCGCGGCCTTGGTTTCCTCGGCGACAGCGTCCTCGAAGTAGTACATGTCGGCGAAGGTGGTTACGCCCGCGCGAATCTGCTCCGCCGCGGCAAGCCGTGTGCCCCAGCGGACAAATTCTTCGGTGACGTTTTTTGCTTCCGCTGGGAAGATATACTTGCGCAGCCATTCATCCAGCGTCACGTCGTCGTGCAGCCCGCGAAAAAGCGTCATCGGCACGTGCGTATGCCCATTGATGAATCCAGGCAGCACCAATTTTCCTTTGGCGTTGATCGTTTCCGGCGCAGCGTACTTGCTCTCGATCTCCGTGCGTGGCCCCAGTGCAAGGATCCCATCACCTTTCACGGCGATGGCACCGTCTTCCAGGATGCGGCGTTGGGCGTCCATCGTGATGATGGCGCCGCCGATCACGAGCAGATCCACTTTTTCTTTCTTCGCTGCTTGTGCGTAGAGGCAAAGGGAAACCAGAAAATGGAAAATGGAAATCAGAGCAGCGGCCTGCCACGAATGGGACTTGCGCATCCAATGTCGATTTTCCATTTTCACTTTTCCTTTTCTTACAGATTGGAGGAGTCAAATGGTTTCGGGAACAGTTCACGCATCGGGATGACTTCGGTTTTGCCTTTCAAATTCGCCAGAATTACGGGAACGTCGCCGCAAAATTCCCAGAGCAACTGGCGGCACGCGCCACAAGGCGGCGTAAGCGTATCAGTGTCCGTCACCACGGCGATGGTGTCGAAACCGCGTTCACCTTCGCTGATTGCTTTGAAGATGGCGATCCGCTCCGCGCACACGGTGAGGCCATAGGTCGCATTTTCAACGTTGCAGCCTCCGAAAATCCTGCCCGAGGTGGCACGAAGGGCGGCACCCACTCGAAAATTGGAGTACGGCGCATGCGCGTTCTCACGTGCCTGCTTTGCCACCGAAATCAAAATGTTATTGTCGCCCACGCTTTCGCCTCCCGGCGCGCATTGAAGAGTTCAGGAAATTGCTTCCGCAATTCTTGGAACCAAAGCTTTAAGCAATCCGATGAACTGCCCTTTCACGCGCTCGGCCGTCTCCAGAACTTCTTTGTGATCTAGTGGCTGGTCCAGAATTCCCGCGGCCGCATTCGTCACGCAGGAAATTCCGAGCACGCGAATCCCGCTGTGCCGCGCCGCGATCACTTCCGGCACCGTGGACATCCCCACAAGATCGGCGCCGATCGTTCGAAGATAGCGTATCTCCGCCGGCGTTTCGTAGCTCGGGCCGGGCAGCGCGGCGTATACCCCTTCGTACATTCCGATGCCCATGCGGTTCCCTTCCCCGACAGCCATCTCGCGAAAGCGGCGGTCGTAAGCGCTGCTCATGTCCGGAAATCGCGGGCCAAATCGCTCATCGTTCGCACCGAAAAGAGGGTTGGCTCCCTGCAAATTAATGTGATCCTTGATGACGACCAGCTTGCCTTGCACGAATTCACGTTTGATGCCACCCGCTGCATTAGTAAGAATAACGGCTTTCACGCCCATGCGAGCAAAAACGCGAATGGGAAAGGCCACGTCCTTTGCGGGGTAGCCCTCGTAGAGATGGACGCGCCCCTGCATTCCACAAACCGGAATTTTCCCAACTTTGCCGACTACCAGAGTACCAGCGTGCCCGATGGCCGTGGATCGAGGAAAATAAGGAATCTCTGCATAAGGAATTTTCGTTGCAGCGGAAAATTCATCCGCGAAAGCGCCGAGTCCCGAGCCGAGAACCAGGGCAATTTCAGGCCACAGCGAAGTTTTCGCGGAAATGAATTCGGCGGCGAGGCCGGCGCGTTCGAATTCTCCGTCTGACGCATCCACTGCGGGTCTAGGAAGCGCAAACTCAGAAAGTTCAGGTGCTCCTTTTTCTGTCTGCTTCTTTTTGTTCTTCCGACTCATGTAAGAATTCCGACGATTGCAGCGGACATCAAGTTGGCCATAGTACCGGCCAGCATGGCGCGAATGCCGAATTTGGCGAGCTGCCCGCGTTGTTCTGGCGCAAGCGCGCCGATGCCGCCGATCTGTATGCCGATGGAGCTGAAATTCGCGAAACCGCACAGCGCAAAGGTGGCGATCGTGAACGAGCGAGGATCGAGCGAGCCCTTCATGGGGCCTAACTGCGAAAACGCGTAGAGTTCATTCACGACCATGCGCGATCCCAGCAGGTTTCCGACGGTGGAAGCGTCGTGCCAGGAAACGCCGATGAGCCAGGCCACCGGCGCGAAAACCCAGCCGAAGATTTGCTGCAGGCTCGAGGGGAACCACGCGACCCCGTACGCGGCAAGCACATTGTGCGTCCCGGCGAAGAGATAGTTCACGAGAGCGACCAAGGCCACAAAGGAGATGAGCATCGCGCCAACGTTGATGGCCAGGTGCAGTCCGTCCGACGTCCCGCGAGAAATAGCGCCCAGGAAATTTGCTTCTTTTTCCATCTCCGGCATTTGCACGCGCCCGGCGGTGAGCGGCTCTTCCGTTTCGGGCACCAGCATTTTGGCCATCAGCAAAGTTCCCGGGGCTGTCATGATCACGGCGGTGAGCAGATGCTTGGCTTCCACGCCGTACGCAATGTAGGCGGCCATGATGCCGCCCGAAACGTGCGCCATTCCGCAAGTCATTACGCACATCAGCTCCGACTTGGTAAGCCGGTTGAGAAACGGACGGATGGTGAGCGGCGCTTCCGTCTGACCCATGAAAATGCTGGCCGCGATGTTCAGCGATTCGGCTCCGCTCGCGCCCATCACCTTGGTCATGACCCAGGCGAAGGCGCGAATAATCAGCTGCATTACACCGATGTGATAGAGGAACGCGAAGACCGCGGCGATAAAGATGATTGTGGGCAACACCTGAAACGCAAAGATAAAGCCCAGGGAAGATTTCTGCTTGCCCAGCTCGCCAAACACAAACTCCGAGCCAAAGAAAGCGAAACTCAGGAGCCTATTCGCCCCTTTTCCGGCGTACTCGAAGATTGTCCGGCCAATCGCGAAGCGCAGGACAAAGAATGCAAACGCAATTTGCAGGCCCAATCCCCAGAGAACCGTCTTCAGGCGTATTGCTTTGCGATTTGCGGAAAACAGATACGCAAGACCCAGCATGGCCGCCAGGCCCAGCAATCCAGTAAACCGTCCCATGCGCTCTCCTTCTTTCTGCAAACGATCCCGTCTTCTCAGACTACCAGCTCGAAGCAGTTGTTCTCGCCACTGTGCGGCGGGCCCAGAAGCGCGCTGGCTTTTGCACTCATGGGTTCTTTCCTGTAGGCACGCGGCGCTTCAGCTCTTCAAACCAGTTGGGAGCTGTTGCCGGGCTCGGCACATATCGTCCCTCAAAGAGCATTCGAGGCTTCCCGGCCGTGAAGCTCGGCTGCGTGGCAATTTCCACAGCCATCATCTTGTCCCCACTCCGGTAGAATAGCTCCCGCCCGTTGGAATTCCAGGCTGGCTCCATGCCACCTTCTGTCGAGATTTGCGACTTGCCGCCGGGGCCCGGATAGGGCTGCACATAGACTTCATAGCGGCCGGACTCATTCGAGATATAGGCCAGCCAACGGCCATCGGGGGACCAGGACATCGGAACCCGGGCGTACTGGCCGCCTGTCAAGCGCTCCGGCCCGCCACTGCCGTCGGCCAGTTGCCAGAAGATACTCTGCGGCGGCCCTTCCTTGTTTGAGTTAAACGCTATGCGCTTGCCATCTGGTGTCCAGACAGAATTAAGGGTCCTATTTCCTTCAAATGTAAACCGGGTCAACGTCTCCTGCGAGAGATCGTGCAGCCAGACTTGCACGTCATGGAGTACGCAAATGTGCGGATGATTCAGGTTGGAAATAGTTTTCGCTTCGCGTTCAAAACGTTGTTTGCGAAGGGGGTCATTCGAAAGCTGCTGCGGCAAAATCTTGATCGCGACGGTGCGCTCGAGCCGCGTGTCTCGCGCCCGATATACTTCCCCCATTCCGCCGGCGCCCAGCGGGGACTGAATCTCATAGGGGCCGAGTTTCGTGCCGGAAGCAAGTGGCATGGTTTCGGGCATTATACGCGGAAGATCGGACCGCCTGACAGACGAAGTCGAAAACGAATCGTCAACGGAATCATGCGCCGATGATGCGGTGGACGAGCGGTCTCATTCCGATGGGCGCGCGCTCTCCAATGTGGTAGCTGTCGGAAATCAAGCTCTTCGCTTCCACCAGCTTGGCGTCCCTATTGTAATGAATTGTGGCGAGCGCTTCGCCTTTTTCCACGCGGTGACCGATGCGCTTGTGAAATTCGAGTCCCACGCCGTGATCGATCTTGTCTTCCTTTTTTTCGCGGCCGCCGCCGAGCATGGCTAGCGCAATGCCGAAGGCCTCGCAGTTGGTCCCGGTGATGAAACCGCCTGCAGCGCTCGTCACATCAACATGGAACCGCGCTTTCGGCAGCCGCTGCGGCTCGTCCATCACGCGCTCGTCCCCGCCTTGCAATCGAATTCCCTGCCTGAATTTCGCACGCGCCTTGCCACTGGCGATCATGCTCTCCGCAAGTTTTCGGCCTTCGTCGACGCTCCTCGCTTTTTCGCCGAGATAGAACATCCACGCGGAAAGCTCGAGGCTTAGTTCGCGGAGATCCGCCGGGCCGCCACCATTGAGAACTTTGATACACTCGATGATTTCATTCGAATGGCCGGCCATGCGCCCGAGCGGCTGGTCCATGTCGGTGATCAGCGCCACCACTTTCTTACCCATGCGTTTCCCCGTCTCCACCATGACTTCCGCGAGTCGGACGGAATCTTCTTCCTTTTTCATGAACGCGCCGGAACCCGTTTTTACGTCCAGGACCAGCGCGTCAATGCCCTCGGCAAGTTTCTTGCTCATGATCGAGGCGCAGATGAGGCCGATACTCTCAACCGTCGAAGTCACATCGCGCAGCGCATAAATTTTCTTGTCCGCAGGCGCGATTGCCGCGGTCTGCCCGATCAAGCCCATGCCGCATTCGCGCAGCACGCGGCAGAATTCCCCGAGTGAGAGATTGACGTTGAATCCGGGAATGGCTTCCAGTTTGTCGAGCGTTCCGCCGGTGTGGCCGAGCCCGCGCCCGCTGATCATCGGCACGGTGAGCCCGCCGGCGGCGACAATGGGCGCGAGGATGAGTGAAGTTTTGTCGCCGATGCCCCCGGTGGAATGCTTGTCCACTTTCTTGCCGGGAATTTCTGAGTGATCGAGGACTTCGCCGGAGTGCAGCATCACTTCCGTGAGGGCGGCGATTTCTGCGTGGTTCAGGCCTCGAATCCAGACGGCCATGAGCCACGCCGCCACCTGATAGTCGGGAATATCGCCGCGCGTATAACCGGAAACGAGAAAACTGAGTTCCTCGCGGGAAAGTTCCCCGGAATCACGTTTCTTTCGGATCAGATCGACGGTGCGCATTCGTGTGGGAAGCGAGGGCGAGCGTAGCATTCGCCTTCCAATGCGTCAACGCGATGAGAGCACGCAAATAAGGCGGCAGCTACAGCGGCTGCATCACATCGGGCGGGAGGTTGGTCGCCTGCCCGGAAACCACGTGCCAGCCACGGGGCGTGTTGACGTACGCATGAATGGCGCGAATCTGGGCGCTGTAAGGTTGGCCGTTGATGGTGAATCGCGAGGACCAGAGGCACGTCGCGATCGCCGTATCCTGATAGATTCGGACCTTGATGTCGGAAGCGCTGAATGATTCGCGCTTGACCGATGGAGACTCCACGGCGTCAATCCACTGGGCCCTATTCACCTGCTGGCCGTGCGAGAGCGTACCTATGTAGTCTTCACTATAAACGCGGCGGAAGAAGGTGCCGCTGTTCTGCTGGATGGCGCGCGCTGCTTCTTTTTCGAGGCTGACGATTTCCTGCGTTTGCACCTCCGGGTCTCCCAGCGTGGGCGATACGAGGCAGCGCTGAATGCATTCGGTTCGCCGGCTCTCCCGCTCTTGCCATGAGGGACTGAGTGCCAGCCCGATAGCGAGTGCGGCTGCGAATTTGAACATGGTGTGGACTCTCCTGAACACCTTGCCGGGTTGACCGGAGTGCCATCGCGAAGGGATTGCGACGCTTATCCTGAATCTTACGGGAAGTACTCCGGTCGCGGCAATCCGAATTTAAGTCAATGGCTAACACGCACGCGTTCTAGAGCCCAGCGAAAACGAGCTAAACATGAAATGCGGGATGGGGCCCGCCTTTCCGGGGTGAGAGATGAAGATGCGGCTGAGGCGAAAATTTTGTGTCAGCCTGCTAGAATAACTGTTCCCCGGCGGCGGTTATGCAGTTCAGGTGGTCCCGAGATTGGAGGAAAAATGCTCGATCTTTCGAAAGGGTTTTCGCGGCGGAAATTTATCGCCAACACGTCCTGCTTTGGAGTGTTCTACGCGGTGGCGAGGCTGATCCCTTTGCCGGCGCTCGCAGCGGAAACTGCCAGCGATTCGCGCGTCGCGCAAACGCCCCTTGTAGATAAAGGCTTCGCTTCGGTCCGGAAAATTGGAAATGGGCTGTACGCAACGATCTCTGATCCATCGAAGGGCACCACAACGATATCCAATGGCGGTTTCCTGGCAGGAAAAGATGCTGCGCTACTGATCGAGGGATTCACAACAACGGCCGGCGCATCGTTCCAGATGGATGCCCTTCGCATGGTCAGCCGGGTGCCGGTAAAAGGCGCGCTGGACACTCACTATCATTTCGATCATTCGATGGGAAATGCATTTTATGGCGCGAACAGCGTGCCCATTTGGGCGCATGCGGCGACGGCGAGGCGGATTGTCGAGAGCTATGGGCCGATGCAGGGAGCGGACAAAGAGGCGGTGCTGGGACCCCTTGAAAGGCGGGTCAGAGATGCGAAGTCGGATGTGGAACGGGCACACGCGCAGAGCGATTTGAACGCCGTGACCGGCGTTTTCCAAGTCGCGAATGCGACCGTTCTTGCGTTGCCCAATCATCCGATCGATCCCGCAAAGTTGCCGATGTCGATTGACCTTGGAGGGCTGACGGCGGTGGTGGAGTCGTATCCGGGGCATTCGGGGACGGACATGATCGTGAGAGTGCCGGAGCAGAACGTGGTGTACACAGGAGATTTGCTTTTCAGCGGATGGTATCCCGTGTGCTTCGACGAGAAGGCCACGATTTCCGGGTGGCGCGAGACGTTGAAGAAATTTGCGGCGTTCGATAAAGATACGTTGTTCGTGCCGGGACACGGACAGATTTGCGGCCAGGAAGGGATTGCCACGATCCGCGAAGTGTTCGATGACATCGCGGGACAAGCGGAAAAAATGCACAAGGCAGGAGTTCCCGTCGAAGAAGCGCAGCATCGCTACGTCGTGCCGGAGAAATTCAAGAATTTTCCGATCTTTGCGTGGGGCCTCACGATCGGACCGACAATTACCAAACTCTACGCGGAATGGCAGGGGAAGTAGCCCCAGGGAACCAACCCCAGGGAACCAACCCCTAGTAAAACAAGTGTGGCAAAGAGAATCGCCGGCTCGCTTTGTGACAGAGTGGGCCAGCGATTCTTTGTTTGTACAGCAGATTTAGAAATCCAGGCGCAGAGAAAGCTCCGCCTGGTGCGGTTGCCGCTGTTCTCCGCTGTTTGCTTAGTCTATGTAATCAAGGAAGCCATGCGTGGACCTTTCGCGGCCGCGGACATTCAAGATGGCGACCGCCACAAAAGACACAGTGGCGGCAAGAAAAACGGCGTTGACCGTTTGCTTCCTTCCTCGGTCGAGCGATGTCGTAGGAGGGTCGCTCAATCGCCGCGAAATCAGAACCGTATGATTGTGTCGATGGCAAACATCAGCTGTCCCTTCCGAGTGCCGTTGTCATAAGGCCGCGCACTGTACGCGTATTCGTACCGGACTTCAGGACGGACGGAAATCAGTTCGTTGAACCGGTGGGTCACTCCGACGGTCCAACTTTCATAGGTTGTGGCGAAGCCAGTTCGCTCGCCTTTCTTGTCAACTAGAATGTCTAGTGGCCGAAGGGAGAGGAAGTCCCTCTTTGAAAGTTTCCACTCCGTATAGTTCACGAAGCCAATCGCCGGTGCATTTCCTGGGATGGGCGAACCCGCGCCTACATTCGTGAACCACGGGCGAGGCGGACCATTGTTTACGGTTCCTCCCACCAGGGCCTGAGACTGGTAAATGTAATAGGCTTCGGTCGTGGTAAACAGTGTTCCGGCTTCCTTAAGCCGATGCGTCCAGGTGAGATTGAACTGCTGCAGGTTATCGTGGCCGGCTTTGAACTTTCCGTTGTTGATCGAGTCGATGCCCCCGTAGAGCGAATCATTGTTGCTCTTCGATACCCATCGGACCATAAACATCCCCGTCGGGTGAGCCGCGGCGTTCCACGGGGCGATGTCATCTCCCGCGTGAACCCCCGCTGTAACCGACCACTGGTCATTCAGTTTTATGGTCGCATTGACGCCCGTTTGCGTATAGCAGTCCACCGTGAACATCAGCGAGTGCGTGTACATGTAATTGTCGGGCGCCAGCTGTGCCTCGATGTCCGGCGGCGAAATATATCGTCCGGCCTTGATGACCATTCCCTTGGCGACGTGAGGAAAGTACAACAAGGCATACACCTCAACAGGATCAAAACCGTACAGATAATTGTGATTGAGTAGCTGGCCGCTGAACCACCCTTGCGCGGTGGTCCAGCGGTAGTCGATGCCATAGAGCGGCGTGAGACGAAAACCCCAATCTACGTGGTCGGTCTGCACCGTATCCGGGAGGCGCTCGATACGCAGCACAGCCTGGTCTAGTTCGATTCTATTGGGGACGATCGCGTAAGACTCCGGGATGTTTGATATGTTGGAAGTGCTGACGCTTATGCCCGGGTTTATCCAGCCGTAGACCTTGATCCTGGCGTTCTTCAGAGCCGGCGCGACGGCCCAAAGCGCTTTCGTCAACGGATAGACGGGATCCGTGTCCGGAACACCGATGAGCGGAGTGGGACCCAGGTAATCGGATCCAGGGAAAATCCCATCCAGGGGTGCAGGCAGGGCGCGCCGCTGCGGTTCCTGAGGATTGGTTGGTGCCTCGCTGGCGGCCGGCGTTTGTTCGGCTTCCGGGACAGTTCCTGGATCAATGCCAGATTCGCGCTCGGCCGCAGCACGCGGAACAGCCTTCGCCGGAGCTGGTTTAGCCGCTTCGGCCTTCGCGATTGGATTGCTCGTATTTCTGTCATCTGCGAGCAAGCGAAATGGTATGACCGCAGTGCAAAAAATTACCGCCGAAAGCAGGCGAAACTTTCTTCTGTTACATTTGGACGCGCGCATCTCTCTCTCCCAAAGAGTATTGATGCCCTGGCAACGGCTTTTGATGGATCAAATTGCGTCTTTGGCAGGCGCAGAGTGCTGGTTCGTTGCCTCGGAATACTAGCGTTCGGAGCGTAAGAAACTCATAAGCCCGGCGTAAGAATGGGATTAGTACACAAAGTCAAATTGACAAACATTTTGCGGGTCAATGGTGAACTGGCGTTGGAGGGCGGCGGGAAATTTCGAGAGCGACAGCGCGCATCTCTTCGTGAATGAGGCCGTTGGTTGCGAGAATGATGGGACCGCCGAGTTGATAGGGATCGCCGGCAAAATCGCTGACTCTGCCGCCGGCTTCTTCGATGAGAAGAACTCCGGCGGCGGTGTCCCATTTCTGTAGACCAAATTCCCAAAAACCATCGAAGCGGCCGGCGGCGACGCTGGCGAGATCGAGCGCGGCGGACCCATCGCGGCGGACGCCGTGCGAGCGCTGGGTGAAATCGCCGTAATACTGAAGATTGGGGCTGGCTTTGCGATTACGTGTGGGAAATCCAGTGCAGAGCAGGCTGGTGGAAAGTGTGACGACTTGGGAGACGCTGATTTCCTTGCCGTTGAGAGTGGCGCCTTTGCCGCGGGCGGCGGCGAAGAGTTCGTTGTGGACGGGATTGAAGACCACGGCGGCGAGCAACGTGCCGTGTTGGGCGAGCGCGATGGAAACGCAGAAGCAAGGGTAGCCGTGGGCGAAGTTGGTGGTGCCGTCGAGCGGATCAACGTGCCAGCAGAATTCGGAGGCGTTTTCCTTGCCGGTGCCTTCTTCGGCGGCGACGGAGTGGTCCGGGAAGTATCTATTGAGGCGCGCGACGATGGCTTGCTCGGAGCGCTTGTCGGCTTGCGTGACGATGTCCACCTCGTCGCCTTTGTAACGGACTTCCGGTGGGCGCGACGATTCCTCGACGAGGATTTTGCCGGCTTCCTGGGCGATTTCGATGGCGGCCTCGAGATAGTTCTTGGTCATTGGAAAATGGCTTAGTCGCTTTGAACTCCGAGCCGGCGCACCGAATGAAAGCTCCCTCCACTTTACCATTAGCAGCGGAGTTCTGACTGGTGACGCCGAGAAATCGTGCCCGTCACGCCTGCGTCCGATTATCTCTGCTGATTTCGCTTAGTTGGTGAAACGTTGCGAGTGCTATCAAGGGTGGGCACAGATATATGATAGGGGGAGCTAACGGTAAAGATACGCTCGTTGCCGTGTACCAAGAGGGTCCACTCAAGAAGGCGAGCGCGCTGGTTGTGGAGGAAATATTCATACCAGCGATCTTCGACGAGCTCCGGAATTACGACAACGATGCGCCGGTCGGGATGCTTCTGCGAGAGTTCGCGAATGTATTGAACGATAGGAACAATGATGAAGCGGTATGGCGAAGGAAGAAGAACTAATTTGGGCGGCTCGACGCCGAGCGCGCGGAAGGGCTGGATGACGTAACGCTCCCAATCCATCTGTAAAAATTCAGAATGACCGTGCTCGCCCAGTTCGACGTGGATCGCGATGATATCGGGGGAGAGGCGCGAAGCAAATTCAAGTGCTTGTTTGGAAATGCAGCTCCAGTGATCGACGGGGACGACGACGATGGGCGGGAGATCGCCCTTCGCGGGGACCACGGGGATAGGGCAGCTTGTCGCGATGTGGATCATGTGATAGTGGCGGCGCACGGCACGGAAAAAAAGAATCAGCAACGGAATAAAAATGACGGTAATCCAGGCGCCTTCGACAAATTTTGCGACCAGGACCACGATGACCGTTACACCGGTGACGAAGCCTCCGAGGCCGTTGACCAAGGCGCCTCTGACCCACTCCGGACCGCGGTTTTTCCGCCAGTGCTGCACCATCCCGAATTGCGAGAGCGTAAAAGCGAGGAACGCTCCGACGGCATAGAGCGGGATCAGTTTGTCCGTGATGCCGCTAAAGAGAATCAGCAGCAGGAAAGTCAGGGTGCCGAGAACCATGATGCCGTAGCTGTAAACCAAGCGGCGGCCGCGATGACGGAAAGCGTGCGGCAGATAATTGTTTTGCGCGATGGAACTGCAGAGGCGCGGAAAATCGGCGAACGCGGTGTTCGCGGAAAGCGAAAGAACGAAGAGAATCGCGACGATAGTGAGGTAGTAAAAGGCACCCTTGCCGAAAACCGCGCCAATCAGCATCGAGAGAACGCTTTGATAGCCGGGCTTCCCCGGGTCGGTCGCGACGATGCCGTAGCTCTTGACGAGATACGAAATTCCCGCGAGAAGCGCCGCCAGAATAAAAATGATGACGGTCAGCGTGCGCTGCGCGTTCTTGACAGCCGGCTCGCGGAAGGCTTTTACGCCGTTGCTGACGGCTTCCACGCCGGTGAGGGCCGTGCAGCCGCTGGCGAACACTTTGAGCAGGAGCCAGTAAGTGACAGCTTCGGTCACGGGCGGCGGGGACGGCAAGGACGCGACGGGCACGGGATGTCCGCCGCTGAGGTAGACGCGAATGACTCCACCGGCGATGGTGATCATCAGCGTGGCGATGAAAAGATATGTTGGCAGCATAAAGGCCAGGCCGGCATCGCGCACTCCGCGCAAATTCAAGAGGGTGACGACGACCAGGATTCCGAGGCACAACAACACCGTATGCGGCTGCAAAGACGGAACGGCGGAGACCAACGCACCGACTCCAGCAGAGATGCCCACTGCGGCGGTAAGGACGTAGTCGGTCAACAGAGCCGCCGCGGCGAGAAGGCCGGCAAAAGCGCCCAGATTGTAGCGCGCAACGGTGTACGAGCCGCCGCCGGTGGGATAGGCGGCAATCGTCTGCCGATAGGAGAAGTAAACAATGACGAGCAGAGTGATGATGGCCGCGCTGATTGGAACAATGTACTGGACTCCGAGGAGCCCGAGAGGAATTAGCAAGCTCAAGGCAGCTTCCGGGCCGTAGGCGGCGGAGCTGAGCGCGTCCAGGCCAAAGATGGGAACGCCTTCCTTGACGCCGATTTGTTCGGCGCGCTCCTCGCTAGTCTTGAGTGGCTTTCCAACGATGACGTCAAGAATGTTCATTAGCGCTGTGGTCCCGGCGCCATGCGTGGTGGCCGGCGGCTGGTTTAATGGGAATCGGGAAGAGTGTAGGCGAAGTCGTAGGAATGCTTGCCGTCAGCGATTTGGATGCCCATCTTGCCGGTGAGGCCGATGAGCTGGCCGGTGCCGGAGTCGGGGACGACGGTGATGCTGAGTTGCAGCGCGCCGCGGTTCATGGTGCCGGTGTGCTGCAGGATGAAGGTGCCGGTGCGGCCGTGGAGCGTGCCGCTGACACGCTCAATGGCGACGTAACCGGCGGAGCCTTTGGTGGGTGTGCCAGCGGTGAGCATCTGGCCCTTGCTGGTGGCTTCGAGGTCTCCATGGATTTGTTTCTCAATGGTCATGCGGCCGACGGTGGCGTCGTCGGTTTTGTCCTCGGAGGGTTGCGGGGTCAGTTTCACATCAAATGCTCCGGTGGCATGAGTGGTCACGGTGGCGCCCTTCTGGCTTGGAACGGGATTTTGCGAGTGGGTCCGAGGAAGCGCAGTGGAGCCAAAGCCGAGGGAAAGGCACAGCCACGCGAAGATTGCAGGTCCGACGACAGTTTGGTTTTTCATTTTGCTCCGTGCGAACGCTCTAAGTTTACATGGTCTGCGGCTACGCAGGGGAGAAGGCTCAAGATTATTGCGGGCCGGTAAGATACGACTTGCGGTGTCGGACTTTGTAGGTGTTTGGGGAGACAGTGACGACGATGGAGCGGTAGGTGTTGGCGGGGCCGCGAGGATTGGGGTAGTAGGCGAGGCGGTATTGGGTGCGGAGCTCGCGGTCGATGCGATCGAAGATGGCGCCGAGTTCCTGGGCCGAATCGGGATAGAACATGGCGCCGCCGGTGGTGTCGGTCATAGTTTCAAGGGCGTGTTCGCCGGCGGTGTTGCGGCCGCTTTCGTTTTTCACCGGGCGGATGACGATGGTGTAGAGGAGCGCGTTGGAGAGGACGGCTTCCTTGCGGGCGGAGTCGAAGTCGGCGCGGCTGGTGGTTTCGCCGGCGTCGGTGACGAGAATGATGACGCGGCGGCGATCGTCGCCGCGGCGCTCGAGAGCGCGGGAGCCGAGGAACACGGCATCATAGATGGAAGTACCTGCGCCGGCGGGAATCCTGCGGACGGCGGCTTGCAGTTCGGCGACGTTATCGGAAAACGGGGCGACCTGGGTAACGTTCTCGTCAAAGCAGAAGACGGAGAGGCGGTCGCCGGGACGCAACACCTGGCGAATGAAGTGGGCGGCGGCTTCCTGTTCGAAGGTGATTTCCTTGTGGGCGCTGAGGCTCGCGTCAATCATGATGGCAAGGTCGAGCGGCTGAAGCGTTTCGGATTCGAACTTATCGATTTTCTGCTGGACGCCTTCCTCGAAAAGTTGAAAGGCTTCGAGGGGAAGATCGGGCGCGGGACGATTGTGCTCGTCGAGGACGCTAACGAGCACGTTGACGAGGTTGACGGTGACGCGAATGCGGCCGCGCTGGGCGGCGGGATCCTGGGAATCGGCGGCGGATGATGCAAGGGCCGGAGGGGATGCCGGCGTGGGTTGGACGATTTTCCCCGGCTCGCCGGTGGGAGAAGAGGCGGGGGCTGGATTGGACTTCGAAGCGGACTTGGATTTCTGCGCCCAGGGCGGGCGGTCCGGCTTGTCCTGGGCGGCGACGGTTCCAATGAAAAGAAAAGTGAGAAAGGTCAGGGGCACCGTGGCGCGAAAGCAGAGGGGTGTCATCGACATTGAAAGTTAAGATGCAGGTTTCGCACGAGGTGTCGCCGCGGGTGCAGGCGGGAGTTCGCCATCGGCCCAGACGGCGCCGTCTTCAAAGTACTCCTTTTTCCATATAGGGACGGTGCGCTTAAGGGTGTCAATGGCGAAGCGGCAGGCGTCAAAGGCGGCGGGGCGATGAGCTGAGCTGACGGCAATGAGGACGCTGGTTTCGCCTATTTCGAGACGGCCGAGGCGATGGACGATAGCAACGCGGTGAATTGCGAATTTTTCGTGCAGCTGGGCCGCGATTTGCCGCATTTTAGCGAGGGCCATGGATTCGTAAGCTTCGTAGTCGAGATAGAGCGTGCGCCGAGTGTGAGATTGATTGCGGACGAAGCCGTCAAACGTGACGATGGCGCCGTCTTCGGGAGCGCGAACTTCGCGGATAAGGGCGGGCATGTCGATGGGATCGCGAACCAACTGGCAGATGTCGTTGTGAGATGACGTGGTCATAACGAAGTGAGTTAACCACCGCTCACGGGAGGAAGGAAAGCGACTTCGTCGCCGGGATGGAGAGGCGTGTCCCAGGCGGCGAATTCCTGATTCCGGGAGGCGACGAGCGAGGGGCGGTATTTTGCGACCTCGGGATTGCGGGCGGCATACAGAGCGAAGAGCTGTTCGATGGTGGCGGCGTCCGCGGAGTTGACCGAATCCTCGGCGCGGCCGATGAGGTCCTTGAGGCGGCCGAAGAAGAGGACTTTGAGGCAAGTGGATGGGGAAACGGTGGCCACAGAGGAATTGTAACCCGCGCGCAGGGATGCGGCTAGGGGCAGGGGCGTGTGGTGTTCGGAAAGGGCGGTACGTTTGGCGGATTCGTTTGGCGAGTTCCTTTTGAAAGATACGAAGGCTTGACGGTCGAGGGAGGGTTGCGTAGCGTCCAAACAGTGGTGCGTGCGCGGCGTTTCCGCTCCGGACAGAAGGCTTCAACGAGGAAAACATGAAGATTTTGGTGACAGGATCGTCAGGGCTGGTGGGGACGGCGCTGGTCAACGCGCTGGGGCGGGACGGTCACATGGTGTGCCGGCTGATGCGGCCGGAGAGCGCGGCGAACAAAGAGGTGAAGGACGGATTTAATGTGGCGTGGAATCCGGCGACGGGAGAGTTGGGCGGCGCCGGAGTAGGTCCGGATGCAGTCGTGAATTTGGCAGGAGCCTCGATTGCGGACGGGCGGTGGACGGCGGAGCGGAAGGCGGTGCTTCGCGCGAGCCGGATTGATACGACGCGCGCGATAGTAGAGGCGCTGGCGAAAATGAATGTGCGGCCGAGCGTACTGGTATCGGCTTCGGCGACCGGAATTTACGGAAGCCGCGGCGATGAGTTGCTGACGGAAGAGAGCAAGGCAGGGACGGATTTTTTGGCGGAGCTTGCGCGGGAGTGGGAAGCGGAAGCGTTGAAGGCGGAGGCGCTGGGGATTCGCGTGGTGCTGGCGCGGTTTGGAATTATATTAGCGCGAGAGGGCGGAGCGCTGGCGAAGATGCTGCTGCCGTTCAAGCTGGGAGCAGGAGGGAGGCTGGGATCGGGGCAGCAATGGATGTCATGGGTGACGCTGGAGGATGTGGTGAGGATTTTGCAGATGGCGATTGAGAAAGGGGCGGTGAGAGGGGCGGTGAACGTTGTAGCGCCGCAGCCGGTGAAGAATGCGGAGTTCACGAAAGTGCTGGCGAAGGCCCTGCACCGGCCGGCGCTTTTTCCTGCTCCCGCGCTTGCGTTGCGGCTGGCGCTGGGAGAAATGGCCGACGCGCTGCTGTTGAGCAGCCAGCGCGTCGCGCCAAAAAGATTGGAGCAAGCGGGGTTTCGATTCGCTCACGCAGATTTGCCGACGGCGCTCGGGGCCGTTTTGTCTGTGAGCTGAGAGGGGCGAATATTACTTCTGCACGTTGATGGTGACGGAGACGCGCAGCGTGTGGCCACTGTGCGGGTCTGTGGACAAAAGGCTTTCCGAGGTTTGCCCGTCTTTGAGAATGAGGTTTTCGGACGCTCTGAACTGGCGGACGAGCGGCTGGCCGCCCGGGTTGGCAACCAAGCTCTCACCTGCGGCAGACTTATTGGGATAAAGTGCGGAGCGATCGAAGGTTAAATAGAGATGAAAGTGGCCATCGTCTTCGGTCCTGATGCCGCAGTCGATGTTCGATCCGATATCCAAGTAGGTAATTTTCTGTTCCTTGCTGTCCAACTCGATGGGAACGCGAACACCGGTCCGCAGAGTCGTGGAGTAGTAACCTCCAATTTTCTCATCGGCGACAACTACGAAGGAGTAAGGCATGCTGGAAATCTTCTTGTCGCCATCGAACTCGGTGAAGACGATTTGCACTTTGATGGGGACGGAGGCCTTGGCCTTCTCTTCGCTCTTTGGTTTATCTTGCGATTTTTCCTGTGCGAGAAGTCGCGGCGACTGCGCGCAGAGTGCGGCCAGCAAGAACAGGTAAGCAAGTTTCTTCATCACTTTCCTCCTAGATGATTCGAACAATTCTGAAAATTGAGGTCGTTCACGGAAGTCATTGAGCTTGTTCTTCCGCCATTAGCTTGACGTCAAGCTGGGCGATTTGGATCGGAGCAATTTGCAAAGGGGATAAATTTGTTGCATCAAGATTAGCGGCGACCAGCGGGAAGCGCTTTCGGCGGCTCCACTCCTCGGCGTAGCTGGCGAGCAAGACTTCCTGGTCAGGGGGAACGAGGATTTCGGACATGGAGTCGCGCGTGGCGGGGAAAGCCACGTGCACCGGAAGGCTGCTTGCTGCTACTTGATGTTGCGCAACGGAATTTCGGGTTACGGGCGGCGCTGCATTTGAGTTTTGAGCCTGCGGTTGCTGCCGTACCGTTGAAGATGCAGTTGAGTTCGATGCGGTGTTCGATGGAGGCTGTTCGATATTGGTATGCCACGCGGTACGCGCGACCAGGAGAACCACAACCATGGCCGCGGCGCCGGCAAGAACAAACGAGGGGAAGCGCCAACTGCGACTGGGCGCAACTTCATCGGCGAGCCGGGCGCGGACGCGCGGCAGGAGCGAGGCAGGAACGTCGGCGTTGGCTGCGGCGCGCAGGCCTTGGTCGATAGAAGAAAAGAGAGATTCTTCCTGGGAGAATGCGCTCCGGCAGGCCGCGCAGGTAGCGAGGTGCGCGCGCAATTCGCCTTGCGGCGCGGTGCTGGAGGCAACCGCCTCGATTAACGTGTTTTGGTAAGGTTCACATGGCATCGCAACTTCTCCGCTAACTGCTTTCGGGCGACAAAAATTCTAGACTTCACCGTGCCAACGGGAATGCTAAGTAGGCTGGCGATTTCGTCGATGGTGTAGCCTTCCATGGCGGCGAGCAAAAGCACGAGGCGAAGTTTCTCTGGTAATTCTGCAAGCGCACGATCGAGGTGCACTTGAAATTCGCTCGAGGCGGCCAGGTCCTCGGCGGTAACGGCGGGCGGCTGATGCGCGGGCTGCGACCAGAGCACATCGCGCTGCTCGCGGCGCTTGGCAGAGCGCAAACGATCGATCGCGAGTCGGAATGAGATGCGAATGAGCCAGGCGCGGAAGCGGTTGCGATCCCGGAGTCGATCGAAGCGGCGGTATGCGCGCAGCAGGGCTTCCTGTGCGACGTCCTCGGCATCGGCGGAGTTACGAAGAACGCCGCGGGCCACGCGATAGGCGAGCGGCCCGCATTCAGCGAGGCGGGCTTCGAACTCACGTGTTGCGTCGGCCCGGGCAGTCTCGCGCGCCGACTCCTTCCCTAGCGTGCCACTCGGCTGGATCAGAACCAGCTCCTGCATTGGGCTTCCTGTGAAAGCGCGAACGCTTTTGTTTCGGGCGGGCACGGTGCACTCGAAATCGCGCGCCATCCCCGTACAGCTACCAGACGCCGCCGGATGGGATTTGGTTCAGCAAGAAATGGCTCCTTTTGCGACCGGCTAGATGCCCAACTGTTCGAGGAGCGTTTCGAGGTTGGAATCGTCGACCGAGACTTCGACCTCCGGCTGGCCTTGAGCGGGAGGCTTGACGACGCCTTCATCAAACGCCTGGAAGAGGCGCATTTTGGCTACGGCATATTCTTCGCTGCTGGAGAGCGGGCGGCCGTTTTGCTTGGCCCAGGCTTCCATCGCGGATTGGTGGACAAAAATTTTGAAGCGGAAGGCGGATTGGCGATCGACGGAAATGGCGTAGGTAAATTCGCCGCCCGGGCTGCCATCGCGCTGGGCGCGGTTTCCCTCGAAGAAATAATACTGATACACGTAGCCATCGGCGGCGGAGTAGCTCTTTACGCGTCTGACAGCATCGGGACGAGGCATGCAGGATTATTTGTTGGCGGAGGCCAGATGTCAACGCAGCGTTGTCGCCGTGGATGTGGCGGGCGGCGCAGTCGCGGGTTCGACGATGGGCGGATGGATTGCTCGGGGGCAGGGCCCGTGCAGTTTGACGGCAACTACGAGATTGACGGATTTGCGGTTAGGCAGAGTTACATCGTCTATGGAGAAGCGCTGCATGGCGCAGTGGATTCGCCGAGCATCAGCAATGCAATCGTTACGCTCTGCCGAAATACCATGACTGATCCGCGATGGCCGCCGTTGCAGGGATGCGTTTTGCCGGCAGTGAATACGAGCATTACAACGCGGACGCGACCGGGACCTTAAAGATGCAGTTGTCCGTGTTTCGTGTTTAGTTTGGTTCTTGGATTCGATCCGATCAAGATGCAGAACAGACAAGTCCATCGTCGGGAGTGAGCCAGCCGCCGCCGAAGAGGAGGCCGGGACCGAGAGAGGCGAGGAAGATCGGCTTGCGCTCGCCGCGCGGTTGTCTAGCGGCGGCCTCTAAGCAGGCGTGGAGTGCCGCGCCGCACATGGACGAGCCGAGATTGCCAGAAGTTTTCGCGATGGGAGGAAAAACTTTGGGGGAAACGCCGCACTGTTTTGCGAGGAGGGCAACGAGACGCGGGTTCGGCTGATGCGTGGCAAAACCTCCGACGGCGGCTCGCGGGATGCCGCTGCGCAGTTCCACGGCGGTGAGAACTTTTTCCATTCGCGTGATGGCGGCGCGAGAAAGAGCTTCGCCGTCAAATTGCACGTCGAGGCGTTCGTCATGGGAACCCGTGACCTGGATGGCGGAAGCGTAGTGTCCTGCGCAGCCAAATAGAAAATCGCCAAGACGGAAGTCATCGCTTTGCCCGCCGACGGTCCGGCGAAGGAGGAAAGCGCTGGCGCCGTCGCCGAAGAGTCCGCCGAATTCGCCCGCCACGCGGTCCGGCGTGAGCGTGCGGCTGTGAACGTCGGCGGTTACCACGGCGATGGTTTGCGCTTGCCCCGATGCGAGGAGCGACTGCGCGACAGCAAGGGCATTGAGCAAGCCGAGACAGGCGCCGCCGACATCGAGCGCGCCGCAATCTTCGCGGACGAGCAACCGGGAATGGAGCTGGGCCGCGAGCGATGGATAATCGTGGTGCGTTTCGCTGGTGGCGATGATCCAATCGAGCTGTTGCGGTCCGCAGGAAGCAGCGCGCAACGCTTCCTGCGCGGCCCTCGCGCCGAGTGCTAGTTCGTTTTCTCCTTCGGCAGCATAAGCAAGCGATTCGATGCCGGCGCGGCCGCGCAATTTGCCGACGGGCATCCCGAAGGCGCGATCGACTTCCTCAGAAGGAATGACGCGCGAACCCATCGAGGCTGCAAAAGAACTGATCAGAACACTCGTTGTTGGCGACAAATTCCTCTCTCGTCGTTCGTCAAGCCGATGAGCCACCTGAGTCCCTCAAATCAGCTGGTGCAGAGTGATTGCCATATGCTGTTCTCTATCTTCTATCAGAGTCTGACGGCCTTCCAGCGAGCGACAGTGATGCGAAACAAGACTTTAACACGTACGAAAAATTCAATGACTGTCGAAAAGGCATCCGTATTGCCATTTTGCAACCGCGAGTCATCCTAAGCTCACGGTGCAAATTGAAGCTTGTGCTAACGTAAAAAGAGGTCCTGACTGGTAGCGGAATGCAAGCCGCACCATGGCCAACGAAGAAAATCAGGGCACTCGGTGTTCGTCAAGAACGGCAGCAAGGCAAGTTCGTGAGAAAAATACATCAGCTGATTGGAATTCTCTGGCTGGGCTTTCTCTGCGCGTTGAGCGCGGAGGCGCAGCGCGTGCGGGGTGAACTGCTCCTGGAGGTGCACGATCCGCAGGGGGCCGCGGTCGCGCCTTCCGGCGAACTTGTAAGCGAAGCGAATCAATTTCGAAGACCATTTGTGACCGGGCCGGATGGACATTATGTCGCGCAGGATCTTCCTTTTGGCGTTTATCGGTTGAGTCTGCGCGCGGAGGGATTCGCGCCGTGGAGCAACCTGGTCGAAATCCGTTCGGAAGTGCCGGTACGCGCTTCGATCACGCTGGGCATTGCGCCGATGACGTCGCAGGTGGAGGTGAATGATTCAGCGACGCTGGTGGATGCCAACCAGACCGGAGCGATCTATTCCGTCGGCCAGCAAGCCATTGAGGAAGGTCTTGCAGCACGACCGGGACGCAGCTTGTCGGACCTGGTGAACGATCAGCCCGGGTGGCTCTATGAAGGGAATGGCACGCTGCACCCGCGCGGGTCGGAATACGACGTGCAGTACGTTTTCGACGGACTTCCGCTCACACAAAATCGCTCGCCCGCTTTTGCGCCAGCGTTCGACGCGGACGATATCGAGTCCATGCGGGTCCTGACGGCGAATTTTCCGGCGGAATATGGGCGAAAGCTGGGCGGCATCATCGAAGTTACAACCACCAAAGACGCGCCCCGCGGGTTTCACGGCCAGTTCGATGCAGGGGGCGGAGGTTTTTCCACCGTAACCGGCACTGCGGTGCTTTCCTACAGCGCGGGAAAGAATCGTTTTTCCGCAAGCGGCAACGGTTTTCACACGGATCGCTACCTGGATCCTCCGGTGCAGAACAATTTCACGAATCGTGGAAATGCGGGCGGCTTTTCCGCTTCGTACGAGCGGGATTTTTCGGACCGCGACCGGCTGCGCGTCACGGTGATCCACAATGCAGTGCGCTTCCTGGTTCCCAATGAGCTGGTACAGCAGCAGGCGCTGCAGCGTCAGGACATTACGAATAAGGAGACCATCGGGCAGATCTTTTTCCAGCATACGATTTCTCCCAGTCTGTTCCTGAGTTTCTCTGGCAGCGTGCGCGACGCCAGTTCGACGCTGACTTCGAATCCGTCCTCCACACCGGTCGTCGTCGCGCAGGATCGCGGCTATCGCGAAGGCTACGTTCGCGGGGACCTCGCAGGACATCACGGACACCACGACTGGAAGGCGGGCGTGGACAGCATTTTCAGCGCGGTGAACGAGGCGCTGCAATATACGATCACGGATCCATCACGATTCGATCCGGGAACGCAGACGCCGTTTCAGTTTGCGGATCGCCGCTGGGACGTGGAGCCCTCGGCCTACGTGCAGGACCACTGGCATCACGGCAATTGGACCGTCAGCGCGGGGCTGCGGTTCGATCACTATGGATTTGTGGTGCATGAATCGGCGTGGAGCCCGCGAGTGGGGATTTCGCGGTACGTCCCCTCATTGAATCTGCTCGTTCATGCATCGTACGACCGCGTATTCCAAACTCCGGCAATGGAAAACCTGCTGCTGGCGAGCTCGCCGGAGTTCGTTTCCTTCGCGCCGGTGGTGCTGCGGTTGCCGGTGCGACCCGCGCGCGGCAATTACTACGAGGCAGGAATCACGAAATCCTTCCTCGGGAAATTGCGGCTGGATGCGAATGTGTTCCGGCGCGATTTTCGGAATTATTCCGACGACGACGTGCTGCTGGACACGGGGATAAGTTTTCCCATCGCTTTTAGGAAGGCGCGCATCGCGGGCGAGGAACTGCAGCTCGCAGTGACGCGCTGGGGCCGCTTCTCCGGCTACTTGAGTTACGCGAACCAGTCCGGTCTCGGGCAAGGACCGATCACCGGCGGACTGTTCCTCGGCGACGACGCGGCCAATGCGTTGGCGGACACCAGCAAGTTCGCGGTATCGCAGGACCAGCGAAACACCGCGCGGGCACGCGTCCGGTTCCAGGCGCACCGGAGGGTTTGGTTGGCGATGGGGGCGCAATATGGGAGCGGCCTGCCGGCGAAGATTGGCAGCGCGGACGTCAACGACTTGCTAGCGGCTTTCGGACCGCAGATTCTCAGCCGTGTGAACCTGCAACGCGGAAGGGTGGGGCCCAATTTTTCGCTGGATGCCGCGGCGGGGGTGGAACTTTTTCGCAGCGACCAGCGCAGTGCGACGGTGCAAATCCAGGCGGCGAATTTGACGGACCTGCTCAACGTGATTAATTTTGAGAGTTTGTTTTCGGGGACCGCGGTGGCTGCGCCTCGAAGCGTTTTGGCTCGTTTGAAGTTTACGTTCTAAATTGCCCCACCATGGTCGAACGCCTGAGCACCATGTTTGCTCGCGTTCCGGAAAGCCGATCGCCCGCGGCCAACTTGGTTCTTTCTCAGCGGCGGCGCGCCTTGCTGATCAGGCGAAGAATTTCAAGATACAACCAGATAAGCTGACCGGGGCGGTGACTGGAGACCATTCTTTTTTGAAAATGGTAAACAATGCAACGACGAATCCACCGAAAAGACCGCCAATCATCCAGGGAATGGCCGCTCCCGGAGTATTGGAGTGCGACAAGCCCCAGGTCCAAGCGGCCGTGGCCACACGACGCAGAGCAAGAGCAGGCCCGTCTTGTTGACGGTGCCCTGCAGAGTCATCGCTTCGCCGAGAGCAACTTGCCCTTGGAAGGCCTTCTCATTCAGCGCAGGATTGGAGGTGCGCATCAGCTTTGCCATGTCAACAGTTCTCCCTAGCGAAGAGATTCTAATCTTTCGATGTTCCACACATCTGAATTGTACTCCCTGGATTTTGCCATTGCCGAAGTGCTCTGCGAAAGTGGAAATCATTCAGGAGGATTTTGGTTCGCCCGCGATCTGGCGCTGGACCTCTTCTCGGAATTCCAGAGGCCGTGCAATCTGCCGAAAAACTTCGGGTGTCCCGCCCGTGCCTCTCACAATGACAGTTCCGTAGCCCAGGATCCTTCCCATGCCCGGCTCTTCCACCGCGATGCTTTCGATCCTTTGCAGAAGAAGCTCGATGGTGCGGCGATCGATGATCCCCGACTTTACGATGACTCTTTTGTTGGTGACGGCCATCTCCGTGGCGCCGCGCTGCACGAAACCAATTCCGAAAAAAATTGTGGCTACCAACAAACAGGCGACACCAGCCCATCGCAGCGGACCCCCGAGAGAAACTTCGCCACCCTTTACGGAACTCCACGGAGTGAGCAGCAGGCTCAAGCCAACGAGCGTGAGGACTGCGGCGATCAGAGCATGTCCCAACATTACAATCCAGTGCAGCCGGGTTTCATACTGCACCGTTTCGCCCGCAATGAGATGTTTTTCGGCGTAGCTCAGGAGGGCTCCTTGAAAAAGCGCGAAGAAAATTACTGCTGGGGATCCTGCCGCGGATGATAGCGGAGGTCGCGGCCCGCCAAATGCCATTCGGCGCAACAGAAAAGTCGGAACTAAGCTGGTAGCGCTAACGGGAATCGAACCCGTATTTTAGCCTTGAAAGGGCTACGTGCTAACCGTTGCACCATAGCGCCACTGCCGATGCGGCCACGACCTTATTAGGATACGGGAAATAGACTGCGCGAACAAGACGCGGCACGGCGGATGGTGGCACTTGCCGGGAAAGGCCGTTGCTGGCAGGGCCAGAACGCGCGATCGCCTGCCGATGGCCGTCCTCCGACAGATCGGGGCAGGCAGGACAGGCGCACTTCGTCGTGTGCCCGGTTACCACAATCGGTAAAGAGTTCAAGGGGAACTTGTGGCAGGGCCTAGCCTTGGCGGTCCAGGAATTCCTCGTGCCAGGCCATTTGGATGGCTTCGAGCTTCGATTCATTGGAGGCCGCGGGGTCGCCGGAAAACCCGGGGAGTTCGGTGATCCACTTGTGCATGTCGGTGAAGCGAACGGTGAGTGGATCGATGTCCGGATGCTTGTCGGCCAATCCGATGGCTATATCTTCAAAATTATCCCAACCAAATGTTGGTGGCATTTCCACTCCAGAAAAAGATTTAACACCGGGGCCACAGAGATCGCAGAGAAAAGATGGCGGGATAAACCCGCTGCCACAACAGAATTAATGATCGAGTTCCTTGGCGTAATTTTTGTTCCAGTCGGGAATTTCCACGACGATGTCGGTGGTGCCGTCAGGGACAGTCTGGCAGCCGAGGCGCGACTTCGGCGTGATGCCGGGCGCTTCGTCGAGTTCATCGAGCTCGGCGTCGGTGGCCTCGTTGCAGGACTCGAGGCCTTCGCGCACGATGACGTGGCACGTGGAGCAAGCGCAAACGCCGCCGCAGGCGTGGTCGAGGCCGGCCTTGAGTCCCTCGGAGATGTCCAGGATGCTGCCGGGCAGACCGTTGTGGCCGTAGGGAATTTTTTTCGGATCGACCTCGATGGTCTTGCCGCTGGGAAGAAACGTCACTTTATATTTCTTCGTGGCGGGCTTGTATTTGACTTCTTCGATGTACGGATTGCTTCCGCCCATGATTTATCCCCCAAAAGATGGCGGCATAAAGCCGCCTCTACCATTAGTGACGACTGTCTTCGACGGATCACGATCATGTTCCGCAACAGTGGGCCCAGGCTAAGCCTGTGCTACTAAAAACCCTCACACTTCGGCTAGCTTGCGGCCCTCTAGAGCCGTCGAGACCGCGGAATTCATCAGCAATTCTGCGAGATGCTCGGTCGCGTGATTCAGTTCATCAATGCGCTTGCGAATGAGCTTGTAGTCGCTGCCGGCGGCGGCTTCCTGCAATGCGGCCGCGCTGGCAGCGATTTTCGCGCCTTCTTCCGCGGACAGTCCAGCGACTTGCGGATTTGCCAGGGCTTTCGCGGTCGCGGTCAGAATGGATTCGGCTTCCGTGCGCGCTTCGATCAACTGACGCTCGGCAAAATCCTGCTCCGCGTATTCGATGGATTCTTCAAGCATGCGCTCAATTTCGGAATCGTTGATGCCGTAGCTCGGCTGGACTTCGATGGAATGTCCTTCGCCGGAGCGCAAATCTTTCGCGGCAACCTGCAGGATGCCGTTGGCGTCGATCAGGAATCGCACCTCGATGCGCTGCAGGCCCGCAGGAGCCGGCGAAACTTTCAGCGTGAAGCGCGCGAGGGAACGGCAATCTTTGGCGAGTTCGCGCTCGCCCTGGAGAACGTGGATATCAATGCCAGTTTGGTTGTCGACGCCGGTGGTGTAAAGCTCCTGGGCGCTGGCGGGAATCGTGGAGTTGCGCGGGATGATTTTTGCAACGGCGCCGCCGTAGGTTTCAATTCCCAAAGACAGCGGCGTCACGTCGAGGAGCAGCATGTTGTTCACGCCGCGGTCGAGGATGTTAGCCTGGACGGCGGCGCCGAGGGCGACAACTTCGTCGGGATTCAATTCCGTGTGCGGCTTTCGGTCGAAAAACTCCTGGACCATGCGGCGGACCAGCGGGGTGCGCGTGGTGCCACCGACGAGGACAACTTCCTCAACGTCGGGAGGCTTGAGCTGGCCGTCGGCGAGGGCCTGCTTGAGAGGCACGATCGTGCGGTCAACGATGGGCCGGATCAGGGCCTCGAATTCGCCGCGAGTGAATTCGCGCGCGTAAACGGTGCCGTTCGGCAAGGGGAACCGAAGCGTGGCGGTTTCGGCTTCCGACAGCTGATGTTTCAGGCTGATCAGGGCTTTGCGCAATTCCTGCGCGAGCTCGCCATGGGGCGAAAAATCGATTTCATCCTGCTGCAGGATGAGCTCGTGCACGAAAGCTTGCAAAAGATTGTCGATATCGTCGCCGCCGAGGTGCGTGTCGCCGTTGGTGGAGAGCACTTGATAGATGTCGCCGTCGCTGGTGGAGATGAGTTTCAGGATGGAAATATCAAACGTGCCGCCGCCAAGATCGTAGACGGCCAGGCGACCGCGCTGTTTTTCATGCAGGCCGTAAGCAAGTGCGGCGGCGGTCGGCTCGTTGACGAGGCGGAGAACTTCCAGACCGGCGATTTTGCCGGCGTCTTTTGTGGCCTGGCGCTGCGCGTCGTTGAAATACGCAGGCACCGTTATGACCGCGCGATCCACCGCTTCCCCGAAGAAAGCTTCGGCCCAGTTTTTAAGCTCACGGAGAATGAAAGCAGAGATTTCCGGCGGAGTGAAGATTTTCTCGCCTAACACCACGCGAATTACGTTTTTGCTTGATGGATCAATGCGGAACGGGAAAAGTTTCAATTCGTCTTGAATGTCCGAAGGGCCGCGCCCCATGAGGCGCTTTACGGAGTAGATGGTGCGTTCGGGTTGTGTCAGAAGTCGCCGCCGCGCCGGTTCGCCGACGATAATGCTCCCATCGGGATCCACGCTCACGATGGACGGGCAAAGAGTCGAGCCATATGGTCCCGGGATACCCTTCGGCTGGCCCGTCTGAGAATCAGCGTAGGCGACGAGGCTGTTTGTGGTGCCTAGATCGATGCCGACAATGCGTCCCATGTTGGAAAACCGCAGGAGCTGAAGCCCCCGCGCTACACAAGCTCCTTCTGAACGTTGGTGACCAAATTCCGGATGTAGGAGCGGCGATTCAGCAATTCATTGAGCCTGGCCATGATTTTCTTGCGAGTGGCGGCATCACCGGCCAGAGCGGCGTCCCAGTCGCGTGCTGCGGATTGCAGTTGCCCGTCGACTTCGACGAGCTTCTCCTGAAAATTGTCTCGGGCGGCCTCGAGGCCTTCACGCAAGGCAGTGAGATCGCCGCCTGATTCCCTGGCTTCGCGAAGCCCTTCGAGCGATTCGTTGAGCTCGAAAACTTCTTCGAGAAGTTCCGAGGGAGCCTGCTGTTTTTTCTCGCCTTCCTTGCGTTCGCCTTCGATGCCCAGGAGATACTCGACGCGGCCGGCGGGATCGCGCAGGGTACGATAGGCGTCGTTCAATTCGGAGCTGCGCTTGAGGGAAAGCTCGCGCTCCATTTCCGTGGCGTTCACGAAATTATCCGGATGGAGCTTCCAGCTCAACTGAAGAAACTTCTGTTCAAGACCGTCCATTTCAATCCACAGCTTTTTCGGCATCTCGAAGAGCGCAAAATAATCGAGCGACTGCTGAATCTGCTGGAGCTTGCCGCAGCTGGAACAGAAATGCGTGCCCAGGGTGCGCTCGTGGCAGTTCCAGCAGACGAGGGGCGCATTCGTGGATGTTGGCGCGGTACTCATAAAATGTTCTTCAAGAGATCCCCAAAAGGCACAAAAAAAGTGGCTGGCGGGTGCGGCTGCCAACCACTTGTCCGGACCAGCCTGCGTCGCGCCTGACGGGGAAACAGGCTAAAAGCCTGTTCTACTAGGCCGTAAAAGAGCTGCCGCAGCCGCAGTTCCGCGCCGCGTTGGGATTCTGAAATACAAACCCCTGGCGCATGAGCGTCTCTTCGTACTCAAGCGTAGTGCCGTTCAAATACAAGAAACTCTTGGGGTCGACAAAGAGGCGCGCACCATGCTCTTCGAAAACCTTGTCGCGGTCGCGTGCCTGGATGTCAATGCGCATGGCGTAAGAGAGGCCGGAGCAGCCGCCGCCCTGCACGCCGACGCGCAGGCCGCCAACATCCGGAGACACACCTTCCTTTTCGAGCAGCGCGCGGATTTTCTTCGCGGCGTGCTCGGTCAGGTGAATCTTCGCAACATTTGGACTTGCGACTTCAGCAGCCATAACCAGTTGTCCCTGCAGCGAAATCCCGCTCAGTGCGAAGCCTTCTCGGCAACGGGCACTTCGATGCCGTGCTTCTTCTTCCAGTCGCCGATGGCGGCCTTGATGGCGTCCTCGGCGAGCACGGAACAGTGAATCTTCACCGGCGGGAGCGAAAGCTCGCGCACAATGTCCGTGTTCTTGATAGAGAGCGCCTCTTGGACCGTCTTGCCCTTCACCCACTCGGTAGCGAGCGAAGAGCTGGCGATGGCCGAGCCGCAGCCGAAGGTCTTGAACTTGGCTTCTTCAATGACCTGCGTCTCCGGATTGATCTTCATCTGCAGCTTCATGACGTCGCCGCATTCCGGCGCCCCGACAAGACCCGTGCCAACATTGGGGTCCGCCTTCGGGAGGCTGCCGACGTTGCGGGGATTATTGTAATGATCAACCACTTTATCGCTGTATGCCATTAGCCATTGCTCCTTGCTAAATTCACGAGATTGCCGAAACCCGCGCTCTTCACGGCTTTGTCCGTAAGCGAAACGTTCGGCACGGAAGCCGAGCGGCCCGCGGTCAACTGACGGAGAGCGTCCTTGATAAACTCCGCGCCGAGCCCGAGCATCTTCAGAAACGCGCGGACCTGCTGAAGTTCATGGAAAGAGCGCTCGCCTGCGGAGGCGGCGTCTTCCCCTTCTCCGCCGTACGGCACAAACGTCACGCGAAAAGCCGCGCCGGTGCCGCCGATGGAGCGATGAATGCGGATTGTTCCCTCATTTGCCATGGTGTCTCTTTCAACGTTTAGGCGGTTTGCCATTTTACTTTAGAAATGTCGATTCCCTCTTTAGCCATTTCGTAGAGCGGAGAAAGCTCGCGCAGCTTGGTGACGACCTGCACCATCTTGTCGATAACGTAGTCGACTTCCTCCTGCGTATTGAAACGGCCGAGGCCAAAGCGGATCGACGTGTGAGCCAGATCTTCGCCGACCCCTAATGCTTTGAGTACGTAGCTGGGCTCAAGGGTTGCCGAGGTACAGGCGGAGCCGCTTGAAACCGCGATATCGTTGATACCCATGAGGAGCGATTCGCCCTCCACGTAGGCGAAGCTCATGTTCAGGTTGTTCGGCAGGCGGTGCTCCATCGAGCCGTTGATGAAAACTTCGTCCAGTTTGGCTTCCAGGCCATTCTTCAAGCGGGTGCGAAGAGCAAGCATCTTGGCGCTTTCCTCGGGCATTTCCTTTTGCGCGATTTCGCAGGCTTTGCCGAGGCCCACGATGCCGGTCACGTTGAGCGTGCCGGAGCGCATGCCGCGCTCGTGGCCGCCGCCGTCAATGATGGCGGAGAGCTGCACGCGGGGGTTGCGGCGACGGACATACAGTGCTCCAACACCCTTGGGCCCGTAAATTTTGTGGCCACTGATGGCCAGCAGGTCGATGTTGTCTTTCTGCACGTCCACGGGAATCTTGCCCACGGCCTGCACGCCGTCCACGGCGAAGAAGATGCCATGTTCCTTGGCAATCTTGCCGATTTCGGCGATCGGGTTGATCACGCCAATTTCATTGTTGGCGTACATGATGGTGATCAAGATCGTTTTCGGCGTAATCGCCGCTTTCAGATCGTCGAGGCTGACGCGGCCATCGTGCTGCACCGGCAGATAGGTCACTTCGAAGCCGTGCTTCTCGAGGTTCTTGCAGGTGTCCAGCACCGCCTTGTGCTCAATGGCCTGGGTGATGATGTGATTGCCCTTTTCGCGGAACATCTCTGCGATGCCCTTAATCATCAGGTTATCGGATTCCGTGGCGCCGCTGGTGAAGATGATTTCTTTCGGCGTCGCGTTGATCAGCGAAGCGATCTGCTGGCGCGCGGTTTCGACGGCCTCTTCGCCGGCCCAGCCGAATGAGTGATTGCGGCTCGCGGCGTTGCCGAACTTCTCAGTGAAATACGGCAGCATCGCTTCGACGACGCGCGGATCCACCGGCGTAGTCGCGTGATTGTCCATGTAAATCGGAAGTTTGACAGCCATATTCCCTCTTCTCCTAAGACGAACTCAGGTGCGACCGCGAAGCGGACGATAGTGCAACGAGCGCTGGCTCGTGCGGGTCTTCGCTCATTTGAGAAATCGTCACGGCACTCAAAACATTCAGAATACTTTCGTTCACGCGGCGCAACGGTTCGCGAACCGTGCACCTTTCCGTAGCGTCGCAGTTCCCGTGGCTGGTAACACAGGAGGTGATGAGTACCGGGCCATCGATGGCCGAAATCACATCGAGCGCGCTGATCTGCGAAGGGTCCTTGGCGAGCTGATAGCCGCCGCTCGAGCCATGCTTGGCTGATACCACGGAGTGATGCGCCAGCTTTTGCAGCACTTTCGCCATCAGCGTTGCGGAAATGCCATACTCTTCGGCGATTTCGTTGGCACTGCAGGCATGCTCCTGACGGTGCATCGCCAGGTGCTTCACGGCGATCAAGCCATAGTCCGCCTTTTTCGAGAGCTTAAACATCGAGTCCCAGTTATCCACAATCCCACGCATATACGACTGAATCAGTCGCAGTTGAATTCTACTCCCTTTCCAAGAAGAAAGTCAACCCTGATTTCCTTAGATACCCACTTAAAGTCTTTATTTCGTTTGAGTTATAGTGAGACCAGATTAGTCCAGTTTTCCAAGGCGTGTGGGTTAAGGGCCCGCCGGCAGATGAAACGGGCGAATGTAACGTTCGAACAGCAACGGAGCGAATATCGTCAGGCAACATGTTAGCCTAGCTGTTCGATGGGCGAAAAGGATGCACGGATACATGGCCACGCGAATGAAGGGCAAGAAAATCTGGTGGGGGCCGTTAGCGATTCTGGTTCTTTGCATCCCGGCCCCGGTTTTCGCTCAGGTACCAGCATCGATTCCTCCCAAACACTCCCCGCGAATGAAGCGGAAGGCGTTGAAAGAGAAGCCGCAGGAGCAGACCTTTGTGCTGGTCGGTGCAGGCGATATCGCGAGCTGCGAGGAACCTGAGGGTGCACGGGCAACGGCTAAGCTAATTGAAAAGATCCCTGGAACCGTATTTGCCACCGGCGATCTGGCTTACGAAAGCGGAAGCCCGGACGAATTTGAATCTTGCTATGGCCCGACGTGGGGGCGATTCAAGGACCGTACCAGACCCACTTTGGGCAATCACGAGTACGTCAACCCGACGGCCCACGGCTATTTTGGATATTGGGGCGCCCTGGCCGGACCCGCGGGCAAGGGCTACTACAGTTTCGACATGGGCGGCTGGCACATCGTCGCGCTGAATACTAATTGCTACGCCCAGGGGCTGGGCGGCTGCGGGGCAGGATCTCCGCAAGAGACCTGGCTAAAGGCAGATCTCGCGAATCATCCGAACGCTTGCATCGTCGCATACGGTCATCACACGCTGTTCAGTAGCGGCTTTTTCAAAAAGCACGCAGTGCATCGTGAGCTGAAACAGCTGTGGCAAGATCTCTATGCCGCACACGCCGATTTAGTTCTTGCAGGACATGAGCATTCCTATGAGCGGTTCGCGGCGCAGGACCCCGACGGCAAGGCAGATCCGGAACATGGCATTCGCGAAATCGTTGTCGGGACGGGCGGGCGCAGCCACGGTCCGCTCGGCTTTGCTATCCCAAACAGCGAAGTGCGGAATTGGGATACGTTCGGCGTGTTGAAATTGACGCTCGCTCCGGGGAAATACACTTGGGAATTCATCCCCGAAGAAGGAAAGACGTTCCAGGACTCGGGCAGCGGTGTCTGCCACAACGAGCCGAAAGCGGCAAACTAAGTTTCGCTCCGAGAATCCCAGCACCGGCCCTGCACGACGATTTTATGGTTTAGTTGCGAAGCACGCGCCGCCTGCCGAAGCAGCTTCCACTAGCTTTTGCACGGCGGGCGCGGGAATCAGCAGCAACTGCGCCTTCTGCTTCTTTGCTTGTTCAATCACGGCGAGCTGCTGCGATTTCCACGAATCCGAAGCGGGTTGACCTTTGGCAATGGCGTCGAGCGAAGCAAGTCCCGCCGCTCCAAGTGCGGAGAGATCCTGCGATCGGGCGGCGACTTCTCTCACGAGCAAGGAGCGCTGAGCAAGGGGCTGAAGCTGTGCGTCGTTGTCGCGCCAGAGCGCGACTTGGGCGCGCAAGCGGTCCGCAAGAGCCGCATCGTGGCAAGAACCGGCAAGGTATTGATCCACGAGTTCGCCGAAATGCCGGCCCGCATCGCTTTCCAGCGGCACGGCATCCACCACGCGGTTCATCGGCGTGGCGCTAGTCGGCTCCGCCGGCGCGGTCCGCTCGCGGGTGTAGTCCTTCACAGGTTCGACCAAATCGGTAAGCGTACGCAGCGCGGCAAACTCTTCCGGCGATGACGGACCGGCGATGCGCTGCAGCATTCTGCGGTAATACGTTTTGTGCGTCAGGCCCAGCCACTCCAACCGGGCGCTGATGAAATCCAGCCGGGCGTACATGGAAGCCGGATCGCGAACTTCCTGGGGGGACCAGAGGCGCTCCGCGATGGCCGCATTTCTTGGCCAGATTCGCGAGTCCACATTTTCCGGGTTGACGTATTCCGCCCACATGCACGATTCGCCGCCAAGAATGCTCTGCTTTTGTTCCGGAGAAAGATTCGCCGCGTCGCCGCTTAGCGGATCCGCTGCGTAATGCCGCGCCGCAGGCCATCCGAGGTCAAGATAGTAGCCATTCGAAAGAATTCCGCGGAAACCCTGCTTGGCCGCCTGTGCCAGTGACGCTTGCCCGCGCCAGGACTGAATCACGATGTCCTTCGGCACGCCCGGCACCAGCACTTCGTCCCAGCCGACAACAATTTTTCCGTGCTTGATCACCAGCTTTTGGACGCGCCCGCTGAAATACGCCTGCAGCGCGTCATTGTTCTTGATACCGTGGTCTTTCATGTATGACTGAATCTTCGGGTTCGCGTCCCATTCCTTGCCGTTGACTTCGTCGCCGCCGATATGAAAGAAGTGATCCGGAAAGATCTTCGCCATCTCTCCAATCAACTCGTCGAGTAGCCTGTAGACTTTCTCGTTGGTCGGGTCCATCGCGGGATCGAAGACTCCCCACCGGCGCTCGATTTCGTAGGGACCCTTTCCGCTGGCCAGCTCCGGATGACCCACGAACCACGCCGTGCTGTGCCCCGGCATATCGAATTCCGGCACGACGCGGATGCCGCGATCCCGTGCGTAGGCAATCAGGTCGCGGACCTCTTCCTGCGTGTAGTACAAGCCGTCCGAGCCCAGTCCATGCAGCTTTGGAAATTTCTTGCTCTCGATGCGAAAGCCCTGGTTTTCCGAAAGGTGCCAATGGAAGACGTTCATTTTCATGGCTTCCATAGCGTCAAGATTTCTCCGGATGACGTCGAGGGGAATGAAATGCCGCGCGGAATCGATCATTAGCCCTCGCCAGGGGAATCGCGGCTGGTCGTGAATGGTGACGGCCGGGGCGGCGAAACCGTCGGGGGAAACATTCACTAACTGAAGAAGAGTCTGCAAACCATGCATCGTGCCCAGCGGCGTCGGCGCGGTGAGTTTGGCTCGCGTGGCGCTGACTTCCAGAACGTAAGACTCATCTTCACCAACTTCCTGAATTTCTTTGCTGCTGTGCTCGGTGTGAATCATCAGCGTGGCGTTCGAATTCTTAGTAGTCTTCGGAGACAGAGGGATCGCCGTCTGCAGTGCCAACTGACGCAGGAATCGCTCGGCAGCCCGGTCGAGGCGTGGCTCGGAATGATCAGCGAGCGCAACCGAGAATGTCGAATCCACGCGCAGGCTGCCGCTTCCAGCCTGGACGTTGGCGGGTATGGGGATGAGGCTCAAAGCGGGTTGTTGCGCTGCGATCATCGTCGGGCTTAAAGAAACGCAAAGAATGAGTATGCCAAGGCCTTGCAACCGGGGCTTGCGAGCCATATTCGGACAACCCTCCCGAACAAGATGAATAGATTTATGATGACTGCTATGTAGCACCAGCTTTGGCATACTGTCATATCTCGGCCATCCTGCGAAGAGGATTTCCAGTAGGACAGACAATCCTGTCTGCCCGCAAACAGCGGCGCTGATTCACAAAGCGGACAGGCAGGAATGCCTGTCCCACAAACGGCGCCTGAGTTAGAATAGCGAATTGGCAGCAGCACTGATAACGCACACGATGAAGACTTCAATCGCCATCTATCCCGGCTCGTTTGACCCGGTCACCAACGGCCACCTCGACTTGATCGGGCGCGGCGAGAAGATGTTTGACCTGTTGATCGTGGCGGTGCTGCGCAACAACGAAAAGCAGCCGCTCTTCACCGTTCCCGAGCGTGTGGAGATGCTGCGCGAAGTCACCAAGAAGTGGGCTGACGTGGAAGTGGACGTGTTTGAAGGCCTGCTCGTGGACTACGCGCGCAAACGGCACGCCGGTGTGATTCTACGCGGCATCCGAGCCGTTTCCGATTACGAATACGAGCTGCAAATGGCGCTGATGAACCGCAAGCTCGAGTCGCGGCTGGAAACCGTGTTTATGCTTCCCGGCGAACCGTACAGCTACTTGAGTTCCAAGCTGGTGCGGGAAATCGCGCAGCACGGCGCGCCCCTGACCGATCTGGTGCCGCCCATCGTCGAGCAAATGCTGCGCGCAAAGGTTTCTTGAGTCTGAAGTGCAAGCTAACATCTACAAGGAGCAACGGTGCAATTAACAGATCGCATCAACCGCATACAAATCTCGCCAACGGCGGCGGTGATCGCCGAAGCGGAAAAGCTCAAATCGCGCGGAGTCGATGTCGCGGACTTCGGGCCGGGTGAGCCGGACTTTCCCACGCCCGACCACATTAAGAAGGCGGGGATCAAGGCGATCGAGGAAAACAAATCGAAATACACTCCGGCGGGCGGCATCATGCTGCTGCGCGAGGCCATCTGTGCCTGGCACAAGCGCGAACTCGGCTCGGCCTACGAATCGAAAGAATGCGTGGTCAGCGTCGGCGGGAAGCATTCCATTTTCAACGTGATGAGCGTGCTCGTGCAGCAGGGCGACGAGGTCATTATCCCCGCGCCGTACTGGGTGAGCTTCCCGGACATCGTGAAATATGCACACGGAACGCCTGTGTTCGTCGAAACCCGTCCGGAAGACGGCTTCAGCGTGAAGGCCACGGCCATTGAAAAAGCCATCACGCCAAAAACAAAACTCCTGATTCTCAATTCGCCGAGCAATCCCACGGGCGGCGTCGTTCCTCCTGACGAATACGAGCGCATCCTCGCGGTCTGCAAGAAGCACAACGTCTGGCTGATGGGCGACGAATGCTATTCGCACTTCACGTACGACCCACACAAGCCATACTCGATTGCCAGCGCCGCGGGTTCGAAGGAAAACGTGATCATCATCGGCTCCGTCTCGAAAACATTTGCGATGACCGGCTGGCGCATCGGCTACACGCTGGGGCCGGAAGCGCTGATCCAGGCGCTCGTCAAGCTGCAGAGCCAGTCCACTTCGAACGCTACGTCCATCGCGCAATACGCGGCGCTAGAAGCCATGCGCGGATCGATGGAGACGGTGCCGGTCATGCTCGCCGAGTATGCGAAACGCAGAAAGCGTATCGTCGAAGGGCTGCGCGCGATTGCCGGCATCACGTGCGGGTGGCCCGGCGGCGCGTTCTATGCGTTCCCGAACATTTCCGCTCATCTTTCGAATCGTGCCGGCAAGCCGGCGCTCGCGAAGAGTTGCACGGAAATTACCAAGATGCTTTTGGACAAAGTGCAAGTCGCTGTCGTCCCAGGCGAAGCTTTCGGCGCACCCGGCTATTTGCGGCTTTCCTACGCCACCTCCATCGAGCGGATCGAAGAAGGTTTGCGGCGCGTCGAGCGTTTCTTCGCCCGCGCTGAAGCCGCTGTCTGATTGTGGAGTGCGGCAGCACAGCTGCCGCTTTTTCTCACCGCTCAAAATACATGCGAGTGCATGACATCTCGTGAAGCCCACGCCCACGCGCATCGAGCCCATCTTCAGCCCGAGGATTTGGGGAGCGCATTCGTTGGCGCCTCTCTTTCCCGACAAATCAAATTTGAGCGAACCACTGGGCGAAGCGTGGCTCACGGGCGTAGATTGCAAGGTTGCATCAGGGCCATTTACTGGAAAAACGTTGCGGGAGGCCTGGGCAGAAATGCCTGCGAACTGGCGTGGCGAGCGACTCGCCGCTGTCCTGGATTTCCCTTTGCTCGTCAAATTCATTTTCCCCGCGGATAAGCTTTCCATTCAAGTTCATCCGAACGACGCCTATGCCTCGGTGCATGAAAAAGCCGCGGGCGGCCGAGGAAAAACGGAAATGTGGCATGTGGTTTCTGCCGATTCCGGAGCGCAGGTTCTCGTGGGCCTGAAACCTGGGGTAGATAAGGAGAAATTTCGCGAGAGCCTGAAGCAGCAAACCCTGGAAAATCTGTTTCAAGCAGTTCCGGTGCATGCAGGTGAAACGTTTTTCGTACCCGCGGGGACTCCACACACGATCGGAGCTGGAATGGTGATCTGCGAAGTGCAGGAATATTCGGATCTGACGTACCGCGTTTACGATTACGGCCGCGTGGATGCTAACGGCAAGCCACGCGAATTGCATATCGAGAAGGCATTAGAGGTTATGAAGTTCGGCAGTCATGCAGGGGGCAGGGTCAGTCCCCTTCCTCTGCCGGCGGCGAGCGCAACAAGATCACTTCTCGTTGCTTGTAATTTCTTTGCAACCGAGCGATGGGAATGCGCTGATAAAACAGAAATCCCTGTAGATTCCGCGCGATTTGAACTTGTCGTAATTCTGCAAGGCTCAGGAAGTGTCTCCTGGCCCGATAGCGCGGCTCGCTATCACCAGGGCGAATGCTGGCTGGTGCCTGCTTCACAGGAGCGCATTTGGATTCAACCGGAGGCGCCTACGTCCCTGATCCGCACTTATGTGCCGGATGTCACGGCTCTTCGAACCGATCTGCACCAGAACGGCATCTCGGCAGCCGCTCTCACACAAGTCATTTTTGATTAGGCGGAACAACCATGGCGAGGGAAAAAATATTTGTGCACGCCGTAATCCTTGCCGGGGGGCGCGGAACGCGCTTTTGGCCGCGCAGCCGCACGCGCACGCCGAAGCAGCTCCTCAACATCGTTGGCAAAGACACGATGTTGCAACAGACCGTCGCGCGATTGCGCCCGCTGGTTCAGGCCGACCGCATCTGGACGGTCACGAACGCCGAGCAGGCAGCGGCTGTGCGCGCACAACTCCCGGCCGCTGCACGCAAGCGCGTCCTCACGGAACCCATCGGACGCAACACCGCCGCGGCGATCGCCCTTGCGGCCATTCACGCGCGCCACGCGGCGGGTGGCGACGCTTTGATGGCGGTGCTTCCCGCCGATCATTACATTGAGCTGGACAAGAAATACCGGGAGATCGTGAGCGCGGCGCTCGACGTGGCTCGCCATCCCGGACGCATGGTGGTCCTTGGCATTCCTCCGACGCGGCCAGAAACAGGTTTCGGCTACGTCGAACGCATGAGCGAATCGATCGGCCTCAAGGGTTTCCCGGTTTTCCCCGTTCTGCGATTTACGGAGAAGCCCGAACTGAAGCTCGCACAAGAATACGTTGCCACCGGCAACTACCACTGGAACGCCGGGATGTTTTTCTGGCGCGTCTCCACGTTTCTTGAAAATCTAAAACAGTTTTTGCCGAAAACACACGCGGCGCTCGAAAAGCTCTCCCCATTCATCGGGTCCCGCAGCTACGAACGCAAACTGCTGGCGATCTATCCGAAGCTTGAAAATATCTCCGTGGATTACGCGGTCCTCGAACCGGCCACGCGGGCGGAAGGCGCGCCGCGCGTCTTTGTGATTCCTGCGGAAATCGGCTGGAGCGACATCGGCTCCTGGGGCGCCGTGCATGGGCTGCTGCTGGACAAAGACTCCACGGACCGAAACGTGTTCGTCACGCCGGGCTATGCCCTGGACGCGAGCGGCAATCTCATTTCTTGCCCTGGAAAAATCGCCGCGCTGATCGGCGTGCACGACCTGATCGTCGTGGATACACCTGATGCGCTGCTGATCTGCCCGCGCGACCGCGCTCAGGACGTCAGCAGAATCGTGAAATGGCTGGAAGAACAAAAGTTAAAGAAGCTTTTATAGGGATCGCCGTCCGAGGCGGCCCGTTCTCCAACGACCAGTCCAATCCGGCTGTTGGGTAAACGAAAGCTTCGCGTATACTTTCCCTTTCTGCTTATGACTGCAATTAAATTTGGAACCGATGGCTGGCGCGGTGTGATCGCGGAAGATTTCACGTTCGCGAACGCGCGAATTGTGGCGCAGAGCATCGCGCGTTACGTGGTGCGCTGCGAGGATGCGCGCAAGGGCGTCATCATCGGGTACGACCATCGCTTCGCCTCGGACGCTATTGCTACGGCGGTCGCGGAAGTGCTTTCCGCCAGCGGCACTCCAGTTTTCTTGACGGATAAACCGTGCCCCACGCCAGCCGTGTCCTTGCTAGTGCGGCAACGCGCGGCGGCGGGCGGCTTGATGATTACCGCGAGCCACAATCCTTACCAATGGAATGGCATCAAGTACAAAGCCAGCTACGGCAGCTCGGCATTGCCTTCGATTGTCGCGCAGATCGAAAAAGAGCTCGCCGTCGTGCAGCAGAAAAGTGTGCCGCCGCTGCCGGCGCGGAGAAACCTGATTCAGCCCCTGGAGCCGCGCGTGCCGTATCTGGACACTCTCGAAAAGCTGGTCGATTGGAAGCGGCTGCGCGACGCGAAACTTCGCTTCGTCTCGGATGTCATGCATGGATCGGCCGCGGGCTTGCTCGTTGAACTTTTCCGGCGCAATGGCGTCGCTTGCGACGAAATTCGCTGCATGCGCGACCCGCGTTTCGGCGGCGTACACCCGGAACCGATCGAGCCACACATCGAAGCATTGCGCCAAGCGGTGCTCGCGGGAAAGTTCGACGCCGGCTTGTGCGCCGATGGAGATGGCGACCGCATCGGCGCCATCGACCGCGACGGCACGTTTGTCAATCCTCACCAAATTTTTGCACTGCTCGTCTGGCATTTGGCGGGAACGCGCAACCTTCCAGGAGACATTGCCAAGACATTCTCCGTCACCAAACTTATCGACAAACTTGCCGCCAAGTTCGGCCGCAAGCTTCATGAAACGCCCATCGGCTTCAAATACATCTGCGAGCTGATGCTCGAACAGAACATTCTGATTGGCGGCGAAGAAAGCGGCGGGATTGGCACCAGCCTCTACCTCCCCGAACGCGACGCCACCGTTTCCGCGCTGTTCCTTGTGGAATTGATGGCCTGGCACGGCAAATCGCTGGGCGAACTGCTCGCCGTGCTTTCCGCCGAGTTCGGCGAGTATCATTACGGCCGCGTGGACCTCAACGTCAAGCCGGGCCAAAAAGAAAAAGCTATCGCACATTTTTCGGATAGCAAGCTGACACGCATACTCGATCTGCCCGTCGTCCGCCGCGAGGATATGGACGGCATCAAACTTTATCTCGGCGATGTCGGATGGGTGATGGTCCGCGCCTCAGGCACCGAGAGTCTGCTGCGAGTTTATTGCGAAACGTCGAAGTCCGGGACCACGCGCCGCGTTCTCGAAGCTGTAACGCAGATAAGTCACAATCTATAGATCACGATATGAATACGATCAATCTGAAAGAAAAATTCAGCCGCTTCTCCGATTACTGCAACCCGCGCATCCTTGGCGAAGTGAATGACTGCCACGTCAAAGCCGTGAAGCTCAAAGGCGAATTCATCTGGCACCATCATGAAAACGAGGATGAGCTGTTTCTCGTCGTAAAAGGAACTTTGCGCATGAAGTTCCGCGACCACGATGCTCTCGTGCGTGAAGGGGAATTCGTAATTGTCCCGCGCGGTGTGGAGCACTGCCCCGTCGCGGACGAGGAAGTTCACATCGTGCTCATCGAGCCGAAAACCACTTTAAATACCGGAAACATCACTAACGAAAGGACCGTCGCCCAGCTCGAGCACATCTGAATCTTTCACTTGCTCTTGCGGCCGCCTGCCACCAGCCATGGAACACCGCTTTTATACGCTTGATGTTTTTACGAACACGCGCTTCGAGGGAAATCCGCTCGCGGTGATCACCGACGGCGACGGCCTTTCCGGCGATGAAATGCTCGCCATCGCGCGCGAAATGAATCTTTCGGAGACGGTCTTCGTCCAGAAACCAACGGAGGAGGAAGCTCTCGCTCGCCTGCGCATCTTCACCACGAAGGAAGAACTCAAGCTCGCGGGGCACCCGGTCATCGGCACGTGGTTTCTCCTCGCGGAGCTCGGCGTTGTTCCGGCGCAGGAAGGCGGCGTTCACATCCTGCAGCAAACGGGAGCCGGCGTTCTGCCGGTCGAGATCCGCTTCAAGGACGGCCGCCCGCAGCGCGTCACCATGACTCAGAAAGAGGCGATTTTCAAACCTTCGAAGATCAACAAGAAAAAACTCGCCGCAGCTCTGGGACTTTCGCCCAAGGATTTCGACCCCGAGCTCGATCCCGAACTTGTTTCCACCGGCATCTTCAATCTTATGGTGCCGCTCCGCAATCGCGCCGCTCTGGGAAAAATCTCGATGAACATGAACGAGCTGAGAAAACTCCAGGGTACGCACGCCACGATGGCCTACTGCTTCGCCCTCGGCGGCAGCGGCAAAGCCTTCTCGCGTGGCATGTTGCCCTGGGAATTCTACGAGGATGCCGCAACGGGTTCCGCCGCCGGTTCACTCGGCGCCTATCTCGTGCGCCATGGCAAACTCGCGGCTGGTCACACCTTGAGCATTCTTCAGGGTGTGGAGATGGGCCGTCCAAGCCACATCGAAGTGCAAGTATCGCAAGGTGGGAAGAAACTCGTGCCACGCGTGAGCGGCGCCGCGGTCAAAGTGTTCGAAGGCACCATCCGCATCTGATTTTTCTGCGGGGAAACTTGCTTGCGCTGGGCGCATCAGACGCGGATTCGCTAAATATTCTCGACCGAAACTTAAAACTTATAATCACAAAAAAGGCCGCACGGTTTCCCCGCGCGGCCCTTTTCATATCGTTTACGCGAATTTGATTAGTGACCCCGCCTGTCGTGCCGCAGCTCCTTGCGATCCTTGCGCAGGTCCTTCTTGTCTTTGTGGATGTCCTTCTGGTCCTGATTGCGGTCTTTGCGGTCGGCGTATAGGTCGCGCTTGTCTTTGTTGATGTCGCGCTGATCCGCGTTGCGATCCGCTCGGTCCTTCGCCAGGTCCTTGCGATCGTGATTGATGTCTTTCTGGTCTTTGGTGCGGTCAACGCGGTCTGCGTGGAGGTCTTTGCGATCCGCCTGCGCCTGCGAACTGTTCGCACCATAATTCTTCACGTCGCTGGCCAGCTGAGCCTTGTCCTTATTGATGTCGCGCTGATCCTTGTTGCGATCTACGCGATCTTTGTTCAGGTCACGCCGATCCTGATTGATGTCTTTCTGGTCCTGATTGCGATCTTTGCGATCGGCCGCCAGGTCTCGCTTATCTTTGTTGATGTCGCGCTGATCGGCCTTGCGGTCCGCCCGGTCCTTCGCGAGATCCTTCTTGTCCGTTCGAATATCCTTCTTGTCATCCTTGATGTCCTGCGGCTGCGAACTCGGTTCCGGGCTCTGGGCATAAGCACTGCCGGCGAGCAAACCAGCAAAAGCAATTGCGAGCACACCTCGACGTACCACTCGTTCTGCGTTCATTTCTCGTCTCCTTAGTTGATCGTTCCGGGACTAACCCGATGCTAGGAAATCAAACACTCCGAACGCAGCAAAGTTTCTCACACGGGTTGTCCGAGATTTTATTGACTGATTGGAGGCAGCTGAGAGGCACGTAACTATTTTATATTCAGAGACTTACGGACTGAATCGAGGATGCCGTTGACGAACCCGCCGGACTCTTCCGACGAAAACTTCTTAGCCAGATCGACGGCCTCGTTCAGAACCACTTTGCTGGGTGTTTGGGCCTGTTGCATCTCGTGGATGGCCAGCCGCAAGATCGCGCGATCAATTGCCGCCATTCGTTCGAAACGCCAGTTGTCGCAATGCCCCACGATCAACGCGTCGAGTACTGCGACGTCTTTTGCTGTCCCTTCAAACAGTTCGTTGGCGAATTCGCGCGTTTTGTCGGCGGCCTTGGCGCTTTTCCAGAATTTCACTTCCAGCTTCGCAAAATCCTGCTTGCTCATGTCCCACTGAAAGAGCATTTGCATGGCAAACTCGCGCGATTTTCTTCGGAGGGACACGCTACTTGCGCCGCGGCTTTCGAATGATCGCTAACTTCGCGGGATTGGCACGAAGCTTCCGCGACAAATGTGCCATCTCGATGGCCGCCAACCCCGCTTCAAATCCTTTGTTGCCGCCCTTTAGTCCGGCGCGATCGATGGCCTGCTCCAGCGTGTCGCACGTCAGCACGCAAAAAATGATGGGCACGCCGGTGTCCAACTGTGCGAGCTGCAAGCCGCGTGAAGTCTCCGCGCAGACATAATCGTAGTGCGTTGTTTCGCCGCGGATCACGCAACCGATGGCCACGAGCGCGTCGTACTTCCCCTTCGCCGCGACGTTTTTCGAAACGAGCGGCAATTCAAACGCGCCCGGAACGCGCACAACATCCACATTCTTGTTCGCAGCGCCGGCGCGCTCCAGCGCATCCGTCGCTGCCTCCAAGAGCCGCTCGGTAATAAATCCGTTGAACCGGCTCACAATGACGGCGAAACGGAATCCCGCGGCGCTCAAGTCACCGTGAATTTCGCCGGATTGTAATTTCTCTGCCATCTCTCTTGCGCGCCGTTCTCTTTCTTATCCTTTACTTCCTCTATTTCCTTAACCTCATTTACTTCTTACCCATACTTTACTTCCCCCTAAACTGGGGCGGCCTTTTTTCCAAGAACGCCTTGGTCCCCTCGCGCATATCCTCCGTCGCGCAGGCTAGCCCGAAAAGTGTGGCCTCCAAGAACAGCCCTTCTTCCTGGGGCATCTCGACGCCGCGCTCGATCGCTTCCATCGCGTACTTCACGCCCAGCGGCGCGTTGGCGATGATTTTTTTCGCCATCGCTTCCGCAGCGGGAATCAGCTCCCCCGGTTCGTAAATGTGGTTCACCAGGCCGATGCGCTGCGCTTCTTCCGCCGTAATCATTTCTCCGGTCAAGCAAAGCTCGTGAGCGGCTCCTTTGCCGCAAAGCCGCGCAAGCCGTTGCGATCCGCCGTATCCGGGAAGAATGCCAAGCTTTACTTCCGGTTGGCCGAGTTTCGCCGTCTTGCTCGCAATTCGAATGGTGCACGAGAGCGCCAGCTCGCATCCGCCGCCCAGCGCAAAGCCGTTGATCACGCAAATCGAGGGCTTACCCATCGTTTCCAGAAGGTGAAACACGCTTTGCCCGTAAAGCGAGAATTCCTTACCGTTGACGGGCGTTTGCTGCGCCAGCTCGCCGATGTCCGCGCCGGCGACAAATGATTTTTCCCCCGCGCCGGTGAGGATTACCACGCGAACGGCGGCATCGTCACGCGCGTCCAGTAGCGTATGATGCAACTCTTCCACCGTCTTGCGGTTCAGGGCGTTCAGGACCTTCGGCCGGTTGAACGTGACGTAAGCAATCCCGTCCTTCTTTTCGTAAAGCAAATTCTCGTATGCCATCTTTTCTCTTTTCTTCTCCGCTCCGCGCCCCTCTGGACACTCTGCGCCTCTGCGTTATTCTTGTCCCGCCGTTAGAACTTCAACGCTTTCGGATTCTGTGGATCTGCATAATCATAAAACCCGCGCCCGGATTTGCGCCCGTTCCATCCAGCCAGCACCATGCGCTTTAGGAGCGGCGGAGCCGCGAAGCGCCGCTCCTTGAATTCGTCAAACATAATCTGCGAAATGTAATAGGTCGTATCCAATCCCACAAAATCCAGCAACGTCAGCGGACCCATCGGGTGTCCGCAACCCAGCTTCATCGAATTGTCGATGTCTTCGATGGAACCGACGCCCTCCTCCAGCGCTCGAATCGCGTCAAGCAAATACGGCACCAACAGCCGGTTGACGATGAATCCCGTGCTATCCTTCGCGCGCACCGGAGTCTTGCCAAGTTTTGCGCCGAACGCGACCACCTCCTCATAGATCGCAGGTTCCGTCGCAATCGTCCGCACCACTTCCACGAGCTTCATCACCGGCACCGGATTGAAAAAATGCAAACCCACAAACCGCTGCGGCCGCTTCGTAGCCGTCGCAATTTCTGTAATCGTCAACGACGATGTATTGCTCGCGAAAATCGTCGTCGCCGGACAAATTGCATCCAGCGCTGAAAAGAGTTCGCGCTTCGCGGGCAACTGCTCGATGATCGCTTCCACGATCACATCGCAATCCTTCAAGTCCTCAATCTTTGTCGTGCCCTTCAGCCGGCCGCGGATTTCGCTCTTCACCGCTTCCGTAATCGTGCCTTTCTCGGCCAGCCGATTCAGGTTCTTATCAATGTTCTTGAGCCCTTTGTCCAGCAACTCAGCGCTCACTTCGCGCACCACGGTGCTAAATCCCGAAACCGCCGCAACCTGCGCGATCCCCGAGCCCATCAGCCCACACCCCACGACTCCCACCTTTTGAATCGCCATTCATTTCCTCGCTTGAAGTTGTTTCAGCTGAGGCAATTCCCTGCCGGAAGCGAACCCAAAGTCTAGCAGAAACGCGCCGTTTCGTACTCTTCTCCGCGTTTTCTTTGCATCCTCTGCGTACCTGCGTTGGATTATTCTGCTGTCGCTAGTTTTTGAGGGCTTCGACAATCATCGCAATTCCCTGCCCGCCGCCGATGCACGCCGTGGCCAGCCCATACCGCAATCCATTTCGGCGCAGCTCGTTCAGAATCGTGATCACCAGCCGCGTCCCGCTCGCGCCCAGGGGATGACCGAGCGCAATCGCCCCGCCGTTCACATTGGTTTTGTCACGATTCAGCCCCAGCACTTTTTCCACCGCCAGATACTGCGCCGCAAACGCCTCATTCACTTCCACGCGATCCATCTGCTCCAGCGTCAGCCCCGCCAGCTTCAGTGCCTTCTGCGACGACGGTACCGGCCCAATCCCCATGATGCTCGGATCCACTCCCGCCACAGCCCAGGACACGATGCGCCCCACCGGTTTCAGTCCACGCTCTTTCGCGACTTTTTCCCTCGTCACCACCACTGCCGCCCCGCCATCCACAATCCCGCTGGCATTCCCTGCCGTCACAATTCCGTCTTTCTTGAACGAGGGCGGCAGTTTTTCCAGCGTCTCCATCGTCGTTTCCGGCCGCCGGTGATCGTCTTCGCTCACCAAGATCGACTTCTTCCCCTGCTTCACTTCCACCGGTACAAGCTCTTCCTTGATGCGACACGCTTTGTACGCTGCATCCGCGGCCTGCTGGCTGCGCAGCGCATACGCATCGGCATCTTTTCTCGTAATCCCGTGCTGCTCCGCCAGTTTTTCCGCGGTCAGCGCCATCGGCAACGCGCAATACGTATCCGTCAGCCCCGCCATCAACGAATCTTCCAGCGTGCCGCCACCCAGTCTCAAACCGCCCCGTGCCCCGCGAATCACAAACGGCGCCTGCGTCATGTTTTCCATGCCGCCCGCCAGCACCATCGTCGCTTCACCGAGCAGCAGCCGCTGCGCCGCCTGTGCAATGGCTTCAATCCCCGACCCGCACAACCGGTTCACCGTCACCGCGGGCGTCTCGATTTTCAGACCTGCCTTCAATCCCACGTGCCGCGCGCCATAGAGGGCATCCGCGCTCGTCTGCATCACGTTGCCAAAAATAGCGTGATCAAGTTCTCCCGGATCCACATTCGAACGCCGGATTGCCTCTCTCGAAGCATGCGCCGCCAGCTCGATGGCGCTCACCTCCGAAAACGCCCCGGTATAGCGGGCCATCGGCGTCCGCGCCCCCGCAACAATCACCACATCCGTCGGAAACATATCTCCCTCGCTTTTCAATACTCGCAACTCACCAGTTTACCGTCGAATGTCAAAACTACAAATGCAAGTGGGTTGTCCCCAATCCGTCCGTAAGGTGCTGCTGACGAGTATGCGGTGGCCTGAATGCGAGTTGATGCGAAGTCAATTCGCTGCCAGAGCCCGCCTTTTGGTCGTTGAGCAAAGCGTGTAGGTTTGTGAGGTCCATCGGGAGGC
>WNFG01000159.1_pt1 | contig 79565 bp, 73 predicted proteins | sample 5400431 | NCBI WGS metagenome assembly WNFG01 (sample SAMN13153346, study PRJNA577476) | soil metagenome | isolation source: 120 cm saprolite under Douglas fir tree site 2 hole 3 replicate 2 | place: USA:California | collected 2015-04-18
CTCATCCTGCCGCTGACGGGGGTCGTCCTGTTCGTGATGGCGCTGGTGGTCCTGTCCTACCGCGAGGTCGTCACGGTCTACACCAGGGCCGGCGGGTCCTACGTGGTCGCGCGGGACAACTTCGGGCCCAGGGTGGCCCAGATCGCGGCGGTCGCGCTGCTCATCGACTATGTGGTCACGGTTGCGGTCCAGGTCGCCGCGGGCACGGCGGCGGTCGCGTCGGCGGTCCCGGCCATCAACAACAAGAACCTCATCACCGTGATCTCTATCGGCATCGTGATCTTGATGTGTTACGGGAACCTGCGCGGGATCCGTGAGGCCGGCCGGTCGTTCGCGGTTCCCACGTACTTGTTCTCCGGCGTCATCATCCTCATGATCGTCGTGGGCCTGCTGCGCGAGGCGTTCGGCACGCTGCCGCTCTACCATCCTGGGACCGGTGTGGTCAGCGGGACCCCCAGCCACAGCGGGCTGATCGCGTTCGGCATGGTCTTCGTGCTGCTGCGGGCGTTCGCCAACGGCGGATCCTCACTGACCGGCATCGAGGCGGTGTCCAACGCGGTAAGCGCGTTCCGCCCGCCGGAGGGCCTCAACGCCCGCCGCGTCCTGGTAACCGAGGGTGTCATCCTAGGCTCCCTCGTCGCGGGGATCTCCTGGCTGGCTCACGTGACCCACGCCAGGCCCTATACCGACGGGGTGCCGACGGTCATCTCCCAGGAGGCCAGGCTCGTCTTCGGGCACTCGTTCGCCGGCACGGGCCTGTACATCCTGGTTCAGGCCGCGACCGCGCTGATCCTCTACACCGGGGGCAACACCAGCTTCAACGGCTTCCCGTTCCTGGCCAACTTCGTGGCCGAGGACGCCTTCCTGCCGCGCTGGCTGACCAAGCGCGGCCACCGGCTGGTGTTCTCCAACGGGATCATCGTGCTCGCGGTGCTGTCGTGCACCCTGCTGGCCGCCATCGGAGCGAACGTCAACCGCCTGGTGCCGTTCTATGCGATCGGCGTCTTCACCGCCTTCACCCTGGCCGGATTCGGCATGGCCAAATATCACCACACCCACCAGGAGAGACACTGGCGGCGCAAACTGGTGATCAACTTCTCGGCGGGCGTGACATCCCTGATCGTCGTGCTGATCTTCGTGACGGTCAAGTTCACCGAGGGCGCCTGGCTGGTGGTGATCCTCTTCGCGGCCGGCGTGCCCGCGCTCATCAGGCTCAACCGGGAATACGGGCTTGAGGCGCAGGTCCTGGAGCGGATCAGCGACCGGCCCAAGCCGCCCAGGGTGCCGAACTACCCGCGGCGGACCGTGTTCGTGTTCGTGGACAGCTTCGACCTGGCCACGATCGCTGCGCTGCGCTACGCCCGGAGCCTTCGCCCCACAACGCTGCGGGCCGTTCATTTTGTCATCGACACGGCGCAGGCGGATCTGCTGCGCCAGGAGTGGACCCGGGCAGGCGTCGATGTCGTGCTCGACTTCATCGACTGCCCGGATCGGCGGCTGACCAGGGCTGCGGCCGAACTTGTCAGCGGGGAGGCGGCGCAGCCTGGAACGCAGGTGACGGTGGTGCTGCCCCGGAGGAGTTACTCGCCGCTGCTGGGCCGGCTGCTGCACGACCGCACGGCTGACAAGATCGCCGCGGTAGTGAGCCAGATCCAACACTCCGTCGCGACCATTGTCCCCTTCGACGTAGGGCGTCGGCTCGAGGTCCTGCACGCACGCCAGGTCGCAAACGCCCAGGACGCGGCCGGGGCCGACCGGGCCGGGACTCCGGGGCCAGCCAGGCCGGCCCAGCCAGCTGAGCCCGCCGCGGCGGCGGACTCCGGGCCGACTGCCCGCACCGATCCCGCTGCCGCGACCGGGCCCGCTGCCCGCACCGAACCCGCTGCCGCGACCGGAGCCGCTCCGTCAGCCGGGCCGCAGGGACCGGGCGGGGTGACGACACCCGTGGGACCCGAGGCTCCCACCGGGCCTCTGCCGCCCATCGGCCCCCCACTTCCCACCGGGCCCGCAGTTCCCACCGGACCTGTACCGACCGCCGGGCCTGCGCCGGCCGCCGGGGCGCCATCTGGCGAACCAGCGGCCCCCAGCGAACCAGCGGCACCGGGCATCGCCGCCGGCCTGGACGGCCTGCCGCCAGTCACAGCGGCACCGACTGCCTCCCCTCTTCGGGGGCTGCTCCGGCGCCGGGGCTCACGCCAGCCCAGCGGCCCGTCCGCGGCCTTGCCGACTGGAGATCACCCGGACTACGAGAGGCCTGTCCCGTCGGCCGGCGTCAACCCCATCGGGTCGATCGTCAAACCAGGCCGGGCCACCGTGGAGGGACGGGTACGCGCGGTCGAGATCCGCCCGGTGGAACGAAACTCCGTACTTGCCGTCGAGATCTCCGATTCAACGGGCGACCTGACTGCCCTGTTCTACGGCCGGTCGCACATCCCTGGGCTCATTTGCGGGGCCCGGGTCCGCTTCCGCGGCCCAGTTGGCCTGCGCGAGGAGGGGCCAGCCATGATCAACCCGGCATACGAGCTACTGGCGACGGGTACCGGGACGGCCCCAGCGGGGAAAGACTCTCCTGATAAGGGGTCATAGCGGCGTCGGCACGGGTGGCGCTGCGACGCCTAGGGCACCTGGCAAGGGAGGCCATCAGCGGCCATGCCGGCCGGAAACGGACACGGAAACGGACACGGACACGGACACGGACACGGGATGACGGCTACCGGCCGTCATCGCGGCAGGCTGAGCGCGGTCATGGCCATCAGTACCGCGATCGCAGTCCTGGAAGTTGCCGGAGCACTGGTCAGCGGGTCTCTGGTGCTGTTCGCCGACGCGGCCCACATGGCCGCGGATGCCGCAGGCGTAGGCCTGTCGCTGCTAGCGGCATACATCGCCGCGAGGCCCGCCACGGACCGCCGAACCTTCGGCTACGCGCGAGCGGAAATCCTCGCCGCCACGGCCAACGCCCTGCTGCTGCTCGGCATGGCCACCTTCATCGTCATCGAGGCCGCGCGCCGGCTGGCCGCGCCACCGGCCGTCGGGTCCGGCCTGATGGTGATTTTCGGGTTCATGGCGCTGGCCGGGAACGGCGTGTCGATGATCCTGCTCCGCCGGGCCCAGGCGGACAGCCTGAACGTGCGTGGTGCCTTCCTAGAGGTCGCCTCGGACACATTCGGCGCGGTAGCGGTCATCCTGACCGGCGTGATAATCGCGATCACGGGCTTCACCCTGGCCGACCCGATCGCCTCGCTGGTGGTGGGCGCGTTCATCCTGCCGCGGACCTGGCGGCTGCTGCGGGATGCGGTGGATGTCCTGCTGGAGGCGAGTCCGCGGGGCATCGACCTGAGCGAGGTGCGCCGTCACATGACCGAACTGGACGGCGTGACCGATGTGCATGATCTGCACGCCTGGACCATCACCTCCGGGGTCCCCGTCCTCTCCGCGCACGTGGTCGTGGACCCGGGCGTGCTGGCCGACGGCCGGAGCGCGGCCATGCTCGACATCCTCCAGGAATGCCTGCGCGGCCACTTCGACGTGGCCCATTCCACCTTCCAGCTGGAACCCACCGGACACGCCGACCACGAGCCTTACGTCTGCCTCTAGCGCGTGTCTCGCGCCGTGCCACCGCCCCCGCCCACGCTGGCCCCTGGAGCATTTCCGTACTAGCCAGTAATATGGCGATATCGCCTGTAGGGAGCCCGCCGTGAGCACGTACGATCGCTACGCCACCCCCGTCGAGCCCGGTACCTGGGATGTTCCCGCGGCTGGCGCCACTCGCTTCAGCTGGGAGTATGACGACGGCCGGAGCCGCCTGCTCGACCTCTACCAGCGGGGCAAGGACAAGCAGTGGGACGCGGCCAAGCGGATCGACTGGGACCTCCCGGTGGATCCCACCAACGTGATGGGGCTCTCCGATGAGTTCGTCCCGATCTACGGGTCACGTCAGTGGGACATCCTGTCCGAAACCGAGCGCGCCGACCTCGGCCATCACCTGTCGGCCTGGCTGTTCAGCCAGTTCCTGCACGGTGAGCAGGGAGCGTTGACGGTGGCCGCGCGGATCGTCGAGTCCGTGCCCGACATGGACTCGAAGTTCTACGCGGCGACCCAGGCCATGGACGAGGCGCGGCACGTGGAGCTGTTCTCGCGGTTCATGCGGGAGAAGATCGGCTTGTACTACCCGGTCAACCCGGACCTGGCCAAGCTGCTCTCCGACGCACTCAGCGATTCTCGCTGGGACCTGCCTTATCTCGGGATGCAGGTGCTGATCGAAGGGCTCGCTCTAGCCGCGTTCGGGGTGCACCGGGACATGGCAACCAATCCCCTGGTCAAGCAGGTGCTCGCGTACGTCATGCAGGACGAGGCGCGGCACGTCGCATTCGGCCGACTCGCGCTCCGCGACTACTACGCAGGCCTGTCGGCGACGGAGCGGGCCGATCGTGAGGAGTTCGTCGTCGAGGGCTGCTACCTGATGCGCAGCAGGTTCGTGGCGCGGGAGGTCTGGGAACGGATGGGCTTCGACGTCGCCGAGTGCCTGGAGTTCACCGAGAACTCGCCCGTCCAGCAGGCGTTCCGGTCGCTGCTGTTCAGCAGGATCGTGCCCTGCGTGAAAGACATCGGACTGTGGGGGCCGAAGGTGCAGCGCGCATACGCCGATCTCGGGGTCCTGGATGCCGCCAACGTGGACCTGGACTCGGTGATGCGCGACGACGAGGAGATCGCCGAGCGCGTGGACCGGGAGAAGTACGCAGCCGAACTGGCCGCGCGCCGCGGGGAGGTCGAAGCCGCGGTCGCCGACGGCCAGCCCTGACGCCGCTTCCCTGCTGCTCGCGACCGAGCCGGGCGAGCTCCCGAGCCGGGCGAACTCCTGGCCGGGCGGGCTCCCGGCCGGGCGGGCTCCCGGCCGGACGGGCTGAACGGCGGGGCGGGCTGAACGGCGGGCCGGCTGGCCGGTCAGATCAGGTCAGACATTGACGGCATCTTCCGTCGCCGCATCCTCGGCACCGGCAGCGCCGGCGGGCCCGCCGCTCTCCTCAAGGCGCCGGCCTGACCTGGCCGGCAGCGCCAGCATGAGCAAGAAGCTCAGCAGGAACACACCGACCTGGAATGCCAAGGTGCGCTCCAGCGAGGAGGCGAAGTCGCGGCGCACCGCGGCGCCGCCCGCCTCGGCCAGCACCCGGTTGGCGGAAGCCGGAAGCGCCGCCTCCGCGCCACCGCGCCTGCAGGACGCCGGGGTGGTGGTAGGGTCAGCGGCGACCAGGCGGCCGTACAGGCAGCTGCGGAACTGGGTGACGATCCGCCCGGAGAATTGGGCCGGAACTCCCGCCACCGCCAGCCCCGTCCGCAGCTGGGGCGTGACCGCAGTGGCCGCGGGTCCCGACTGACTCCCCAGCAGGCCGAAGAAGATCACGCCGATAACCGCGATCCCGATCGACGCACCCACCTGGAAGCCGGTGTTGAGCAGGCCGGACGCCGAGCCAGCGTGCTGGTGCGGCACCCCGGCCAGCAGGATGTCGGCCAGCGGCGCGAGGACACTGCCCATGCCGAGGCCGGCGACCACTAGAGCGGGCACCATCTCCCAGGTAGTCACCGCTGCTCCGTAGTGGTGCACGGTCGCGATCAGGCCGGCCATGCCCGCGGCCATGACCAGCGCACCGGTCATCGTAACGCCGCGGCCAAAGCGGGGCGCGAGCCGCGCAGCGGCACCCGAGGCGAGCAGCACGCCCCCGGAGAACGGCAGGAACGTGAGCCCGGCGTGCAGCGGCGTGAAGCCGAGCCCGGTCTGCAGGAACAGCGTCAGAATCAGCGCGAACGAGGTGATCCCGAGGAAGAAGGTGACCGCGATGGCCATTCCGACGCTGAACGACCGCTGGCTGAACAGGCTCAACTGGACCAGCGGCGAGCCGTCCCTGCGGGTCTTGACCCGCTCGTAGGCGACGAACAGCGCGAACACCGGCGCGGACGCGGCCATTGACACAAACGTCCACGTCGGCCAGCCGAACTGGCGGCCCTGCACGAGCGGGTAGAGCAACAGCAGGAGGGCTGCGCTGATCAGCGCGACGCCGACGGGGTCCAGTCTGGGCGGGCGCGGGGCGCGGGACTCACGGACGAGGACCGCCGCGGCGGCCACTGCGAAAATGCCAATGGGGACGTTGATGAGGAAGATCGACCGCCAGCCGAGCCCCAACAGGCTGTGCTCGGTCAGCAGGCCGCCGAGCAGCGGGCCGCTCACGGTGCCGAGGCCGGCCGTGACCCCGAACCCGGCCAGCGCCTTGATCCGCTCTCCCGGCGGGAAGATGACCTGTATGACCGACAGCACCTGCGGGATCATGATCGCGCCCATGGCGCCCTGCAGGACCCGGCTGGCTATCAGCATGCCTGGGCTTTGCGCCGCCCCGCACAGCGCCGACATGATCGTGAATCCGGTGACGCCGATAAGGAACAGCCGTTTGCGCCCGAAGGTGTCGCCGAGCCTGCCGCCGGTGATCAGCACCAGCGCGTAAGCGAGCGTGTATCCGGCCAGCGCCCACTGGATATCGGCGTAGCTGGCGTGCAGGTCCCGTTGGATGGACGGGATCGCGATGTTGACGATGCTGATGTCGAGCAGGTTCATGAACGCGGCCAGTAGCAGGACCGCGAGGGTCAGCCAGCGCCGCCGGTCAGGAGCCTCGCCCGGGGCCGCCGGAGGTGCCAGGATCTCAGCGTCGGGAGGCATGGGATCTCCGCTTCTGAAGGCATCGGTCAATATACTTAGGGAACATAGCATCTCGTTTTGTTATTGCCTAGCCAGCTTAACTAATAAGGAGCCTAAGCATGCCAGAGGACCCGCAGGGAACGCCGCCTGGCGCCGATGAGGGCGCGTGGGAGCTGCCCTGGGCCGAGCCGTTTGCCAGCGGCTCCGGGCGTCCCGAGCGCGCGCAGCTGGCCGCCGCGTTCGGGGCGGCGATCCGCAGGACGGGCTCCCTGATGCAGCTCATGGGCCAGGCCGCCGCCGACCGGATCGGCATTAACGCCACCGACCTGAACTGCCTGAACATCCTCAGTTTCAGCGGCCAGATGACGGCAGGCCAGCTGGCCAAGGCCACCGGGCTCACCACGGCGTCGATCACCGGCGTCATCGACCGGCTGGAGGAGGCCGGCTATGTCCGCAGGGAACGTGATACCACCGACCGCCGCCGCGTGGTCATCCGCCTGGTTCTGGAGCGCGCGGTCAGCGACGTCGCCACGGTGTTCCTGCCGATGGTCCGGGCCTGGCAGAACATGGCGGAGCGCTACAGCGACGACGAGCTGCGGCTGATCGTGGAGTTCTACGGCCAGATGGAGCAGGTGCTGCAGCAGCACATCACAGTGCTGCGCGATTCCGCCCCCTCGGGCTAGCGCCCGAGATCAGGCGGGCGACACCGGCTCCGCCGGCCGGCCAGCAGCCCCACTTGTCCCTGGCTCACGGACTCAGGCCACGCCGAGGTCAGCGAGCACCGCATGGGCAGCCCCCTCGCCGCACATGCCGTGCACTCCACCACCTGGAGGGGTGGACGCCGAGCACAAGTAGACGCCGGACACCGCGGTCCGGTAGGGGTTCCACTGCGACGTGGGCCGGAAGAACGTCTGGCGCAGCGTCCCCGCCCCGCTGTTGATGTCCCCGCCCACGTAGTTCGGATTGCGCCGCTCCATGTCGACCGCCGTCCGGACCGCCCGGGCCAGGATCAGGTCACGGAAACCCGGTGCGAACCGCTCGATCTGGGCCTCGATCCGGCCGGAGGCATCCACCGCCGAGCCGGACGGCATGTGGCAGTAGCCCCACAGCGTGTGGTAGCCGGCCGGGGCTCGCGTCGGGTCCACCACGCCCGGCTGCGCCACGAGGCAGTAGGGACGTTCCGGGATCCGGCCGGCGTTCACGTCCGATTCGCTCCGGGCCACTTCCGCGAGGGTCCCGCCTACGTGCACCGTGCCTGCCTCCCGGCAGGCTGCGGCCTGCCAGGGCACCGGCCCGCTGAGCGCCCAGTCGACCTTGCAAACCCCGGGACCGTACCGGAACCGTTCCAGCGCGGCGCGGTGCCTGGCTGGCAGCCGGTCACCTGCGATCGCGACGAACTGGCGCGGCGTGACATCGAGGACGATCGCACGGGCCTGCGGCAGGCCGTCCAGCGACTGGACCCAGTGGCCAGTCTCGATCTGGCCGCCCAGCGAGGTCAGCTCGGCGGCCAGCGCGTCGGTCAGCCGGGCGCTGCCGCCTTCGACCACCGGCCAGCCCACCGAATGGGCCGCCATCATGAGTACCAGCCCGAAGGCGCTGGTAAGCGGCGCGCTGAGCGGGAGCATGGAGTGCGCCGCGACGCCCGCCAGCAGCGCCTGGGCCTCCTCGGTCTTGAAACGCCGGGCCAGGAGGGTGGCAGGCAGGATCCCGTCGAGGCCGAAGCGAGCCATGGCGAGCGGATGCCCGGGGACGGACCGCAACGGGGCGAGGATGTCGGGCAGGGTGAGCTGGGTGTCACGCACCAGCGGCGCGAGCAGCCGGCGGTAACTGGCACCATCGGCACCCAGCCCCCCGGCTGTCTCGTCCACCGATCCCGCGACCGCTGCCGCCCGGCCGCCATCCAGCGGATGGGCGAACGCGACCTTCGGGAGGCGGAGCGTGACGCCCCGTGCAGCGAGATCGGTGCCCAGGAAAAACGGGGAAGCGGCCGCGAGCGGATGAACGGCCGAGCAGACGTCGTGGTGGAAGCCCGGCAGGGTGAGCTCTTCGGTCCGGCAGCCTCCGCCGGGGGTGTCAGCCCCCTCGATGACGTCCACGACGAGCCCGGCGCGGGCCAAGGTCAGCGCCGCCGCCAGCCCGTTCGGGCCGGAGCCGACCACGATCGCGTCGGCTGACCTCATAGCTCAAGTATCCCGCCCTCGGCGCCCACCACGACGTCGACCGGTGCGTCAGCGAACCGGCTGGCCAGCTGGTCCAGGGCCGCGTCGGTGCGGTCCGGCCGGTGGTGGAACAGGACCACCCGCCGCGCCCCGGCCCGGCGGGCCAGCTCCACGGCGTAGTCGGCGCAGGCATGGCCGAAGGACGCTTCCGCTTCCACCTCCGAAGCCAGCAGATGAGCGTCATGCACCAGCACATCGGCTCCCGCGGCCAGTTCCAGGGCGCTGGCGTGGTACTCGCCCCAGCCTTCCGGCCCGGGCCCGAGCGCGGTCGGGCAGTGATCGGTGACGTAGGCGACGACGCAACGCCCATCGCTTACCCGGTATCCGAGCGTCCGGCCGCCCTTGTGCGGGATCTCCCGTACCTCGACCGAGAAACCCTCGGCGTCACGATGCCCCGGCCCGATCTCGGCGAATGTCCAGTCGCCGCGAAGGTCACCCGGGCGGATCGGGAAGTGCGGCGGTGACATGGCGCGCGCCAGCACCTGCTCCGCGCTGACGCCATCGCCCTGCCCGGGCAGCAGCAGCACCACCCGGGCGTCATCGCGGTCACCCCCCTGGAAGAAGGGCAGCCCCTGGACGTGGTCCCAGTGCAGGTGCGTCAGCAGGATCGTGCCGCTGAACGCCTTGCCCTCCAGGAGCGGGGTGACGTTGCGCACGCCGGTGCCGGCGTCCAGGATGAGCGTCGGCACCGCGCCGCGGTCGGCGGCGATGGCCACGCACGAGGTGTGCCCCCCGTAGCGGACGAAGTCCGCACCAGGCGCGGGAGTGGACCCCCGGACTCCACAGAAGTGGATCCGCACCCCTCAGCTCCGGCCGGCGTCTTCACGCCGGTGCCCCCCGGACAGCTCCTCCAGGGCCGACCGGTCGAACTGGCCGGCGTCGACGGACGCCACCCGGCACGCGGTGACGGCCACCAGGGTGGACGTCCTGGTGCCCCCCTCAAGATGGGCCCGCTCCCCCAGCAGCGCCCCCGGGCCGTACTCGGCGAGCCGCTCCCCGTCCCTGTCGACCCGGATGACCCCGTCAAGAACCAGGTAGACGTCGGTGCCCGGCTCTCCCTGGCGGACCAGGAAGTCACCGGCCTTGAGGCGCCGGAAGGCCGGCTTGGCCGCGCCGTGCATGAGCTGCACGGACAGGGACCGTTCCAGCGCCGTCTCCACGGCGGTGACCAGCGCGGGCGAGTCCTCATCCCCCCACGGGGTGTGACGGCCGAACGACCTGCGGTACCAGTCACTGAAGTCGGTCAGCCCGGACTTGTGCGACAGCTGGCCGTTGTCGTCGTAGACCCAGTGCCTGGGAAAACGGCTCGCCCCGGTCATCGCGGACTCGGCCCGGCCGTCGGCGTGCAACGTGAGCGACAGGGTCGTCCATACCAGCGGGGCCTGCCACTGGACATACGGCCGCCGCCGCACCCGCCTGGGTGCGGGCAGCCCGGTACGGCCACCCGTGGTCTGCACGAAACGCACCCAGCCATCGCCGCGTTCTGGATCATGCTTGAGATCGGGGAGCTGGACCGCCTGGAAACGGTAGGACAGCCCGCCCAGCCTGACGGTGGTGGAGCCCATCAGGCCCTTCCCGCCATAGCCAGAGCCGGTGATCCGGCCCGAGGCATCGACATCGATCCAAGCCCGAAGAACATTGGCGAAACGGAACCGATCCGCTGCCTGCAGTTCCCCGATGTCGCCGAGTTCGCCCGGCGGCGGATCGTCGTAGTGGGTGAATCCCGCGTCGAAGGCCACCCGGGTGCTCCCGGTGACCGCTTCCGATGGGATCCAGGACAATGAGGTGACGCAGCTTTCGTGACGCATAGGCTCATCGTCGTCCCCGCCGTGGCGGCAGGCCAGGGTGGTGGCTGGCATTTCGCGGGTGTGCCTAGCACCACGACCGCCCGGGGTGCCCGCCCGTCACCAGGCGCGGAGCGATGCGGTGGCGTGCGGGCAGCACCACCGCAGCGGGGATGCCTCCCTCCTTGACCTTGACCCCGTGCGGTAGCTGAATCTCCCCATGGGGTCGGTCTGGTTCCCATTCCGTGCCGAGTGAAGCCGCTCACTCATTCCGTGCGCAAGACCTCTGCCGGGCTCAGCAGTGCCGCAGTCCGGGCCGGCCAGAATGCCACCCCGTTGGCGACCGCGGCGGCGCCCACCTCGATCAGCCCGGCGGCGGTCAGCTGACCGCGCGTCATCCCCAGCGCCGCCAGCGTCGGGTTGTCCGATGAGCCGGCCACCAGCAGGCGTACTGCCGCCTGGCCGACGATGAGCAGCGCGGTGGCCGCCAGCACCAGGGCAAAGATGGCGAGTGCCACTGCCTCTGGCCTGATCGATCGTTCGACGATCGCCGCCTGGCTGCTCTCGTCGGCCACGAACAGCTGACCGCCCGTGCCGGCGAATCTCCGCGCGAGCGCCTGCGCCCGCAGCCCGAAGCGCTGCGGCGATGCCCCGGGCCGGACCTTTACGTAGGCCCCATCGAATCCCCGGTAGCCAGGACCAAGCTGATGAGCGAGCTGATGAAACAGCGCCGTGCTGGCGAATATGGCCGAAACCTTGTCGAGAGCGGTCACCGGAACCACGGAACCCCGGGTGACGACAATGCCGACAACCCGCTCGGTGAACCGACGGACGTGAGTTCCGCGGCACGGCGGACCGGTGCAGGTCCCCATCACCAGAGCGCTGCCGACGTGCAGGTGCAGGGTGTCGGCACCAATCTGGTTGACGGCTACTTCATCCGGGCGACCGGGCTGTGGCATCCGCCCCGAGAGCAGCTTCGGGATCTCCAGCTGCCTCCCGAGCGTGCCGTCGGCGGGCGCCGCCACGACGCCGGTCGCCATCACCGTGCCATCTGGTCGCAACGGCAGCATGTTCAGGCCGACGATCGGCGCCAGCGTGGCTACGTCCGGCAGCCTGGCCAGCGCCCTGTAGTAGCCACCCAGGCCTGTGTTGACCGGAGCGACCAGCATGTCAGAGGCCCTCGACGCGACCAGGAACCGCTGGTAGGCACTGTCTGTCCGCCGCGCCCCCGCGGCAGCGGCCGCCGCAGCGCCCCCAGCGACGGCAACAAGCAGCGCAAGCACCAGCCAGGCCCGCCACCTGGCCCGGAACTCATGCGCGACGAGTCGCAAGACGGCCCACATAGGTCGACGCTAGGTGCTGGCCGTCCGTACCGGCCAGGGTGGTGCCTGGCAGGCACCTGGTGTGCCTAACACCACCGGGCGGCGGGAGGCCTGCTCACTGGCGCGGCAGGCCGCCATGTGCGAAAACTAGGTGAATGGAGCACGGGGACGTCAAGCAAGCCGACACGATCGGGGTCTTCCTCGCGGACGACAACCTGATCGTGCGAGAAGGCGTGCGCGCACTGATCGAGCGTCACGCCGACCTGCGGGTGGTCGGTGTGGCCGCGGATTACGACGAGGCCGTGGCCGGCGCCGCCACCACCGAGCCCCAGGTGCTCGTCACCGACATCCGCATGCCGCCGTCGTTCAGTCGCGAGGGCATCGACGCCGCCAAAGAGGTACGCAAGCGCCATCCGGGGACTGGCGTCGTGATCCTCTCCCAGTATGACGACCCCGAGTACGCGGTGTCGCTGCTGGCCGAAGGCTCCGCGGGCTACGGGTACCTGCTGAAAGACCACATCGCCGAGGGCAATCAGCTGGTCGATGCGATCCGCGCGGTGGCTACCGGCGGCACCGCGCTCGACCCGGCCATCGTCGAGGCCCTGGTCCGCCCCGTCCTCTCCCCGGGCGGACTTCTCCCGGCCGAGGAGGAACTCCTTGGCATGGTGGCCGAGGGCAAGCCGATCAAGGCCATCGCGGCGGTACGGCGAGTCCCGCCCGAGGTGGTTGACGCGGAGGTCGAGGCGGTCTTCGTCAAGCTGGCGCAGGGCGTGTCCACCGGGAATCACGGGGCGCTGAAACGGCTCCGCCTGCTGCACCAGGCCATCGTGGACCGCGAGGAGCAGGGAGAGACGCTGTCGCGGCTGCTCCCCGGGGGGCTCGCCGACAAGATCCGGCAGGAGAAGCGGAACATCGGCGAGACCGAGCGCGTGGTGGTGACGGTCCTGATGAGTGACATCAGGTCTTATTCGACCATCGCGGAGCACGCCGACCCGAGCCAGCTCGCCGGGCAGCTCAACACGCACCGTGCCGCCATGAACCGGGCCATTCTGGGCGAGGGCGGCACCGTGATGCAGTTTGTCGGCGACGCGGTGATGGCGGTGTTCGGCGCGCCGTTCGCGCAGGATGACCACGCGGACCGGGCCGTGGTGGCGGCCTCGGCCATGCACGCGCTGCAAGCTGAGATCAACGCGCGCTGGGCGGACGATGGCCTGCCCGCCTTCGGGCTGGGGCTCGGGCTATCTACCGGCGAGGCCGCGGCGGCCCTCCTCGGGTCCGAGGAGCGGCTTGAATACACGCTGGTCGGGGATACGGTCAATCTCTCCCAGCGGCTGCAGCAGCTGGCGGCGGCCGGCGAGACCGTGCTCTCGGAGGGCACCGTCAAGTCACTGACGATCCATGTCGAGTTCGTGCCGCTCCCGGCGCAGCGGGTGAAGGGGCGCGATGCCCCGGTCATCTCCTACAAGATCGCCGCGCAGGCGGGCCGACGGGCCGCGGAATCCGCCTCCCTGGCCGGCCCCGGCAGTGCCACCGGCAACATGACCATCACCGAGAGCACGATAACCAGGACGGGGGCATGATGAGCGAGAGCCTTCCGGCGCTGGCCATGCACGGCGTACGCAAGACCTTCGAAGCCGAGAACGCACCGGTCCGGGCGCTGCGCGGGGTGGACCTGATCATCGCGGACGGCGAGTTCGCCGCCCTGATGGGGCCCTCGGGCTGCGGCAAGTCCACCTTGCTGAACCTGGTGGCCGGGCTGGACGTCGCCGACGAGGGGACCATCACGGTCGCGGGTGAGGAGGTGACCGGTCGGAGCGAGGACCAGCTTGCCCGCCTGCGCCGGCGCCACATCGGGATCGTCTTCCAGTTCTTCAACCTGCTGGAGGGCATGACCGTGCTGGAGAACGTCGCGCTGCCGGCCGTCATCGCCGGCCGCAAGCGGCGGATGGCGGAGACCCGGGCCAAGGACCTGCTCGACCTGCTCGGCATCGGCGACAAGGCCAGTGCCGCTCCTGGTGTCCTGTCGGGCGGGCAGCGCCAGCGGCTGGCCATCGCCCGGGCGCTGGCGAACGAGCCGACGCTGCTGCTCGCCGACGAGCCGACCGGGGCGCTCGACTCGGAGGGTGGCGACGAGGTGATCGAGTTGCTGCGCCGTCTGCACGGCGGCGGCCAGACCGTGGTCCTGGTCACCCACGACGCCAGCGTCGCCGCCGCGGCCGGGCGGGTGGTGCGGATGCGCGATGGACGGATCGTCGTCCCGGAGCCCGAACCTGACAGCGGCGGGAACGTCGTCATCGAGGCCCGCTGACCATGCACCAGCCCGCCCGGGCGGCCGACCAGCCACCGCTACCTCAGCGGGCAGGAGCGATGGCGAACGGCACGCTGCGCGACCCGGCCGCCGTGGCGCCACCATTCGCCACGCCCACTGTGCAGCGGGTGGTGGCCGGAGTGCTCATGCCCCTGGTCGCGGTGGTGGTCGCCGCGATCGGGCTCCATGCGCGGGCGGCCGGGGGCATATCCGCGCTCGACGCCGTCGCGGCCGGCCTCGTGCTCGCCTGGGCACTCGCGGGTGCCGTGGCCACCCGCCCGCGGGACCGGGCCCCCCAGTGGCAGGTGGCCTCGGGCGCGCTCGCGGCTTCCGTCGCGCTCGCTGCCGCCCGGCTGGCTGGGCAGGCTGGCGGTCAGCACGAGGCGGCGCGAGCCGTGGCCACCATCGCCGGGCCGCTCGTCATCGCCATCTCCTTCCACTTCCTGCTGGCCCTGCCGGACGGCCGGCTGGCCGGACGGGCCAGGCGGATTGCCGCGGCCCTCGGCTACGCCTCGGCCGTCGGCACCGGGCTCGGCCTGGCCATCGCGGGCCAGCCGTTCCCGCTGCCGGCGGGGGCGCTGATCTGGCCGCTGGCTGTCCTGTGCACCCTGCCCGCGATACGGCTCCGGTACGCGGCCACGACCGGGCGGGGCCGGGAGCGGATGCAGTGGCTGGGCATCGGCGTGGTGGTGGCCGCGGACATAGCGCTGACCAGCGCGGTCCTGCATGTGCTGGTCGGCTGGCCGGGGCCGCTGGGCCCGGTGGCGGCAGGCGCCACCGCAGCGATCCCTCTTGGCCTGATCGCCGGCGGGCTGCCCGCGCTCGCCCCGCACGGCGGACGCCTGCTCGTGCAGGTGCTGTCGATCGCGGGCTTCAGCGTAGTAGTGGCCGTCGTGTACCTGGTGATAGTGCTGGGCCTGGGGAAGTCGCCGGGCGATGCAGCCGACCGCGAGATCCTCGGGCTGTCCATGCTGGCGGCAGCCGTGGCGGCGATCGGCTACCTGCCGGCCAGGGACCGGCTCATCGCCTCGGCGACCCGGTTCGTGTACGGGGCCCGCGAGGCACCGGACGAGGTGCTGCGCACGTTCGGCAGCAGGCTGACCCGGGCCATCGCCATGGACGAGTTGCTGCTGCAGCTCGCCGAGTCGCTGCGCAAGACGATGGGACTGACCAGCGCCGAGGTCTACACCGGGTCCGGGGACGTGCTGGAGCGGGCCGCGTCGGTGCCGGACCTCGGGCGCAGGTCCCTCGTCATCACGGCACGTGAGCGCCCGGTGGTAACCCGGGCTGGCGTGTCAGGCAGCGCCTGGGCCTCGGTCTGGCTGCCGTCCCTGCTCGACGGGCGCGCGCAAGCCCAGCTGCGGGTTGCGCCGATCAGTCACGGGGGTGAGCTGCTCGGGCTCATCGTCGTCGAGCGGCCCGCCACGGCGGGCGCCTTCTCGGAGGAGGACGACCGCGTGCTGACCGAGCTGGCCCGGCAGACCGGTCTCGCCTTCCACAACGTGCAGCTCGACGCGGCGCTGCAGACCACGCTGGACGAGCTCCGCAACCAGGCCGACGCGCTTCGCGAGTCCCGGGCGCGCATCGTGGCCAGCGGCGACGCGGAGCGGCGGCGGGTCGAGCGCAATTTGCACGACGGCGCACAGCAGCACCTGGTGGCGCTGGCGGTGAACCTGCGCCTGGCCAGGGACATCATCGCCGACGATCCCGAGGCGGGCCTGGAAATACTCGACCAGATGGCCGACGACGTCCAGGTGACGATCCGGGAGCTGCGCGAGCTGGCGCACGGCATCTACCCGCCGCTGCTGGCCGACAGCGGGCTCGCCGAGGCCCTGCGCGCAGCGGCCGGCCGCTGCACCATCCCGGTCGGCGTCGTCGCCGACGACATCGGCCGGTACTCCCCTCAGATAGAGGCGGCCATTTACTTCTGCTGCCTTGAGGCATTGCAGAACGCTGCCAAGCATGCCCCCAGCGCGAGCGCGGAGGTGCGGCTGTGGCTGCACTCGGGCGGGCTGCTGTTCTCGGTCACCGACGATGGCCCGGGGTTCGACGAGCAGAAGGCCCGTGGCGGCCACGGGTTCATCAACATGGCGGACCGCCTGGGCGCCATCGGCGGCACGGTCCGCTGGGAATCGCGCCCCGGCCACGGGTCGACCATCAGCGGTTCGGTCCCGATCGGCTGACCTGCTCCTAGCGCGCCGGATCCCTCTGCGCCGGATCCCCCAGCGCCGGATCCCTGTGCGCCGAATCCCCATGCGCCGAATCAGAGCGCGTTGAATCAGAGTGCGTTGAACAAGCCCGAGTCCCGGTTCTGCCACAGTCGGCGCAGGGTGTCCGCGCCAAACCGCTCCTTGTTGAGATAGGCGCTCGCCCCGCTGTCCGCGGCGCCGGGGGGAAGGTCCGCCACGTCATAGGTCGAGCAGAGAAAAACCACGACCTCCGGATGTGCGGACACGATCCGGCGGGTGGCCTCGATCCCGTTCATGTCTGGCATGTTGATATCCATCAGGACCAGCGCTGGCCGGACGGAATCGACCAGTTCGATCGCCTCGGGCCCGCTGGATGCCTCTCCTGCGAGCTCAAAGCAAGCGAGCCGGCGCAGCACCGCCTTGGCGGCGGTCCGGAACGGGACCTGGTCGTCTACTACGACCACTGCGTGCGGGGTGGCCATGGCTCCAGCTTCGCATGGCTATCTTGCCGCTGGCAGGGTGCTGCCATCCTCGGCGAGGTGTGGTCAGCCCCCCTCGCGGTCACTGAGGTACAGCAGCACCGCCTTGACCCGGCGGTTGAGATCCTTCTCCTCGGACAGGCCCAACTTGGCGAAGATCGAGTTGGTGTGCTTCTCGACTGCCCGTTCCGAGACGGTGAGGGCGGACGCGATCGCTGAGTTGCTCTTGCCCTGGGCCATCTCGGCCAGTATCTCCGACTCCCTGGGGGTCAGCGACGACAGGTTGGACGCCCGGCGCTGCGAGCGCGACCGGACGAGCTCATCGACGACCTGCGGGTCGATCACCGAACCGCCCTGGGCCACGGTGCGGATAGCGCGGGCCAGTTCATCCACGCTGGCCACCCGCTCCTTGAGCAGGTAGGCGCGGCCAGCCGACCCGTGCTCAAGCAGGGCCAGGGCGTAGCCGGGGGCCGTGTACTGGCTCAGCACCACCACGCCCACCCGCGGACGGTTGGCCCTGAGCCAGGCGGCGGCCCGGATCCCCTCGTCACTGCCGGTGGGCGGCATCCGGATGTCCGTGATCACCACATCCGGATCCTGCTCCTTGATGACGTCCAGCAACTGCGGGAGGTCGGATGCGACCCCGACCAGCTCGAAGTCCTCGTTGCCTGACACCAGCCGGGAGACCCCCTCCCGGAGCAGCACGTTGTCCTCGGCCAGGACCACCCGGATCGTTGTCATCGAGCGTGATCGTAGCGCGCCCCACCCTGGACTTCATATCGCTGGTCACCTCGGGTGCACCGGCGGCCTGGCGGCGGGCCGGGCCTGCCCGGCGGGTGGCGGGGGAAGGCTCGCCCTGGCCGGCGAATGCCCGGCCAGGGCGAGCTTGATGAGCCGGTCCCCCGTATCATCTTGGGTCCCCCAGGACATGATCGCACGTCCAGCAAATGCCCAGGTGGCGGGGGGTGCGTAAGCGCGCCTGCAGCTGATCCAATGGACATATGGACCCCCTGGACAGCCAGCTGCGCTTCCTGCTTGAGGCCGACAAACTCAAGACCGTGTTCAGGCAGAGCACCCTCATCGACGCCTCCCGCAAGGAGAACTCGGCCGAGCACTCCTGGCACCTCGCCCTGATGGCGCTCGTGCTGCGAGATCACTCGCCGCCCGGCACCGACCTCAGCCGCGTCATCGCCATGCTGCTGCTGCACGATCTCGTGGAGATCGACGCAGGTGACCTGTTCCTGTATGCCGGGGCGCAGGCCCAGGCTCGCCAGGAGGTGGCGGAGCGCGCTGCTGCCGACCGGATCTTCGCGCTGCTGCCCCCGCCCCAGGCTGAAGCGTTCCGGGCGCTGTGGGACGAGTTCGAGGAGCGCCGCACGCAGGAGGCGAAGTTCGCCCGTGCGCTGGACAGGCTCCAGCCGATGCTCGCGAACTACCAGACAGGTGGCGGAACCTGGCTGGCCCGCGGCGTCACCGCGGACCAGGTCCTGCTCCGGGTCGCCCTGATCGAGGATGGATCGGCCACGCTCGGCGAGTACGCCAGGGACCTCATTGACAGGTCTGTGGCCCGCGGTTTCCTGGCGCCGGGCCCCTGACCGGACGCCAGACGCCAGGCCGCGCACAACCGGTGAGACACGCCCTACCGCGGCCCGGGCGGGCGCCCGTCCCCATTTCCGGAACGCCGCGGGGCCGGGTACTCGACCAGGGCCAGCACCCGGCTGGCCATGAACCGGGCGGTACGCACCACCGCGCCGCCGCGGGTCACCTCAGTCACCTCGACGAGCCCGCGCCGGTTGACCACCTCAACCCTGCGCCCCGCGCGGGTCGCAGCCACCTCATAGGTCTTGGTGGTGCCGCCGGCGTCGATCACGATCTCAACCCGGTCCCCCCTCATGGCGAGCCCCGGGACAGCTGGCAATGCGACCGCATGCCTAGTGTGTGCCCACTGCACCCGCTGCCGATGCGGGGGCGCGGTGCGGCAAGCGGCTGGACTTGATGGCGGCGGCCTGCTTAAAAAGCCGCCTGGGCGGCCCAGCGGGCGCCGCGCCGCTCGATGATCAGCGGGACGCCGAAGCACTTGGACAGGTTCGGCTCGGTGAAAACCTCGGGTAGCGGTCCCGCCGCGAGCACCGCGCCCCGGCGCAGCAGGATGGCGTGGGTGAATCCATCGGGCACTTCCTCCACATGGTGCGTGACCAGCACCATCGTGGGCGCCCGGGGGTCACGGGCGAGCGCCGCGACCCGCCGCAGCAGATCCTCACGGCCACCGAGGTCGAGCCCGGCCGCTGGCTCGTCGAGGAGCAGCAATTCGGGATCGGGCATCAGGGCCCGGGCGATCTGGACGCGCTTACGCTCCCCTTCGGAGAGCGTGGTGAACCGGCGCCTTATCAGGTGCGCGCAACCGAGCGCGTCGAGCAACTCGACGGCCCGGGTGCACGAGATCGATGACTTTCTCGGCCGGCGGCACCCGGTCGGCGACGGCCGCGCTGGCCAGCCCGATACGCGGCCGCAGTTCGAACACATCCGTCTCGCCGAGCCGCTCGCCGAGAATCTCAGCGCCGCCCTCAGACGGGAACAACTGGCAGGCGGCCACCTGCAGCAACGTGGTCTTCCCGGCCCCGTTGGGGCCGATCACCACCCATCGCTCGTCGTCGTGGACGGTCCAGTCGATATCCCGCAGCAACATCGACCCACCGCGCCGGACACCCACGCCGCGCAGCCGCACCACCTCGTCCGACATCCGGCCCCCTCTAATGCGCGGCACCTTGTGGAACCGAACCTACGTCATGCGGTCCCAGCCAGCCCAGCGCACCGGCGCCGTCATTGGCGTGGCCCGCGGTTTTTTGGCCCCGGGCGGCCGGTCAAGACGATCACGGCCAGAGCTTACTCCGTCGCCGATTGATGACCTCACTGATCTTGGGACAGACCGAACCCGCCGGTCAACCGCGCGAATGGCGGACCGCGTAGAGCGCAGCCTGGGTGCGGTCGGCAACGCCAAGCTTGCCGAGCACCGAACTCACATGGGTCTTGACCGTCTTCTCCGACACACCCAGCAGGCGGGCGATCTCCCGGTTGGATCGGCCCTCGGCGATCTGCGCCAGCACCTCGCGCTCCCGGCCGGTGAGCGCGCCCAGCCCGTGCACGGCCTCGCCGCCGCGGCCTGAGCGCACCAGCAACCCGGCCGCCTCGGGCGCCAGCAGGGTGTTCCCGTCGTTTACCGACCGGACGGCACGGACCAGCGCGTCCGGGTCGACGTCCTTGTACAGGAAACCGGCCGCGCCGGCCCGCATGGCCAGCGTCACCGACGCCGGGTCGGCCGCGCTGGTGAGGACCAGCGCCCGGGCCGGCAGCCCGCGGTCCCGCAGTTCCGCGAGCACGCCGAGCCCATCCAGGCCGGGCAGCTTCAGGTCGAGCAGGATGACACCCGGCGCCAGCACCGTGGCCAGATCGACCGCCTCGCGACCGTCGGCGGCCTCGCCCACCACGGCGATGTCGTCCTGAACGCTGAGCAGTACCCGCAGCCCCTGCCGGACCACCGGATGGTCATCGGCGATCAGCACGGTGATCTGCCCGGTCATACCCGCCTCCGCGGTGGATTCAGCGGAACGGCCAGCCGGACGCTGGTCCCCTTCCCCGGGACGGAGCGGACGCTCAGCGACGCCCCGGCCGCGGCGGCCCGCTCTCGCATCGAGGACAGGCCGAGGCCACCGGAGGCGGCGGCGGGGACGAAGCCCCGGCCGTCGTCGGTGACGTCCAGGGTGACCCGTTTCGGCCCCGGGCACAGCGACACGCGCACCTCGGCGGCACCGGAGTGGCGCAGCGCGTTGTGCAGCGCCTCCTGGGCGACGCGGTAGACAGCGGCGTCGCGCTGCGCGCCCAGCGGCGGGAGGTCCGCACTGGTGAACAGCACGCGGACGCCGTGGGCTTTGCCCGCGAGCAGGGCGTACCGGCGCAGCGATTCGGCGAGGCCGCCGTCGGCGATGCCGGGCGGGGCCAGGCCGTCGATGACCGCGCGGAGTTCCGCGTGGGCCTCGCCGCCGAGCGCGGCGACGCTTTCCATCTCGGCCGCCGCCTGCGCCGGATCCCGGCTGACCAGCAGGGACGCCGCCCACGCCTTCACCCTGATGGAGAAGAGCTTCTGCGAGACCGCATCGTGCAGGTCCCGGGCGAGCCGGCCGCGTTCCTCGAGCACCGAAAGCTGGCGCCCGCGCTCGTACAGCCGCGCGTTGGTGAGCGCGATCGCGGCGTGCGCGGCGAAGAGCTCGAGCAGTTCCTGATCGGCCGGCGTGAACCCGCCCGGCCGGTTGGCGTTCGCGGCGAAGATGATGCCGAGCACCGCGGAATCGTCGGTGATCGGCACGCCGATAATGTCTTTCAGCTCGGGGTGGGCGGCCGGCCACCAGCCCTCGAACCGGGGATCGGCGCGGATGTCAGCGAGCCGGAGTGGTTGCCCCTCCCGCAGTAGCACGGCGAGCATGCCGTGCTGACGTGGCAGCGGCCCGATCGCCTTCCGCTGGCTTTCCGGGATCCCGTCCACCACGAACTCGGCGAACCCCCCGTTGTCGTCGGGGACGCCGAGGGCCGCGTAACGGGCATCAACCAGCGTGCGCGCCGAGCGCACGATCATCTGGAGCACGTCACGGACCGACTGCTGGCGTGCCACCGCCAGCACTACCTGGCTGACCCGGTAGAGCACCTGGTCCCGGCTGCCGTTCTGCGCCACGTCCCCGACGTTACCGGCGCGGGCGACGCGCTGGATCGGCCGCGGGTCCTAGGACCATCTGCCTACGCCCAGGCGGACCCTCGCCCGATGCGCCAACCCCCATTCATTCCTAACGTAAAACCATGACCAACTCACCCACCGCCACCGGAGTCGCCTCGATGGCGCGTCCACGGCGCCCGGTCGCGGTACTCACCGGAGCGTCCCGGGGACTGGGCCGCGCGCTCGCCCGCGGCTTGGCCGCCGAGGGCTACGCCCTCGTCATCGACGCCCGGGACGAGACCGCCCTGCGGGCCGTGGCGGCCGGCCTGCCCCGCCCGGACCACGCCGCGCCCACCGAGGTCGCCGTGGTGCCCGGCGACATCACCGATCCCGCGCACCGGGCGGCCCTGGCCGCGGCGGCGGCCGCGTTCGGCGGCCCGGATCTGCTCATCAACAATGCGGGGACGCTTGGCGCGAGCCCGCTGCCCGCCATCGCCGACTACCCCATCGCCGACTTGCGCGACGCGCTTGAGGTCAACGTGATCGCGCCGGTGGCCCTCACCCAGTTGCTGCTGCCGGCGTTGCGCGGTCGCGGCGGCGCCGTGCTCTGTGTCACCTCCGACGCGGCCGTGGAGGCGTACGCGGGCTGGGGCGGGTACGGCGCGGCCAAGGCCGCACTCGAGCAGGCCTGCAACGTCCTGGCCGCCGAGGAGGTCACGATCCGGGTCTGGCGGGTCGACCCGGGGGACCTGCGCACCGACATGCACCAGGCGGCCTTCCCCGGCGAGGACATCTCCGACCGCCCGCTGCCGGAGTCGGTCGTGCCGGGGTTCGTGAGGCTGATCGGTGAGCGCCTGCCGAGCGGCCGCTACCGGGCGGCCGACCTATTGCCGCCGGGGCGTTCCGCAGAAACCGCGGCGTGATCATGGAAACCGCTGCGCTCCCGGCATCCGCAGCTGTTTCCCCCGTGCTCGCGGACTTCTCGCTGCCGCCCGAGCTGGAGGCGCACGAGCCACCCGAGGCGAGGGGGACCCCCAGGGATGGCGTGAGGATGCTGGTGAGCAGGGGCCGGACCGGCGAGATCAGCCATCATCGGTTCACCGACCTGCCGGGGCTGCTGCTGCCCGGCGACCTGATCGTCGTCAACACGTCGGCGACCCTGCCGGCCGCCGTGGCCTGCGGGCCGGGGCTCGCCGTCCATTTCTCCACCCCGCTGCCCGACGGGAGCTGGCTGGCCGAACTGCGCGCCCGCCGCGGCCCGGCGACGGTCCGCTACCGCGGGGGATCCCCGGGCGATGAATTCACCGTGCCCGGCGGCGCGGTACTGCGCCTGGGCACGCGGGCCACCGGGCGGCTGTGGCGGGCACGGCTGTCCACCGCCGTGCTGCCCTACCTGCTCCGCCACGGCGCCCCGATCCGGTATTCCTACGTGGACCGGGCCTGGCCGATCGAGGCGTACCAGACGGTGTTCGCGACCCGGCCGGGCAGCGCCGAGATGCCCAGCGCAAGCCGCCCGTTCACCGCCGGGATGGTTACCCGGCTGGTGGCGCGGGGCATCACCTTCGCGCCGCTCACCCTGCACACCGGGGTGTCGTCGCTGGAGGGAGACGAGGAACCCTACCCCGAGCCTTACGATGTGCCGCCGGTCACGGCGCGGCTGGTGGAGCTGACGCGGCGCAGCGGCGGCCGGGTGATAGCCGCGGGCACGACGGTCGTCCGCGCGCTCGAGACGGCGGCCAGGCGGCCGGAGGGCGCCGGCACCGGGTGGACCGAGCACATCGTCACTCCCGAAGGCCGCCTGCTCACGGTGGACGGGCTGCTGACCGGTCTGCACGAGCCGCGTTCCTCACACCTGCTGATGCTCAGCGCGTTCGCCGGGCCCGACCTGCTGCGCCGCTGCTACGACGCCGCGGCCGGGCACCGGTACCTGTGGCACGAGTTCGGAGACGTTCACCTGCTGTTGCCCTGACGGCCCCAGGGGGTTTCGCAGGCGGGAGTCCGCCCGGCGGGTAGTTTGTTGCTCGATGGACTCTCCGCAGACCACCCTCCTGGTTACCCTGACCGGCCGGGACCGGCCGGGGGTTACCGCACGCCTGTTCACGGCCCTCACCGCGCACGAGCTGAGTGTCATCGACATCGAGCAGGTCGTCATCCGGGGCAAGCTGGTGCTCGGCGTCTTGCTGGCCTGCGAGCGTGATCCCGACCTGACCGCGATTCACCGCGGCATCCGCGCGGTCGCCGCCGACATGGGCCTGGACGCCGAGATCACGATGGGCTCCGGCGAGCCGCCGCGGCGGCGCGGCCAGCTGCACGTGACGGTCATGGGACGCCCGCTCACCCCGGCCGCCATCGCTGCGATCGCCGGGCAGATCGCAGTCGGCGGCGCCAACATCGACCGGATGGACAGGCTGGCCGACCGCCCAGTTACCTGCATCGAGCTCGACGTATCCGGTGCCGACCCCGATGCCCTGCGCGCCGCGCTGGCCCGTGAGTCCGCCGCACAGGGCGTCGATGTGGCGGTGCAGCGCGGCGGCCTGCACCGGCGGGCCATGCGGCTCGTCGTCATGGACGTGGACTCCACCCTGATCACCGGCGAGGTCATCGACCTGCTCGCGGCCCGCGCCGGGTGCGTCGATCAGATCGCCAAGATCACCGATGCCGCGATGCGCGGCGACCTCGACTTCGCCGCCTCGCTGCGCGAGCGGGTCGCCATGCTCGCCGGGCTGAACGTATCCGTGCTCGACGAGGTCCGGCGCGAGCTTCGGCTCGCTCCGGGCGCCCGGACGCTGATCCGCACCCTGCGCAGGCTCGGCTACCGGTGCGGGATCGTCAGCGGCGGATTCACCCAGATCACTGACTGGCTGGCCGGGGAACTGGGCATCGACTACGTGGCGGCGAACACGCTGGAGGTCGCAGGCGGAACGCTGACCGGCCAGCTGACCGGGCCGGTCATCGACCGGGCAGGCAAAGCGGATGCCCTCCGGCGGTTCGCCGCGGAGGCCGGCGTTCCGCTCAGCCAGACGGTGGCGGTGGGCGACGGCGCCAATGACCTCGACATGATCGCTGCGGCCGGCCTGGGCGTCGCCTTCAACGCCCGGCAGGTGGTCAAGGACGCCGCTGACGCCTCGCTGAGCGTTCCGTATCTCGACGCGGTGCTCTACCTGCTCGGTGTCTCACGCGATGAGGTAGAAGCGGCTGACGAGGGCGACGTGGTGTGACCCTGGACGATGCCCGGCGCTCCGTGATCCGGGACGATGCCCGGCGCGGCCTGACCCGAGACTATGCCCGGCGCGCCCGCAGCGCCGCCCGCAACCGGCTGCTCGCTGTCGGGCCCCTGCGCCCCGCCCGGGATCGCGGTCGCGCCCGGCCCGCTCGCTGACATGCTCGTGGACCGCCGCTTGGAGATCACGATGGCCGTCACCACGATGGCGACCGCGGCGATGGCCACGCCCGCGCGCAGCCCCGTGTTGCTGCTGTACTTGACCACGCTGGTCGCGATCAGCAGCGAGACCAGGTTCATGACCTTGATCAGCGGGTTGATGGCCGGGCCCGCGGTGTCCTTGAACGGGTCACCCACCGTGTCGCCGATGATGGTCGCCTCATGTGCCTCGGAGCCCTTGCCGCCGTAGTTTCCGTCCTCGACGAGCTTTTTGGCGTTGTCCCAGGCGCCGCCGGAGTTGGCCAGGAAGACCGCCATCAGTGCGCCGGCCGCGATGGCGCCGGCCAGGAAAGAGCCGAGCGGTGCGTAGCCGAGCGCGAAGCCGATCGCGATCGGGGTGAGCACCGCCAGCAGGCCCGGAGTGGCCAGTTCCCGCAGCGAGTCCTTGGTGCAGATGTCCACCACGCGGCCGTACTCGGGCTTCTCGGTGAAGTCCATGATCCCCGGGTGGTTGCGGAACTGTTCGCGCACCTCGTAGACGACCTGGCCGGCCGCCCGGCCCACCGCCATGATCAGGAGACCGGAGAAGAAGAACACCACCGAGGCGCCGATGATGATGCCGACCAGGACGTTAGGCCGGTCCACCGAGAGGCTGAAGGTGCCAGCGGTCTTGCCGAGCGCGGCCTCCACCGTGGTCCGGAACGACCCGAACAGCGCGGTCGCCGCCAGCACCGCGGTCGCGATCGCGATGCCCTTGGTGATGGCCTTCGTGGTGTTGCCGACCGCGTCCAGGCGGGTAAGCACCTGCGCGCCCTCGCCCGTTACGTCGCCGGACATCTCGGCGATGCCTTGCGCGTTGTCGGAGACCGGGCCGAACGTGTCCATGGACACGATGACACCCACGGTGGTGAGCAGGCCGGTGCCCGCCAGGGCCACCGCGAACAGGGCGATGGTGGCATTGCCGGTACCGAGGAGAAAGGCCGCATAAACGGCGCCGCCGATCAGCAGGGCCGAGTAGACAGCCGACTCCAGGCCCACGGAAATGCCGGACAGGATCACGGTGGCGGCACCGGTGAGCGAGCTCTCGCCGATTTCCTTGACCGGGCGCCGGTTGGTCTCGGTGAAATACCCGGTCAGCAGCTGGATGGCGCTGGCCAGCACCAGGCCGATGAGCACGGCGCCGATGGCCAGCAGCCGCGGGTTGCCGCCGTGGCTCAGGATCGAGGCGTCAGTGACCCCCTTCAGCTCGCTGAATTTGGCCGGCAGGTAGAGGAACGACGCGCCGACGACCAGCACCAGCGAGATGAGCGCCGAGACGAAGAAGCCGCGGTTGATGGCGGTCATTCCGCTGCGGTCGCCCTTGCGCGGAGCTACCACGAAGATGCCCGCCACGGCGGTGATCACCCCGATCATCGGCACGATCAGGGGGAAGACCAGGCCGTCCGAGCCGAACGCGGCCTTACCGAGGATCAGCGAGGCGACCAGCATGACCGCGTAGGACTCGAACAGGTCCGCCGCCATGCCAGCGCAGTCGCCCACGTTGTCGCCCACGTTGTCGGCGATCGTCGCGGCGTTGCGCGGGTCGTCCTCAGGGATGCCCTTCTCCACCTTGCCCACCAGGTCGGCACCCACGTCCGCCGCCTTGGTGAAGATGCCGCCGCCGACCCGCATGAACATCGCGAGCAGCGCCGCGCCGAAGCCGAAGCCCTCCAGCACGCTCGGCGCGTTCGCCTTGTAGATGATCACCACGACCGCCGCCCCGAACAGGCCGAGGCCGACGGTGAACATGCCCGCCACGCCACCGGTGCGGAACGCGATCCGCATGGCGGGCCGCTCGCCCGCCGCACCCTCGCGCGCGGCGGCGGCCACCCGCACGTTGCCGCGCACCGCCAGCGACATCCCCGTGAACCCGGCGAGCGCCGAGAACAACGCGCCCACCAGGAAGAACGCGCTGCGGCCCCACCGCACCGATGCCGTGTCCGCAGGGAGAAGCAGGAGCACGAAGAAGATCGGGATGACGAAGATGCCGATGGTGCGGAACTGGCGCCGCAGGTAGGCCGCGGCACCCTCCTGGACCGCCCGGGCGATCTCCTGCATCTTTTCCGTGCCCTGGCTGGCGGCGAGCACTTCCCGCACCAGCCAGCCGGCCACGGCGAGCGCCAGCAGCGCGATCACGGCGACGACGACAACCCAGGTCAGGTTGGAGCCGCTCACGCCGGCCGCCCCACCGCCTGCGGCGAGCTTGAGCCTATACATCTGTCCTCCTTGACAGGGCACACGGCTTGGGTCCGCGTGCATCCGCCACTGCCGACACTGCGGTAGCCAGGCATTGACACTGGATATGCGCAAGTACGACCACGGCAGTGCCGGGAGTCTACGCACGCTGGCCCGGCGGATGCGAAGCGGGGGTCACGACCTGAGGGTGTCGCGGTGCGCTCGTGTCCCATAGGTAACCACACATTGATGCCGCCAGGCGGGCACATGGCCCTCGTGGGCGCGCCTGGCCTCCGACCCCGCCGTCAGCCTACGTACTCGCCAGAGGGCCAGCTCATCCGGATGCTGAGCCCGCCAGCGGTCCGAATGATCTTGACGTCGTCCGCGAGGCCGGCGATCACCGCGAGGCCGAGCCCCTGCGGCAGCAGAGCTTCCGGATCGTCCGGGCGGCCCTCTGCGGGAGGGCCGCCACCAGCGAGGCCGCCAGCGGGAACGCCGTCAGCGGGGAGGGCCTCGCCGGCGAGGCTGTCACGGGGAAGGCCACCGCCGGGGAGGCCGTTGCTCGGCCCAGACAGACCGTTTCCGCTTCCCGGCCCCGCCGCGCCGTCCTCATACTCGTCGTCCCGGTCGGCGGCGTCGATGACGACCACTTCGAACCGCCCATCCGTGCCGGTGAGCTCGATCCGGACCGGCTCGGCGGGGCAGTGCGCCCGGTGCGCCTCGACGGCGCGTGAGCACGCCTCACCGACCGCGAGACGAACCTCGTCGAGGAGCGCCTCTTGCACGCCGCTGCGCCGCGCTACCGCCGTGGCGACGAGCCGCGCCGTGCGCACGTGCACAGGCAGCGGCGTGAAGCTCATTTCAACAGTGGCCATCGAAGGTGTCAGCGCAGCAAGCCGCTATTTCTCCGATTTCCTGGCCGTTATGGCCTCGTCCACGGTGTCGTGGATGCCGAAGACCTTGGTGAGCCCCGTGATCCTAAAGATCTTGAGTATCCGCTCCTGGGTGCAGACCAGGTCCAGCGAGCCATCGTGCGCCCGGACACGCTTGAGCCCGCCGACGAGCACCCCGAGGCCCGTCGAGTCCAGGAACTCGACCTTCTCCATGTTCACCACGAGCTGATAGTGCCCGTTGTTGACGAGCTCGATGAGGAGCTCGCGCAGTCGCGGCGCAGTGTAGACGTCGATCTCACCTTCCACGTCGACGACTTCAATCCCGTCCTTGGTGTGGTGGTCAAGCTTCAGATCCACAAATCCTCCAGCGCCATACAGCTGTCGTTGTCTTCCCGCCCGAAGCCGCAGCCGAACTGCTCCCTCGGGAGGGCATCCGAGCCCGTCGCGCATTCAACCACGCTCTGAGGTCATGTCTACACGAGTTCACGCTTCGAGGCACCTCGCCTACAGATGTCACACTGAGAGTCCATGGCTACGCTCACTCCTCTTGCCCCCGGGGCGGACTCCCCCGCCGCCCTGATCCTGCGCCTGGGCGCGGAATCAGGGCGGCTTGTCCACGTCGAGCAGATCCCGGCGCGCGCCGGGCAGCGTGCCGACTGGCCCGGCTGGGTACCCGCCGAGCTTGCGGAGCGATTCGCCGGAATCGGGGTACCCGGGCCGTGGGCGCACCAGGCCGCCGCGGCCAACTGGGCCCACTCAGGCCAGAACGTGATCATCTCGACACCCGCGGCGTCCGGCAAGTCACTGGGCTACCTGCTGCCCGCGCTCACCGCGGTGCTGGAGGGGGGCACCGCGCTCTACATCGCGCCGACCAGGGCGCTCGCCGCCGACCAGTTGCGCGCTGTTCGGGCCCTCGGCATCGACAGCATCCGAGCCGCGGTACTGGACGGGGACACCCCCTTCTCGGAGCGGGACTGGGCCCGGTCGCACGCCGCCTACCTGCTCACCACCCCGGACATGCTGCACCACATGCTGCTCCCGCGACACGCTCGGTGGAACGGGTTCTTCCGCAGGCTGCAATACGTGATCGTGGACGAATGCCACGGATACCGCGGCGTATTCGGCTCGCACGTCGCGCACGTGCTGCGCAGGCTGCGCCGGGTCGCCGCGCACCACCGGGGCCTTGCGCCGCCCGCGGGCCCGGTGTTCCTGCTGGCCTCGGCCACCATCAGCGAGCCTGCCGCGTGCGCGCTCCTGCTCACCGGACAGCGCGCCGAGGAAGTGACCGAAAGCGCCGCGCCGCACGGGCCGGTCACCTTCGGCCTGTGGGAGCCGCCGCTCACTGCCGCGCGGGGAGAGGCGGGCGCGCCGATCAGGCGGACCGCCACCGCCGAGGCTGCCGGGCTGCTCGCCGACCTGGTGGCGCGGAACATCCCGTCGCTCGCCTTCTCCCGGTCGCGCCGGGGCGCCGAAGCGGTCGCCCTGGGCGCCCGGCGCGCGCTGACCGAGGCGGGCGCCGCCGGACTCGGCCAGCGGGTGGCCGCCTACCGATCCGGCTACCTCCCCGAGGACCGGCGTGCGCTTGAGGCGGCGCTGCGGACGGGAGCCATCACCGGCCTCGCCGCCACCACGGCCCTGGAGCTTGGCGTCGACATCAGCGGCCTGGACGCCGTGCTCATCGCCGGCTGGCCGGGGACGAGGGCGGCGCTCTGGCAGCAGGCGGGCCGGGCAGGCCGGGACGGGCGCGGCGCGGTCGCCGTGCTGATCGCCCGGGACGACCCGCTGGACACCTACCTGGTGCACCATCCCGAGGCGTTGCTGCGCCGCCCGGTGGAAGCGACCGTCCTCGACCCCGGCAACCCGTACGTGCTGGCCCCGCACCTGTGCGCGGCCGCGGCGGAACTGCCGCTGACCGAGGCTGACCTGGCCTTGTTCGGGCCGGAGTCCGCCGCGGTCACCGACGCCCTCGTCCAGCGCGGGATGCTGCGCCGGCGGGGGCCGGTCACGTGCTGGTCCGGCCGCGGCCGACCAGCGCGCTCCGGCCTCCGTGGGACCGGGGGCCGTCCGGTCAAGATCGTGGAAACGCCGACCGGCCGCCTGGTCGGGACGGTGGACGAGCCGTCCGCCCACGTGCTGGTGCACACCGGCGCCGTCTACGCGCACCAGGGCGAGATGTACCTGGTCACCAGGCTGGACCTAGCCGATGGCGTGGCCCTGGTGGAGGCGGCGGATCCTGGTTACGCGACCTCCGCCCGGGAGGTCACCGCGATCGAGGTGGCCGCCGAACTGCGCCGCTCGGCCTGGGGTGACGCCGCGGTGCATTTCGGTGACGTCCAGGTGACCAGGCAGGTCACCTCGTTCGTTCGGCGTGGGTTGGAGACAGGCCGTCCCCTTGGTGAGGAGCCGCTCGACCTGCCGCTACGCACCCTGCGCACGCGCGCCGTCTGGTGGACGATCCCGGACAGCCAGCGGTCGAGCCTGGCCGACCTGGGCGTCGACCTGCCTGGGGCCGCACACGCCGCCGAGCACGCCTCGATCGGGCTGCTGCCGCTGTTCGCCGCCTGCGACCGTTGGGACATTGGCGGGGTATCCGCCGATGTCCACCCCGCGACCGGTCAGCTGACCGTTTTCGTGTACGACGGGCATGACGGAGGTGCGGGTTTTGCTGAACGGGGCTACCAGGCGGCGGCGGAATGGCTCCGCGCCACCGCGGAGGCCATTCGCAGCTGTGAGTGCCAGGCAGGCTGCCCATCCTGCATCCAATCCCCCAAATGCGGTAATGGCAATGAGCCGCTCTCCAAGAATGGCTCGGTCCTGCTGCTGGAGAGCCTGCTAGCCGACTGCCGCGGCCGCTGACCAGCCGTCGGCTCACGGCTTCGGATCGCGGCTCGCCAGACGCAGTCGCGGCTAGCGGCTTGGGCTCGCGGCTTGCGCATCGCGGCCTCTGATCGCGCGTCGCGGCTTCTGGTCGCGGCGTTGGCGTCGGCTCGCGCGCCGCAGCCTCACGTCGCGACGTCCCGGCTCCGGGCCGGGGAGTTGGCGTCGGCTTGCGCATCGCAGCCTCGGGTCGCGGGGTCCCGGCTGCGGGTTGTGTTTCAGCTTGCGGGTCGCGGCTTAAGCTCGCGGCTCGCAGTCCCTGCTTCGGCTTGCGCGTCGTGGCATTGAGCTTGCCCGGGCCGCTCAATGCCCCATCGACCAGCCCGGGGGTGGCTCGTCAGCTGGCGATGACCAGCGGTCGCGACGTCCGGGCTGGTAGCGGGCGTCCCAGGCAGCCATCGGCCGATGCGCCGCAAACCGGGTCGGCGACGGCCCAAAATTGCTGATGCTGAGTCGGCCGGCCGCGGGCCCCCGGGTGCCGCCGGCCGCGGCCGAGACGGACCCCTTGCCCAGGTCAAAGAATGCACGAAGAGTTTCCCCTCGGACTCTCGACGTAACGGCCCAACGTCCGGCAGCATGGGGTTAAGTGCCGTAATCGGCGCCTTCTGCGCGTGACTGGTTGGTAACTTGGCCTTGATGCGCATAGGCTTTGCTAGATGACGGGCCCGGCTCTGCCCCCCCCGGAGCCGGACCGTATGGCGACCCCCGCTCTCCCCCCCGGCGGGGGTCGCCCCATTGTGGTCGGGGCCGGTTTCCATTCCGATGGAAGCCGGCCCCACCTCTGTCCGAGAGCGGCCCGGACTCTGCCGGGAGAGGCCCCACGAGCCCCGGCAGGAGCGAGCCGCCGGCGGTGCCTGGGACCTAGCATCAGCCGCGCCGGAAACCCCCACGCGGCGACTCGTGACCCGCTACCCGAAGCCCGACGCCGCGACTCGTGACCCGCACCCCGAAGCCGCGACGCCCGAGCCGCCGCCGCGCCCAGAAGCTGTGACCAGTCGCCCGACGCCGCGAGTTGAGGCCACATCGACGCATGCTCCCGGGTAATGCAGCTCCGGCAATGTAAGAGGCCCGACCGATCGAGATCACGAATCGATCACGTCCGGGGGCTATGCTCCCGCGCAGATCCGTCGTAGAAAGGTGTCACGGACTCGCGTCCGGACACGGCAACCGGAGTACCCACGCGCGACCAGCCGCGGGAGGCGTGCCGAGGCAGGAGCGGTGACGGTCGGCGGACGCCCACCAAGTGGCGTCGCGGCCAAGTGGCCTGCCCGGCGGATAAGGTGCACGCTTGGTAACCCGGGTCTGACGTGTCAGGGAACGGCGCCCCGGTGGGGCGCCGTTCGCTTTGCGCTCCGGCAGGACAGATGCCGCCCGCCGATCCCGTAAGATCACTTGCCGTGGGTCGGACTCACGGAATCGTTGGGGTCCGGAGTCCCTCGAATCACGACGCTCGATGGCAATCCGGCGGACCCGGCACGATTCGCGATGCCCCATGCACACGCGTGAAACACGGGGTGCGCGAGACTAGAGCCAGGAGCGCAGGAGGGGAGAGCATCCGATGGCCAAGCCGGCACCGCCGCAGTCTCTGCACCAAGACCGCGAGCAGTCAGTCGGCGACCTGGTAGCGCAGGCCGTCAAGGACGTCACCCAGCTGCTCAGGTTCGAGCTCGACCTGGCCAAGCTCGAACTGCGCGCAGACGCCCGCCGCCTGATCCTGGCGGCCGCGCTGCTCGTCATCGCTGCCCCGGCCGCAGGCCTCGTCTTGGTGCTGTGCAGTTTCGCACTGGCCTATGGGCTAATTCCGGCCTTCGGCGTTTCGGACTGGCAAGCCTTCCTGATCGTGGCCGGCCTGTACGCGCTCCTGGCCGTCGTGGCCAGTCTGATCGTGCGGCGGAAGGTGCGCGGGATGAGCGGTCTGCGCGACACAAGGAAGACCGTCCAAGAGGACCTTGCGATGCTAAAGCGCGACGACGAGAGCCCGGCCAGGCCGGCGGTCGGGGCAGGGTGAGCCATGGCAACCCTGCGGGGTGAGACGACGATCTACGTCGACGGCCCGTGGTCGCACCGCGCGGTCAGCGCGAATGGGACCCGGTTCCATATCGCTGAGCAGGGCGAAGGACCGCTAGTGCTACTGCTGCACGGTTTCCCCCAGTTCTGGTGGACCTGGCGGCAGCAGCTGGAGACGCTGGCGGACGCGGGTTACCGGGCGGTCGCGGCCGACCTGCGAGGATACGGCGGCAGCGACAAGCCGCCACGGGGATACGACCTGGTCACGGCCGCCTCTGATGCCGCCGGGCTGGTACGGGCGCTGGGCGAGGCCAACGCGGTCGTGGTTGGCCACGACTGGGGAGGCTTGGTGGCCTGGACCATGGCCGCCTATTTCCCCAAGGTGGTGCGGCGGCTCGCGATCGTCTCCGTCGCGCACCCGCTGCGGATGCGATCCGCCGTTCTCACAGATCCCTTGGGCCAGGGCAGGCACAGCGGGTATGCGTTCGGATTCCAGGTTCCGGTGTTGCCGGAGCGGCAGTTGGTCAGGGACGACGCCCGGCGTGTTGGGCGGATGTTGCACTCCTGGTCGCGCCCAGGCTGGCCCGACCCGGAAACCGAGCGGCGCTACCGAGCCGCGATGTGCATACCGTCGGTGGCACACTCTGCGCTGGAGTATCACCGATGGTTCGCGCGCTCCCGGGTACGGCCGGACGGGATGCGTTACGCGAGCCGCATGCGCGCGCCGATCCAGGCGCCCACCCTGCACCTGCACGGGGCGCTCGACACTTGCGTGCTGCCAGGTACCGCGCGCGGATCCGGCAGGCATGTGGACGGCCCGTACCGGTGGCGGCTGCTCGACGGCTCCGGCCATTTCCCGCAAGAAGAGCAGCCGGACCGCTTCGACACCGAGCTGACAGGCTGGCTGGCGGACCCAGAACCCGAACGATGATGCCGCGCACACCGGGCGACGCGAGCCGGGACAGGGATTCCGCTGGCCGCCCGCGCAGTGCCCGGCCGCGCGATGCGCTGGGGCGGCCGCTGCCCCATGGTGCGCCAGGTGAGGAACGCGTTCCGGACGACCTGCTGCTGCCGCCCGAGGAGGCCCTGGTGCTCGCCCAGCGGCTGCTCGACTCCGACCGCCCTTTCCACGCTCATGAGGTCCTTGAGGCGTCGTGGAAAGCGGCGCCAGATGCGGAGCGCGAGCTGTGGCGCGGGCTGGCACAGGTGGCGGTGGGTCTCACCCACGCGCAGCGCGGCAATACCCGGGGAGCCGCCGCGCTGCTGCGCCGGGGCGGTCAGGCCGTGGGCCGGTACGCCGCGGCCGCGCCGCACGGCGTCGACGCCGCCGGGATCGCCCGGGCGTGCGCGCAGCTTGCGGCGCGGATCGAGACGGACGGCGCCGGGGCAGTGCCAGCGCAGGACCTGCGGCTGCGGCTGACAGGGGGGTGACGGCGCGCTGGCCTGGCCGGGGTCCTCGGAGCGTGTCTCGTAGATCGTCAGCCTGCTGCGCGTCCGCCGCTCGCGACGGCCAACATCCAGGAGATATGCCCTAGTCGCACTTCTGGGTGGACACGCCTGACGTGGCGTTCCCCCCGGCCTGGGCGCCGGGCGTGACCTCGGAGGCGGTCAGCGCGAACCCGGTGTCGGTGACACCGACCGCCGCTGCGAAGACCACGCCGTCCACCTGGCCGTCCGGGGCGAGCAGCGGGCCGCCCGAGTTCCCCGGCTCGACCAGCGCCCGCACGTCGTAGATCTGGCGGGTCACCATGGTCGACTGGTAGATGTTCGGGGCCTGGGCCTTCTGGTCCCGGCCGATTCGCGCGGGCACCGCCGTGAAGGATTTGTCCAGCGGGTACCCGGCGACTATCGCACTGTCGCCCGGGTTGGCGGGCCTGGCGAAGGCTAGCGGCGTGGCGTTAAGACCTGGCACATAGAGCACCGCGACGTCTCGTCCCGGGTCAAAGTAAACTACCCTCGCCGCGAAATGGTTCCCCAGCCGGGTGATGATCTGCTGGTCCTGGTTAACGCCGGCGACCACATGCGCGTTCGTCATCACGTGGTCGGGCGCGAACACGAACCCTGAACCCTCGATTCGGCGTGAGCAGGACGTTGCGACCCCCATCACCTTCACGACGCTGTCGCGGGCGCGAACCAGGCCGGCGGAGAGGACGACCCGCGGGTCAGGCGGCGCCACGGCGGCCGCAGACTCGGCGCCCAGCGAACCGAAGACAGATGTGTACGGGCCGCTGGCCAGCAGGCTGCGAAAGTCGGAGAACATCGTCTTTGCCGCCGGCGGCATGACCTTGTCCATCCCTTTCAGCACCGCGGACCGGTTCACCTGGCTGGAGATCGCCGCGAAAGGCGCGTTCACCACAGCGGAACCAATCAGCCAGGCGATGAGCAGCACAGACAGCACGCTCACGCCGGCGCCGGCCGCGGAGTCCACGAAGGTGGCTGGCCGCCAGCTCACCCGCGAGCGGATCATTGCCCCTACCGCGGAGGCCAGCAGCTGGCCGATCATCGCCGCCAGGAAAACCACGACGATGGCCACCAGGGCCTGCCTGGACTGCTGGTGGGTGAACGAGCCGGCGATCGACGGCGCGAAAAGGGCGCCGATCGCAGCGCCGCCGAGGAAGCCGGCAAAGCTCAGCACACCGATTATGAAGCCCTGGCGGTAGCCGGCCACGGCGAACGCGGCCGCGAGCGCGATCAAGATCAGGTCAAGCAGATCACCCGACACGTGCCCCACCGTATAGCGCGCAAGCCGATGATTTGGCCCGTCCCCAGTCGGCTGCCGTTCACAGATGTCAGCCGCGGGCGGCGGACGCGAGCGCGTCCGGCGGCAGGTCCTCCTCGTGATCACGGTCCCAGGGTCGTTCCCAGCCACCCAGCGCGAGCAGCAAATCGACCAAGGCGGCAGTGAAGCCCCACACCAGCATTCCGTGCACCCGGAATGCGGGGCCAGCGGTGCCAGAAGGATGGCGGATGGTAAGCCGGTGGTCTGGGTCGGCGAGTTCGGAGAGCGGCACCCGGGCGCATCCGGTCACCTCGGTGGGGTCGCCTGGGGTGACCGGGCCCGGCTGGCGCCACCAGGCGAGCACCGGCGTGACGGAGAACCCGCTCCGACTGATGAACAACTCCGGCAGCACAGCGAGCACTTCCACCCCGGAAGCGTCAACACCTGCCTCCTCGGCGGCCTCCCTGAGCGCCGCGGCGACCGGGCCGCCGTCCGATTCCTCGATCGCCCCGCCTGGAAAGGCTGGCTGGCCCGCGTGCCGGCGCAGCCACGGGCCCCGCTGGACAAGCAGCAGGTCGGGGCCGTCCGGCCCGTCTCCGAAGAGCATGAGTACCGCCGAGGGCCGACTGTTGCCCGCTGGCGGGCGCAGAGCCGGCGGAACGGGCATCCGTGGTGCCGCGGCGGCCAGGTCGCGCAGCCAGCCAGGGACCCCGGTCATGAGAATGGACCCGCCTTGACCAGTGCACGGGCCGTTTTCTCGTCCGTGGGCCCCTCCCCGTAGGCAGGGCAGAGCCTGGCCAGCGGGCATACCCCGCAGGCGGGCCTGCGCGCGTGACACATCCGGCGGCCATGCCAGATCAGCCGGTGGGAGAGCATTGTCCACTCTGACCGCGGGATCAGGGCGCCGACCTCGTGCTCGATCTTGACGGGGTCATCCTGCGTCGTCCAGCCGAAGCGGCGGGCCAGCCTGAAGAAATGCGTGTCCACCGTGATGCCGGGGACGCCGAACGCGTTGCCAAGCACGACGTTCGCCGTCTTGCGGCCGACACCCGGCAGGGTGACCAGGTCGCGTAGCCGCGGCGGCACCTCGCCGCCGAACCGGTCACAGAGCGCCTGGCCGAGGCCGATGAGGCTGGTGGTCTTGGCCCGGAAGAACCCGGTGGACTGAATGATCTTCTCGACCTCATCGCGGTCGGCGGCCGCGTAGTCCGCCGCGGTCCGGTAGCGGGAGAAGAGCACGGGCGTCACCATGTTGACCCGCTTATCCGTGCATTGCGCGGACAGGATCGTGGCTACGAGAAGCTCGAGCGGGGAGGTGAAGTCGAGCTCGCAATGCGCGTCGGGGTAGAGCAAGGCCAGTTCGCGGTTGATGCGACGGGCCCGGCGGACCAATGCGGTCCTCGAAGGGGGATCCTGGATCACCTTTCAAGACTATTGAGCCCGTGGCCTGCACTGTGCACCGCGCAGCAGTCCAGCCGGAAGGGCACCCCAGCGGCTGGATCGGGCGGAGTCAGGTGGCGGCCGAGCGCGACGGCGGCCACCCACCTGGCGCCCGCCTGCCGCAGCGCCACACTGGCCGACTGCACGCTCCCGCCCGAGACCCAGGTGTCGTCGAGCAGCAGGACGGCCGCGCCCCGCACCGGCTGCGCCGCCTGGAAGCGATCCGGATCCAGGTCACGCACCCACGGGTGATCATGACCACGGGCGACCAGGCTGGCCCACGGCAAAGCGACATACGGCGCGACCAGTGCGGCAAGCGGATGCGGCCCGGGGCGGCTGCGCCCGCTGGGCACGACACACAGATGGGTGGGTGTCGGCATCCCGGCCTTCCGCCGGACGCACCGACCGTGGTCGCGCAGGAAGACGAGCAGCAGTGCACGCAGGGCGGACCGGGCCGCTGGAGCACCGTCCCGGGCGGACTTGTACAGCCAGAGATCCCTGGCGAGGCTGCTTCCCTTGACCGAGTAGGCGATCGGCACGACGACATCCGCGAGTCCGCCAGGAACGCTCTCAGCATGCAGTTCACACTGGAAGCACCGGGTGTAACCAGGTCCGACCGGCGCCCAGCAGACCTCGCACAGCCCGGGGCCCGGGGCCGCCGGGGCTCGCAGGCTGATGGCGTGCTGGGCTACTCGGGCACGCAGGTCCTGCCATACCGCCGATGGCCCGCCTGGCTGGTTCCGCGCTAACCCGCACATGCGCGGATGCTACGGCGCGGCACTGACGATTTACCTGGCTGCGCGGCCCCGGAGGCAGCCGGGCGGGTGACCGGTGCTCGCCCAGACCCGGGTACCGGCAGCGAGCATCGCCAGGCCGGTCTGGCTTCGGCTAAAGCCGCCGCGCCGGTTCGAGGTTTCCGCTGCGATCACGAAGAGTTCCGATATGCTTACCCAGGGCAACGTGGGCTGCGCACCACCCCCGCGGACCAGCCTGAATGGCCTACATAACGCATTTCAGAAGTCCGGCGTAATTGCCTCATTTCGGCCGTCCGGACACAGCCAACCTTCGCCGGGATGACGCTAGATGCCTACGCAGGAAACTGCCGGACAGCCAGAGGGCCCGGCCTCGGCAAACCTGAACGGCCTGCGCGGGACGAGCCTGGCGGCGCTGCTACGGCGGCACTGGCTGCTGGCGATCCTGCTGGCAGCGGGGCTAGCCCTGCGCGTCCTGGCGCAGATCGCCTACCGCCCCGCGCTGCTCTACATCGACTCGATCAAGTACCTGTACGGCGCCTATCCGGGCAATGACCCGCCCGGCTACCTGCTCGTGCTCAAGCCCTTCCTGACCGTCGGCAACCTGGACGTCGTCGCCGCCGTGCAGCACCTGCTCGGGCTGGGCATGGCCGTGGCCCTGTACCTGCTGATGCGCCGCCGCGGCGTGCCCCGCTGGCTCGCCGCCCTGGCCAACGCGCCCATCCTGCTCGACGGCTACCAGCTCCAGATGGAGCAGACGATCATGCCCGACACGCTGTTCGAGGCGCTGATCGTCACCGGCCTGGCCATCCTGCTCTGGCAACCCCACCCGAAACGCTGGATGATCGTCGCCGCCGGGTTCGCCCTGGGCGCCTCCGCCCCCGTCCGCCAGATCGGCGAGATCCTCATTCTGCCGGCCGTTATCTACCTGCTCGTCGTCATCCCCGGCTGGCGCGCCAAGCTCACCAACGCCGCCACCATCTGCGCCGCCTTCGCCCTGCCGATCCTCGCGGTCAGCTACCGCGACTACGTTGCCATCAAGCACTTCGCGCTGGCGCCCTACGCGCAGAGCACCATCTACGGGAGGGCGGCGGCGGCGGCTGACTGTCAGACGCTGCGGCTCCCCGCTTACGAACAGTCGCTGTGCCCGACACGTCGTGAGCAGGCTGTTGGCCCTGATCGCCTCGACCATGGCGCGCTCTCGCCGATCAAGAGCTACAAGCCCCCGCCAGGCCTGCATGGCTACATGATCGCCTCCGACTTCAGCCGCCGCGTCATCGCGCAGCAGCCGCTAGGCGTCCTGCGCGCGGTAGCCCGGGACGCGGTGAAGATGTTCGCCCTCCAGCGGGTGCAGGCTACAGGCGACACTCCGATCAGCCGCTGGCAGTTCCAGGCGGCTTACCCCTCTTACCCGCCCTACATCGCATTCCAGCGCGGGCGGCTCCGGTTCGCGGAGACGACCCCGAGCGGCCGGCTGAAGGTTCTCGGGCGTGGCCAGCCCTTCGGTGGTGGCCCCCCAGTGGTGGTCAGGCCCGTCGCCTCGTTCCTGCGCGTCTACCAGCTCGGTGGGGGCTACGCCCCCGGGCCGCTGCTCCTGCTGGCCGCCGTGGCCGGCCTGCTCGGCAGCCTGGGCCTCCTGCGCCGACGCGGCACCCTGACCCAGCGTGAGACGGCCGCCGCCTGCCTAGTCAATGTCCTAGCTGCCGCCGGGGTGCTGCTCGGCTCCGATATCTTCGAGTTCAGCTGGCGCTACCAGCTCCCGGCACTGGTTACCCTTGTGCCAGCTGGTGCCCTGGGCACTACCGTTGTCATCGGCTTCCTCACGGCGCGCCGCGGGCAGCCAGCCGGGCCGCCGGTCTCGCCCCAGCCGGTGCGGGCGGCCCCCATGCTCAGTGACGAGCACTCCGGCCTGCAGGCGAAAGACGGTGCGTCCGCCGGTTAAGCTCCCTCAGGGAGCCAGACGACAACCGCAACTCCCTGCCAGGATGACGCTTATGCCACTTCGCTCCACATCTGACGGCCGCCCGGCCGGCCAGGTTGCAGCCAAGGTGGGTCCACGTGGCCTGCAGAAGACCAGCCCGCAGAAGACCGGCCTGCGGAAGCCCGGCCTGCGCGGGATAAGCCTGGCCGCACTGCTACGGCGGCACTGGCTGCTGGCAATCCTGCTGGCAGCGGGCCTGACCCTCCGGGTCCTGGCGCAGATCGCCTACCGCCCCGCCCTGCTCTACATCGACTCGGTCAAGTACCTGTACATAGCGAACGGCGCCGACCCGGTCGGCTACCGCGTCTTGCTCAAGCCCCTCCTGGCGGTTGGCAACTTGGACGTAGTCGCCGCCGTCCAGCACCTGCTCGGCCTCGGCATGGCCGTGGCCCTGTACCTGCTGATGCGCCGCCGCGGCGTGCCCCGCTGGCTCGCCGCCCTGGCCACCGCGCCCATCCTGCTCGACGGCTACCAGCTCCAGAACGAGCAGACCATCATGCCCGACACCCTGTTCGAGGCGCTGATCGTCACTGGCCTGGTCATCATGCTCTGGCTGCCCCGGCCGAAACGCTGGATGATCATTGCCGCCGGAATCACCCTCGGCGCCTCTGCCACCGTGGCCCAGATCGGCCAGATCCTCATCCTGCCGACCGTTATCTACCTGCTCGTCGCCGTCCCGGGCTGGCGCGCCAAGCTCACCAAGGGCACCGTCCTCTGCGCCGCCTTCGCCCTGCCCATCGTCGCCTACTGCTCAGTGTCACTCGTGGACAACGGGCACTTCAGGCTGGCGTATACGGGAAGCAACGACCTCTACGGGCGGCTCGTGATGGCGACCAACTGCCAGTCCCTCAACCTCCCGGCTTACGAGCAGGCCCTGTGCCCGACCCGCGAGCAAGCAGTCGCGCTTGGCATCGACGGCCTCGAACACGACCACACGTCGCCCCTGCGGCTCTACGTACCGCCAACGAGCATGAGTTTCTCGGGTGTCATCGCTGACTTCAATCGCCGGCTGGAGCTGCATGACCCGGTCGGCATCGCGCTGGCGATCGGCAAGGACGCGACGAAACTGTTCGCCCTCCAGCGGGTGCAGGCCCTGGGCGACACACCGATAACCCGCTGGCAGTTCCAGAACCACTACCCACAGTTCAGTCCTTACGTCTCCATCAAGAATGGTCAGCTCCAGATGGCCCAACAGCCCACGGGTGTGGTGCAGGTTCTCGGCCAGGGCCAGCCTTTCGGTGGCGGCAACCCCGTGGCGGTCAAGCCGCTGGCCTCGTTCCTGCGCGCCTTCCAGCTGGATGGCGGCTACACGCCGGGACCGCTGTTCCTGCTCAGCGTGGCGGCCGGTCTGCTCGGCAGTCTCGCCGTGGCGCGCCGCCGCGCTACCGCCGCGCAGCGCGCGACGGCCACCGCCTGCCTGCTGGTCTTCACGGCAGGCGCGGCGGTGCTGCTCGGCTCGGACGTGTTCCAGTTCAGCTGGCGCTACCAGCTCCCCGCGCTGGTCACCCTGCCACCTGCGGGAGCCCTTGGCCTCACGGTCATCGGCGGCTACTTCGCGGCCCGCCGCCGCAAGCCCGCGGGACCTGAGCTTCCCCGCCAGGTGCCCCCGCCGGCCGGGGAGGCCGGGACCGGCAGCCAGCCGCCGGCCGGGGACGCCGGGGGCAGGAACGAACCGCTCGGCGTGTGAGGGTGTGCCCCTCAGGCAGGTCCCTCGGGACAGGCCCCTCCCGGCAGGACGATGATCAGCGGCCGCGGCGCAGCGTACGGAGGGGCACGGGCCAGGCGCCGGCCACCGACAGCGCCAGCACTGCCACAAGGGGAAGCAGGACAACTGCGGGAAGCCAGCCTGGCGCGTGGGCGGTGACGGTGGCCGAGATGAGCGCTCCGGCGATGAGGGCAGCGAAGACGCCCAGGCTGCGGGCGAGCCCTTCCGGCTTTTTCCCGGTGCTGAGCACCGCCACGATCCCGGTGAGCGTCCCCGTGAGGTATGTCGTCGACATCTGGCCAAGCTGCCGCACGGCGGCGGCCTGGATTCCCATCGACACGGACAGCAGCGCGAGCAGCACCAGTTGGGCGGTTCGGCCCGGGTGCCCGCCCTGTAGCTCCCAGCCCACGCAGAATGCGGCCAGGATGCAGAATTCGGCCGCGAGGGCGGCTGTGACACTGGGTGGCCAGGTCGTGCGCGGGCCAGCGGACCCGGCCACCCGCTGACCAGCGGACCGAGCGGCGATGGGCGCGCCGATGAGCACCCCGCAGGTGTAGCTCACCAAGGCCACGCCGCATGGGATGGCCAGGTTCGCATCATGGGACCCGGCGGCGATGCCCAGCAGGACCATGGTCCCGGTGACCACGCTGCTGAAGACGTGACCCAGATGCAGGAAGCAGGCGGCATCCACCGCGCCCGTCGGCAGCGTGAGCAGCACGACCAGCACGTCCCGCCGCCGCCCGGACAGGTCACGTTTCACGATCGGGCCTGCTGGCGGTTGCGGCGGCCAGGATGCGCCGCACCTCGGGGACCGTGTCGGCGGCCAGCCGGAGGGGTTCCTCGTCCGGCAGCGGCCGGACCGCAGGCCGCTCGCCCGCTCGCACCGCCCTGGTGACCTCTGCCAGCGCGGCGACCAGCTTCCCCCTGGTGAACCGCCGAGAAGCGCCCGCTGTGCATAGAGGCCGACCCTATCGACCGCAGTCGCGAACTGCCCTGGCAGGTGCGGTAGTCGCCCCCGACCGCATCGGGGCGCCCGGGGATCCTGACGCCGCAGGCGCTGGTTACGGCACCAGGACCGGGCCTCGGGGTCAGCTTCCGGGACCGGCCGGCGGCCAGTGGTATTGAGTGACTTCACCGCCACGGACGCGGACTGCCCCGGCGGCTGTGCGCGACCGGGTCCTGGGAGATCTCTGGTGCCTCACGATGTGATGACATTCCTTCACCTCACTGCTTGTCGTCTCAGACGGGCAGGTCGGACCGGGCTACCTGGCGGCCCGGACCAGCCGGGCGGCGAGGTCCGGGTCAACCAGCCGGGTGTGGCTGGTGCCCGCGAAGATGTCCATCTCTCCTGAGCGTGCGTCACGCACGTGCACCACGACCTGCTCGTCGCTGGCGGCTCTGGGCCCAGGCTCGGCTGGTCTCGCCCGACTGGCCGGGCGGGCGGCTGCGACCGCCGGGACAGTGGCCGCCAGTGCTCCGCCGGCCACCAGGCCGGCCGCGCCGGCACCTGCGGCGGTGCGCAGCATGGACCGGCGTGACATCGCGGGCTGCTGCCGAGCCAGCAGCTCAGCGTTATTTTGCGACTCTTCTACGTAATCATTCCCAGGCATGCTCATCCCCCTCCGGGGCCACACCGACGGCCTGTAGCCCTGTCCTGAACGCGCACAATGGGCCGCGGAGCCGCGCGGCACCCTCTCCGGCAACCCGCTTTGACCTGCGCCGTTGTTCTTTCTTACCCTGTATTCGGAACGCTGAACTGTGCGTATGGGAGCCACCCGGCGGCCTTTAACCAAGCTTTACCTTAAGAGGCAGCAAAGCGGGATAAGACCGCCAAGAACCATTTCCGGATCGGTGCATAACGACCACCCGCTTGTTAGCGCGGTGCAGGCGGATGGCTCGCACTTTATCGACGACCCGGTACGCCAGAGGCATGAGAACGACGAACTGGAAACGCTCCTGGTTCTTCTGGTCCCCCCACAAGTGTCCTAACGTGCTGCCATGATGGTTCCCTCAGCACACTACCGACTCGTTCCTGATAACGGCCGGATCGTGCTCCACACCTCTCGTGATGGCCTGGCCGCGACGGCAGGTCATGACCTCAGCATCGATGCGCCCCGGTGGTCCGGTGACCTGGTCGTGAACGACGATGGCACCCCGGTCTCGCTGGAGGTGCGCATCGACGTGGGGGCGTTCACCGTGCGCGAGGGCACCGGCGGGCTCAAGCCTCTGACCGACCGCGACCGCCGTGAGATCGGCGTGACGATGCGCAAGCTGCTCGAAACCGGCAAGTATCCCGAGGCGGTCTTCACCGCTACCCGGTTCGAGCCTAGTGGCGAGGACGGCGCAATCGAGGGAGACTTCACCCTCCGCGGTACGTCGCGGCCACTCAGGCTGGAGGTCACCCAGACCGGGCCCGGCAAGTACAAGGCAACCGGGACGGTCGTGCAGTCCTCGTACGGCATCAAGCCGTACAGCGGATTTTTCGGCGCGCTGAAAGTGCGCGACGCTGTCGTGGTCGAGGCTGAGGTGGAACTGCCCGCGCCGGGAGACGCATGAGAACGAGATTTCGTTTAAGAAAGTGACCGAAGCAGTGCGGGCACCCATAGAAGACGATGACGTCGCCAGGCTGTTCGACCGCCGGGCCGCGCCGGTCCAGGATCTTGCCGGCAGCGGGGTCGGGGCAGCGGGGTCAGTAGTCAGCTGGGACCACGAAGTCGGCCAGCCCGGCCCGGCCCGGACCCAGGCCGGGCCATGGGCCGGCGAACGCCAGGACCGCGATCGCCGCGGTCGGGAACTTCAGCCTGACCCGCTGGAGCGTGTCCGGATCGCTGCCTTCGGTCACACCCGCGGCCAGCAGCAGGGACAGCTCCCTCATGGTCGGCTCGTGCCCCACCACCAGGAGGGTTTCCACCCCGGGCTGGGTCTCCCTGACGACGTCCAGGAGACGATCGATGTTCGCCCCATACACCCGCGGCTCGAACCGGACCGGCGGTGACGCGCCAAGCTCAGCCACCGCGAGCTGCCAGGTCTCGCGAGTCCGCCGGGACGTCGAGCACACGACAAGGTCGGGCAGGTACCCGGCCTGGCGCAGCCACCGACCGGCCCGGGGAGCGTCCCGCTGGCCCCGCTTGCCCAGCGGGCGCTCAATATCCGGCACGTCCGGCCAGGCCGACTTGGCGTGCCGCAATAGCACCAGCCGCCTGCTGGGATCACCCGTCATGAGGACAGGTTCTCAGAACCGGCCGCTCGGCAGGCACAGCAACCACGGCAAAACGCATCAACCGTCGTTGGGACGACGGCAAAACGCATCAACCGTCGTTGGCGACGTACTCAAGGCCCGGTGCCTGGGTCTCGAGCGCTGAGACCGCGTGGGCCGGGGCGCTCCCGGCCGGCACCCGCCGCCTGGGCAGGGCCAGGCCGGCGACGGCCCCGGCGAGGGACAGGCCGGCGGAGACGCCGATGGCGGGCGCGAACCCGTGACTGAATGCATGGCCGGAGGCGTAGCTGCCGGCCGCCGCGAAGACCGCGACGAGGATCGCGACTCCGAACGCGCCGCCAAGCTGGCGCATCGTACTGAAGGCGCCGGACGCCTTGCCGATGTCGCCTTGCTCGACCGAACTCACGACGGCTTTCGTGACCGCGGGTATCGCGATAGCGAAGCCGCAGCCGGAGATGACCATCGGCGCGATCATCGTCGCGTAGGCGACGCCGGGCGTGGCGATGAGCGCGATCCAGGCCATCCCGGCCGTCTGCAGGAGCAGGCCGGTGATGATCAGCGGACGTTCGCCGATCCGGTCGGCCAGTGCCCCGGCCCGGGGGGCGATCAGGAACGGGGCGATGCCCCACGGCAGCAGCCGCAGCCCGGCATCGAGTGGTCCCTGGCCGAGCGTGATCTGCTGAAACTGCGCCATGAAGAACAGAGCCCCGGTCAACGATGCGTTAAGGAAGAAAATCGCGGCATTGCCCGCGGAGAAAGCGCGCGAGCGGAACAGCCGCATCGGCAGCATCGGCGCACGGGCGCGCATCTCCCATGCGACGAACGCCACTGCCAGCAGTGCCCCGGCCACGAGTGCCCCGACGACCTCGGGACTGCCCCAGCCGGCTGAGTTCGCGCGCACGAGCCCCCACACGAGCCCGAGCGCAGCGCAGGTGCCGAGCCCGAGGCCGGGGAAATCCAGTACGCTGCGCGGCCCATAGCTCTCCCGGATGCGGCCAAAGACCAGCGGAATGGCGACCGCGCCAACCGGGACGTTGAGCCAGAAGATCCACGGCCAGGCGATCCCTTGCGTGATGGCGCCCCCCAGCACCGGGCCGACCAGCGCCGCCAGCCCGGTCACGCCGCCGAAAATGCCCATGGCCCAGCCCCGGCGCTGCGGCGGGAAGGCCGCGTTCAGCAGGGCCAGGGCGAGCGGCATGACCATCGCCGCGCCCGCGCCCTGGACGGCGCGCGCCGCGATCAGCCAGCTGACACTGGGGGCCAGCGCGCACGCCGCCGACGCCGCCGCGAACAGCCCCAGTCCGGCGGAGAACAGGCGCCGCCGCCCGAAGCGGTCGCCCAGGGCTGAGGCAGTCATCAGCAGCACCGCGAAGCTCAGGGTGTAGGCGTTGACCGTCCACTCCAGTTGCTCGATCGAGGCACCGAGGTCACGCCGGATGGTGCTCAGCGCGGTCGCGACGACCAGCGCGTCGAGCACCACCATGAACGACGCCACCGAGGCCAGCGCGAGGGTCCACCCTTGCGCGGAACTCGGAGCGATCTGCCTGCCCTTGGTAGCCACGTGTCCTCCGGTTCGCCGTTCTCGCGGTAGTTACTGATTGAGACACCGTGGGCGGCAAGAACTGACCGGTGACTTTCTGCCGCGGACGGTGTCCTTATCAGCAGTAGCTGAAGAAGGAAGAAGAGGCGATGCGAGGATGCCGTGGTGACCGAGACAGCGCTCGCCCGGGCCCGGGCCGGGGACGGGGAGGCGTTCCGCCAGCTCACCGACCCCTACCGGCGCGAGCTCCAACTGCACTGCTACCGGATCCTCGGCTCCGTGCAGGACGCGGAAGACGTGCTCCAGGAGACCCTGCTCGCGGCCTGGCGCGGGCTTGAACGGTTCGAGGAGCGAGCCTCAATGCGGGCCTGGCTGTACCGGATCGCGACCAACCGTTGCCTGAACGCGCTGCGCGACACCGGGCGCCGACCGCATCAGCTGGGCCGACCCCTTGCATTCGAGGCGCCCGAGCCCACCCGCCGGGCCGAGCCAACATGGTTCGAGCCCTACCCGGACGCCCTGCTCGAGGACCTCCCTGACACCTCGCCCGGGCCGGAGGCCCGCTACGAGACCAGGGAGGCGCTGGCGCTGGCCTTCGTGGCCGGGCTCCAGCGCCTGCCGCCCCGGCAGCGCGCGGTGCTCGTGCTGCGCGACGTGCTCGGCTTCCGCGCGGCTGAGGCGGCCGACATGCTCGACAGCAGCGAGGTCTCGGTGAACAGCGCCCTCCAGCGGGCGCGCGCGGCACTGGACAGCCAATTTCCCGACCGCGACCGCGACCGCGCGCCGCTGCCGCGCTCGCCGGGCGAGCGCGAACTCGTCGGGCGCTTCGTGGAGGCGTTCGAGAGCGCCGACATCGACCGGCTCGTCGCGCTGCTGACCGATGACGCCTGGCTGACCATGCCGCCCGAGCCGCTGGAGTACCAGGGCCACGCGGCGATCACCAGGTTCTACCTGACCCGCAGCTGGTGGGGCGTTCACGAGGCCCGGCTCGTGCCCACGCGCGCGAACGGTCAGCCCGCGTTCGGCTACTACCTCCGGGATCCCATGACGCCGATCTGGCACGCCCACGGACTGGTCGTGCTCACCCTCGAAGGTGAGCAGATCTCAGCCATCACCCGCTTCGGCGACAACGGGGTCTTCCCCCACTTCGGCCTGCCCCGGACTCTGCGCGAGTAGCAGGTTTCCCTGCCGCAGCACCAGAACCACCAGTCGTTGGCGGCCCGCAGCCGCCCGGCCCACCGGGGCGGGGGAGACTGGCAGTGTGACCCGCTGGGTGCTGCACGTCGACCTCGACCAGTTCATCGCTGCTGTCGAGGTGCTGCGCCGCCCCGAGTTGCGCGGGCGTCCGATCGTGGTCGGCGGCGACGGTGACCCGACCAAGCGCGGGGTGGTCAGCACCGCGTCCTACGAGGCCCGCGCCTACGGCGTACACTCCGGGCTCGCACTGCGAACGGCGGCGCGGCGCTGCCCTGAGGCCGTCTTCCTGCCGGTCGACCGGGAGGTGTACGAGACCGTATCCGCCGAGGTCATGGACACGCTGAGGGAGTTTGACGCCGTGGTGGAGGTACTCGGCTGGGATGAGGCATTCCTCGCCGTGGATACCGACGACCCGGAAGCGGTCGCCCGCGAGATCGCCGAGCGCGTGCGCGCCGCCACCGACCTGGACTGCACGGTCGGGATAGGGCAGAACAAGCTGCAGGCCAAGCTGGCTACCGGCTTCGGCAAGCCGGCCGGCGTCTTCCGGCTTACCTACCAAACGTGGTTCGAGGTGCTCGGCGACCGGCCCACCGACGCGTTGTGGGGCATCGGGGTGAAGACCGCGAAACGGCTCGCCGGGCTGGGCATCGCCACGGTCGGGGATCTCGCGACTGCGGATCCGGACCACCTGGCTGGGCACTTCGGCCCGACGATCGGGCCCTGGCTGGTCCTGATCGCCCGCGGCCACGGCAGCTCGGAGGTGGACGACACGCCCTACCTGGTCCGTTCCCGTGGCCGGGAGACCACCTTCCAGCAGAACATCAGCGACTGGGCCGAGGTCCGCCGCGAGGTGGTCCGGCTGGCCCGGCAGGTCGCGGACGACGTCGCCGCCGAGCAGCGCCCGGCTGTCCGCGTGGTGGTGAAGGTGCGGTACGCGCCGTTCATCACCCACACACACGGTCAGCAGCTGGCCGCGCCTGGCTCTGAGCCAGCGGTGATCGAGCAGGCCGCCCTGACGGCCCTCGACCGGTTCGCGCCGGCGAATGGAGGCTCAGGGCGCCCGATACGGCTGCTGGGAGTGCGCGCGGAGTTCCCCAGCTGACCGGGCACGGGAGAGTAACTCCCTGACTCCCGCACCAACGAGCCTGACGGGACAGCCCGGCCTGTGCCGCCCAGCTCGGCGGCCTGGCGCCGCATTTGGGCCACGTCCTGTCCCAAGCACTCACATCAACTGGTCTGGCAACGCGCGTTGCCAGACCAGAGTGTCAGAGCCGGAACGCATGCTGCCTATATGGCCAAGCGATCATCCCGCCGCATGCGCACGCCGAGCTGGACGCCGCGACGCACTGGGACTCAAGCTCACCGTCACCCTCGCTCCAGAGCAACGCCGTTCGGCCTGAGCCTCGCTCCTCAGCGCAGGTGCCATACGGTGGTGCGCTTCATGTCGGTGTCTTCCATGACCTGGGAGACCGGGACGTCGTAGCTGGCGACCGCCTCGAAGCGGTCGCGCGGCAGGTAGGCCCGGCCCGGGTCACCGACCAGCACAACGGCGCCGGACGCCCGGGCGCGCTCCAGGTAGGGCAGGAGACGCTCGGCCATCGGCCGCTCGTAGAACGCGTCGCCCGCGAGCACCAGGTCGGTCCCCGAGGCATTGCCATCCAGGACGTCGCCCACCGTGGCTTGGAGGGTGACGCCGTTGGCCGCGCAGTTGAGCTCGATGGCGGTGAGCGCAAGCGGGTCGGTCTCGCTCGCCGTGACGGCGGCCGCACCGGCCTTCGCCGCGGCGATCGCCACCAGGCCCGAGCCCGCCGCGAGGTCGAGGACGGCCCGGCCGGCCGCGTACTCGGGATGATCCAGCAGATAGCGCGCGAGGGCCTGCCCGCCTGCCCAGGGGAAGGCCCAGAACGGCGGCGGCAGCTCCGCGTGGCTGGCGTTCTGCTCGGTCTTCTCCCACAACTCGAACACGTCGCGGGCCAACAGCAGCGTGATCTCCGGCACCAGCGGTGGCGCGGCGAAGCGGGTGCTGCCCCGGATGAACGCGGCGCGCGTATTCAGCGGGGTCCGATATCTCATAGGTGAGATCACGTTAACGCGATACTGGACTGAAGCACGGTGGCGAGGGAGGGCAGGTGGCCGGGTTGGGTGCCCGAGATGACAGCGCGGGACCAGTGGCGCGCGAGGTCCCGGAGGCTGGCCGAGCCGCCGGTCCGCGCGCCGACCCACTGCCCGGCCACGTCCGGGTCGCCATCATCGGCGCGGGGTTCGGCGGACTTGGCGCGGGGATCCGGCTTCGGAATGCCGGCCTGACCGACTTCGTCATTCTGGAACGGGCCGCCTCCGTCGGCGGCACCTGGCGCGACAACACCTACCCAGGCTGCACCTGCGACGTCCCTTCTCACCTCTACTCGTACATGCGCGCCCTGCGCGGCACGACCATCGCCGGGTTTCCCAACCTGTGCCTGGTGATCGGGCCGAACACGGGTCTCGGGCACAACTCGATGATCCACATCATCGAGTCCCAGCTCGACTACATCCTTGACTACGTCACAACTCTCGACCGGCTGGGCGCCGCGGCGCTCGACGCCCGGCCGGACGCGCAGGAGCGGTGGTCGACCGGCATCGAGCGCCGGATGGCGTCCACGGTCTGGGCGACCGGCGGGTGCGTCAGCTGGTACCTGAACGCCGCTGGGCGGAACCCGACGCTCTGGCCCGGCTCCACGCTACGGTTCCGGCGCGCCACGCGCCGCATCGACCTGACGGAATACACCGTCGTTCCGCGGCCGGACCGCCACAAGGGCGCAGAGTTTGCCTAACGAACAGGCGGGCTGGATCACCACGACCTCCGCATGCGGAACGAGGCAGACCTCCGCCGGCATCAGCGTCAGCCAGCCCCGGCCACGGCCTCCACGCCGGCGATGAACAGGTCGATCCCGAACCGGTAATGGAATTCCGGGTCGTACGCCGTCGTCGCGGTGGCCCGATGCGGGAATCGCGCGACCCCTCAGTGGTCCGCCGCCTGGACGTGCCCGGCTTGGTTGCTTCGGCAGTCGCGCTGTTCTCGCTGACCTATGCCCTGATCGAGGGGCACGACAAAGGCTGGACATCCACCCTGATCCTCGGCGCGTTCGCGCTCGCGGCCGTGTCGGCGACGGCCTTCGGCGTCGTCGAGTCCCGGATCGCCCACCCGATGGTGGAGATGAGCCTGTTCCGGTCCAGGGCCTTCAGCGGCGGCACGATCACCATGATGCTGTGGGCCTTCGGCGTCTTCGGCATCTACTTCTTCACATCGATCTACCTGCAGAACATCCTCGGCTTCTCGCCGACCAAGGCGGGCCTGGCCTTCGTCCCGATGGCGCTGTGCCTGGCGCTGTTCGCGGGGCTCGCCGGGCCCGTCTCCAGGTTCCTGCGGGCACACCAGACGGTCGCGCTCGGCATGGCGATCATGGCGGGCGGACTCTACCTGATCTCTCGCCTCGGCGGTATCGCCGGCCAGGCGCGTAAAAGCGCCGAAGGCACAGCGCAGGGCCGGCGATGCCTGCTCGCGCCCCCCGATCGCAACCCGCGGGCGAGGGACGAGCTGGCCGTCATCGGCCGCCGCTAACGGACGCGCGCGGCCGGTGATATGCCGTGCGTCGTGGCCAGGATCCGCTTGATCGCCGCTGGGCCGCCCCGGCGCACTTCCAGGTGCCGGTCCGCGAGTTCACGCTGAGCGCCCGCGTCCCCGCCAAAGGCACGCGCGCAGACCTCGGGCTCGACGTTGGCCAGGGCCAGCAACGCGCCATCGGCGCCCATGGGCCCGGCCAGCGCCAGATAACCAGACGATCCCACGTAGACCTCGCCCGGGTAGTGAGCCAGTTCGTCGAGCAGCCGGTCCGGGCTGCCCGAGGAGTCCTTGAGCCCGGTGACCGGCAGTGACGCGAGGGCGTCCACAGGGATCTCGGCACTGGACATCCAGGGGTTGTGATAGGCGAGCACCGGGCGGCCGTCCGCCGCCTCATGCACCGCCGCGAAGTAGCCGGCGAGATCCGGGCCGCCAGCCGGGCACCAGGTCAGCACCGCATCGGCGCCCGCCAGCACGGCTGCCCTGGTCAGTGCGGTGGCCTGCCGCGACGAGGGCGCCCCCGTTCCCGCGATCACGGGGACACCGGCGGGCACAGCTGCCCGCACGGCCTCGATCAGCACAGTGCGCTCGGTGTCCGACAGGGTGGCCGCCTCGCCGGTGCTCCCGCACACCAGCACCGCCCTGACGCCGCGCCCGGCCAAGTCAGCGGCCAGCTTGCCGGTAGACCCAGGATCGACGTCGCCGGCCTCGTCGAAGACGGTCACCAGAGCCACGCCGACCCCGCTGAACAGCGCGGTCACCGGCTCGGCCGAACGGCGGTCATCGGCTTCACTCCCTGCAGTCATCGGCTCCGCTCCGTGGTGTCGGCTGCGCTCCGTGGTGTCATCGGTCCGCTCTGTCCTGTCGTTGGCTGCGCTCCGGGCAGTCATCAGCTCCGCCTTGGTGAACTCAATCAGTCCCGCCTTCGCTTCGCGCGAGCCACGAACAGGGTGATCCCAGGCTACGCGGGCCCCCCGTCCCGGACGGAGCGGGCGCGGAGCGTCTACGGTAGTCACGGCGCGGCCGCCGCCCGGCCCGCCAGGAATCGGCCAGGCACAACCGAAGGGCTGGTGGACCGCGATGCCGGTGACTGGGCAGGTGCGGTGGGGAATCGTCGGCACGGCCAACATCGCCCGCAGGTCATTCCTGCCGGGACTGCGCGCGGCCGGCGGCGCGGCCGCCGCCGTGGCCGGCCGGGACCTGGCGCGGGCGCAGGATTACGCCCGCGCCAACGGCATCGAACGGGCCGTCGAGGGTTACCAGCACCTGATCGACGACCCTGACGTGGACGCCCTCTACATCCCGCTGCCCAACGGCCTGCACGCGGAGTGGACCATCCAGGCGCTGCGGGCGGGCAAGCCGACGCTGTGCGAGAAGCCGCTGTGCGGGACGCTGGCCGAGACCGAACGCGTGCTCGCCGTCGCCCGGGAGACTGGCACCCTGCTGTGGGAGGCCTTCGTCTTCCCGTTCCACGCCCAGATGGAGCGCATCCGCGGACTGCTCGCCGAGGGGGCCATCGGCGAACTGCGGGAGATCCAGTCGAACTTCCATTTCCTGCTGGGCCGCCCCGACGACATCAGGATGACCCGGGCCCTCGACGGCGGCGCGGCCAACGATGTCGGGTGCTATCCGGTCCGTCTGGCCCGGGAACTGTTCGGCGACGAGCACGAGTCGGCCTGGGCCACCGCCCGGTGGGGCGGCGACGGCGTCGATGTGGACACGCAGGGCAGCCTGGGCTTCCCCGGCGGCCGCCGCCTGCTCATGTCCTGCGGCTTCGGGCGCAGCCTGGACACGTTCAGCCGGCTGCTGGGAACCGCCGGGCAGATCCATGTCAGCAACGCGTTCCATCCCAGCCCCGAGGACCACTTCGAGGTCTTCACGGACAGCGTGGAGCCCCAGACGTACCATGCCGCCGGAACCGAACCGTCATTCACCGCGGCCATCACGCACATCCAGGCCGTGCTGAGGGGGGAGCAGCCGCCGCGGTCGCTGGCCACCGACACCTCGCTGGGCAACGCCCGGGCGCTGCACGACCTGCTGGAATCCGCCGCCGCGGCCAAGGCGCCGGCGTGAGCGAAAGCCGGGCCGGGCCGAGCGAAGCCCTGGCGGCGGACCGCGCGAGCACCGTGGCGAGAATCGCGGCACTGACCCGCGAGTTCGACGAGATTGTCGAATCGGCCGCGTTGGGAGCCACGGACGACGAGCACGACCCGGAGGGGGCCACGATCGCGTTCGAGCGGGCGCAGGTCGCCGGGTTGCTTGAGGCGGCCCGCGGTCACCTGGCCGATGTCGATCAAGCCATCCGCTCGATCGAGGCCGGCATCTACGGCGTCTGTGAGCGCTGCGGGCAGCCGATCTCAGCGGAGCGCCTCGCGGCCCGCCCTTCGGCACGCACCTGCATCGGGTGTGCCGCCCGGCCCGGTGCGCAGTCACGCTAGGGGACGGGAGTGGTGGGAGGGAATCGTTCGGGCTGATGGTGTCTTATCGCGGCGTCCGGCGCGAGCTAGCCTGGCTCTGGTCCCGGAGCGCAGGTCATGGTCTTGCGCCCGGACCGCAGAGGGGAGCCTGTTCGCGTGCAGTACCGCAACGAGCAGTGGTACGCCGGCACGGACCGCAACGCCTACATCCACCGTGCGTGGATGCGGCGGGGGCTGCCGCGATCGGCGTTCAGCGGGCGGCCGCACATTGCCATCGCCAACACCGCGTCCGACCTCACCCCGTGCAACCTGCACCTCGACGAGGTCGCCGCCAGCGTGAAGGCGGGCATCTGGGAGGCGGGCGGGGTTCCGCTGAACATGCCCGCGGTCAGCCTCGGCGAGACCCTGGTGCGGCCGACGGCCATGCTCTGGCGCAACCTGGCGGCGATGGCGACCGAGGAGATGCTGCGCGCCAACCCGATCGACGGGGTGGTGCTGCTCGGCGGCTGCGACAAGACCATCCCCTCGCTGCTGATGGCCGCCGCCTCGGTCGACCTGCCCGCGGTGGTGGTGCCGGGCGGGCCGATGCTCACCGGCACGTTCCGCGGCGCGGCGCTGGGCTGCGGCACCGATGTGTGGCGGCTGAGTGAGGAGGTGCGCGCCGGAACGCTGTCCGGGGAGGAGTTCCTCGCCTCGGAATCGGCGATGATCCGCAGCAAGGGCCACTGCAACACCATGGGCACCGCATCCACTATGGCGTGCGTCACCGAGGCCCTCGGGATGACCCTGCCCGGGATCGCAGGCACCCCGGCCGCGGACAGCCGGCTGCTTGAGCACGCTCACGAGACCGGCAGGCTCGCGGTCGAGATGGTCGCACAGGAGCGCCGGCCGAGCCGGGTGCTCAGCCGGGGCTCGTTCCGTAACGCCATCGTGGCCCTGGCCGCGGTCGGCGGGTCCACCAACGCGGTGGTGCACCTGCTGGCGATCGCCGGCCGGGCCGGGGTGGACCTGTCGCTTGACGACTTCGACGCGATCGGCTCCGGCGTGCCGCTGCTTGTCGACCTCGCCCCGGCCGGCCGGTACCTGATGGACGACCTCTTCCGGGCGGGTGGCCTGCTGGCCGTACTGCGTGAGGTGGCCGACCTGCTCGACCCGGACGCGATGACGGTGACTGGGCGGCCGCTCGCCGACCATCTCGGCGACGCCAGGATCTGGGACGAGACCGTGATCCGTCCGCGGTCCGCGCCGCTGCAGGCGGACGCCGGGATCGCGGTGCTGCGGGGCAGCCTTGCCCCGGACGGCGCGGTCATCAAGCCCGCCGCCGCCTCCAAGGAACTGCTCAGCCACCGGGGGCGGGCGGTGGTATTCGACAGCATCGAGGACATGCGGGCCCGGCTGGATGACCCCGGTCTCGACGTCGATGAGTCCTCTGTGCTGGTGTTGCGCGGCTGCGGCCCGCGCGGATACCCGGGGATGCCCGAGGTCGGCAACATGCCCCTGCCCGCCCGGCTGCTCGCCGCCGGGGTACGTGACATGGTGCGGATCAGTGACGCCCGGATGAGTGGCACCGCGTACGGCACGGTGGTGCTGCACGTGGCGCCCGAGGCAGCGGCAGGCGGCCCGCTCGCCCTGGTCCGCGACGGTGACCCGATCGTGCTGGACCTGCCGGGCCGCCGGCTGGAGATCGACGTGCCGGCCGCGGAACTGGCCCGCCGTGAGCCCTCCGCGGCGATGACGGCCGCGCTGCCCGCGCCTCGCCGGGGCTGGGAACGCCTCTACATCGACCATGTCATGCAGGCCGATCGCGGCGCCGACCTCGACTTCCTGGTCGGCTCCAGCGGCCATCAGGTCACCCGCGAGTCTCACTGACCCAAGTGGTCGGTAAGAGGAGTCTTCTTTGGCGGCACGTCGCCCAGGTGGACACCGTTCGCTCAAAGGACCCCTCTCACAGACCACTAGCCTGCGGCGTTCCGGTCAGGCGTCCCGCCGGTGGATGACATATGCCGCGGCGGCCAGCGCCACGACCGGGTAGACGACGATGACGATGACGGCCTCGGTGATGGACGGCGCGTTGGGCCAGGGATGCAGCGACACCAGCCGCCGGATGCCGTTGGCCGGCAGGGCGTTGGCGATGTCGATGACCCACGGGCTGGTGCCGTGCAGGAACGACGGCCCGAGGAACAGCAGCACAACGACGGCGGTCAACGCCCCCGCCGCGTTGCGGATCAGCACACCAAGCGCCAGGCCGACGGCGTGCGCAGCGCGACGTGCGACCGCGCGCCCCGCTCCACGAATACGCCGACCGGGGTGTGCGCGATGAGCTGGCCCCGGCCGATGACGATCAGGTGGTCGGCGGTGTGCTCCATCTCGCTCATCAGGTGAGGGTAGGACGCTTTCGTGCCCCTGGCCGGGTTACCGTTCAGGACGTGGAAGAGCCACGGGTGCCGCTCACCCCGCCGCCTGACCTTCGCCAATCTCGTCACGATCGACGTGACGGCGGCGCTGCTGCTGGCCGGCGTCCTGGTCGGCGCCGCCCGGACGCCGCGCCGCGTGCCGCTGCACCTTGGCGTGCCCGTCGGCGTCGGGATCGCCCTGGTGTGCGCTGCTTCGGCGGGTGTCGCGTTCCGCCGCTGGCGGCCGCTGACCGCGCTGGCGGTCGCCCTGGCCGCTCAGGCGGTGACGGTGTTCCTCGGGTTCACCGTGGACCCGATGCTCGCGGTGGCGGCGGTCCTGTACATGATCGGGCTGGTCAAGCCCGCGCGGACCGCGGTGGGCGCGCTGGGCGCGGTCTTGTTCACGCTGAGCGTGCTCGCCCTCCTCACACCGGCGTACGTGTCGGGGAGCGGGCCGGGAGTCACCCGTGTGGAGGCGAACTTCGGCCACGCAGCCGGCACCGCCATCGTGCTGCTGGCCGCCTGGGCGGCAGGCCGGGCGGTGCGGGCCGGGCGGGCCTATGCGGACGGCCTGCGCGAGCAGGCCGAGCGCCGCGCGGAGGCGAAGGTCGACCAGGCGCGGCGGGCGGTCGCCGAGGAGCGGCTGCGGATCGCCCGGGAACTGCACGACGTGGTGGCGCACAGCATGAGCGTGGTGGCGGTGCAGGCGGGCGTGGGCCGGTACGTGATCGACAGCAACCCGGCCGAGGCGGCCCGGGCGCTGGACGCGATCGAGACGACCAGCCGCGCCACGCTGCGCGAGATGCGGCAGCTACTCGGCATGCTGCGGGACGGGACGCCGGGCGAGATGCTGTCCGCCCCCGGGCTGGCCGACATCGCCGACCTGGCCGAGCGGGCCGGGCTGCGGGTGGACGTCGCGGTGCGCGGGATGCCGCGTGAGTTGCCCGCCGGGGTGGACCTGGCGGCATTCCGCATCGTGCAGGAGGCGCTGACCAACGTGGTGAAGCACGCCGGCACCGGACATGGCCGGGTGGTTGTCACGTACTCCGATGAGGCGGTGGCGATCGAGGTGACCGATGATGGCGCCGGGGCCGCCGGCAGCGGGGACGAGGGGCACGGCCTGATCGGTATGCGGGAGCGGGTCGCCCTGTACGGTGGCGAGTTCAGCGCGGGACCGCTGCCCGGGCGCGGCTACCGGGTCAGCGCGTCCTTGCCGATCGGGGCCGCCGCGTGACGATCTCCGTCGTCGTGGCCGACGACCAGGTCCTGGTGCGCGCCGGGTTCCGGGTACTCGTGGACACCGCGCCCGATCTCCGCGTGGTCGGCGAGGCGGGCACCGGCGAGGAGGCGGTCGAGGTCGCCCGCCGGGTGCGGCCCGACGTCGTCCTCATGGACATCCGGATGCCGAAGATGGACGGGATCCAGGCGACGCGGCGCATCCTGGGGCCGGGCAGCACCACCAGGATCCTGATCCTTACCACATTCGACCTGGACGAGTACGTGTTCGCGGCGCTGCGCGCGGGGGCGAGCGGGTTCCTGCTCAAGGACACGCCGCCGGCTGACCTGCTGGCCGCGATCCGGGTGATTGCGGTCGGCGAGGGGTTGCTCGCGCCGACCGTGACCCGTCGGCTGATCGAGGAGTTCGCGCGCCGCCCCGTGCCCGCCACCCGGAACCTGGAGGGGGTAACCGGGCGGGAACGGGAGGTGCTCTGCCTGATCGGCTCCGGGCTGTCGAACACCGAGATCGCGCAGCGGCTGCAGCTCACCGTGGCGACGGTCAAGTCGCACGTGGGCAGGCTGCTCATGAAGCTGCAGGCCCGTGACCGGGCGCAACTGGTCATCGCGGCCTACGAGGCGGGCCTGGCCCCCTGACCCGGGATTGCTTGGAACACAGGATGATCCCGAGCATCAGGCAGCGGGCGTCCGATCGGCTCCGGCGATGCACGACGCTAGTGGTCTGTCAGGGGGGTATGTGAGGCACGTCGCCCAGGCAGGCCTGGGCGACGTGTAGCCAAAGAAGACTCCTCTTAGAGACCACTAGGCCTTCGTGCGTGTCCTGGCGAGCCAGAGTGCGACGCCGAGCATGACCAGGCCTACCGCGAAGATGGCCGCCGCTGCCCCGGCCCCTCGGGCCAGGTACCGGATGGCGATCTGCGGCAGGATCACGATGGCGCCGGAAGCGCCGAGACCGAGCAGGAGTACCCGGCGCAGCGCCACTCCGGCCGCGAGCAGGCCGGCCACGGTCATGACGGCGAGCGCCTGCCCGGCTGGCAGGTCCATCGTCAGCTGCGCGCCAACCAGGAGTCCGATCCCGGCCGCGGCATAGCCCGCGGTTCGCGGGACCAGATAACCGCGGTGCGCTCCAATTCCCCACAGCAGTGACAGCACCCACAGGCCAAAGCCAGAGCCCCACGGCAGGATGATGCCGGGCCAGACCTGCGCGATGCCCGTCCCGAGCAGCGCGGCCGTGCCAGCGAACATCGCTAGGTGCTGAAGCGTCGCGCGGTAACGCCACCACAGCATGACCGCATACGCGGTGACGACTGCTTCCGTCACCAGGGGTCGGCCGGCGGGGCCCAGATCCCAGAACTGGGGACCTGTGAGCAGGCCAACCGCCGCAGCGAGGCTGGCTGTTGACGTCAGCCACATGACGCTGCGGAGCCGCCCGAAGGCCTCGTGGTCAAGGGTCCGCAGCATGATGCCGATCAGTAGCAACGCGATGGCGGCGACCCCGGTGAAGGCAAGCTCAGCGCTGGCGGGAATGGCCGGCCAGATTTGCCGTACGGCGATGAACCCGGCCACGAGGGCGAATACGGCGCCAAGGTAGCCGAGCGCCTCCACCACCAGCGGCAGCCGGCGCGGCGCGGCGCCGGGTGCCGGGCCTGCCGGGCCGACCGCGCCAACAACGTCGGGCGGGCCAGCAGGGCCAGCAGGGGCCGGAGCTGTCGTGCGAGCAGCTTCGGCCGCTGCGATCCCAGAAACAGATTCAGGCATGTCAACCGCCATTTCCATGAGGCGGCCTGCCTTACGCGGCTTCCGCACATCTCCATACTTGGCCGGAGCTGTGCCGCCGTCATGAGTACTTGTGCTCAACTAGCGCGATCGCGCCTACTCAACCGGGAGGGGGATCTCCATGATCTCCGGTATTTCTTCAGTCATATTCACTGAAGAAATACCGGAGTAATAGGACGAGGCGGGGGTTGCTTTTTGCTGGGAGCGGTGATCATGGAGGGCGGGGCGAGCGCGGGGATGAACGTCTTCGCCGCGGCACGTCGCGTGCTCAGGAAAGCTGGCAGGCGCGACTTGACTTAGCCGGTTTTAATCGTGATAACGTGTGTTCACGCTTAATCACATAGCAAATGGAGAGTTCATTGGACATCACGCTGGTGCGAGCGCTGGCTGCCGCAGCGCGGGCATTCGCAGACGAGATAGAGCGTGACCTCCCGCCCGCCCCAGGGCGCTCAGCCGGCATCCCGGTCCCCGGGAGCTCGCAGAGCATGATCGAGGTCCTCCGCTCGGTGGCAGAGATCAACGACATCCAGCACCGCGGTGCCAGCGACGAGGAGATGCGTGAGATCGCGCAGCGCGCTGGCATGGACCCGCGCGGCATGGCCGGCTACTACGCCGCGAACCTCATGGAGAAACGAGACGACGGGCTGCGGTGGGTGTCTGGGCAGGGGCGTGACCGGCTGGGCCGGCTGCTGGCTCTCAGCGGCGTCGTGATCCTGGGATCCCCGGCTGCTGGCGACGCCGGGTCACCGTCCGCCACCGCATGCCACCCAGCAACTCAGTCGGAGGACCAGTCATGACTGCGCCCCTGCCACCGGGAGGAACCCTGCCACCGGAAGAAACCGCGCCACCGGAAGAAACCGCGCCAGCACTGGGAGGAAGCAGCACATGCCCAAGATGATCGCGTTTGATGAGCAGGCCCGGCGCGGCCTGGAGACGGGCATGAACAAGCTCGCCGACGCCGTCCGGGTCACCCTCGGCCCGAAGGGCCGCAACGTCGTACTGGACAAGAAGTGGGGCCCGCCGACGATCACCAACGACGGTGTCTCGATCGCGAAGGACATCGAGCTTGAGGATCCCTACGAAAGGATCGGCGCCGAACTCGTCTTGCAGCGTGCCATGCCTGGCCGGAGGGGCTGGCTATCCTTGCGGACGTGCAGCATGCCGACGCTGACCAGTTCCGCGCCACACTCGCCGGCCTGACGGGAGCGGCTTCGTGAGGTTTGTCTTCAGCCCGCCCGCCGGCGAGGCATCGGGACTCCTGACCCTGCCCTGGTCCGAGCCGCTTGAGGACTGGCAGGACGAGCGGCTGGTCGAGATCCGGATGCGCGGGATCTCCCGTCACATCGTCCGCTTCGTCGCGGAGGGTGGTGAACTGTACGCGCTGAAATCCATCAACGAGAACCTCGCCCGGCGCGAGTACCGGCTGCTACGCGGCCTGGCCGAAGCCAGCGTGCCAGCTGTCGACGTCGTGGGAATCGTGGTTGACCGTGGCCGGGACGCCGACGCGATCCTGGTCACCCGCTACCTCGACTACTCCACTACCTACCGCGCGCTGTTCTCCAACCCGCGGGGCGGCCAGCCGACCGAACGGCTGCTCGACGCCCTGGTGGAGCTTCTGGTCCGGTTGCACCTGTCCGGTTTCTTCTGGGGGGACTGCTCCCTGTCGAACACGCTCTTCCGCCTCGATGCGGGAGCGCTGGAGGCCTACCTGGTCGACGCGGAGACCAGTGAGCAGCACCCGACGCTCACGGCGGGCCAGCGCAGCTGGGACCTCGAGCTGGCCTGGGAACGGGTCGGTGGCGAGCTGATGGACCTGCAGGCCGGCGAACTGCTGCCGCCCGAGGTCGATCCGTTCGAGGTGGCCGACGAGCTGCCGCGCCGGTATGAGCGGCTGTGGGACGAGTTGACCCGGGAGGAGATCCTGCGACCGGAGGAGCAGCGGTACCGCATCGCCGAGCGACTTCGCCGTCTCAACGAGCTTGGCTTCGACGCCGACGAAGTGGAACTCGTCAGCACCGGCGAAGGGAACCGGCTGCGGGTGCGGACCCGGGTCGCTGAGTCCGGGCAGCACCGCCGCGAGCTCTTCCTGCGCACCGGGATCGACGCCGAGGAGAACCAGGCCCGCCGCCTGCTCAACGACATCGCCAGCTTCCGCGGCTACCTGGAGCAGAAGGCCGGCCACCCGGTCTCCGTGACCCTGGCGGCCAGCCGCTGGCTGGAGGAGGTGTACGACGCGGTGCAGGCGGCGACCCCGGAGAGCCTGCGCGGCAGGCTGGCCCCGGCGGAGATCTTCCACGAGATCCTGGAGCATCGCTGGTACCTGTCCGAGAGCGCGGGCCGGGATGTGGGCACGACCGCCGCGGCGAGCGCGTACTTCGACACGGTGCTGCCCAAGGTCCCGGAGCCGCTGGGCGAGGACGCCCCACCAGAGTGACCAGCGCGGCGGGAGTCAATACCATCGAGTGATGATCAGGCCTGACTATCCGATCAGGACGCCCCGGCTCACCCTGCGCCCTTACCGGGCCGACGACTTCGACGCCCTGTACGACATCCAGTCGCGGCCCGAGGTGACCCGTTACCTCCTCTTCGGCGCTCGCAACCGCGACGAGGTACGGAAGTCTCTGCGGGAGCGGGTCGCGGCGACGGAACTGGACGACGAGGGCGGCACTCTGATCCTCGCCGTGGTGCTGCCGGAAACGGGCGGCGTGATCGGGGACGTCGTGCTGTTCTGGCGGAGCCGGGAGCACCGGCTGGGCGAGATCGGCTACATTTTCCATCCCGACTATGGCGGCCAGGGGTACGCCACGGAGGCGGCTCAGGTGATGCTGCGGCTGGGCTTTGACGAGCTCGGACTGCACCGCATCATCGGCCGCGTCGACGCGCGGAACACGGCATCCGCTCGGGTTCTGGAGCGCCTCGGCATGCGCCTTGAAGCACATTTCATACAGAACGAAATAGTTAAAGGTGAATGGACCGACGAAATTGTCTTCGCCATGCTCGAAGACGAATGGCGGGCCCGCTGAGCTTCGAAGCCGGATCCTTACCGGGGTCGCGGGGCGGGGCAAGGGGTTCGGCTTGTCAGCGGACCACGTTCGCCGGCGCGGTCACGCCGGTCCCCACAGTGAGTCGAGCGCCTCGTCGATCCCGGCGGTGAGGGGCGCGAGCTGGGGTATCAGCCGGGGCGGCGGGTCGGCCTCGGTGACCTCGCACTCGGCGAGGGCCGCCGCGTCGAGGAAGCGGCTCAGCTGCCCGTAGCTGTGCCGGTCGTCCCGGGCCATCCGGTGATGGTGCATCCGCAGCGGCGCGTACAGGAAGAGTTCGTCGCGGGCCCGGGTGACGGCGACGTAGAACAGCCGCCGCTCCTCGGCCAGCCCGTGCGGAGTGGCCAGCGCCATGTCGCTGGGGACCGCGCCGTCGACCAGGTGGGGCAGGTGCACCACCGGCCATTCCAGGCCCTTGGCCGAGTGCACGGTGGAGATGACCAGGTAATCCTCATCCAGGCGCGGCGGCCCGGCCAGGTCGGAGCTGGAGACCGGGGGGTCGAGCGCGAGCTCGACCAGCGCCTCGTGCAGCGATGGCCGGCTCGCCGCCGCATCGACGAGCCGCTCCAGGTCGGCGATCCGGACGCCGGCGTCGGGATAGCGGGCGCGCAGCGGCTCGTCCAGCGTGGCCAGGATCGCGGCGGCCCGGTCCGCGGTCTTGTCCATGGCCGCGGCTGCGGTGAGGCCGGCCACGGTCGCGGCCAGCGCCGGCCGCCAGCGCTGCGGCGCCGCGTCGACCGCGTCCGGCCAGCGGCCCAGGGGTGCCGGGTCCGCCGGGTTCAGCGCGTCGATGATGCGCCGGGCGTGCACCGGGCCGATGCCCTCATGCAGCCGGAGCAGGCGAAACCAGGCGATGTCGTCGGCCGGGTTGGCGAGCACCCGGGCGGCGGACAGGAAGTCTTTGACGTGTGCGGCTTCGGTGAACCGCAGCCCGCCGTACTTGACGAACGGAATGCCGCGGACCGACAGCTCGATCTCCAGCACGTCACTGTGCTGCGCCGCGCGCACCAGCACCGCCTGGTCCCGCAGCTCACGGCCGGCCTCGTGGGCCTCAAGCACCCGGGCGCAGATCTCGCGCGCCTGGGTGGCCTCGTCATGGCAGCGGACCAGCACGGGGGCCGCGCCCGCACCGCGATCAGCGGTCAGCATCAGGTGCAGACCGTCGGACTGCGGGCGGACCGCGTTCGCCAGCCGCAGCACCGCCTCCTTGGACCGGTAGTTCCGGTCCAGCCGGACGACGGCCATGCCCGGGTAGGTGCCGGGCAGCTTGCGCAGGTGCACCGGGTCGGCGCCGCGGAAGCCATAGACCGCCTGAGCGTCGTCGCCGACACAGGTGAGGCCGCGCCCATCCGGCTGGAGGAGCCGCACGATGTCCGCCTGGACCGCGTTGACGTCCTGATACTCATCGACCAGGACCGAGTCGAACAAGCCGCGCAGCACCGGCCCGGCGGAGGCGTCCGCCAGGGCGGCCCGCCACATCAGCAGCAGGTCATCGAAGTCGACGAGGCCGTGCCGCCTCTTGTGGGCGACGTATCCGCGGAACAGCCCGGCCAGCTGCTCGGTGAAGTCTTCGCACCAGGGGTAGCTGGCCCGGACAACCTCGGTTACCGGCGTGTGGGTATTCACGCACCGGGTGTAGATGTCGGCGCACACGGCCGCCCGCGGCGCACGCCGCTGCCCGCCGACCAGGTCGTGATCGGCGCGCAGCACGTCCAGCAGGTCCGCCACGTCGGCCTGGTCGATGACGCTGAACTCCGGCGGCAGCGAGAACGACTCGGCGTGCGCGCGGATGATCTGGTGGGCCACCGCGTGGAAGGTCCCGCCGCAGATCCGCTCGTCCGCACCTCCCCCCCGCGGCGCGACCCTGGCCAGCATGTCGTCAGCGGCGCGGCGGGTGAACGTCAGCAGCAGGATCCGGCTGGCCGCCGCGCCCTGCGCCCGCAGCCAGGCCGCCCGCGCCACCAGCGTGCGTGTCTTGCCGGTCCCGGCGCCCGCCAGTACCAGCAGCGGCCCGGGACCGTGGGTGGCGGCCTGCCGCTGAGAATCGTTCAGGCCTTCGAGAATGTTGGCCGCTTCGAACATGCAGACGAATGTAACCACACCGGGCGCTACAGGCCAGGCCCCTCGCCGGCCCCGGCGTGGGCGCCGCGGCGCGGCCCCCGTAAGTTCGGGTATCCAGGATTTGTTACCCAGGAGGTGACCCCCGCGTGAGCGCCGCCACTGACCTGCTCATCGACGCGTTCGGGAGGATCCGTGAGGCCGTGCACGAAGCAGTCGACGGCCTGACCCCCGATCAGCTGGACTTCCGCCCGGACAGCCAGGCGAACTCGATCGGCTGGCTGGTCTGGCACCTGACCCGGATCCAGGACGACCACATCGCGGGCGTCGCGGGTAAGGGGCAGGTGTGGACGGCAGAGGGCTGGGCCGACCGGTTCGGGCTGCCGCTGTCGCAGGCGGACCACGGCTACGGGCACTCGGCCGACCAGGTCGCTGTGGTTCGGGTGAAGTCCGGCGAGTTGCTGACCGCGTATCACGACGCTGTCTATGAGCAGACCATCCACTACGTGCGGCACCTGGCCGATGCCGACTTCACCCGGGTTGTGGACTCGTCGTGGGATCCGCCGGTCACCCTCGGCGTGCGGCTGGTCAGCGTGATCTCCGACGATCTGCAGCACGCCGGGCAGGCCGCCTACCTGCGCGGCCTGATTCTGCTCCAGTAAGCCTGGCCCGGTCTGCGGTCCGGCGCTGAGGTCCGTCCCCTTACGCCCGCCTCCCCCCGGCCACCGCCTCCGGCGGGCGTCCCCGGGCGATCTTGGACGCAAATTGCTGCTCGGGCAGCACCTACGGTCCACTCTTCGCGGGCTAGCCGTGACGGCGTCCTGACAAGCCCGGAGCCGCTCCAGCCTCGTGGCATCAGGGCGCGAGGGCTCACTGCTGGCTGAGGGCCAGGCCCAGGGCGACGGCGTAGCGATGGCCGACGGGCTGGCCGGGGAGTGTGCCGCCGACGCTCGCCCGGCCAGCCGGTATGCCGGCCGGGAGGGTGCGCAGCGCCGCGCCGAGTAGTTCGTCGTCCCCGGCAGGCCCGCCGACCAGCAGAACCTGCCGCAGGTCCGGGCCGAGCGTCCGCAGTGCACGATCCAGGTTCGCCGAGAACACCGCCTGCTTGAGCCGCAGCCGGACGGCCCGCCACTCGGCGGGGCTGTGCCGGCGGTCGAAGGGCAGCAGCCCCGCGGGGCCGGACACCGCGAGCATGCCGATCATCGCCGCCGCGGCGGGCCGGTCCAGGAACCCGCGGCTGCCGTCCTCCGCCTCGAACCGCTGGCCATCGGTCACCCGCAGGCACGGGCCCCGCTTCACCCAGTCCGCCGCCGCGCGCGGGACGCCGAGCGTCTCCGCGATCGCAGCGGTGAGCAGGTCACCGGCCCCCGCCGCGACCACCTCGCCGTCCGGGGCGATCACGTCGAGGGTGCCGGCGCCCACGTCCACGACTACGGCGTCGCCGCGGGCACCCGGCGTGGTGCAGGCTCCCAGCCGGGCTGCGGACGGCTCGCTGAGCACGCAGCGGACGGGCCGGCCGAGCAGATCGCCGAGCAGCGCCGCGTGATCGATGTGCCGGTCGAGGCGGTGCAGCGACGCGACGAGGACTGCCCGTCCCAGGCTGCCCCGCCGGGCGGTCGCCGTGTCCGCCACAGCCGCCAGGTCCACCGCGAACAGGTCATCCACCTCCACCTGTCCCGACTGGGTGGACAGGGCACGCACCGCACCCACCGGCCAGCCGGGCAGCTTCGCGCACGCCGTGCGCAGCGTCACCCGCTCGCCGCTCGCCATCACCCATGGCTCACCGGAGCGGTGGCCATCAGCCGCCGCGCCCTGGAGGCCGACGACAGCGTTCGAGTAGTCCAGCAGCGACCTGCTCAGCGTGGTCGCGTCGGCGGACTCGGCTTCGCCGAGTGACAGCGCCGCGCCCAGCGCGACCGGGTCGGCCAGGAGTGTCAGCGGCTGGCCGGGCTGGCGCACCTCCACGGCGAGCAGGGTGCAGGCCTCGATCGAGGCGGGGTCGACCTGGTCGATGACGGGCACCTGGCCGTCGAGCCGGTTGGCGATCAGCACGCCCTCGTCACCGGCCACGAGCACAGCGCCGACTGGCACCCCCGTGCTGCGCAGGCCGCGCAGCCGCTCCGCGGCGCGGGCATAGCCGAGGCCGGGCGGGACCACGGCAATCACCGGCCCGTTGGCCGGGGCGAACAGCCCGGACTCGGCCAGCCCGGAGCCCGCTGCCCCGGAACCAGACAGCCCGGAACCAGACAGCCCGGAACCAGACACCACGGAACCAGACACCACGGAACCAGACACCACGGAACCGGGATTGGACGGCGGCTGGTCAGGCCGGTCCAGCCACAGCGGGACGCCCACGCAGGCGCCCGCCCCGCCTGGCGTGGCCACCCCGGCCGCGAGCACGCGCAGCCGCCCGGTCGGCGGCGCGATGTCCGGGACGGTGAGCGTGGCGGTGTCCACCGCCCGGAGCGGGGCGACCCGCGCCTCGTCCACCCGCAGGCCGAGCCGCCGCTCGATCCGGCGCACCAGGGCCGCGGCGCCGCGCAGCGAGTCAGCCGATCCCTTGCGGCCGCGGGTCGGCAACCGGTCGGCGCCGAGCAGACGCCCGCTGGCCAGCACAACGACCTCGGTCGTCGCGTTGCCCACATCCAGGCCCGCGACGACCGTCATCGCGTGGTCGTTACCCGGCCAGGCCACGGCGGGCGTAGACCTCCGCGGCCTCCGTCAGCAAGGCCGCGCAGCGTGGCAGACCGCGGCCGGCCAGCGACTCAGCGAGCGCGGTGAGCTGCCGCGGCGTGGACCGGTGCGGCCGCAACGCCTCGTAGATGGCCAGCACCTCGTCGTCGGGCAGCACAGTCAGTTCGGCGGCCCGCCGCAGGTTCTCGGCGAGCTGGGGGTTGCCGTGCGCCTCCGCCACCGACGCCTGATGATCGAGCGTCTCGGGATGGATCCGCAGGTCAGGTAGCGAGACCTCGCCGCGCCGGACCGCGTCGAGGGTGAGGTCGCTGACCGGCTTACCGGACAGCGAGCGGCTCTCGGTCATCGCAGCACCCTCTGGGGAGCGATCGGGCGGGGTCATCGCAGCCCTCCCTGAAGGGTGATCGGGCGGGCTCATTGCAGCCCCTCCCTGGACAGTTCTTCCGCTGGCGCCCCGACCCGCACCCAGGCCCGCTCCAGCGCCATCAGCGCGATCACCGTGGTGTGGTAGCGCGCCTCGATCGCCTCGTCGGTGTACGGATTGCGGGCCGGGTCGGGAGTCGCGCCCTTGGCGTGCCGCGCGGCGTTGGCGCCCAGCAGCCGGTACAGCTCCGGGGTGACCGCCGGGGCGACGGAATACAGTTCGAGGTTGGCCAGCGGGGACAGGTCCCTGCGGTGGATCAGCGCGGTTCCCTTGCCCTGCAGGCCGATGCCGATCCCCGAGCCGGCCAGCCGGGCCGCCGCGAGGCCGATCCGGCCCAGGTCGACGGTGTCATTGAACCGGACCACCCGGCCAGCGCAGCCTTCCTCCTCAAGCCCGGCGAGCAGTTCGCGCAGCGCCTCGGTGACGCGGAGCCCGGACAGGCAGCGCCACACATCCCGGCCGACCGCCGGGGAGACCCCGATCACCACGTCGCGCGGGTCCTGGCCGGGGCGGGCCGGCCCGGCCGGCGCCAGCAGCGGGACGGCGGCCCGCGCCTGCTCGGCCCGCAGGTCCTCGACCCCGCGGGCCTGCCGGATCCCGTCGATCTCCTGCTGGCGCCGCGGCGACGGCGCGTAGCCGGTGCCCGGGCCGGCGTAGTCGTTGGGATCGGTGATTAGGGACAGCACCCGTAGCTGCTCATCGAAGATGGCGGATGTCTGCAGGTAGTCTCCGGCCAGCCGGGCCCTGGTCATCTCGACGACCCGCTCCGCTTCCGCCTCGTATCCGGTCTCGTCGAGGGCCGCGACGATGTCCACGACGGTCAGGCCGCCTTCCCGGATCACGTGCGCCGCGCCGAGCACGGCCAGCGTGTCGGTCTCACCCAGGTCCTTCGAGCCGGCCGCATCGACGGCCAGTTCCACGTGCTCGTCGGTGAAGTCGGCCAGGCCGAGATGGGCGTACACGGCGCGGCAGGCCAGCGCCGCCTCGCGGCGCAGCTCCCCGATCCGCCCGGCCGGAACCGTCCGCAGGCCGCCGTCGATGCCCCAGTCCCGCTGCATGGCGAGGAAGTCGTCGATGTCCTCGGCGTTGAAGTTGCTCGGCCCGAACATGTTGTCGTAGCGCTGGATGCTGCCGAACCCGCTGAACACGAAGTCGGAACCGGCCAGCACGATTGGCAGCGTGCGCGACGTCCGGCGCATGTCCGACTCGCTCATCAGGGCGTCGTTGCCCGAGCAGGATTCCAGGTTGCGCATCATCACCATGACGTTCTCCGCCATGAGCTCGCGCAGCCCACCCGGCACCGACGCGGCCACGCTCGCTCCGTCGATGCCGCCGTTCTGCACGCCCTGGGCGCCGATCGCGCGGGCGAGGGCCACGCAGCGGGCCTCCAGGTAGAGCATGGACTTACGCTCGGCCCCGGCCATCAGCACTTCCGCGCCGGCCCCGGAGGAGACCCGCATCTTCATGCCGCGCGACGCGTATGCGGAGGTCAGGAACGCCTTAGACCACGGCGTGTCGTCACCATCGGTGAAGACTTGCTCGGTGCCGTACAGCGATACGGTCTCCGCATAGGACGTGAGCCCGCGCATGCCCAGCTCAAGTTCGAGGGCCTCCTCCACGGAGCACTGGATGAGGACTCCCTGGGCCGCCACCGCGGCCCCGATCAGGCAGGCCACCGCGTTGCTGGGTGCGTCGGCGAGCACCGGGACCGTCGTCTCGATCTCCCGGAAACCGAACGCTGCTGCGGTGGCCGAATCCGCGGCGAGCAGCAGTGGGTCGTCGAGCCGGTTGGTGACGTGCGCCTGGTTGCTGGGTGTGCGCCTGGCCCGCAGCTTGGCCATGGCCAGGCCCAGCTCGGGGGGCGTAAGCAGGGCCAGGACCCGGGCGAGCTTGGCGGGCGTGGCGCCCGCGCTGAGCCTGATCACCTCCGCCCGGGGCACGTCGGGGGCCACGGCGAGCCGGGCGAACTCGACGTCGGACAGGCCCATCGCCTCCGGGGCCGCGGTCAGGTCCAGACCGTGCCGGGCGATGTAGAAGTCGATCGAGTCGAAGCTGCTGGACGCTACGCCGTCCATCTCCACGACCCGGCCGCCGGAGATGACCAGCCCGGGCTCGGGGTCGTCGGGGGAACGCAGGGCGACAAGGCCGAGACCGGTGTCCTCCACGGCGAAGCCGTCGAGGTTCACCCGCTGCCGGTCCATGAACCTGATCCGCCCCACCGGCTTATCGCTGTTCATCGGAGTTCCTCTCAGATCGCCTGCTGCGATCGCAGTTCGATGACCCCGCCGCGGGCCGGCGTGGTGCGCGTGACGCCGCCCTGGCCGGGGGTGCGCACGACAATGCGGGTGCGGTCGGCGCGGAACAGGTCATGCGAGAACTCGATCGGCTCGCCGCCGGCGTCGGTGGTGGTCCTGGTGATGGCCAGCAGCGGAGCGCCGGGCTGCACATCGAGGATCGTCGCCTCATCCGCTGACGCGAGCACGACCTCGATCCGCTCGACGGCCTCCTCCGGCTGGGTTCCGAAATGCTCGTCAAGGAGTTCGTAGACCGAGCCGCCGAGTGGTAGTTCGAGCAGGCCAGGGAAGCGGTCCGCGGGCAGCATGGCGTGTTCCACCGAGATCGGGATCGCGTCGGCGAGCCTGATCCGCACCAGATCGACGACGAGATCGCCGGGGCGCAGGTGCAGTGCCTGGGCCGTCGGCTCGTCCGCCCCTGACAGCCGGGCGCTCATCACCCGGGTGCCGGCCACCACGCCCTGGCTGCGCAGCAGCGCGGGCACCCCGACCACGCGGGACAGGTCCCGCTCGATCTTGTCCCTGCTCACGAACGTGCCGCCGCCGCGCCCCGGGACGCGCCGGACCATGCCACCGTCCTCAAGCACCGCGAGCGCCTGGCGCAGTGTCGCCCGGCTGACCCCCAGCTCGGCCGCGAGCGCGCGCTCGGCACCGAGCCGCTGCCCGGCCCGCAGCCGCCCGGATGAGATCCGCTCGGCCAGCATCCGCCGCACGTCTTCCGGGGTGCGCCCGGCCAGGGTGCGCTCCCCGGCGGCAGGCCGGCCCGCGGCGGCAGGCCGGCTCCCGTCATCGGCCATTAGCCCGGATCCACGGCGTCCGCCGACTCCGGCAGCACCTGCCCGCCGTCGACCACGATCGTCTGGCCGGTGATGTACCCGGCCTCGTCACTGGCCAGGAACAGCGCCGCGTACCCGATCTCCTCGACGGTGCCGAGCCTGCGCAGCGGAATGGCGGCGGTCATCTGCCGGATGTAGTCCTCGCCGAGGTCGGCGAGCCCTTCGGTGAGCACGTTGCCGGGCAGTACCGCGTTGACCGTGATGCCGTTCGGCGCGAGTTCGATGGCCGCCGTCCGCATGAAGCCCAATTGCCCGGCCTTGCTGGCACCGTAGTGCGTCCAGCCGGGGAAGCCGGTGATGGGCCCGGTGATCGACGAGGTCAGGACGACCCGGCCCCGGCCGGATCGGGTCAGCGCAGGGATGCACGCCTGCACCGACAGAACGCATCCCGTCAAGTTGGTGCCGAACACCTGCGCGAGGTCCTCGTCGGTCATGTCCACCAGGCGCCGCTCCGGGAAGATCCCGGCGTTCGCGCAGAGCACGTCGATCCCGCCGAGGCGCTCGTCGGCCGCGGCCGCGATCCGCTGGCAGTCTTCCCGCCGGGCCACGTCGCCCAGCACCGACGAGACCTCCGCGCCGTCGGCCGACAGCTCGGCGACGGTGGCCTTGGCCGTCTCGGCGTCCCGGCCGACGATGAGCACCCGGGCGCCCGCACCTGCGAACACGCGGGCGATGCCCTTGCCGATGCCCCGGGTCGCGCCGGTCACAACGACGGCGCGGCCAGCAATTGATGTGAACACGCTTGCTCCTTTCCCTTCGGTTGCCGTCAGGCCTGCTGGCTGAGACCGGGCCGGCTCAGCTCGGCTGGTTCACGCCGTACCGGCTCAGATAGGCCTCAGCCAGGTCACAGCTCTGGCGGGTGTATCCGGCGCCCAGCTCGCGGGCGATGTCCACCGCCGTGTGCGAGCCGATCCAGGCGACCAGCAGCAGCCGCCGGAACAGGATGAACGTCCAGATCTCCGCCTCGTCCGCGGCAGGCAGTTGGGCCGCCCGCCGGTATCCCGACAGCCAGCTGTCGATGAGGGCAGGCACATGCGGCTCGTGCTCGAAGAAGCTCACGGCCGTCCCCACGTCATACAGGAACCAGCTGAACCCTGAGTCGTCGAAATCGATGACGCTGACCGTGCCGTCATCGACGATGAGGTTGGCCAGACGGGTGTCCGCGTGCACCAGGCCGTACCGCTCCTGGCCGCTGCCATAGGCGGCGAGCCGGGCCTTGAGCGTGGCGTCCAGCCGCCCGAGCACCGCACGCTCGGCCGGGCCAACTCCGATCCCATCCTGCCAGCGCCCCCAGCGGGGCGCGGCACCGAACGCCGCGTCGTAGTCCCACTGGAACCGGGTGAACCAGGCGGGCTGCGCCCAGTGCTTGGCGTGCGTATGCATCCGGGCGGTGATCTCGCCCAGCTCGGCGAAGTGCGTGAGGTCGCTGTCGGCCGGCTCGCTGCCGGGCAGGTACTCGAAGCGCACGCAGTCGCGCCGCTCGCCGCTGGCCGGATCGGTGACCGACATGACGCGGCGGCCGTCAGGGGCGGGCAGCACTCGCGGGGTACGCACGCCCGCCTCGGCCCGCAGCGCGTCCATCCAGGCCAGCTCGGACTCGATCTCCAGCCCCGTGTGGTAGCCAAGCCGGTGCGCGCGCAGGACGGACAATCCCTGGTCGGGGTCTTCGACCAGGTAGGTCGCGTTCTCCGACACGTTGAGCAGCGTGACGGTGGCGGCCGGATGGCAGCCGTACCGGCTGACGGCCTGCCTGGCACACCGAGTGACGCGGTCCAGGACATCACCGCCCACCGATAGGTCATGCGGCTGCATCGGGTCTCCCACCTCCGCTCCCGGCCCGGCACGTCCAACCCGGTGAATGTGCCATCGTGCGGGTTATAACCCGTGCAATGGCACATTCACCGGATGCGCGGGGCCGCAGGCGCGGATCCACGGGGCACGCCCTAACCATGATCGGGTCCTCACTCCTGTTCCCGGCCCTCGACAGCGCCGAGGATGTCGGCGATGGCCTGCTGAGCCAGCCGGATGTCGTCGGCAGGCCCGCTCATGTAGATCCGACCGGCCATCCCGATCATCGACACGTCGACGAGGGTCACGCCGGGTGCTGTGCGTTCGGCTTCGTTTGCCGCGACTGCCGCGAACAACGCCGGCGTGACCTCGCAGACCAGCAGCGTCTCACCGGGGATGAGCATGGAGCCACTGCGGTTGCGGTTGATGATGACCGCCTGCCGGTCGGTCACGTCCTCGATCACGTCGGTGAACAAGATCCGGGGCCGCAACTGGTCGGCCGCGCTGGCCCGCAGGCCGGCCAGGATCGCCTGCCCGGCGCGCTGCACGTCGGCCAGGTCGCCGCCGTGCACCTCCAGGACGCCGAACTGGCGCTCCACGAACAGGATGCCGGGCTCGACCGCTGGCACCGCACGCAGCGCCAGGTCGGTGACCCGCTCGATGGCCAGGCCCGGCGCCACCTCCACGATGAGCGCGTGCTCACCCTGCATCGGCGGGTAGCCACGAGCACGCGTCGGCGTCCCCAGGTACGCCGCGAACTGCCGCTGCAGGTCCCGGACGAGAAGGTAGACGCGCAGCTCGGGGGCAGGCGGCGGGGCTGGGCTCGCTGCCTTACCGGCCGTCCTACTCGCCGCCTTACTCGCCACGAATAGTGAAGTGCTTGGCGAGTTCTGCATGCGGCCGTGGGATCACGTGGACAGACACCAGATCGCCGACGCTCGTCGCTGTCTCGGCGCCCGCCTCAGTGGCGGCCTTGACCGCCCCGACGTCCCCGACGATGGTGACCGACACCAGGCCGTCGCCCACGTCCTCACGGCCGACGATCGTCACGTTCGCCGCCTTGACCATGGCGTCCGCCGCCGCCAGCGCGGCGACGTACCCCTTTGTCTCGATCATTCCGATCGCGTTGTCGGCCACTGCGTTCTCCTCTTTCTCCGGGAAGGCCGGTCACACGTGTCCGGCCGGTGCCGGTGCCTGGGTCAGGCATCGGCGTTGGATGTCGGCGGGCTGTCCACGCGGTCCTGCGCGGGGGGATCGACCGAACCGATGATCAGGGCGTCGATCGGCGGCGGCTTGCCGCGGAACCAGGCCGCCGCGACCGAACCCTGCGCGACGAGGACCCGCTCCCCGATGCCGCTGCCGAGCACGTCAAAGGCGACGAGCCGCTGGCCGGTGCCCTCCGCCTCTACCTCGAGGAAGGCACCCTTCGGGATCTCGCCCAGCCGGCGCGTGGACCACACGTTCCCGACCACGGTCGCGGTAAGCATCAGCGCTCCTTCTCGATCTCGACCCCGGCGGCCCGCGCCCGGTCCCGGGCGAGGGGTGTCAGCACGGCACGCCGGCCGAGCACCAGCCGGGCTCCGGCCCGCGCCGCGTCCCTGACCGCCGCCTCGGTGACGGCGCCCTTCTCGATGCGGTGCGCCGGCCGGGCCGACCCGGCCGGGCCGGATGCCGCCAGCCGGAACCGCAGGCGGCCCGCCCGCAGGTCATCGCGGTGCTTGGGATTCTCGAACAGGTGCAGGATTCGCGACACGAACGCAGCCAGTTCCTGGTCGGTGCGCAAACTGACCGTCTCGACCGCCTCAACCCCGTCCCGGACCGTGTACACCGCCCCGACCTGCGGCGGCGCGGCTGGCGGAGGCGCCCCGACCGCCGACGGCGCAGGCGCGCCGGGCGTCGGCGCGCCGGGCGTCGGCAGCACTTCCCGCAGCACCTCGCGGACGAGCGCGCGCAGCGTGTCCGCGTCCAGGCCTTCGGCTGTCATGCCGGGCTCCTCGGTGTGCCGGGATCCGCTGTTCTAGTGGGCTTCGCTGTCACGCCGGGCTCCGCAGGGCGTCTTCCGCCGCCTCGGCCGCCTGGCGCACGTCCGCTTCTGTCCCCGACAGGTACACCCGCCCGGTCGCCCCGATCATGCGGTAGTCGACCACCTTGATCCGAGCCGCCTTCTCCGCCTCGTTGGCGGCCAGGATCGCGTACGAGGCCGGCCGCATCTCCAGCACGAACAGCGATTCCCCGGCCAGCGCCATCGAGCCGATCTTGTTGCGGTTGATCAGGAACGCGTGCTGCGGATCGAGCATCGTGATGATCTCCGACGCGAGCACCTCGGCCCGCATGGCGTCCCCCTCCGCCGCGCCGAGCGCGTCGAGCACCGCCCCGCCCGCCGCCCGCACCTCGTCCGTCCCGCCGTGCATCTCCAGATAACCGAACTGCCGCTCCACCACCAAAATCCCGGCCGCGACCCCCGCATGCTTCAGCGCCACATCCGTCAGCGGCTCAATATCCAGGCCCGGCGCGACCTCAATGATCTGCGCCGCCACCCCACTCCGCGGCAAGCTCCCCCGCACCCACGTCCCCAGATAACACATCGTCTGCGGCTGCAGCCGATTCAAAAAGATGAACGACCGCAACTCAGCCACCCCTGCCACCCCCCACCGCCATCGCCCGCAGTTCCTCGATAACAAGTCTCCGGATCTCCTCCCGCACCCCCGCATCCACGTCGGCGGCTCCCCATCCACCCCCGTGCTCCCCAGCCGGAAAACCCGGTCCGCCCGCCGCCACCCCCGCGCCCGACGCAACGTACCCCCCCATACCAACCATGTTGGACGCGTATGGATAAGCCGGCACCGGACCGGCCGGCGACTCCCAGGGAATGAGCCCCGCGAAATTGCCGAACGGCTCCGCCGGGTCACTGTTGTAGGCCAGCCGGGTCCATTGCACGAGGTGCTTGGGCTCCAGGTTCTCCCCCACCGACGACCGACCGAAAAACCCGGTGCCCACGGCGAGTGCCCTTTCCCGCCGAGTCGCAGCACCGCCCGCGCCGCGTCGATCCCCCGTTCCGCCGTCGCCACGGTGACCAGGCCGAGCACCGGGCAGAGCTTCTCCCGTGCCAGCGGTTCCTCGGGGACGACCAGGCTGAACGGGGCCAGCAGCACCCTCGTGGTCCCCGGGACGCGCAGCCCTGCTTCGGCCGCGATCCAAGTGGCGTCCTGGCCGACGAAACGGATGTCGAAGTGGCCGTCGGGGAACAGCGCCTGGCGGACCTTGTCCCGCTCGGCGGGGTCGAGAAGATACGCGCCCTCCTGCTTGAGGTGCCGGAGCAGGGTGGACCGCGCCGGCTCCTCGACGATCAGCACCGACTCGTTGGTGCAGAGGATCGAGTTGTCGAAGCTCTTGCTATCGGTGATCCGCTTGGCTGCCTTCGCCAGGTCGGCGCTGGCGTCCACGAGCACGGGCACGTTGCCGGGGCCGACGCCGATCGCCGGGGTGCCCGAGCTGTAGGCCGACCGGACGACCGGGACCCCGCCGGTCGCCACGATGACGCTGGTGCGCTCGTCGGTCATCAGCGCGTTGATCAGCGGTACCGACGGCTCGTCCACGACTTGGATGACCCCGTCCGGCGCGCCTGCCGCGACGGCGGCGGCGGCCAGCGTCCTGGCCGTGTCGGCGCAGCACTCGCGGGCCAGCGGGTGCGGGCTGATGACCACCACGCTGCGGGTCATGAGAGCCAGCAGGCACTTGAACATGACCGTGGCCACCGGGTTGGTCGAGGGGGTCAGCGCGAGCACGACCCCGGCCGGCCGCGGCACCTCGACGATCTTGGCGGCCGGGTCCAGTCGCGGCGTCACGTAGTCGTGGTCCCGGTACGCCTCGACGACCCCCGTGCTGCACGCCAGGTTCTTGATCACTTTGTGCTCGGCGACGCCGAACCCGGTCTCGCGCACCGCCCACTCGGCGTACTCGGCCGCCTTGGCCGCGCCCGCCTGCGCCGCCGCGTGCACGACCCGGTCCACCGCCGCCTTGTCATAGCGGGCGAACGCGCGCGCGGCCCACTCGGCTCGCTGCAGCATGGCCCGCGCCCGGGGCACCCCGGCGGGATCGCCGAGCAGGTCAACAGAGATCGCGGTCATGGCCGCCGCCTGCCGCTGCGGGGGTCGCCGTGCTGGCCCGTGGGGTCGCCCCCCCGGAACCCGGAAAGCGACGGCCGGGGCGGGGCGGGGCGGAGCGTAAAAGAGCAGAAGGCGAAGCGAAGGCCCGCCCCGCCCCGGCCGGCGCGACCACATGACCCGGCCAACGCGAACCCCCGGGTCATGGCCGCCTCCGGCCGCTGCGGGCGTCGCGCTCGGCCTGGCCGATGGCGACGTCGACGCGCTCGAGCAGTTCCTCGCAGAGCGCGGGGCTCAGCAGGATGCCCGGCTTGAACTGCAGGACCCGCGGATCGAGAGTGGAGAAGATCGCCCACACCCCGTTCTCGTACAGCCGCTTCATGACGAACTTGGCCCCCTGCGGATGATCAAATTCCAGCCCCATGACGAGGCCGTCCTGCCGGATCCCGGTGAACCAGCCGGGATACCGGCCCTGGATCCGCCGCAGGCCGCCGCCGAGCAGGTCGGCGATGTAGGCCACCATCGACCTGATCTCCGGCCGGCAGGTGATCTCCAGCGTCTTGAGCGCGGCCACGCAGCCGAGTTCGGCGCCGCCGAACGTGGACATGTGCCCGAAGCCGTCCTCGCTCAGCCAGCCGGCCGCCGCCTCGCTGACCAGCACCGCGCTGATCGGGTACATGCCGCCCGAGATGCCCTTGCCGGTCACCAGGATGTCCGGGTCCACGCCGTGCTTGGTGATCGCCCAGAGTTCACCGGTGCGCATCAGCCCGGTCTGCACCTCGTCCGCGATGTACAGCGCGTCGTAGCGTTCGCACAGCCGCTTGACCCCCGCCAGGTAGCCGGGCGCGGGCAGCGGGAAACCGTACGTCGCCGGGATCGTCTCCATGATCACCGCGGCGACGTCCCGGCCGCGCAGCGCCTCCTCCATCGCGCCGAGATCGTTGAACGGCACGTGCGGGAACTCCTCCGGACGGTCCGCCAGGAACAGGGTCGCGAACCGCTCGTCGCCAGTGGCCACGGCGAGCCCGGTGTGCCCGTGGTACGCCTTGGCGATCGAGACGATCTTGCGCTTCTGGGTGGCGTGCCGCGCAGTCTTGAGCGCGATGTCGATGGCTTCCCCGCCGCCACTGCCGAACACCACCTTGCCGAGGCCGGGGGGCGCGGTGGCCACCAGCGCCTCTGCCAGCGCGGTCCGGGCCAGCGACGGGAAGTGGTGATTGCCGATGTCGAAGTGCTGCATGGCGGCGCTGACTGCCGCGATGACCTCGGGGTTTCTGTGGCCGAGGTTGTACGTGCCGCCGTTGAGGTGAACGTCGATGAGGCGCTTGCCCTCGACGTCATAGATGAAGTAACCCTCCCGCCGGTCGATGACCAACGGGACGCCCGAGTCGATCCAGAACTGGGTCTTGTCCGGGTTCCAGAACTGCTTGGACTTCGCGAGCATCTCGCCCTTGGAGGCGAAGGCGATGAGCTCCTCGGCCACTGCCACCTCCGCGTCCGGATCTGTTTGGTCTGACCAAATATCTAGCTTGTGCAACCGTTTCTTGTCAAGTGGTCCAGGTTAAGCTCATATTTCGTGAACCAGTGGGTCTTGTCAGGGTTGGTACCTGCTGATACTGTCCGCGCTGTGATATGCAGCACAACCAAGTTCTCAACCGTTTGACCCCATGCGCAGTGCGGGGCCCGGTTTCCCCTCCTGGCGCAGGTTGACCCTCTGGGAAGGAACTCATGGCACGGTCCGAGCTTCCGCGCGTAGGCGGTTTCGAAGGGATGGCGGAGGACTACGACGTCTCCCAGCGCGCTGAGGTCCCCAAACTCCGCAAGCACGCGATCGGGCTCGGCGGCGTCCTGTTCCTGACCGTCACCGGGTCCGCCCCGATATCGGCCATGCTCTTCAACACCCCGATCGTCGTTGGCTACGGGCAGGGCGTAGGCGCGCCGGCCGCATTCCTGTTCGCCACGATCGTGCTGGTGGTGTTCTCGATCGGTTACGTCGCGATGGCCAGGAAGAAGACGACTGCGGGCGGCTTCTACTCCTACATCAGTCACGGACTCGGCCGCGAACTCGGCATCGGCACCGGCTACGGGTCTCTCGTTGCGTATTCGGTTTTTGAAGCATCGCTGTGCGGTGGCTTCGCCTACTTCCTCGGCCTGAAGCTGAACGCGTTCGGGGTCACCATCAGCTGGCCCTGGCTGGCTCTCGGCATGGTCCTGCTGATCTCGGTGCTGACCTTCTTCGACGTCCGGCTCTCCTCCGCGCTGCTGGCGGTCGGCCTGGTCAGCGAGGTCCTCATCCTGATCATCTTCGACGTCTACCTGTTCGCCCGCGGGCACACCTCGTTCAGCGCGATCAACCCGGTCAACGCGTTCAAGGGCTTTCCGGCGTCGGGCAGGCTCGTCGCCGGGGCGGTCGGCATCGGGCTGTTCTTCGCGTTCTGGTCCTGGGTGGGTTTCGAGATGGCGCCGAACTACGGCGAAGAGTCGCGTGACCCCAAGCGGATCGTGCCCCGGGCCCTCTACATCTCGGTGATCGGCCTCGGGATCTTCTACATGCTCACCTCATGGGCCGCGCTGGGCGGCTATACGACCACGCACGCCGCCGTCGCGCAGGCCCAGAGCAACGCGGCGGGCTTCTACCTCACCCCGGCCAAGCAGTACGCGGGCGCCTGGGTGGCATCGGTGATGAGCTACCTGATCATCACGGGCTCGTTCGCCTGCGGGATGGCGTTCCACAACACCACGGCGCGCTACTTCTACTCACTCGGCCGTGAGGGGCTGCTGCCGTCGGCGCTGGGCCGCACGCACCACAAGTTTAAGAGCCCGCACATCGCGTCCATCGTGCAGTCGGTCATCGCGGCCATCATCATCGTTCTGTTCGCGGTGTTCACTGGCACCGACAACCCAGCCTCGCAGGCTTACCTGCAGCTCTACGGGCTGATGGCGGTCATGGGCGTGATCATCATCCTGTCGGTGCAGGCGCTGGTCTCGCTGGCCATCCTGGTGTACTACGAGCGCTACCACCGCGACGAGGTGCACTGGTGGAAGACCAGGCTGGCGCCGATCCTGGCGCTGGTCTCCCAGGCACTCGTGGTCTACCTGCTGTTCGACAACATCAGCTTCCTCGGCAGCGGCTACAGCTACGCGAAATGGCTCGGCCCGGCCGACCTGCTGATCGTCCTGCTCGGCGTCGGCGCGGCGTTCTACTTCAAGAAGTACAAGCCGCAGAAGTACGAGCAGGCGGGCAGGCTCATCAACGAAGGGCTGTAACTCCGGCTGAGGCCGGTTACACCGGTCGCAC